>Ga0160460_100114_pt1 | contig 103875 bp, 107 predicted proteins | sample HID1973M_E6MG_FD_108238 | JGI IMG/M metagenome (GOLD analysis project Ga0160460, IMG submission 108238) | Enriched mosquito-associated microbial communities from UW Madison campus, WI, USA - HID1973M_E6 MG | ecosystem: Host-associated > Arthropoda: Insects > Digestive system > Unclassified ... | reverse complement strand
CTCGAAATCCGTCAAATCAAACCGGGCCATCTCAGCCTCCGCAAAATCACACGGCAAATGAATCAGAAACCAGGCCAAATGGGAATCCCATTTATGGGTATGCGGCCTAAGGTCACACTGTCGAGCATGGTCTTCCGGCCTCGCCAGCAAGCCGCTGTTTGGCTGGATATGGGCGACGAGGGGCATGCGGCGTGGCATCCGACCGGCCTGCCATGACTGTCCGGCTGTAGGACAGAGCGAATATGCGTCGGAGGCTGGCAGTAGCCCTTCACCGTTCCCCGGCGAAGGCTGGGGTGCAATCCTAACCAGAAACGCGCGCGCTAGCGTGCCTTCGACGCTGCGCGCCGAGTCTGGACCCCGGCCTTCGCCGGGGAACGGCCAATGATGAAAGCCCGCGTCTCTCGACGGTCCCCTCTTAGGGGCCCAGGACCTAGTCGACGATCTTGAGCAGCCGCCGCTCGACCGGCGCGAGCACGCCTGCAAGCTCCTGTCCGCGGCGCAGCACGGCGCCCGTCTCGCCGATCAGCGCCCACATGCCCTGGCGATGGCGCAGCGCGGGGCGCTTCTCGATGCGGAATTCCGGCCGCTCGGCGGAACGGCGAAAGGCCGAGAAGATTGCAACTTCTCGATTAAGATCAATGGCATAGTCCCGCCACTGACCGGCGGTGACCATGCGGCCGTAAAGATCCATGATACGCGAGAGCTCGATGCGATCGAAGGCCGTCTGCGTCGGGGCTGCCGGGGAGCCGGAATGCGAGCGCGGGAACGGCGTGATGTTGGTCATCAGGCGATCGTGCGCGACGGGCTTTCGGACTGGTCGTTGCGGCCGGCATCGCGCTCGGCGGCAAGCTCTGCCAGACGCTTGCGCAACTGCTCCACCTCGCACTGGAGGATTTCGAGCTTCTGCGTCGCGGGGTCATAGGCCTCGCTGCAGGGCGTGCCATAGGGCACGAACGGCTTCTGATACTCCTTGGCGTCGATCAACGTCGCGCGCGCGGGAATGCCGATCATCACCGCGCCGGCGGGCACGTCCTTTGTGACGACAGCATTGGCGCCGACGCGCGCGCGCGCGCCGACGGTCACCGGTCCCAGCACCTGGCAGCCCGAGCCGAGGATCGCTCCGTCCTGAATCGTCGGATGGCGCTTGCCCGCAATGCCGTTCGCGGGATCCGTGCCGCCCAGGGTCACGCACTGGTAGATGGTGACATCATCGCCGATCTCGGCCGTCTCGCCGATCACGGTGAAGCCATGGTCGATGAAGAAGTTCTTGCCGATCCTGGCGCCGGGATGGATGTCGATCGCCGTCAGGAAACGCGCGAAATGATTGACCAGCCGGGCGAGGAAATAGAGCCGGGCGCGGAACAGGCCATGCGCAACGCGATGAAGTCCGAGCGCCCACACGCCGGGATAGATCAGAATCTCCATCCGTGAACGCGGCGCGGGATCGCGCGCCTTGACGGAATCGAGATACGACAAAAGCCCCATGGCGCACGGCCCCTGGTTGATGACAAGGGACGATATCTAGTCGCTATGCGCCGGAATTTCCAGAGCGATAAGCTGGTCAAGCGCGCCGGGACAAACTACTTGCAATGTGCCGACTCCCCCGTATTTGTCCATCGAATAAATTGAGAAGGGATGATTGTGCCGGAAGCCTGGCTGGATTTTGCGCAGACTTTGCTGCCCTTCATTCTTGTCGGTTTCGGCGCCCAGATTGTCGATGGCGCGCTCGGCATGGCCTATGGCGTTATTTCCAGCAGCCTGATGCTCGCCCTCGGCGTGCCGCCCCGAGCGGCCTCAGCCAGCGTGCATGCCGCCGAGACCTGCACCACCGCCGTCTCCGCGCTCAGCCATGTCTTGCACCGCAATGTCGACTGGAAGCTGTTCTGGCGGCTGGTGCTGCCCGGCATCGTCGGCGGCGTCGCCGGCGCCTATTTCCTCTCGAACATCGACGGTGACGTCATCAAGCCGTGGATCCAGGCCTATCTGCTTGGCATCGGCCTGTGGCTGCTGTGGCGCGGCTTCAAATATCCGCCCAAGCCGCGCGATGCGCGCTTCGTGGCACCGCTGGGCCTTGCCGGCGGCTTCCTCGACGCCACGGGTGGCGGCGGCTGGGGGCCGGTCGTGACCTCCAACCTGCTGATCCAGGGCTCCAGCCCGCGCTACACGATCGGCACGGTGAACACGGTCGAGTTCTTCCTGACCCTCGCGATCAGCACCACTTTCCTGCTTCATCTTGGCTGGGAGACCTTCACCACCGTGACGATCGGCCTGCTGATCGGCGGCGTCATCGCTGCGCCGATGGGCGCCTGGATCGCGCGCCATGTGCCAGCCAAGCCGCTGATGATCATGGTGGGCGCAATCCTGACCCTGACGGCCGGCTACGGCGCCCTGCGTTCCCTTGCGTTGATCGGCTAAGTCACTTAAAATCCTCTCGAGCAATCGAGAAGGACGATCAATGTCGATCTACATGCCGACGCTCAAGCAGCTCCAGTATCTGGTGGCGCTGAAGGAGCATGGCCATTTCGGGCGCGCCGCGGAGGCCTGCTTCGTAACGCAATCGACGCTCTCGGCCGGCATCAGGGAGCTCGAATCGCTGATCGGCGTGACGCTGGTCGAGCGCACCCGCCGCATCGTCCGCTTCACGGCGCTCGGCGACCGCATCGTCGAGAAGGCGCACCGCGTGCTGCGCGAGGCCGAGGAGCTGGCCGCGATCGCCCAGGCGTCCGGCACGCCGCTGGCCGGCGAGTTGCGCATGAGCGTCATCCCGACCATCGCGCCCTTCCTGCTGCCCAGCCTCCTGCCCAAGCTGCGCGCCGAGCGCCCGGCGCTCCAGCTTTTCCTGCGCGAGGAAACCACGCATGCCGCGCTCGACAGCCTGCGCCACGGTCATGCCGATTGCGTGCTGCTCGCCCTTCCCTTCCCGTGCGGCGATGTCGAGACCGAAGTGCTGTTCGACGACCCGCTCTATGTCGCCTTCCCCCAGGACGATCCGCGCGATCCGCCGGCGCAGGTCTCGCCCGACATGATCGACGGCAACCGCCTGCTCCTGCTGGAGGACGGCCATTGCCTCAAGGAGCATGCGCTGGCCGCGTGCAACCGGGCGGAACTGCGCACCGAGTCGACGATCACCGGCACCTCGCTGCACACGCTGGTTCAGATGGTCGACAACGGGCTGGGGCTGACACTGCTGCCGGAAATGGCCATTCGCGGCGGCATCCTCGCCAACACGCACATCACCGCGCGCCCGATCCGCTCGCCCAACGCGCATCGCCAGATCGCTCTGATCTGGCGGCGCAACTCGCCCCGCGAGACGGATTTCCGGCTAATGGCGGGAATATTGCGCAACGCCAATGCCAAGCAGCGCGAGGCAGTCGCGGCCTAGCGCGCCGCTATTTCTTCCACTTCTCCGCGCGCGCATCGTCCGCGCGCAGCGCCTCGACCCAGCCGCGCGAGCCGTCGCGGCGGATTTCCTGTTTCCAGAAGGGCGCCGAGACCTTCAGCCAGTCGATGAGGAAGGCGCAGGCCTCCAGCGCCGCGACGCGGTGCGACGAGGCGGTGCCGACGAACACGATGCGTTCGCCGACCTTCATCGTGCCGTGGCGATGGATGACGGTGACGCCGAGCAGCGGCCAGCGCGCGGCCGCCTGCGCGACGATCGCCTCGATCTGCCGCTCCGTCATGCTCGGATAATGATCGAGGTGCAGCGCCTCCAGCCCGCCATCGTCGCGCACCAGGCCGGTGAAGCTCGCCACCGCGCCGCCGGGCAGCGCTTCCAGCGCGGCGAGTTCCGCGCCGGGATCGAAGTCCGCGGTCGTGACGCGCACGCTCAGCGCCGCGCCCATCTCAGCCGCCCGTCACCGGCGGGAACACGGCCAGTTCCAGCGCATCGCCGATCGCCGTGTCGAGCGGCACGAAGGTCTGGTCCAGCGCCGCGCGCAGGCGCGCACGGTCGGCGAAGGCCTCGCCATGCCCGGGGCTGGTATCGGCGAGCCGATCCAGCAGCGCGGCGACGGTCGTGCCGGGCGCCGGGCGCTCCACGCTCTCCTCGTCCATGCCGATGCGCTCGCGCACCCACGAAAAATAGAGAATCCTGAGCGCGGCCATCGCTCAGGTGTTCATGTGCTTGAGGCCGACGCGCAGATAATCCCAGCCGGTGATGAGCGTGATCGCCGCGGCGGCCCACAAGGTCACGAGGCCCGTGGTCTTCACGAACGCGAACTCCGGCACGCCGCCGGCGAGGATCAGCGCGCCGAGCGAAATCAGCTGAAGCGTGGTCTTCCACTTGGCGAGGCTCGAGACCGGCACCGAGATGCGCAGGCCGGCGAGGAATTCGCGCAGGCCCGAGACCGCGATCTCGCGCAGCAGGATCACCAGCGCGGGCACGATGTGCTGCCCCTGAATGTCTCCGGTGGCGCACAAGACGAGGATGACCGCACCGACCATGATCTTGTCGGCGATCGGATCCAGGAAGACGCCGAGCCTGGAGACGGTGCCCTGCGCGCGGGCGAGGTATCCGTCGAAATAATCGGTGATGCCCATCAGGCAGTAGAGCGCGAAGGCCAGCAGATAGCCGATGCGCCACTCGTGCCCCGTCTCGGCCGGCCAGAGCAGCGCGACCAGCAGCGGCACGGCGAAGATGCGCGAGAGGGTCAGGATGTTGGGCAAGAGCATCATCACGGCGAGCCGTGGCCTGCCACAGCCAGCGCGGGCAGACAAGAGGCTCCGGGCCGGCCTGCAGAGGCAAGCCCAATGTCGCCGTCCCGAAACGGGCGGAAGATGTCGCCGCGAAGGAAGCGGCCGGCGCGGCGGGGCGCGATCCAAGTCCGTGCAATGCCGTCTTTTCTCTGACTCATTTCGCGGGTAGAAGGCGCGCGCGGCGCACGGATTGCCGCGCCATAAGAGATAAGACATCCATGCAGGCATCCCTGCGGCTACTGGCGCACCGCAAGTTCCTCCCGCTCTTCGTCACGCAGTTTCTCGGAGCTTTCAACGACAACCTGTTCAAGACGGCGATGATCCTGTTCGCGACCTATGTCGTGTTCCAGGATGCGCAGCAGGAAAGCTATTTCAACGCGATCGCGACGGGCCTGTTCATCCTGCCCTTCTTCCTGCTTTCCGCCCTCTCCGGACAGCTTGCCGACAATATCGACAAGGCGCGGATCATCCGGGTGGTGAAGGCGGCCGAGATCCTCATCATGCTCTTCGGCGCGGCGGGTCTGCTGATCTCCGAGACCTATCCGATGGTGGGCGTGGGCCTGATGCTGGTCGCGGTGGCGGCGATGGGCGTGCACTCGACCTTCTTCGGCCCGATCAAATACGCCATCCTGCCGCAGCATCTCGAGCCGGACCATGTGCTTGGCGGTACCGGCCTCGTGGAAGCCGGCACCTATATCGCGATCCTCGCGGGCACGATCGTCGCGGGCTGGATCACGCCCGGCATGGCCGCCGTCGCGGTGCTGGTGATCGCCGTGATCGGCTATTTCTCGGGCCGCATGGTGCCCCCCGCCCCGCGGGTCGGGCCGCCGCTGGAACTGGATTTCAATCCGTTCCGCGCCTCCTGGCGCCTCATCAACGGCACGATGCACATCCGCCGGCTGTTCCTGGCGATCATGTCGATCAGCTTCTTCTGGATGATCGCGACCGTGCTCATCATCATCTTCCCGCCGATGGTGAAGAACGACTTCACGGCCAGCAAGGAAGTGGCGAGCATGTTCCTCGCCATCTTCTCGGTCGGCGTCGCGGTCGGATCGGTGGCGATCAACCGGCTGCTGCAGGGCCATGTTTCGGCCCGCTATGCGCCCATCTCGGTCATCATGATGGCCGCCTTCGTCTGGTTCTTCCAGTTCGTCTCGACGGGCTGGGTGCAGGCGCCGGCCGGCACGCTCTACACCGTCCCGGACTTCCTCGCCGCGCCGCACAGCTGGCGCATTCTCCTCGCCCTGTTCGGCATCGCCGTGTTCGGCGGCATGTTCGTGGTGCCGCTCTACGCCTTCCTCACCACCACGGTGCGCAAGGACGAGACGGCGCGAACAGTGGCGGCCAACAATGTCGTGAATTCAGGGGCGATGGTGATCGGCGCGCTGGTCATCATGGGCGCGACCGGCGCCGGGCTGAGCAACGGCCATGCGCTGCTGGTGGTCTGCGGAATGTGCTTCATGTCCGCCCTGCTGGCGATGAAGCTGCACCGGGCCTGCGAGAAGGACGCCGCCCACTTGCCGCATCCGCATCAGGAGCGGATCGGCTGATCGCTCAGGCGATGAAGGTGTAGGCGACGGTGAAGAACGCCGCGAAGCTCAACATGAACAATTTCCAGTCGGTGTCGTCGGAGCGCGGGACGCGCACCGCCGGCGCGATCACCGTGCTGGAAAAGACGTGACGGGGAAGGCTGCGGCGGAAGGGATGCCGGGCTTCCTCATGGCTCAGGACGAGTGACCTTTTCATGGTCACGAAAATTACCGGCGCGTTAACAGGTTGGAAACCCTAATAAAGGGTTAACAGGCAGCTGCCCCGGAGTGGGACAGAGTCTGCCGTTCGTCGAACGCCGCTTCTCCCGTTTCCTTTCCGTCGTCACGCGTTTGCGACGAACGGCGCGATAATAACGCTTCGTAAAGCATGTTGTGAGCAGGGTTTTGGCCAACCGCACAGTCATGTGCGCCAGCCAGTCCGGAGTCTCCGAATCCATGTTGCGCAGCAGAAATTGGGCCGCCCCGCTCCTTGTCGCCTTGCTCTCGACGACCGCATGCGGCGGTGGCGGCAGCGGCGGTGGCGTCAGCTCGACGCCGACCCCTGCGGGCACCCCAACCCCGACGCCGACGCCCACTGCGACGCCGACCCCGACTCCGACTGCAACGCCGACGCCGACGCCGACGCCGACGCCAACCCCGACGCCAACTCCCACTCCCACACCGACCCCGACGCCAACTCCGACCCCAACGCCCTCGCCCAGCCCGACACCCGGTGTGGTCGGGCCGAATGCGAGCCTGATCGGCACGCTGAGCAGCGAGACGTTCGCGAGCCATGGCGCCAACGCGTCTGGGAAATTCTTCCAGGATCAGCGACCGGTCGAGAATGGCGCGGCCTCCGCGGGCGCGCTGAGCATCGTCTATGATGCCGCCACCAAGAGCTACACGATCAGCACGGCCGGCAGGACCGCCACCTTCGCGCCGGCCGATCTCGTCGTGTCCGGATCGCCCAATTTCATCAGCTACGAGAAAATCGGGACCACCAGCGAGGCGCTCACCCTGACCGCGGCCGGCACCTCCGGGCCACTCACCTATCGCTATGTCGCCGGCGGCGCGTGGGAACGCGCCACGGTCAACGGCACCCAGCTCGATTTCACCTATGATCCGTTCACCTACGGCATCGAGACACCGGACGCGGCGCTGGTGCGCAGCGGCACCGGCCTCTATTCCGTGAGCCTGGTCGGTGCGCGAGCGATGGAAGCGCCATTCGCCATGGCCGGCAGCGGTACGCTTCAGGTCGATTTCCAGGGCGGGTCGCTCACCAGTAGCGGCGTGCTGACCAGCATCAACGTCGATACCGGCCTCATCAAGAGCCTGGGTGTCTTCTTCGGGTCCGCCACGCTCGCCAGCAACACGAACAATTTCTCCGGCGACTTCTTCATGGACGATGGCAAGCGCTTCGTCGGCGGATGGGACGGCCGTTTCTACGGGCCTGACGCCGAGGAAGTCGGCGCTACATGGTACCTGAAGAGTGCGGACGGGGAGGTCGCCGCCGGCTACATGATCGGCCGCGAGGATGCCGGTGTCGCAGGCCTCAACACGACACTGACCGCCATGGTCTATGACGACAGCTTCACGCACCGCTTCAGCCAGGTCAGCTTCAGCGACCTTGGCAACGGCACCAGCGCCACCGGGCTCGACGACCTGCGCTCGACCGGCCAGTTCGACTATAGCGCGGCGCTGCAGCGCTACGACTATACCGACACCGCGCGCGGCATCAGCACCAGCTTCAAGCCCGCCGATCTCGTCGCGGCCGAAACGACCAGCTCGCTCGCCGTCTACAAGGTGACGGCGCTCGACGGCTTCACCTACAAGCTCTCGCTCAACAAGGCAGGCGCCGGCAATCCGGCGATCACGCTGACCTATGCCAGCTTCGGCCATTGGGAGCGGCTGCAGAAGGCAGGCAGCGACAAGCTCGACCGCTGGTTCACCTGGGGCATCCGCACCAACGGCTTCCAGATCCCGACCGGCACCGGCACGTTCAGCGGCCTCATCCGCGGCACTGCGACGCGCTTCAGCGGCGGGGCGACCTATGCACTGAGCGGCACCAGCAACTTCTCGATGAATTTCAGCAACAGCAGCTTCACCGGCTCGATGAACCCGATCGGCACCAGCCTCGCTGACGGCTCCACGCGCAACTTCGGCACCTTCACCTTCGCACGCGGGGCGATCGACCTCGATGCCGGGCTCTCGGCCGACATCGTAAATGGCAGCAACGCCTATCTTGGCTTCTTCGAAGGCGCCCTCTATGGGCCGACCGCGTCGGAACTCGGCGGCACCTTCGGCCTGCAGACCGAGAACACCGATGGCGGCGGCGCGCTGAGCGCGAACGCAGCCTATCTGAACGGCGTCATCGTCGGCAAACGCAACTGATACCGGCCTCGCCGCCGCAGGAAGACACATGAACCGTCGCTTCGCCACCGGTCTCGGCTTGCTGACCGGCCTGGCAGTCCTCGCCATGACGGCGCCTGCGGGGGCGCAGGAAGCGGCCGCGCCCCAGCTCACGCAGGACGGCGCGGCGCTGACCGGCCTCAGCGCGGCGCAACTGTTCGACATTGCCGACCAGGCGCGCGTGGCCGGGCGCCACGACGACGCCGAGGCGATCTACACGGCGCTCACCCGCGACCCGCAGCCCGAGATCCGTTCCGAAGCCCGCTTCCGGCTCGGCATGATGCTCTCCGACCAGCAGCGCTATCAGGACGCCGCCCTCCTCTTCCGCGCCATTCTCGACGAGCAGCCCAATGCCACGCGCGTGCGGCTGGAGCTTGCGCGCGTCCTCGCCGCGATGGGCGACGAGGGGCGAGCCCGCCAGCAGCTCCGCCAGGCGCAGGCCGCCGGCCTGCCGCCCGACGTTGCGGAAGTGGTCAACCGCTTCGCCTCGGCGTTGCGCTCGAACCGCCGGTTCGGCGGCAATTTCGAGTTTGCCATGGCGCCGGACAGCAACATCAACCGCGCAACCGATGCCAAGACGCTCGACACCGCCATCGCGCCGCTCACCTTGTCCGAGGATGCACGCCAGCAATCCGGGCTCGGCGTGCATCTGGCCGGCCAGGTCTATGCCCGACTGCCGCTGACGCCCCGCGTCATGCTCGTGCCGCGCGTCTCGGGCGACGGCACCTTCTACAAGAGCGGCCAGTTCAACGACATGTCCGGCAGCGCGCTGCTGGGCTTCGAATGGCAGGCCGGCGGCGACCGGCTGATGCCCTCCGCGGGCGTGACCTGGCGCACCTATGGCGGCCACCCCTATGCCCGCACCTTCACCGGCGATCTGCGCTGGACCCACCAGATCAGCGGTCGCGCGCAAGGCGACGTCGGCATCTCCTATGCGCGCACGCATTATCTGACCAACAGCCTGCAGGACGGCAATCTGTTCAGCCTCAGCGCCGGGGTCGAGCGCGCGCTGAGCGCCCGGACGGGCGTCGGCGTGACCGTCAGCGGTCAGCGCCAGACCGCGCGCGACCCGCAATATTCGACCACGTCGGGCGGCGTCACCGTGCTCGGCTGGCGCGACATGGGCAAGCTCACCCTCTTCGCCAACGGCACGGCGCGATACCTCGAATCCGACGCGCCCGCGCTTGGCGGCCTTGTCGGACGGCGCGAGGAATGGTTCCTGCGCGCCGGCAGCGGCGCCATCTTCCGGCAGGTCGAGGTGGCGGGCTTCTCGCCGGTGCTGCGCTTCGCCTATGAGCGCAACATCTCGACCGTCGGCATCTACGACTATCGCCGCGTGACGGTCGACATCGGCATCACCCGCGCCTTCTGACCTCATTGCAGGGTCATGGCGAAGCCCCGGCCGGCATGGTCGCGCGGCTCGAAACCGAGCGCGCGATAGAAGCGATGCGCCCGCTCATTGTCCGCCGCCGCGCCGACCACCAGGAACGAGCAGCGCGCCTCCCGCGCGAACTCTACCACCGAGATGACCAGCTTGCGCCCGAGGCCTAGGCCGCGCGAGCCCTCCAGCACGAAGAGATGATGGAGATCGAGCCCACGCTCGGTAAGCTGGGCGCGGTAGCGCGACGTCATCAGCGCATAGCCGACGAGGAAGCCGCAGCGCTCCACGACGAGGCCATGCAGCCAGGGCGTCGGGCCGAACAGATCGGCCTCCAGCCGCGCGACGTCGATCGACGGCTCGTCGCCATGCTGCCGCGCAAGGCGCGCGATCATGCCGGAGACGACCGCGAGGTCATGGCGCTCGACCGGCCGCACGCGGCTCTCGGTCTCGGATACCAGTTCGGATAATGACATCATCAGCTCCCTTCTGGGCCGCCACTGATGTCCGGAGTTCCGATGCCGCTCAGCGGCGGCATCGTTTCAAGTCGTGATCGAACGAGCCGCGTCTATGTGAGACGAAGCCAATAAAAGTTGGACGTGAGAATGCGCTCGACCATGGCCGGATTATGCCGGGAAGCCCGCACGCGAGTCAACCGGCAGGCCAGTGCGTCCTTTTCGGGGGAACCGGAACCAATATCCGGAGCACGCGTTGCGGGCCGGGGAGGCCTGCAGACGTCACAGCAAGAGTTATGAGGAATGACAGGTACGAATAGACGCGATACGCTCGACGAGATTGAGGAGACGCAGTCGGCACTTCGCGAAAGCATCGACACGGCCAAGAAGCTGACCGACGAATCCGATCGGCTCATTGAACAGCATCGCCAGCAGCAGCGACGCGACGGCTGACGCCGCGCCCGCTCAAGCCACGGCAAGCGCCGCGTCGGCGCGCCTGACCTCGCGCATGAACGCGGCGAGCCTGTCCTCGTCCAGCAGTCCTTCGGTGCGCACGCCCGAGCACAGGTCCACGCCGAACGGCCGCACCTGCCGGATCGCCTGCCCGACATTGACGGGAGAGAGGCCGCCGGCGAGGTAAACCGGCAAGGGGCTGGCGCGCACGAAAGCCGCGCTCACCGCCCAGTCATGCACCTTGCCCGTGCCGCCATATTCCGGGACCGGCGCATTGGGCTTGCCGGAATCGAGCAGGAAGCCGTGGACATGGGGCGCATAGGCCGGGATCAGATCCAGCGCCTCCGGCCCCTCGACATGGACGACCTGGACGCGGCGCAGCGTCGGCGCGATCTGCGCCAGCCGCACGATTTCGGCCGGATCGACGGGATGGAGGATCTGGATCGTGGTCGGGCGCGTGCGGCCGGCCTGGGCCGCCAGCTCTTCCGCCGTGCGCGCGTTCGTCACCAGCACGGACTCGACCGATGGCGGGACGAGCGCCGTCAACCCGGCGATCGCCTCGTCCGCAAGAGTCCGGGGCGTGGGCGGGGACGCGCCGATGAAGCCGATCGCGTCGGCACCGGCAGCGAGCGCTAGTCGGACCGCCTCGGCGGAGGCCATGCAGCAGATCTTGATCCGGGTTCGCATCGCCACCTTTTCCGCCATCGGCACTCGCGGTGCAACGGCCGCGATGCAGGTCCGCCCGACCCGCGGTGATCGCCGGAAATGCCCTTCCCGTCCAACCCGGCTTGACTCCTCCTTAACATCGTTAAATGATCACCCCGAGAAGCGAACAGTGAAACATGGGCCATCGCCGCTCGCTTCGCGCCGCCCCTTGGGGCAGATTACCTACCAAGGTCTGTAACCACTGAGTCCAGGCCGACGACGACGGAGAGAGTCATGTATCCCTTCACCCCCGGCAGCTATGCGCCCCGCAACGGCTGGTATGTCGCCGCCTTCGTCGAGGAGATCGGCGAGCCGCTGCTCAGCCGCTGGATCCTCAACCAGCCGGTGGTGCTCTACCGCAAGGCGGACGGGACTGCGGTGGCCGTCGAGGGGCGCTGCCCGCACCGGCACTTTCCGCTCGGCGAGAGCAAGCGGATCGGCGACGCGATCCAGTGCGGCTATCACGGCATCACCTTCGACTGGGACGGCAAGTGCACCTTCGTGCCGAGCCAGGCGACCATCCCCGGCGTCTATTCGATCAAGAGCTATCCGCTGGTCGAGCGCGGCCTGTGGGCGTGGATCTGGCCGGGCGATCCGGACAAGGCGGACGAAAGCCTGATCCCCACGATGGACGAGATCGGCTTCACCCTGCCCGGCATGATCCCGAACGCCTTCTATTCGATGCACGTGAACGGCCGCTACCAGCTGCTCAACGACAATCTGCTGGACCTCACGCATCTGGGCTATCTCCATTCCAGCTCGATCGGCACGCCGGACGACGCCGCGACGCCGGAAGTGCGCGACCTCGACGAGCGCCGCCTCTCCAGCCGCCGCTACATGTACGACACGCCCCAGCCGCCGCTGCACATGGACAATACGGACTATCGTGGCCCGATCGACCGCGTCTCGGGCATGGATTTCTTCTTCCCCGGCTTCCACTCCGGCATCGGCGAGCAGCAATATCCGCGCGATCACGCGCGGGCCGGGCAGGTCATCAACACCAGCCGCGTCTGGCATGCCGTGACGCCGGCGACGAAGACGAGCTGCAACTATTTCTTCGCGATGAGCGCGACCACGCAGGAGCGGCTCGACCGCGCGAAAATCTCGCTCAAGCCCGTGCTGGACGAGGACAGCTTCGCCACCGAGCAGATCGAGAAGATCATCACCACGATGGACGAGCTGCCGCCCGAGCTGATGCTCAAGAGCGACACGACCGCCGTGCAGGGCCGCCGGATCCTGCAGGCGATGATGGATCGTGAAAAACAGGACAGGGAACGCGCCGAGAGCGCCGCATCGACCAAGGAGAGAGATCATGAACCGGTTTGAGCAGGCCGTCTATGACTGCATGAAGCCCACCGAGGCGCTGCTGGCGCAGACGACCAATCCGCTGCACCGCAAGATCCTGCTGAACTTCTGGCGCCATGTGCATCTGGAGGGCGCGGGGCTCTACGACCAGATCTGCTCGGACGACATGATGGTCGAGAAGCCGGTCTATCGCATCACCTGGGGCGCCAATCCCGCCGTGATCGAGGGCCGCGAGGGCGTTATGGGCTTCTACAACAGCGTCGGCGATGTCGTGCTGTGGAACTCCGACGACCGCATCGCCGTCGCCGACTGGGGCGTCGCGGACGAGCTCACCTTCAACCTGCTCGGCCTCGGCGCGATCATGCAGGCGATCGGTTATCAGGTGCCGGACGCCAACAAGTTCTACCATGTGCAGAGCCGCCAGGCATTCATCTGGCCCTATGACAAGAACGCCAAGCTGGCCGGCGAGCATCTCTACGAGGACAAGACCAGCCTCAAATGGGAGGAAGTGGACGAGTCCGAGCTGACCACCGCCGCCCGCGTCCAGGAAATCCAGAAGGAATTGCTCGCGCAGCTACACGAACGCTTCGGCGAGAATTTCTGGGTCTATGAGCCGGAGAACGCAGCGGCCTGACGCTCAGCTCGCCCGGCACCGCGCCTTCATGGCTTCCAGCCGTGCCGGGTTGAGCTTGCCGCGCAACTCCGCGCACAACTTCCCTTCGGCATCGAGCAGCGCGACATAGGGCAGTCCGGCCGTCTTGCCGCCAATCTGTCCGAGCAGCGGCGCGGCCTCGCCCGGCGCGAGCAAACGCGCGTTGCCCGGCCATTGTCGCCACAGCATCGGAGGCTGACCCTCGGTCCAGGCGATCAGCACGAGTGCCGGCGCCATCGCCGTGCCCCAGGCGGGAAGATCGCGCAGTTCGGCGAGGCAAGGCGCGCACCAGTTGGCACCGAAAAGGATGAGCGCATTGGGCGGCGGCCCCTGCTCGACGGCGCCCGCTCGCACCGTCGCGCCGAAGATCAAAAGCGCCCCAAGTTTAACCAGATATCGGTTGGACAGTCCCCTCATCCGGCCATATCTAAGCGACGGACCGAGCTTCGCTCAATGGGGGAATATGATAACCGTCGCTACATTTCTCGCCGCCGCTGCCGCGGCGAGCGCACCCGCCATGCCTGCACAGCCGCTGACCCTGCAACAGCGCTTCGACCAGGCCAAGCAGCATGCGATCGGGGCGGAATGCGCGCAGGCCGTTCCGGAATTCGAAGCGATCGAGACCAATCCCGCCTTCAAGAATGGCTCGCTGCCCTGGGCCATGATCGCGGTCCTAAAGGGTCAATGCCTCGTCAGTATCGGGCGAGCGAGCGAAGGCGAGCAGGCCATCGGGCGAGGCCTCCCGCGACTGCGGAGCGGCGGCGCCGCATTCAACATCGACGTTGCCAGCGCCCTCGTATCGCTCGGCGACGCCGCTATGTCGCGTTGGGACTATGCGGGTGGACGCGGCTTTTATGAGCAGGCGCGCGCAATTCCCGGTGCCACCGATCCTAGTCTCATCAACATCAAGCTCGCCCAGGCCACGGCCTTCGACGGCGGTGACGCGCCTGTCGCCTTTGCCGACGCCGCCTATCGCGCCGCGCAGACGGCTCCGGGCATTACCAATGACAAGCTTGCGCAACTGCTGACTCTGCGCGGGCGCATCCTGCTTAATCAGGGACGCAATCAGGAGGCTTATGCCGATCTCAAGGAAGCGCTGAAGCTTTCCGGTGGACTGGGGTTAACAGTTAGTCTGGCCGACATTGTTATGCGAGGCGACCTCGCCGTCGCCGCCCGACTGACCGGCGATGACATGGCCGCTCGCAAATATCTGGCTTATGCCGGCGCCGGCCGTACCGGCGAATCCCCCTTCTCGCGCGCGATCAACATGGCCGTGCCCGTATGCGGCGCGGAAACAGGGCTGCGACGGGAGGATTTCGCGGTCGTCGACTTCGCTATCGGGCCGGATGGCCGCGTCATCAGCGCGCGAACGGTCTATACGCGCGGATCGGCAGATGTGGCCTCCCGCTTCGCGGAGGCGGTTAGCAACTGGATCTGGGACAGCGAGAACCTCAAGAACATACCGCCGTTTTTCCTGCACGCTACCCGGGTAGAGGTGCGCTGCACCGACGCCGGCCAGCAGGTGCCGGGCCTTATGGCGCCGATCGAGGCGCGTTTCGGCAACTGGGCCCTGGCTCAGCTCGACATCCGCGCAGTCGCGGACAGGACAGGGCTCGTCACGCGGCTCCGCGCGATGGACCTTCCAGACGACGCCGTGAAGCGGGCAGCCTATCTCGGCGTTCGGGCAACTGTCGAACCCATGGCCTACCCCGCCCAAGCCGCGATGCTGGAACAGGCGTTGGCCGCCGCGCAAATCGGAGTCCTACCAATCGAGGCGCGCAATTACCTCACCATCGCTCACCATCTCGCGGCGGCCAAGTCGAAGGACCGCAACAAGGGAGAGAACTCCGCCTATTTCCGGGACCTGCTGACGGTGCTGAAGCGACCGGAAATAGCGGATGACGCAATCGCGACCGCGACGATCCGCGTTCTTGCCGCAAGCCCCTATGACAAGCGCTCCCAGCTCGACGACACGACGGACCTGCTGGAGCAGGTCGCCTCCGACACGCGCCTGGAGGACCTCCATCCGCTGCGGCAGGCGGCGAATCTGCGCCTCGCTGACCGGGCCGCCCAGCAGAAGGACTATGCCAAGGCACAGAGCTATTTCCATGCGACGGGCCTCACCGAGGAGCAGTGTTCGCTTCTCGGCATGACGCCGGCCATGCGTTCGGCCCCCATCTCCTTCCCGAACGAAGCCTATCAATACGGCTTCGAAGGCTGGGTCTCGATGGAATTCGACATCGAAGCCGACGGCCGGACCTCGGGCGTTCGTCCCATCATCGCTTATCCCCCCTTCGTCTTCGCGAAGGCAGCAACGGAGGGCCTCGCGAGAGCACGCTTCGAATCCAGCTTTCGACCTAGCGGCAACCAGGCTTGCAGCGCGCAGAACCGAACCATCAAATTCGTGCAGTAAAGCTCGGGTAACCGGCGCGGATCGTTTTCCGCCCCGTCGCCCTGCTCCGCGTCAGTTCCGGAACCAGTCATTCCCCATGTCGCTCTCGACCTCGGGGCCATGGCCCTGGCGCGCGAACAGCTTGATGAAGCGGCCGTCGGGATCCTCGACGACGATGCACCAGGACATGCGCGTCGGGATGATGCCGCTGTGGCGGGCGCCCTGGGCATCGAGATGTTTTATCCAGGCGTCGAGATTGTCGCGGGTGGGCACGGCGAGGGAGATCACGTCCAGTCGCCTGGCCGCCGCCGCATGCGCGGGCAGCAGGCGCAGGTCGAGCAGCGTGCCGATCGCCGGCCACTGGCAGATATAGGCGTAGAGATTGCCGTCTTCGTCCTTGTGATCGGCCTGCGGCAGCCGCTGCACGCCGAACACGCTCTCGTAAAAGGCCAGCGACCGGTCGCAGTCCGAGACAGCGAACTTGAGCGTGCGCAGCGCCTCGATCTTCAGCGCGTCGTCCAGTGCCGCCGTGGCCATCGTCATTCTTCCCCTGAACCCAAGCCTGTCATCGCGAATCGGCGCCGCAGTAAGGGCTGTCCGGTTGCGGAGGTGCGGAAGCTACACGGCGCGCTGGCAGGGACTTATCCGGCGCGGCAAGAAATACCCGTCCGGCGCGGCAGGGGTGCGGCGCGTCGGCGCGGCGTCCACGGCGCGTCGACACGCTTAGGGCGAATGGAAGACGAAGGCGTCGTCCACCAACCGCCCGGGTTCAAACCTCGCCGTGCACCTTCAACTCGTCGCCGCGGATGGTGGCGACATGCAGCACGTTGGTCGCGCCCGGCGTGCCGAAGGGGACGCCGGCGAGAATGATGATCTTGTCGCCTGCACCCGCCATGCCGTGACGCAGGGCCATGCGCCGGGCCTTGCCGATCATCTCCTCGAAGCTACCGATGTCCTTGGTGCGCACCGCATGGACGCCCCACATGAGGCCGAGGCGCCGGGCTGTGTCGCTGCGCGGCGTCAGCGCAAGGATCGGCGCGGAGGGGCGCTCGCGGGCGATGCGGCGCACGGTGCTGCCGGAGGAGGTGAAGCAGACGATCGCCTTGGCCGAGACCGTGGTCGTGATCGACTGGCTGGCTTCGGCCAGCGCGTCGGACGTGGTCGGATCGGGGATGGTCTTGGTGAAGTGGAGCCGCTCGAGATAGCCCGGATCATGCTCGACGCTGTGGGCAATGGCGTCCATCATCGCCACCGCTTCCTCGGGCCAGTCGCCCGCCGCGGTCTCGGCGGAGAGCATGACCGCATCGGCGCCGTCATAGACCGCCGTCGCGACGTCCGAGACTTCGGCGCGCGTGGGCGTCGGCGCCTTGATCATCGATTCGAGCATCTGCGTGGCGACGACCACCGGCTTGCCGAGGCGGCGCGCGCTCTCCACGATCTGCTTCTGCAGCGGCGGCACGGAATAAGGCGGCAGCTCGACACCGAGATCGCCGCGCGCGACCATGACCGCGTCGGACATCTCAAGGATTTCGTCCAGCCGGGCGACGGCGGCCGGCTTCTCGATCTTGGCGAGAAGCTGGCCATGCCCGCCCATAAGGCGCCGCGCCTCGGAAAGGTCTTCCGGACGCTGCACGAAGCTTAGCGCGATCCAGTCCGCCCCGGCCGCGACGGCAAAGGCCAGATCGCGCCGGTCTTTGTCGGTGAGCGCGGCCATGGGCAGCACGACATCGGGCACGTTGACGCCCTTGCGCTCGGAGAGCGGCCCGCCGACCTCGACCAGCGTCTCGATCGCCGTCTCGCTGACCGATTGCACCCGCAGCACCAGCTTGCCGTCGTCGATGAGCAGGCGCGTGCCTTCGTGCGCGGCGGCGAAAATCTCGGGATGGAGCAGCGCGACGCGCGTCGCGTCGCCCGGCGAAGGATCGCGATCCAGCGTGAAGCGGTCGCCCTTCTCCAGCACGATCGGCCCCTTCGCAAAGGTGCCGATCCGCAGCTTGGGGCCCTGAAGGTCGGCCAGGATCGTCGTCGGCCGGCCGAACTCCCGCTCGAGCCCCCGGATAATCTCGACATTGGCGGCATGACCTTCATGGGCGCCATGGCTCATGTTGAGGCGAAACGCATCAGCGCCGGCGAGGAACAGCTTGCGGATCATCTCCTCGCTGCTGCTGGCGGGGCCAAGGGTGGCCAGAATACGAACTTTGCGCGTGCGGGGAGCGAGCTTCTTCATCAATCCTCTTGCGTCAGCCCAATGCCTGCCCAAATGGCAAATGCCAAGCGACGACTGTCCAAAAGAGGGCAAAGGCCGTTCGGGCGAAAACAGGAAGGCATGCAATGACGATAGAGGCAGTCGATGACAAGATAGCTGCGGCAGCTTTCCGCCGCCTTATCCATCATTTGCGCCATCGCACCGATGCGCAGAACGTGGACCTCATGGGCCTGGCGGGCTTCTGCCGCAATTGCCTGGCCGATTGGGTGGCCGAGGCGGATGGCAACATGGACAAGGAAGCGGCGCGCGCCCTCATCTACGGCATGCCGCAGGCGGAATGGAAAGCCCGCTACCAGACCGACGCGACGCCGGAGCAGATCGCCCGGATGAACGAGAGCGTTGCCCGGAACAATCATTAGCCTCCTAAACCCGGTAACGCCTTGGTGAGTATTGGCCCCTAATGTCCGACCGATAATGGGCCGCACAGGACGGCCCGCTCAGACAGGTCGCGCTGGATGCAGAATTTCATCGAACTGCTCAAGGATCATGCCTTGCTGCTTTCGGCAGGCAGATCGCTGGCGGACATCGTCGCACCGCCCGACCCCGCGCCCGGGCCTGCGTTCGATGCGCTGCGCCGCCTCGCGCGCCTGCTCGCCGCGCATCTGCACGCCGAAGCCGAGTTCATCCGGCTCGACGGCGAGAATGTGAACCAGGAATTCGCCGCGCTGAGCGCCTCCCACGGCGCGCTGTTCGATGAACTGGTCGCCGAATGGACGACCTATCTCAATGACTGGAACGCGGAGCGAATCGCGCAGGACTGGCCGACCTTCGGCGCCGACACGCGCCGCATCCTGGCCCGGCTGGCAACGCAGCTCGAGACCGAGAACCAGTCACTCTATCCCGCCGCTCTCAAATACGGCCTGATCCGCCTGCTGCCCGAGACCCTGCGCGACACGATGGAAGAGCGGCCGGCCGCCTGAGCGCGGTTCACAGCAGCCTCGACACCCAGCCCAGATCGACCGCCAGCGCCGCCGCGACGAGAAGCGCCGCGACCGCCGCAATCAGCACGGCGCCCGCCGCCATGTCCTTCACGATGCGGATGCGCGGGTGAATCTCCGGGTGGAGATGATCGATCAGCCCCTCGAACGCGGCGTTGACCAGCTCGGCCGATAACACGAGCGCGATCGTCAGCAGGATGATCGCCCACCAGACCGCGCCTGGCCGCAGGATGCACAGGGCCGCGATCGCCGCCGCCGCTGAAAAGACATGGGTGCGAAAGCTGCGCTCGTTGCGCCAGCCTTCCGCGATGCCGACGAGCGCGAAACCGAGGCGTTTGTGAAATGGCTTGTTCTTCATTGACGCTCCCCGAGGCCCAACCACGCCACTTTCCTAATGGCGCAGCGGCGAAGAAGGAAAGAATCTTCCGCCACCTGCCGCCACCGGCTTTACATCTTCATCACCCCCCGCTAGAGGCGCGCGCCATGTCGATGATGATCGCCAAGCCGATTAGCATTAAACCGACCCGCGCTCGCGGGGCGGTTTCGGATGTGCGCGCGGCCTGACGGCCTCGACCATCTGGACCCAAGCCCCGCGAAGAGCGCGGGGCCGACTTTCCAACCGAGAGCCGAAGCCACCGCGCCCTTCCACCCAACAGGAAGGAAGTGTTGAACATGGTTGCCCGTTTTTCTCGTGATGCCCGCCTGAACATCGGCGTCGTCGGCGCCACCGGTCTGGTCGGCTCGATGATGCGCCAGCTGCTCGCCGAGCGGAGTTTCCCGGTGGGCAAGCTCCGCCTGTTCGCCTCGGCCCGCTCGGCTGGCTCGCAGGTCGAATGGAACGGCCAGCAGATCACCGTGGAAGATGCGGCGACCGCGGACTTCGCCGGGCTGGACATCGTTTTCTTCTCGGCCGGCGGATCGACGAGCAAGGCGCTGGCTCCCAAGGTCGCGGCGGCGGGCGCCATCGTGGTCGACAACAGCTCGGCCTGGCGCTCCGATCCGGACGTGCCGCTGGTCGTCTCCGAAGTGAACCCGCATGCGCTGGCCAATCTGCCCAAGGGCATCGTCGCCAACCCGAACTGCACCACCATGGCCGCCATGCCGGTGCTGAAGCCCCTGCATGAAGCGGCGGGCCTCAAGCGCCTCATCGTCGCCACCTACCAGGCAGTGTCCGGTGGCGGCATGGAAGGCATCGACGTGCTGGCACGGCAGATCGCGGCGGTCGGCGATCGCGGCGCCGAGCTGGCGTTCCACGGCAATGGCGCGTTCGTCCCCGAGGCCGAGAAGTGGGCAGTGCCGATCACCAACAACATTGTTCCGCTCAACTATGTGCTGGGTGAGGACGGCTATACCGAGGAAGAGCTGAAGCTGCGCGACGAGAGCCGCAAGATCCTCGAGATCCCCGGCCTTCCCGTCTCGGGCACCTGCGTGCGCGTGCCGGTCTTCACCGGCCATGGCCTTTCGATCAACGCCGAGTTCGAGCGCGAGATCGACGTGCAGACCGCGCTCGGCCTGCTCGCCAGGGCGCCCGGCGTGGTCGTGAGCGATTGCCCGAACGCGCTCGAGGCGACTGGCGCCGATCCAGTGTTCGTCGGCCGCGTCCGTCCGGACCGCACGGTGGACCATGGCCTCGCGCTGTTCGTGGTCGGCGACAATCTGCGCAAGGGCGCCGCGCTCAACGCTATCCAGATCGGCGAGGTGCTGGCCGGGCGGTAAATATCTCGTTCCTCCCCGGGTTCGCCCGGGGAGGAACTGCCTCTCCCGCAATTATCTTGCTTTTCTCCGCAACGCACATTATGTGCACCGCAGCATCCGGCGCCCGCCTCTCAAGGCCGGCGCAATCCCGAGCAGCGTGAGGCCCCGCGTAATCCGCATCTGGGCAGCCGGGATGGACGGACGCTTTGAACCGCTAAGCAGCCTTCTTCACGCAGGGTCGCATGTACGAACCCTGCTGCGCCCGCGCCCAAGATGCGCGCGCGCCGCAAAATCATATTGAGAAACTTTTCATGTCCTATTTTGACGAGCTCGGCCTTGCCGAGCCCATCCTCCGTGCACTTGGCACGAAGGGCTATGCCGATCCCACGCCGATCCAGCGCCAGGCCATTCCCGCGCTGCTGGAAGGCCGCGACCTGCTCGGCATCGCGCAGACCGGCACCGGCAAGACCGCCGCTTTCTCCCTTCCCTCGCTGCATCGCCTCGCGGCCAACCCGCAGCCCCGCAAGCCCGCCTCGTGCCGCATGCTGGTGCTCTCGCCGACGCGCGAGCTGGCGGCGCAGATTGCCGAGAACATGCGCGGCTATGCCAAGTATCTGAGCCTCAACGTGCAGGTCGTCTTCGGCGGCGTGCCCGTCGGCAAGCAGGCCCGCGCACTGGTGCCCGGCACCGACATTCTCGTCGCGACGCCCGGCCGCCTGCTCGACCTCATCGAGCAGCGCGCCCTGACGCTGCGCAATGTCGAGATCTTCGTGCTCGACGAAGCCGACCAGATGATGGACCTCGGCTTCATCGTGCCGCTGAAGCGCGTCGCCGCGATGCTGCCCAAGGAGCGGCAGAGCCTGTTCTTCTCGGCCACCATGCCCCAGGCGATCGCCGATCTCGGCAAGCAGTTCATCAACAATCCGGTGAAGGTCGAGGTGGCGCCGCAGTCGACCACCGCAGAGCGCGTCGAGCAATACGCCACCTTCATCGACCAGAAGGAGAAGCAGGCGCTGCTGACCCTGCGTCTGCGCGAGGCGATCGCCTCGGGCGCGCTGGATCGCGCGCTCGTCTTCACCCGCACCAAGCATGGCGCGGACCGCGTGGCGCGGCATCTGGTCGCGGCCAAGATCGGCGCCGCCGCCATTCACGGCAACAAGAGCCAGGGCCAGCGCACCGCCGCGCTGCAGGGCTTCCGCAACGGCACCGTGCAGGTGCTGGTCGCGACCGACATCGCGGCGCGCGGCATCGACGTCTCGGGCGTGTCCCACGTCCTCAACTTCGAGCTGCCGAACGTGCCCGAGCAGTATGTCCACCGCATCGGCCGCACGGCCCGCGCGGGCGCGGACGGCATCGCGATGAGCTTCGTCGCGCCGGACGAGAAGCCCTATCTGCGCGACATCGAGAAGCTGACGCGCGTGAAGCTGGAAGTGCTGCCGCTGCCGGAGGACTTCGTGGTCGAGGCGCGACGCCTGCCGCTCCCGTCCAAGCAGGCCGTCGCCGTAGCGGTCGAAGGCGCCGATGCCGGTCGTGGCCGTCAGGCCCGTGGCGGCGGTCGTCCCGGTGGGCGCAACGGTCAACGCGGCGAGCGTCCGGCCGAGCGTGGTGGTGAACGCCACGCCGAGCGGGGCGGCGAGCGCCGTGCCCATGGTGGCGGCCAGGGCCGTCATCGCGACGAGGCGCCCCGTCATGGTGAGAGCCGTCATGGCGAAGCCCGTCATGGCGAGGCCCGTCACGCCGAGCGCGGCCAGCGCGTCGCGAGCGGTCACCTCCGTGACGATGCGCCGCGCCAGCAGGGCGAGCGTCGCGCCGTGCAGATCGAGATCAGTGGCCAGCGCGCGCCGGCCTGGTCCAACCGTCCGCAGGAAGGCCGTCAGAGCCACGGCGGTCGCGACGACCGCGGCCATCATGGCGGCCAGCGCAATGCCGGCGGCCGCTACGGCGAATCCCGCGATGGTGATGGCCGTCATCAGGGCCGCGGCCGTCCGGGCTTCGATCCGCTGGGGGCCTATGCCGAGCCGCGCAAGGCCCAGCCGGGCGAAACGCTCCCCAAGCGCATGCGCGAGGATGCAACCGAGCCGCGCCCGCAGAACCGCGGCGATGGCGAGCGCGGCCAGCGTCAGGGCAACCACCCGCGCCGCTTCGGCGGCGGCGGCGGTGGTCGTCCGCAGGGCGGCAATGGCGGCGGTGGCCGTCGCAGCCGGGCCGGCCGGGCGGGCTAAGCACCCGATCCGATCGACGAATTAAGGAAAAGGGCGGCACATCGTGTCGCCCTTTTTCAATGCAGGTGTCGCAGCTTGTCCGGGTTGCGCATGTTGTAGATGGCGACGATCTTGCCGTCCTCGATCTCCAGCGCCGTGGTCTGAAGCTCGCCGTCCGCTTCCAGCGTGACGAAGCCGGGCAGGCCGTTGACGAACCCCGTGCGCACCAGTTGCGAGCCATGCTTGCGCATCAGGACGCTCAGCGCCTTGTGCAATTGCAGAACCCGCCGGAAGCCGGTTAGCACCGCCACGGCCGCGGGCCGCTTGCCGCCGCCGTCATTATGCATGCTGACATCCGCCGCGAGCATCGCACCCAGCGCCGTCATGTCGCCGCTGCGCGAGGCGGAGAAGAAGGCATTGGCGATCTCCAGCCCCCGCTTCTGCTCCACCTTGAAGCGCGGCCGCGCCTCGCGGACATGCTCGCGCGCCCGGGCAGCAAGCTGGCGCGCGGCCGCCGCATCCCGCCCGATCGTGCTCGCCACCTCCTCGAACGCCACGCCGAACACGTCGTGCAGCAGGAAGGCGGCGCGTTCCAGCGGCGAGAGACGCTCCAGCGCCAGCATCAGCGGCAGGGTCACGTCCTCCGCCTCTTCCTCTTCCACGATGGGATCGGGCAGCCACGGCCCCACATAGGTCTCCCGCTGCACCCGCGCGGACTTGAGATGATCGAGGCAGAGCCGCGTCACCGTGCGGCGCAGAAAGGCTTCCGGCTCGCGGATCCCGGTGCGGTCGACGCCCATCCAGCGAATGAACGCCTCCTGCACCGCATCCTCGGCATCGGCGACCGAGCCGAGCATGCGATAAGCGACGCGGACGAGCCGGGGACGCAGCGGATCGAAGCTCGCCGCCGCGTCCTCCTGTTCGCTCGCATGCATCAGGCAGCGGCCTTGGACGGCGGATTGTCGTACCAGAGGTCGAAGCCGACCGCGAACCGGTTCCAGCCGTTGATCACGTTGATGACGAGCGTCAGCTTCACCTGCTCTTCCTCCGTGAAATGCTCGGCAAGCGCTGTATGGGCCGCCTTGTGGTTATGCACGTCCGATTGCATCACGAGCGCATCCGTCCAGGCCAGCGCGGCGCGCTCGCGGTCCGTATAGCAGGGCGCTTCCTGCCATGCCGAGAGCAGATAGATGCGCTGCTCCGTTTCGCCCTTCTCGCGCGCCTCGAACGTGTGCATGTTGATGCAGTTGGCGCACCGGTTGATCTGCGAGGCGCGGATCTTGACCAGTTCGACAAGGCTCGCTTCCAGGCTTTCGTTCACGGCGAACGACATGGCCGTCCACTGCTTCATCAGCGTCGGCGCGGCGGTATAGGGGTTGAGTTTGGCGGTCATGGTCGGCTCCTTCATGGGTTGCGCCGACATGACGAGCGGGCGGTAGGCGAATGTGACATGGCCTGCGAATTTTTTCGCTCGGGCCGTCTCAACCCCAGGCCAGCCGCACCCCGAAATAGACCATCATCATGCCGCTGCCCCGGCCGATCCAGCTCTTGCGGCGCTGGAAGGCGCGCGCCAGCGGCCCCGTCGAGAGCAGCAACGCGACCGTGCCGTACCATCCCGCCGCCAGCACGAAGATCAGCAGCAATGTCGCCCACAGCGTGGCCGTCTGCTCATGCGATGGCGCGGCCGCGGCGAAGGCGGAACTGTAGAAGGTGATGGCGCGCACGTTCGACAGGTTGGTGGCGAGGCCCGCGCGGAATGCACGCCAGAGACCGTCCTGCGCATTCTCGCCTTCCGCGATCTCGCGCGCCGGCAGGTCAGCCGTGCGCCAGAAGCGGATGCCGAGCCACACCAGATAGGCGCTGCCTGCGAGGCGCAGCACGAGCTGCGTCACCGGGAAGGTCTTGAAGATCACGGCGAGGCCGAACAGGCTGGCCGTCGCCCACATCGTGCTCACCAGTGCGACGCCGAACACGGTCGCGAAGGCCTCGGCCCGCCCGTGATTGAGCGCGCGGTGGGCGACCGCCATGAAGTTCGGGCCGGGGCTGATCGCTCCCAGCAGGAACAAGGCGGCGATGTTGGTGAGAGGCCCCCAGTCGATCATTGCGGCGCGCATAGCATCGCCCGGCCCCGCCACAAAGATTGGATCGGGAAGGGGATCGCTTCTGGACAGCCCCCCGCCGCCGTGGCTAGGACCGCCCATCCGATTCTGACGACATCCTTTTTCCGGAGACCAAAATACCATGAGCGACGCCATCGCCGCCGACCAGCTGCGCCTTCTCATCGAGCGCATCGAGCGCCTTGAGGAAGAGAAGAAGGGCATCGCCGACGACATCAAGGACGTCTACGGCGAAGCCAAAGCCACCGGCTTCGACATCAAGACGATCCGCACCATCGTGCGCCTGCGCAAGATGGAGAAGCATCACCGCGAGGAAGCCGAGATGCTGCTGGAAACCTACAAGGCCGCGCTCGGCCTCGACTGAGCCCAGGCTCCACGGATCGCCGTCACTCCCGCGCACGCGGACGTGACGGCTTTCCTGCCGGGCGTTCAGCCCCTCACTTCGCCGCCACGCAACTGAAGCTGCTTGCCTCGTTGGCGTCGCCGCTGCCCTTATAGGCCGCGACCTGCGGGAAGGGGCAGAGCGGGCGGCTCATTGGCGGCAGCGCCGGCGCACCGGGCGGCCCCGGCATGCGGGTTGCGACGATCCGCTCCGGCGCCACATTCTCGCTCGCCCATCGATCGATCACGCCGAGCGTATCGAAGGCGGATGGCCCCTCGCCGCCCGCGCAATGGTCCATGCCCGGCGCCATGAACAGGCGTAGCTGTCCGGCCGGCGCTTGCGTCTGCATCGCCCCGTAGAAGGCGACGGTGTTGGTCGCCGGGATCAGCCCGTCGGTCCAGCCATGGCTGAGCAGTAGCTTGCCGCCGCGCGCGAAGAAGGCCTTGAGTCCGTCCGGTGGGATGTTGAGCATTCCCGCGCCGAAGCTGCGCGCAGCCGCCAGCTCCTTTGCATAATCCATCGTCCGCCAGTCCCACCCCTTCTGGTCGCCATGGACGAGCAGGCGGAAATAGTCGGTCGCGACCGGGAACGGCTCGGCCCCCATCAGCAGCACCGCAAGTTGCATCTCGCTGCCGACCGGCCAGCCGGGCAGGAGCTGCTTGCCGCCCGCATCGCGCACGCCGTCATAAAGCGCCTGCATAGCCGTCGCCTGATCGGCATTGAGGCAATCGCCCGCCTGGCCCGGCTTGCAGAGCAGTGCGGCAGCCTTAAACCCGCAGGATTGGGGGCTACCGATCAGCCCGTCCTTGAGCCCGTCGGCCGCGTCGCATTGCGCGACGGCTGCCTTGTGGACGAGACCCAAAAGCTGCGGCGTCAGGGCGGCGGCGGGTGTGCGTTTGGGCTGGAACCCTGCCCACATGCTCTGCACCATGAGATCGGTCATCGGATTGGCGGGCGCCATCGCCGAAATCGCATCATAGTCCGCAGGATAGCGATGCGCGGCCATCAGGCCCTGCCGCCCGCCGGTGGAGCAGCTGTTCCACAGCGAGAGGCTCGCCGCCTTGCCGTAAAAATCCTGCACGGCCTGCTTGGCGGTGACGGTCATCAGGTGAACGGCGCGATGGCCGAAATCCACGAGTTTCTCGGGATGGCCGACCGCCCATTCCGCGGTCAGGCCGCTGCCGACATGGCCGGTGTCGGTCGAGGCGACCGCGTAGCCACGCGACAGCGGCTCGCCCATCTGGAAATAACTGACCTGCCCGGCCCAGACGCCGTTGCCGATGCCGACGAACTTGCCGTTCCAGCCTGTCGCCGGCAGCCACACCTCGACCTTGATGTCGGAATCCGGAGTCGGCGTCAGCGTCGCGCGGACACGGCAGAAGGCGGGCAGTTGCTTGTAGGCCGCGGCAGAAACGCCCGGGGGCGGACCGAAGGGGCTGGCCGGCGCCTCGAACGATCCCGCTGTCACCAGCTCGGCGGAATCGACCTTGCCGTTCTGTAATGAGAGCCGCGCGAGATCGCCGCACTCCTTGGCGGCGGCGGGGCTGGCGATGGCGAACGCAAGGGCGCTCACGGCGACGGCAACTGTCTGGTGGCGGATCATGACTGGGCCTCTCCCTTCCCGGTTGTCCTGCCCGCCTGTTTGGCCAGATATTTCGGGACAAAGTCAACATCAACCGGATGAAAAGTTGCATCCGGCAGCGGCGCCCGGCTAGCTGATAGGCACCGCACGGATAGATCCGGCGAGACAGATTTCCACGGAGGAGAGGATGATGAACCGCATTCCCTATCCCGACCGCGCCCGGCTTTCCGAAGCCAAGCGCGCCTATATGGATGCGCCGAACCTGCGCGTGCTCAACATCGCGCGGATTTCCATGCACGCGCCCGATCCGATCTGGCGGGCAACGGTCGACATGGCGATCGCCGTCGTCACGGACACGCTGATCGACGACCGGATGCGCGAGATCATCGTGCTGCGCGTCGCCTATCTCTCAAACAGCGCCTATGAGCTGTTCCACCATGTCTCGCTGGCCCGCTCGATCGGTATCAGCGACGCGGCGATCGCGGGACTCGAAAGTGGCGACTTCTCCGCGCTCTCGCCGGAGGAAGCGCTGGTCGCCCGGTTCACGACCGAGGTGGTGCGCGACGTCAGCCCGAGCGACGAGACCATCACCGCGATGCGCGCGCACTATTCCGACGAGCGCATCTTCGAGATGCTGGGCATCATCGGCAGCTACATGAACGCCGCGCGGGTCGCCGCCGTGGCGGGCATCGAGAATGACGATCTCGCCATCACCTCCTGGGCGAAGGAACGTGAAACGCGCTGACGGGAGGATTGCGGCGCGTCGGTCCGCGCTGCTAGGCCGCTGACGCAGAGGGAAAATCCCACAAGGAGAGCGAGATGAAGCCGGTGACGCTGGGGCGCATGACTGTCCGCAAGCTGTTCGAGATGGAAAGCGCGCCGCCCTTCTCGATGATCATGCCCAATGCGAGCGCTGACGACCTCGCTCGCCTCGCCGCCTGGCACAATGACGAGACGCTGGGCGCGACGCCAGAGCAATCCGCCTTCACCATGAGCATGCACAGCTATGTGCTGCAGCTCGACGGCCTCACTGTGCTGGTCGACGCCTGCAACGGCGACCACAAGCACCGCGCGATCCCGGACATCGACCGGGTCGAGACGCCCTTCCTTCCCAATCTCGCCGCGCTCGGCCTCACCACCGACGATATCGACCTGGTGCTCTGCACGCATCTCCACTTCGATCATGTCGGCTGGAACACGCGGCTGGAGAACGGCAAGTGGGTGCCGACCTTCGCCAATGCCCGTTATCTCTTCTCGCGCCGCGACTTCGAGCATTTCGGCGAGCAGGAGCTGGAGGACGACCATTGGCGCGCGTTCCGCGATTCCGTCCTCCCCGTCTATGATGCCGGCAAGGCCGAACTGATCGAGGCCGACATCACCGTGCATCGCGAGATTGGCAACGGCGTCTGGCTGGAGCCCGCCTTCGGCCATTCGCCCGGCAATTTCTCCGTGCTGGCGCAGGCGGACAGCGAAAAGGCGATTTTCTGGGGCGACGTGATCCATCACCCGATCCAGCTCGTCCGCCCCGATCTCATGATGATCTTCGACGGCGACCCCGAGGCCGCGCGCGACACGCGCCTGCGCACCCTCGCCCGCGCGGCGGACGAAGATCATGTCTGCTTTCCCGCCCATTTCCGCGACCCTTCCGCCGGCCGCGTCCTGCGCGACGGGGACGCCTATCGCTATCGCTTCCTCGATTGAGAGGCGCGGCCCGAACGGGCTATGGGCGAATCGACTGACAGAGGAGAGACACGCATGTCCGACGGACCCTGGGGCGGTGCCCCGAGCGAGATGATCGTCACCACCACCAACGGCATCGATGGCCGCCCGGTGCAGCGCTATTGCGGCGTCGTGACCGGCGAGGTGATCGTCGGCGCCAATCTCTTCCGTGATCTCTTCGCCAGCGTGCGCGACATCGTGGGCGGCCGCTCGGGCGCCTATGAGGAAGTGCTCGGCCGCGCCCGCGAGGAAGCGCTGGCCGAGATGCGCGCCCGCGCCGCCTCGCTCGGCGGCAATGCGGTGGTCGGCGTCGATCTCGACTACGAAGTGCTGGGCGCCAACGGCTCGATGCTGATGGTCTCGGCGACCGGCACCGCCGTCTTCGTATAAGAACAAGGGACTTTCATGACAGGACGCATCGCCATCATCACGGGCGCGGGCAGCGGCATTGGCCGCGCCGTCGCCATCTCGCTTGCCGCCAAGGGCTATCGCCTCGTGCTGGCCGGCCGCCGCGCCGAGCCGCTCGACGAGACCGCGGCCCTCGCCACCGGCTCGCCCGATCCGATCCTCTGCGTGCCGACCGACGTCGCCGACGCGGCTTCGGTCCAGGCGCTGTTCGATGCGGCGGTGGAGCGTTTCGGGCGCGTCGACCTGCTGTTCAACAATGCCGGTCTCAACGGCGGGCGCTTCCACATCGAGGACATGGACGTCGCCAAGTTCAAGGAAGTCGTTGACGTCAACCTGACCGGCGCTTTCCTCTGCCTACAGGCTGCGTTCCGCGTGATGAAGACGCAGGAGCCGATGGGCGGCCGCATCGTCAACAACGGCTCCATCTCCGCCTACAGCCCGCGGCCGGACACGATCGCCTATTGCGCCAGCAAGCACGGCGTCTCCGGCCTCACCAAGGCGGGATCGCTGGAAGGGCGCAAATATGACATCGCCGTCGGCCAGATCGACATCGGCAATGCCGCCAGCGCTTTCTCCTCCCGCTTTGCGAGCGGCGTGCCGCAGGCGGACGGACGGCTGGTGCCCGAGCCGGTGATGGACGCGAGTCTCGTCGGCGATGCGATCGTCTATATGGACAGCCTGCCGCTCCAGGCGAACGTCTTCGAACTGACGGTGATGCCCGCCAAGATGCCGTTCATCGGGCGGGGATAGGCCCCGCCGACCCAAGGCCCGTTCGGGCTGAGCCTGTCGAAGCCGCGTTTTCTGTTCTCACAGACAGAAAAAGGACAGCCCTTCGACAAGCTCGGGGCGAACGGTGTATTCGGGGTAGCCATGACCTTCGCCATCCGCCCTGCCCGCATTGCCGATGCCGCCCGCTGCGCGGAGATTTACCGGCCGTTCGTCACCGACAATTGGGTGAGTTTCGAGACGGAGCCGCCGGACACACAGGCCATGGCCGACCGCATCGGCACCTATGGTGAGAGCCATGCGTGGCTGGTCGCGCACGAGGAGGCCGGCCATGTCCTCGGCTACGCCTATGGAAGTCCTCACCGCACCCGCGCGGCCTATGACACCTCGGCCGATGTCGCCGTCTATGTCGATCCCGCCACCGCGCGCTCAGGCGTGGGCCGCGCTCTCTATGCGGCGCTGTTCCCGCTGCTGAAGGAGAAGGGCATCCACGCCGCCTTTGCGGGCATCGCGCTCCCCAATTCCGCCAGCATCGGCCTGCACGAAGCGATAGGCTTTACCCCGGTCGGCATCTATCGCGAGGTCGGCTGGAAAATGGGGGGCTGGCGCGATGTCGGCTGGTGGCAGCGCGTCCTGTAAACCGGCACATTCACTCCACCGGAAACGGTCCGTCCTCGAAGATCTCGTCGTGATAACCCTTGCGGCCGATGGCGAGAGCAAGATCGCTGCGGAAATCGCTTCCCAGCGCGAGGCAATCCAGCACATGGGCGAAATCGTGGCGCGGCGCCCAGCCGAGCTTCGCGCGGGCATGGGCGTTCACATAGACGCGGTCCAGCGCGCGCGGGAAAGACCAGCCGGCCTGCGCGAACAGCACCTCGGCCTGCGGGAAATGGCGCAGGATGACGGCGCGGGCATCGCTGTTCAGCGTGGGCAGGTCGTCCTGCGTGAACGGCGAGGTCGCGGAGATGATGAATTTGCCGAAGCCCAGCACCGGTGCTTTCTCCATCGCGAGGCGATGCGCGCTAACGATGTCGGCGATGTCGACCCGGCGGTTGAGCAGTTCGAGCGCCTGCAGATTCTCGATCGAGAAACGGCTGCGCTGGCCGGCATTGTCGTCCTCCTCCGGGAAGAAACGCGAGGTGCGCAGGATCAGCACCGGCAGCTTCCGGTTGCGCGCGACGATCTGGCAGAGATGCTCGGCGGCAAGCTTGGTCGCGCCGTAGATGTTTTTCGGGATCGGACTCACGTCCTCGGTGATCCACGCCGCCGGTTCGCCATAGGCGGGGCTCAGCGCATCGCCGAAGGTGCTGGTAGCGCTGGTGTAGACGAACGAGCGCACCCCGGCCGCGGCCGCCGCCTCCAGCAACGCCAGAGTGCCCGAGACGTTGGTGTCGACGAAGCGCTGGTGGCTGTGCGTCACCACATGCGGCTTGTGCAGCGTCGCGGTGTGCAGCACGTCGGTAACGCCCGCCATCGCCGCCGCGACAGCCTCGCGATCGTCCACCGAGGCGACGATGTCGGTGTACGGCGAGACGTTGATGTCGATGCCCCGCGCCGGCACGCCTTCCGCGCGGAAGGTGCGCATCAGCGCGTCGCCGAGATGGCCGGAACTGCCCGTGACGAGAATCATGGGCGCACCCTAATGCGTCCGCCCCACGCTTGTCGAAGGGCGAACGGCATCGAGGTCGGGCAAGTCAGTCCGGCTTCTTCGCCACGCCGACCAGCGCCGGGCGCAGCAGCCGGTCCTTGATCATGTAGCCCGCCTGCATCTCATGGACGATCGTGCCGGGCTGGGCGTCGTTCGAGGGGATCTCGACCATCGCCTGGTGCTTGTTGGGATCGAGTGTCTCGCCGACTGACGGAAACTTCTCCACGCCATGCTTGCGGAACACGCTTTCCAGCTCCTTGGCCGTGGCGTCGAGGCCGGCGATCAGGCTCTTCACCTTCTCGTCCTCGCGCAGTTCGGCCGGAATGGCTTCCAGCGCGCGCGTCAGATTGTCGGCGACGGAAAGGATGTCGCGCGAGAAGGAGGTGGCGGCGTAGGACCGCGTGTCGGCCAGTTCCTTCTCCATGCGGCGGCGGACATTCTGCGTGTCGGCCATGGCATAGAGGGTTTCCTGCTTGGCCGCGGCCAGCTCGGCCTCCAGCGCGGCGATGCGCGCGGCGGCGTCCTCGCCTTCCGTAGCGCCGGCCTGGGCCGTGCCTTCGGCGATGTCAGCCGCCAAGGTCTCGTTCTCGTTGTTCGTCTCGTCTGTCATAAGATCCGTCACTGCATCAATTTGGTGAGCGTCTGCGCGGTGAAATCCACCATGGGGACGACGCGGGCATAGTTCAACCTCGTGGGGCCGATTACTCCGACCACGCCGACGACGCGGCCACCCGGCCCCCGATAGGGCGCGGCTATGACCGAAGAGCCGCTCAGGGAAAAGAGCTTGTTCTCCGATCCGATGAAGATCTTGGTCGCGGCGCCCGCCCGCGCGCTGTCCAGAAGGCGCGCGATCTCGCTCTTGCCCTCCAGTTCCTCCAGCAATTGCCGCACCCGCTCGAGGTCAGCCGCGGCATGAGCGTCGATCAGATTGGCCTGCCCGCGCACGATCAGCACCGGGCGATCCTCCGGGTCGCGACTCCACGCGGCGAGTCCCCGCGCGATGAGGTCGCGCGCCGCTTCGTCCAGCGCATGCTCACCTTCGGAGATCTGCCGCGCGAGCCATTGCTGGGCGTCGCTGAGCGTGCGGCCGTGGGCATGGGCTGAGAGATAATTGGCAGCTTCCACCAGCATCGAGGGCGTCGTGCCGGCTGGCAGATCGACGACACGATTCTCCACGCTGCCGTCCGTGCCGACCAGCACCGCGAGCGCCTGCGTCTTGGAGAGCCAGGCGAAGCTGAACTGCTTCACCACCGCCTCGCGCGGCGGCACCAGCACCAGCCCGGCGCAGGCCGAAAGCCCGGAAAGCAGGGTCGTCGCCGTGTTCAGCGCGTCCTCGATCGGTCCCTCGCCGGTCAGTTCGCGCTCGATGGCGCGCTTGTCCTCGTCGCGAGGTTCGGCCGCCTGCATCATCGCGTCGACGAAAAGCCGCAGTCCGGTCTCGGTCGGCATGCGCCCTGCCGAGGTGTGCGGCGCAGCGAGCAGGCCGACTTCCTCGAGATCCTGCATCACGTTGCGGATCGAGGCGGGCGACAGGTTGAGACCGGACAGTCGGCTGATCGTGCGCGAGCCCACCGGCGCGCCCTCGCCCAGATAGGATTCGACGACGAGGCGAAAAATGTCGCGCGCGCGATCGCTCAACAGGTCGATGGCCGGGGCGGTCATGACATCTATGTAGGATGCCGCGCGGCGCTGGCCAAGCCGTGATGAGAGCGCTAGAGGCCCGAGCACTTCCAGACACACAAGGACAAGCGACTCATGCGTCCCTCCGGCCGAGCTCCCGATGAAATGCGTACGATCACCATGGAGCCGGGCTTCACCATGCATGCCGAGGGAAGCTGCCTCGTCTCCTTCGGCGACACCCGTGTGCTCTGCACTGCGAGCGTCGAGGAGCGCATCCCGCCGTTCCTGCGCGGCAAGGGCGAAGGCTGGGTGACGGCGGAATATGGCATGCTGCCCCGCGCCACCCACACGCGCGGCAGCCGCGAGGCGGCCAAGGGCAAGCAGTCCGGCCGCACGCAGGAGATCCAGCGCCTGATCGGCCGCTCGCTCCGCTCGGTCGTCGACCTCAAGGCACTCGGCGAGCGCCAGATCACGCTCGATTGCGACGTGATCCAGGCGGATGGCGGCACGCGCACCGCAAGCATCTCTGGCGCCTGGGTGGCCCTGCGCATCGCGGTCGACAAGCTGATCGCCGCCGGCACGCTGGCCGTCGACCCGATCCAGTCCAAGGTCGCCGCCATTTCCTGCGGCATCTATGAAGGCACGCCGGTGCTCGACCTCGATTACATCGAGGACAGCAATGCCCATGCCGACGCCAATTTCGTGCTGCTCTCCAACGGCAACATTGCCGAGGCGCAAGCGACCGCCGAGGGCGCGACCTATGACGAGGAAGCGCTGCTGCGCCTGCTCCGCCTCGCCCGCATCGGCTGCTCGAAGATCTTCGACGCGCAGGACAAGGCCACGGGGCGCTGAACCTTACGCCATGACCCGCATCCTCGCCCCCGGCCGCCTCGTCATCGCCAGCCACAATGAGGGCAAGGTGCGCGAGATCACCGCGCTGCTCGGCCCGCACGGCATGGAACCGGTTTCCGCCGGATCGCTCGGCCTGCCCGAGCCCGACGAAACCGGCACCACCTTCGCCGAGAATGCCCGGATCAAGGCGCTGGCATCGGCCATCGCATCGGGTCTGCCTGCGCTGGCCGACGACAGCGGCCTGGAAGTCGCCGCGCTCGGTGGACGGCCGGGCGTCTACACCGCCGACTGGGCGGAACGGCAATGGTTCGAAGGCGAGCCGGGCCGCGACTGGTACATGGCGATGGGCAAGGTGGAAGGGCTGCTTGCCCATCAGGGTGCGAACGTCGACCGCACGGCCGCCTTCGTCTGCACCCTCTGCCTCGCCTGGCCGGACGGCGAGACGCTGGTGTTCGAAGGCCGTGCCGAGGGGAGCCTCGTCTGGCCGCCGCGTGGAACGATGGGCTTCGGCTATGATCCGGTGTTCCTGCCCCGCGACGCTGCGCTGACCTTCGCCGAGATGGCGCCGGAGGCCAAGCACGCCATCAGCCACCGCGCTCGTGCCTTCGAGAAGCTGGTCGCCGCCTTGTTCTGAAACACCCGATGGCGAACAACTTTGTTCGCCACTGGACACTTGACCCGCCGCGCTCCGGGGCTAGGGGTGCGCCGACGGCGCTGCGGGGTGTCTCGAAGATTGGGGGAACGGTCGCTCATGTCGGCAGACCTGTTCGAACAGCATCGCCACCTGATTGCCCTGACCGAGGAGCTGCGGACGCTCGTGTGCCGTCGGCCCTACGTCAGCATAGAGGAAATCGCGCAGCTGAGGGCTCATCTTGGCAAGACCGGCGTTGCGCATCTGCGCGCGGAGGACGAGCTCATCATGCGTCCTTTGCTTGCCAGCGGCCGCGCCGATGAGGTGCCCGAAGCGATGGCGGTCATCGGCGAAATCCGCGCAGCCATGAGCTATTACGGTCAGCATGCCAATCGCTGGACGATGGCGGCGGTGGATGCAGACCGCGACGGCTACGCCGAGGCGCTCGGTCAACTTATCGACTTCATGCGCAACGCGATGGCCCGCGAGGAAACCGAGCTGTACGCCCCCGTTCTCGCCCTGTTGCGGAGCAACGCCACGCCGTTTCTGCATTGAAGGGACAGAAGCCTCGGCCGCGCGGCGTTTACGAAAAAGTCAGCTTCGCACCGCATTGTCGGGAGCCATATTCAGGAGGAGCCGGCAGCCATGACTGCTGACCTGTTCAAGGAACATCGCACACTGGTCGCCGCGGCCGAGGAATTGCTGGCGCTCGTACGGCAAACCCCTCCCGTGCCAATCGAGGACATCGCGCAACTGCGCGTCCGCATCGCCAATCTCGCCCTCGCCCATCTGCGCGCCGAGGACGAGGTCATCATCCGCCCGCTCCTCGCCAGCGGACGCTCCCACGAACTGCCCGAGGCATCCACCCTGATTGCCGAAATCCGGTCGGGCCACAGCGTCTATTCCAACCATGTCCGCACCTGGACGCTACAGGCCGTCGAACTCGACCGCGAGGGGTATGCCGAGGCCATGGTCGACATGACGGACTATCTCCGCCGGATGATCGCCCGTGAGGAAAATCTTCTCTACTGGCCCGCGCTCAAGCTGCTGAACGGCGCCCGCGCCCAAGAGGCGGGCTGACTTTCCGGGCAGTCGCACTATATGCGGCGCCATGACAGTCGCGGCGCCTCTCGCCCTCTACATCCACTGGCCGTTCTGCGTCGCCAAGTGCCCCTATTGCGATTTCAACAGCCATGTGCGCGAGGGCGTCGACCAGGCTGCGTGGCGCGAAGCGCTGCTGCGTGATCTCGCTCATGAAGCCGCGCTGTTGCCGGGCCGGACGCTCGGTTCGATCTTCTTCGGCGGCGGCACGCCCTCGCTGATGCCGCCAGAGACCATCGCCGCGCTCATCGACGCCGCCGCTGGCCACTGGTCCTTTGCCGACACCATCGAGATCACCATGGAGGCCAATCCCAACAGCGCCGAAGCCGCCCGTTTCGGACAGGCGGCGCAGGCCGGGGTCAACCGTATCTCACTGGGCCTCCAAGCGCTGGAGGACGAGGCGCTGCGCTTCCTCGGTCGCGCGCATGACGTGCGCGAGGGGCTGGCCGCGCTGGATGCGGCGCAAGGCTGCGTGGATCGCGTCAGCATCGATCTCATCTATGCCCGGCCGGGTCAGAGCCGCGACGACTGGGAAGCCGAACTCGGCCGCGCGCTCGCGTTCGGCACCGATCATCTCTCCCTTTACCAGCTGACCATAGAGCCGGGCACGCGCTTCGAGACGGACGTGCGCAAGGGCGCCTTCGTGCCCGCGGATCCCGATCATGCCGCCGAGCTGTTCGAGCTCACTCAGGCGATGACCGGCGCGGTCCGCCGCCCGGCTTACGAAGTCTCCAACCATGCCGCGCCCGGGCAGGAAAGCGCGCATAACCTCGCCTATTGGCGCTATGCCGATTATGCCGGCATCGGCCCCGGCGCCCATGGTCGTCGCGGCGGCCTTGCCACGGTGCGCCACAAGAAGCCCGAGAACTGGATGAGCGCGCTCGATCGCAATGGCCATGGCCTTGCCGAGGAGCGCACGCTGGACGCCGCCGAACAGGCCGGCGAAGCGCTGATGATGGGATTGCGGCTGGCCGAAGGCGTCGACCTCGCCGCGCTGGCCCGCCGTACCGGTCTCGCGCAGGCTTCTCTGGTGGATGGCGACGCCATCGTCCGTCTTTCCGGCCACGGGCTGCTCACCCAGCATGGCGATCGGCTGATGGTCACGCCGCAGGGCATGCTGCTGCTGGACGGCATCCTTGCCGAGATCGTGGCAGTCTGACGCCATGTGCGTCCTCGCCTTCGCCTGGAACGCCCACCCGCACTGGCGGCTCGTGCTGGCCGGCAATCGCGACGAACTGCACGAGCGCCCGGCCGCCCCGCTCGCGCATTGGGCCGACCGCGACCATGTGATCGCGGGGCGGGATCTGCAGGCCGGAGGAACCTGGCTCGGCGTCTCGGAGCAGGGCCGCCTTGCCGTCGTTACCAATCTGCGTGGCTATGGCTCGCCTCGCCCTGACATGGCCTCGCGCGGCGATCTGGTCGCCGACTTGCTGAGCGGCGACGGTGCCTATGCCGATCCGGACGCAACCGACCTCGCGCTGTTCAATCCCTTCAACCTCCTCTTCGCGGATGCGGAGGGCGCGCGTTTCCTCACCAATCGGCCCTCGCCGACGCGCACCGCGCTCGGCCCCGGCCTTTATGGTCTCTCCAACGGCGCGCTCGACGAGCCCTGGCCCAAGACGCTGCAACTGAAGGCGATGCTGCTCGACTGGATCGTCAGCGGCAAGGACGATCCAGCCATCCTGCTTGACGGATTGCGCAGCGAGCGCCTCCCCGATGTCGGCCTCGCGCCCGATCGTCCGTCCGACGTGCCGCAGGAACCGCGCCTCTCCTCCATCTTCATCCGCAATCCGGTTTACGGGACGCGGTGCAGCACGGTCGTCGCCATCAACAATGAAGGGCACGGCCTCATTGCGGAGCGTCGCTTCGATGCGCAGGGCGAACCGGCCGGCGAAACGCGGATCGCCTTCGCCTGGCCGGACTGAGGGATCTTCAGGCGAAGGCGACCGTACGGCGGCGCATCGTGCCGCCCACCAACGCAAGTCCGCCGATCATCAGCACCCAGCTCGCCGGCTCGGGTATCGCGCCGGATGACGTGAAGTCGATCGTCGCACTGATGCCCGAGAGCGAGCCATATTGCTGACCGGCGGTCTTGGTGAAGCTGAACGCGAGCACATCGCCTGCGTCGACCGCAAGGCCGCTGTCGCTCAGCGTGAACGCGCTCGACCGCGTCACGCCATTGGTGAGGACGAACCCGCCGAGCGCTGCGCCATCGAGCGTGATCGCCACATCCTGCGAGCGCTGGACGATCGAATGGGCATACCAGAAGGCGCTGTCGAACGAGATCGTGCCCGCCCCCGGCGCAGTCCAGCTGATCGTGATGGTTGAACCGTCATTGTAGCCGTGGACGACGACGTCGTCGGTCAGGAAGTCGCCATTGACATATGGGCCGGTGGCGCTGCCGTCCTGGCTTACCTGCACGACGAAGGGCGCTACGAAGAAATGGGCGCCGCCGCCCCAATAGCCGTTGCCGGCGGCGGCGTTGAGGTCGTTCGGCATGCTCGGCTGGGGATAATGCGTCAGTCCCGCACCGTAGGACCATGGTCCGTTGGGATTGCTGGCATTGCTGAAATCGGCCGCCAGATCGTAGACTACGGCATTGGCCGACGCCGCGGAGACGAGCAGCGCCGCGAGCGCGGCGCTGAGACGAATGTGCATATGAGGCTCCCACCTTGTTTCACTACACCCCCAATGCGCAAACAGTGAGCAAAGGGGGCCACGGTCGCGTCCTTAATCGGGACGACGATGTGGAGCTTGTCGCCGCCGAAACGGACGAACGCTTCTGCGAAAGCGGCAGGAACCGCGGTGAGGCACATCGGCTGTGCATCCAGGTGTCTGCTGTTACGAGAACATGCGGGTGTAGCGACTGGCGATTAGGTGAATGGTTGGCGGGATGATCCCGACTTCCAAGCCCTCCCCTTCAACCGGCGCTGAACCTAAAGCACCATCGCCAGCGTGTGCAGCGCGACGCCGACCAGCCCGCCGACCAAGGTGCCGTTGATGCGGATATACTGCAGATCCCGCCCCACGGCGTTCTCCAGCCGATCGGTAATGGTCTGCGCGTCCCAGCCGCGCACCGTCTCGGAGACCAGCTTGACGATATTGTCGCCATAGCGCGCCGCCGTGCCGACCGTTACGCGGCGGGCGAAGCGGTTGACGAGGTGCTTGAGTTCCGGATCGTCGCGCAGCGTCTCGCCGATCTGGCGGGTGATCTCGCCCAGCTTGCCGGCCAGCGCCGCCTGCGGATCGCGCGCCGCCTTGAGCAGGCCCGCCCGCGCTGCCTGCCAGAGACCGTCCAGCCAGCGTTGCATGGCGGGATTGGCGACCATCTCGTCGCGAATGCGGTCCACCCGCGCCTGCATGTCGGGATCGTGCTGCAGATCGAAGGCGAGTTTCATCAGCCCTTCCTCCACCTTGACGCGCAGACGGTGCGCGGGGTCCTCGGCGGCTTCCTGCAGCATCCGGTCCAGCCCTTCGATGATCTTGGTCGCCAGCGTCTCGTCGAGGCCGGTCCAGCGCATCAGCGTGCCGGATTTCTCGTGGACCATCTGGTGGATCATCGCGCTGTTGGCGTCGAGCGTGTGCGCCGCCCAGCGGATCAGCGCATCGAGCACCGGCTGGTGGCGCCCGTCCTTCATGGCGGCCGTGAGCACTTGCCCCAGCAGCGGCGCGACGTTGAGCTGGCCAATGCGCTGGGTGAGCGAGGCCTTGATCATGCCGCCCAGCCGCTCGTCGTTGAGCGCTTCCAGGCTGTCGGCGAGCAGGCGCGAGGCGCCGCGCCGGATGCGGTCGTCCCCGCCCGAGGGCGCGGCAAGCAGGCGCCCCGCCGCGCCGGCCACGTCGAGCCGCGCCATGCGCCGCGCGACGACGGCGGGCGTCAGGAAATTGTCGCGCAGGAACGTGGCGAGCGTGTCGCCGATCCGGTCCTTGTTGCGCGGGATAATGGCCGTGTGCGGGATGGGCAGGCCGAGCGGATGGCGGAACAGGGCAGTCACCGCGAACCAGTCGGCCAAGCCGCCGACCATCGCCGCCTCCGCGAAGGCACGGACGAAGCCGACCGCGGGATGGACATGCTCGAAACTGCGCGCCGCGATATAGAGCGCCGCCATCACGATCAGCAGGCCGGTGGCGACGATGCGCATCTGCCGTCCACCGTTCGCCGCCATGGGGATCATGCGTCTCTCTCGCCGAACATCACTGCCCTGTCATGCCGCCGGGGCGGCCCAATAACAATATGGCGCGATGCTCTTTGGTTCCCGAAAACTATTCCGCGGCTTGCGGCGCAGCGGGCTCCTCACCCTTGCCGTCATAGGTGAGCACACGGCGGCGCAGCCATGGCCCAAGGCGCTTCTCCATGCCATCGGCAAGGCTGAAAGCGGCCGGGACGATCGCCAGCGTCAGCAGCGTCGAGAGCACGAGGCCGCCGATCACCGTGATGCCCATCGGCGAGCGCCAGGCACCGTCACCGGTCAGCGAGAGCGCAGTCGGGATCATGCCTGCCGTCATGGCGACAGTGGTCATCACGATCGGCTGGGCGCGCTTGTGCCCAGCTTCCATGATCGCCTCATATTTCGGCACGCCGCGCTCCATCTCCTCCAGCGCGAAGTCGATCAGCAGGATCGAGTTCTTCGCCACGATGCCGAGCAGCATCAGCAGGCCGATGTAGACCGGCAGCGAGATCGGCTCGCCAAGCATGAGCAGGAACAACAGGCCGCCCAAGGGCGCAAGCGCCAGCGAGCACATGTTCACCAGCGGCGAGATGAAACGCTTGTAGAGCAGCACCAGCACCGCGAAGACCAGCAGCACGCCGGACGCCACCGCGATGATGAAGTTGACGATCAGCTCCTGCTGCCACTTGTCGTTGCCTACCGCCTCGTTGGTGATGCCCTGCGGCAGGTTCTTCATGATCGGCAGCTGCTTGATCTTGTTCATGACCGGTCCCTTGACCGCGCCCTTGGCAAGGTCGGCACCCACGAAGATGCGGCGCTGCTGCGCATAGCGCTGAACGACGGTCGGGCCGGCGCCGAAGCTGATCTCGGCCACCCGGCTCAGCGGCACGGAGGCGCCGCTCGTCGTCTGCACCGGCAGGTTCTCGATGGTCGAGAGGTCACGGCGCGAGACTTCGGGCAGCATGACGCGGATCGGCACCTGGCGATCGGACAGCGAGAATTTCGCGCTGTTCTGGTCGATGTCACCGAGCGTTGCGATGCGGATCGTCTGGCTGAGCGAGGCCGTGGTCACGCCCAGCTGCGCGGCGAGATCGAGGCGCGGCTTGATGATGAGTTCAGGCCGTTGCATGTCTGCGTTGACGCGCGGCGCCACGACTTCGGGCAGCGTCTTCATCTGCTCGGTCAGCTTGGCGGCGGTTTCCTCAAGCAGCTTGGGATCCGAGCCGTTCAGCATCACCGAAATGTCGCGCCCGGTGCCGAAGCCGCCCTGCTGCGAAGCGAAGCTCACACGCGCGTCGGGGAAGTTGGAGAGCTGCGGCGCCAGATCACGCTCGAACTCGATCGACGAGCGCTTGCGATCCTTCTTCAGCGTGATGAAGATGCGACCATTGCCCTCGCGGATATTCTCCATCGCGGTGTCGACTTCGGGCTGGGCATTGATCAACTCGGCCACGCGGTCGATCACCGCCTCGGTCTGCTTGATCGTCGTGCCCGGCACCATCTCGATGTTGATGCGGCTGAAGTCCTGGTCCTGATTGGGCTCGAACTGCTGCGGCATCATCATGAGCAGCCCGATGGTGAACAGGAACGCCGCAAGGCCGAAACCCATCATCCACACGCGATGATCGAGGAACTTGGCCGCGATCCGCTTGCCGATGCCGCCGCCGCGCGCATAGTCCTTGGCGCGCTTGGTATCGAGCGCCCAGGCCAGCAGCCCCATGTAGCGGTCCATCAGCCAGCCCTCGCCATGGCTTTCCTCGCCATGATGCTCGAGGAAATAGGCGGCGATCATCGGTGTGATCATGCGGGCGACGGCCAGCGAGATAAGCACCGAGATCACGACGGTGAAGCCGAAATGCTTGAAGAACTGGCCGGAAATTCCCGGCATCAGCGCGACCGGCAGGAACACCGCGACGATCGAAAAGGTCGTCGCGACCACGGCAAGGCCGATCTCGTCGGCCGCGTCGATGGAGGCCTGATAGGCCGTCTTGCCCATGCGCATGTGCCGCACGATGTTCTCGATCTCAACGATCGCGTCATCGACCAGCACACCGGCCACGAGGCCCAGCGCGAGCAGGGACAGGAAGTTCAGGTTGAACCCCATGATGTCCATGAAGAAGAAGGTCGGGATGGCCGCGAGCGGAATCGCGATGGCGCTGATCGCCGTCGCGCGCCAATCGCGCAGGAAGATGAACACCACGATGACCGCCAGCACCGCGCCCTCGATGATCGCGTGCATCGAGCTGGAATACTGGTTCTTGGTGTAGTTCACGCTGGTGAAGAGCTGCCGGAACTTGATGCCCGGATTGTCCTTTTCCAGCTTGTTCAGCGCCGCGACCGCGTCGTCGTAGACATTGACGTCCGACGCGCCTTTGGCGCGCTGGATGGAGAAGGTGACGACCTGCTTGCCTTCCACCTTGCCAAGCCGCTTCTGCTCGCCGTAGCCATCGGTCACGTTGGCGATCTCGGAGAGCAGCACGGTACGGCCGTTGCCCAGCGAGATCTGAGTCTGGCCAAGATCATAGGCGGACTGGGCGTTGCCGAGCACGCGCACCGACTGGCGCGAGCCGGCGATTTCCGCCTGGCCACCCGCGGCATTCATGTTCACCTGGCGTAGCGCCGTGTTGACCTGGCTGGCAGTGACGCCAAGCGATTGCATCTTGGCCGGATCGAGGATGACACGGATCTCGCGGTCCACGCCGCCGCCGCGCTCCACGCGCGCCATGCCCTTGATGCCGAGCAGCCGCTTGGCGACCGTATCGTCCACGAACCAGCTCAGTTGCTCGATGGTCATGTCGCTGGCCTGCACGGCGAAGAAGGCAATCTCGCCGCCGCCGTTGACCTCGACCTTGCTCACCATGGGCTCGAGAATGCCGTCCGGCAGATCCGAGCGGATCTGGTCGATGGCGTTCTTCACTTCCTGCGTGGCGACGTTCGGATCCTTGCCGATCTGGAACTGCACGAAGCTGTCGCTGCCGCCTTCGCGCGCGGTCGACTGGATCTCGTCCACGCCATTGAGCGCGCGCACGGCGGCTTCCACGCGCTGCGTGATCTGCGTCTCGATCTCGGTCGGTGCGGCGCCGGGCTGGCTGATCGAGATTTCGACCGCCGGAAAGTCGATGTCGGGGCTGTCGACCACCGCCATCTTGCTGAACGAAATGATGCCGGCCAGCAGCAGGCCGATGAAGATGACGATCGGCGGCACCGGATTGCGGATGCACCAGGCCGAAATATTGCGAAAACTCATCTTCTTCGTCCCGTTTCCAGTCTGCGCCGCCCGCTTCCTAGGGCAGCGTCACGCCTCAGCGTCCGGCCTGCTCGACCCTCGGCTTCACCGTCTCGCCGGGGTTGAGGAAGCCGCCCGCATAGAGCACGACCTTCTCGGTGCCGTTGAGGCCCTTGGTGACGGCAAGGCCGTTGGCGGTCACGGCGCCAGTGGTGACCTCGCGACGCTCGACCTTGTTGCCTTGGCCGACGATGTAGACATAGGTGCCGCGATTGTCGCTCTGCACGGCCGATTCCGGCAGCACCGCCGCCGACACCTTATCCATCGCGATCTGCGCGCTGGCGAAGCCGCCCGGGCGCAGTGCGGGATTGGCCGGGACCGCAATGCGCGCGAAGCCCTGGCGGTTGGTTGCGTCGATCACCGGAGAGATCTGCCAGACATGACCCTCGAACGTCTGCGAGCTGCCGACCGGCGTCACCTTGGCGACCGTGCCGATGCGGAGCTGGGCCAGTTCGTTCTCGGAGAGGAGCGCGCGCATTTCCATCTCGCCGCCGGCCGCGATGCGGAACAGCGCGGTCTGGCCGCCGCTCACCACCTGGCCCGGCTCGACCGCACGGGTCAGGACGAGACCGGCTTCCGGCGCGCGGATGTCGAGACGCCCGACCTGGGCACGCATCTGATTGAGCTGCGCGATCGCGACATTGACGCGTGCCACGGCAGCGTCACGGGTCGCCATCCGCTGGTCGATGTCGGCCTTCGAGATGAAGCCATCGCTGACCAGCGCGCGGGCGCGATCGAGATTGGCCTGCGCCAGCTTGGCGTCCGCGCGATTCACCTCGACCTGTGCGGCGAGCTGCGAAATCTGCTGCGTCTGAACCGAGCGCTCGATGGTTGCGAGGATCTGGCCCTTGCCGACCCGGTCGCCGGGCTGGACATGCACCGCGATCACGCGGCCGCCCTCGCCCACGACGCCAACCGGCATGTCGACGCGCGCCGCGAGCGAACCGGTCGCATTGGCAAGGCGCGTGACGGCCTCCTGGCCGGGCACGGCGACGGTGACCAGCGGAACCTGGCTCACTTCCTCGCCCGAACCGCCCTTGCCGCTGAACATGCGATAGGCGACGAGCGCCGCAATCGCGACCAGCACGGCAATGCCGACACCCAGCAGCAAACGCCGGCGCTTGCGCCGGGTTTCCTCGTCGAGTGCCTGGTCGGCCAGCATGGTGTCGTATTTCATATTGGTTTCGTAGTTCATCGGTCTCGCCGCCTCGGCGCCTGTTGAGCGCCCTTCGTCGTGGGCGCTGTATTATCCGAATAAATCACTTCCGGCAAGCCGGATTCTCAGGAATTTCGCAGTCGCAGCATTTCGTTTCGAACCCCCACATGCCCAAAACGCCCAGGCCAGCCCCTTGCCAGTTCATCTCAACGGGGATGAACGAGGCATGAAGCCAGCAGGCACAGCGCTTTGAATTGCGTCCTTTTTCGGACGATTGTCCGGCGACCGACGGCTGCGCTTGTAGATTTTGTCTACTTCATGTCAAACGAATTTCGCCCGCCCGTTCCATGCACAAGCCACGTTTTTCCGCGCTGTTGCATTCGCGCATCCAACTGTTGGTGGAGCCATCGATTCGAGGTTGGCCGGTCTCTTGGCCGAAGGACGAGCGGAGCGTCAGCGCGGCTTCACGAACCTGAACAGGAACCGGTCGGTCTTCCCGCGCACCGCGGGGTCGAAGATCAGCTTCGTATGATCGTCCTCCGGCCGCGCCAGCATGTCGCTGGTCGCGACCAGCTTGAAACCGGCCGCCTCGAAATCGGCCTTCACGGTCGCCGGGTCGATACGGTGCAGCTTGTTGACCACCCCCCGGGTGTCGCCGCCCGGATTGGCGGCATGATCGATGACGCCGACGATACCGCCCGGCTTCATCGCCGCGAACAGCGCCTTCACGAACACCGAAGGGTCCGCGCGCGGGATCTTGAAGCGCTCGGACTGCCAGTAGAGATCGTGATAGCTGTCATTGATGATCGCGAAATCGAAGCGCTTCTCCCCCGCCGTCAGCGCCTCGAATGGATAGCGGGTCAGCGTCACATTGGGATTGCGCGCCTGCAGCGCATCGAGCGCGAACTTGCCGGCCGGGTCGTTGTAGAACTGCTCGGGCTGGAAGGCCTCGACCGTCCCCTTCTCGCCCACCGCGCGCGCCATGACCTCGGCCCAATAGCCCGTGCCGGTGATGAAATCGGCGGCCGCCATGCCCCGCCTGAGGCCAAGAAAGGCCAGCACTTGCGCCGGCTTGCGCGTCGCATCGAGCGCCACCGCCGCAGCCGGACGCCCCGGCTCCTTGAGCCCGGTCTCGATCGCCGCCGCGCTCAGCCCGCTACCGCCGCCGCGCTGCGCTAGGCTCGCGGTGCCGCCGAGCAATGCCAGGCCCAGACCTGCCGAGACGATCATCCTGCGCATGAAGCCCTCCTCCCACAATCGAGCGCATAGTGCGCCGCACGCGGATCGGGATCAAGGGCGCCCATCCGCGCCGCTCAGGCCAGCTTTTCGATCAGGCCCTTGTCGAGATTGTGCGCGGTTTCGAGCATCTTGGCATTGGCCTGAAACGCCAGCCTGGCGACCAGCATGCCGACCATCTCGTCGGTGAGGTCCACCTCGGATGCCCCGCTGGCCTCGATCCGCACGGCGACGCCCCCGCCGGCAGTCTCGCTTTGCACCGCGCGCACCGGCGCGTAGTCCTCGGACGCCACGTTCGCGACATTGGACGCCGCCGCCGTCAGCTGCGTCGTGCCGGCCCTGAGCCCGGAAAGGGAAATGCCGCTGATGTTCATGCGCCGCAGATAGCCGTCACCCGGTTAAGCCGGCATGCAGCGGCAGGGTTCGCGCCGTATTAACTCCACCGCTCAGCTTGCGAGCGGCGCTTTCAACAAGGCCTCGCAGCGCAGCGCGAACTTGCCGATGATGTCGAGCGGAGGCGCCGCGACCGTCCGCGTCGTCATCTCCACCCCCGCGTCGTCCCCGCTCGTCGTCATCGCCTCGCGCAGCGCCGCATCGAATTTCACCGTCGCCGAGTGCGATTTCATCTCAGGGGACAGCGTGAGATCAGCAGGAACGAGAGCAAAACGTCGGGCGCCGATGCGCAGCGCCTTCGCCGCGCCCTCCTCTTCCGGCCAATATACCTCCAGCCCCGGCCCGCCCGCACGGCACCGCAATATCCGGGCCTTTTCCTTGCCGTCGCCGACGATCGCGGCGCTCTCGTCCGGCAGGTCGATCATGCGCCAATGCAGACCCTCATTGTGGACCGGCGGCCCGCCCGCCCCCGTCTGGTCGAGATAATAGGCAAGATCGTCCGCCATCGCCTGCGCCCCGGGATCGTCACTGCGTGACAGCAGTTCGGCGCGCTTCTTCTCGACAGCTCCGGGCAGACCGGAAGCGCCTCCCCCCGCCTGCATCGCCACATAGGTCTCGACCGCCTTCACCCACACGCCATCTGCACTCTCGACATCCTCTGCCGAGCGGGACAGCGGCTCGAACAGCGGCGTCATCGAATAGGGATGGGCGTGCTTGTCGGAGACATCCGTGCGCTGGAACATCGCGACGATCAGCCCGCCTTTGGGATAGAAAAGCCGGATGCAGGCGCCCATGCCGGTCGAGAAATGCGCGCTCGCCAGCGGCGTCGGCATCGATGGAACGGTCCGGCCGTTCCATTTGAGGCTACCGTGTATGCGCAGCGGATCGCCCGGCACCGTCCCCTTTAGCACGCGCACCGGCTCGATCGCCACGAACGCGCGCTCCCCGAACGGATCGTCCGGCCCATCGACCACCCGCGCCAGCACGATGAGATCGGCCTTCTGGACCAGTTCGAAATTGGTCGGCGTGCGATAGCCCGGAGGCGGCGTGCAGGCGAAGGCGGGGAGCGCAGGTAAGCCGATCAGAGCCGGAACGAGCCAGCGCAGACCGCTTGGCCTCACCGCCCGAACTTCCGCTTCGACTCCCGGCCGAACCGCCCCTTGCGCGTCCCCGGCTTGCCCTCGGTCGCGCGGCCCTGATACCGCCCGGCCGACGCCGTCACCTGCTGGTCGCTCGGCAGACCCAGTTCCTCGGCCTCCAGCTTGCGGATCTCGTCGCGCAGGCGCCCGGCTTCCTCGAATTCGAGGTCGGCCGCGGCGGCGCGCATCTTCTTTTCCAGTTCCTCGATATAGGCGCGCAGATTGTGGCCGACGAGGTGTGGCGCGTCCTCGATGCCGGTCTCGACCGTCACCTGATCCTTGCTCGCGACATGGGCGATGATGTCGCCGATCTGCTTGCGCACGCTTTCCGGCGTGATGCCGTGCTCGGCATTATACTCCTGCTGCTTCTCGCGGCGACGCGTCGTCTCGTTGAGCGCGCGTTCCATGGATCCGGTGATGCGGTCGGCATAGAGGATCACGCGCCCGTCGACATTGCGCGCGGCGCGGCCGATGGTCTGGATGAGCGAGGTCTCGGAGCGCAGGAAGCCTTCCTTGTCCGCGTCGAGAATGCCGACCAGCCCGCATTCGGGAATATCGAGGCCTTCGCGCAGCAGATTGATGCCGACCAGCACGTCATAGACGCCGAGCCGAAGATCCCGGATCAATTCGATCCGTTCGAGCGTCTCCACGTCGCTGTGCATGTAGCGCACCTTGAGGCCCGCCTCGTGCATGAACTCGGTGAGGTCCTCAGCCATGCGCTTGGTGAGCGTCGTCACCAAAGTGCGATAGCCTTTCGCCGCCGTCAGTCGCGCCTCGTTGATGAGGTCGTCGACCTGATCCTCGACCGGCTTGATTTCCACCGGCGGGTCGATGAGGCCGGTCGGGCGGATCACCTGCTCGGAGAAGGTGCCGCCGGTCTGCTCCATCTCCCAGCCGCCCGGTGTCGCCGAGACGCTCACCGTCTGCGGCCGCATCGCATCCCACTCGTTGAAACGCAGCGGCCGGTTGTCGATGCAGCTGGGCAGGCGGAACCCATATTCGGCCAGCGTCACCTTGCGGCGATGATCGCCCCGCGCCATCGCGCCGATCTGCGGCACGGTCTGGTGGCTCTCGTCCACGAAGAGGATCGCATTGTCCGGCAGATATTCGAAGAGCGTCGGCGGCGGCTCGCCGGGCAGACGACCGGTCAGGAAGCGCGAATAATTCTCGATGCCCGCGCAGGCCCCCGTGGCCGCGATCATCTCCAGGTCGAAATTGGTGCGCTGCTCCAGTCGCTGCGCTTCCAGCAGCCGCCCCTCGCCTTGCAGTTCCTTCAACCGCTCGGTCAGCTCGTGGCGGATCGCCTCCATCGCCTGCTTCAGCGTCGGCCCCGGTGTCACGTGGTGGCTGTTGGGGAAGACCTTCACATAGTCCAGCGAAGCGGCTTTCTTGCCGGTCAGCGGATCGAACTCGACGATCTCCTCGATCTCGTCGCCGAAAAAGCTGATCCGCCAGGCATTATCCTCATAGTGCGAAGGGAAGATCTCCAGATTGTCGCCGCGCACGCGGAAATTGCCGCGCGCGAAGGCCGCGTCGTTGCGCTTGTATTGCAGCGCCACCAGCTTGCGGATGATCTCGCGCTGGTCGACGCTCTGCCCCTTCTTCATCGAGAAGGTCATCGCCGAATAGGTCTCGACCGAGCCGATGCCATAGAGGCAGGAGACCGACGCGACGATGATGACATCGTCCCGCTCCAGCAACGATCGGGTCGCCGAGTGTCGCATCCGGTCGATCGCTTCGTTCACGCTCGACTCTTTCTCGATGTAGGTGTCGGAGCGCGGCACATAGGCCTCGGGCTGGTAATAGTCGTAATAGCTGACGAAATATTCGACCGCATTCTCCGGGAAAAAGCTCTTGAACTCGCCATAGAGCTGCGCGGCGAGGATCTTGTTGGGCGCCAGCACCAATGCGGGGCGCTGCACCGCCTCGATCACCTTGGCCATGGTGAAGGTCTTGCCAGAGCCCGTGACGCCGAGCAGCACCTGGTCCTTCTCGCCGGCCAGCGCGCTCTCGACGAGTTCCGCGATTGCCGTCGGCTGGTCGCCGGCGGGCTCATAATCGCTCACGAGCTTGAAGGCTCGCCCGCCCTCCGCCTTCTCCGGCCGCGCCGGCCGATGGGGAACGAAGCTCTGGTCGGTTTCCGGCTCGGCGAGAGTCGTACGGATCTGGATGGCCATGCCGGGAATATGGCGATTGCGCCATGGTAGAGCAATGGGACACAAGAACAAAGAGAGATCGATTTGTCAGCAGCGATCGATCGTCCCCCATCGCATTCAACCGCGCCAGCGGTATGCAGCGCACTGTCCCACCTCGATCGCGCCAAAAGAAAAATGATGAGTGTTCAGTCAGCAATATTTATGAACAGACCTGCGCGTGTTATTGACGTACAAAAGAACATATCGGCTGGTAGAGGGGTGACGGGGCCATGACCGATTTGGCGACCAATCGGAGCGACCGCTTTCCGAAAAGCCCGCTCGCTCTGGCGGACTTTTATCAGGCGATGTTCGCCCAATCCGAATTTGCGCTCTACGTGTTCGGACACGTACAGGATGATCGGTTCGTCTTTCAGGACGCGAACGACATCGTCATCAATCTGGCCGAGCGCCCACTGGACGAGATACGCGGCAAGACGCCGGTCGAGTGCCTGCCGCAGGAAATCGGCGAGTGCCTGCAGTCGAACCTGGAGCAATGCCTCAAGACGGGCGAGATCGTGAACTACGAGCGCACGGTCGATACACCCCACGGTCTCATGACCTGGAAAAGCAGTCTCACGCCGGTATTCGACCGGCAGGGCCGGATCACCCATATCGTGGGGATGACCCGCGACATCTCGCAGGAGCGCAACACGCTGCAATGGGCGCAGCATCGCGCCGAGATGCTGCGCGCGCTCGGGCTCGCCCTGCCCGCCGCCATCTATCTGTTCAACGTGCGTCAGGAAGCGATCCATTTCATTGGCGGCGACCCGAACGAGCAGCGCCAGAAGTGGCGTCGCGGCGCCGAGGAAAATGCGGGACGCGCGACCGAAATGTATTTCCACCCCGAGGACCATGCGCGAGCCCGGGCGCATCTGCGCGATCTCATGGCGCTGGAGGACGGCGTGGTCAGCGTCGTCGATTTCCGCATCCTGACGGCGGAGGGCGATTATCGCCGCCATCTGATGCGGGAGACCGTGTTCAACAGGGATTCAACCGGCCAGGTGGAATATGTTCTCGGCGTGTCGGAGGACATCAGCGAGCAAGACCGCGCCCAACAGGAGATCCGCGATCTTTCCGAGCGGATGCTGACGCTGCAGATCGACGAACGGCGGCGGATCGCGCAGGAATTGCATGATTCGACCGGCCAGCATCTGACGGCGCTCTCGCTTGCGCTCGGCCGCGCCTATGCCAGCAGCACGACGCTCGACACGTCGAACGGCGCCCGCACGCTGCTGCTGGAAGCCCTCGACGATGCGCGTCACTCGCTGTCCGAGGCCCATCACGAAATCCGCGTGCTTTCCTACCTGCTGCTCCCGCCGCAGATCCGCACGCAGGGCCTTGGCGAGGCGGTTGCGGAGTTCGCGCGCGGCTTCGGCAAGCGCGCGGGGATCGATGTCTGCGTCGAGATAGCGCCGAATCTGGATAGGATCGGCGATGATGTCGAGTTGCACCTGTTTCGTATCTGCCAGGAAGCGCTCACCAATGTTTACCGCCACGCCCATGCCCGCCGCGCGTTGGTGCGTCTGGAAGTCGAAGCGGATATGGTGCGGCTGACCGTGCGCGATGACGGCATCGGATTCGACGATGCCGATGCCGATCCTCACCAGCCACGCGGTGTGGGGTTGACCGGGATGCGCGAACGCATGCACCGGCTCGGCGGAAACGTGCAGATCAGCGGAAGCCCCGAGGGCACAACTCTGGTGGCGATCGTGCCGCGCCCGGCATAGCGTCTGCGCCTTGGATACCGGTGTCACTTGTCATCGCCGGCCAAACCTTGCATCTCACCCGCGCCCATAAGGGGCACTGACACGTCGATCAAAGTTGAGAGGATTTCCCAATGCGTCCGGCGCTCATCATCTCCGCTCTCGTCCTTCCCATCGCCGCCTGCGACAGCGGGCCGACGGTCACCGCCACCAATGCGACGCCGGCCGAGGTGCACGAGAAGGTCGCTGCCGCGAGCGGCAATGGCGGGGTCATGGTAAATCCGGGCCGCTGGGAAGGCACGATGACAATGGAGGAGATGAACATCCCCAACATGCCGCCCCAGGCCAAGGAGCAGATGAAGGCGCAAATGGGCGAAGCCAAGAGCTTCGTGAACTGCGTGACCGAGGAGGACGTGAGGGCGCAGAAGGCCTTCTTCACGGGCGGCGATAACGACAAGAACTGCAAATATGACCGGTTCGCGATGACGGGCGGAAAACTCGATGCCGCCATGACCTGCGACCAGCCCGGCGGCGCGAAGATGAATATGACGATGAACGGCAACTATTCGGCCGACACTTACGGCATGAAGATCGCGTCCCGCGCGCAGGGTGGCGGCTCGCCCATGGGGGAAATGTCCATGGTCATGTCGATCGCGGCCAAGCGCGTCGGTGCGTGCAAGGGCACGCAGGACGAGCTCTGACCGTTGCGTTTGACGCAGTCGTTCCAAATAGAGACGCGCCATCGCACCGCCGGCTCGCCATGCCGCCAATGGCTGTTCGACCTTCTGGCAATACCAGTATAAATACTGGCTGTCCGGGAAACGCGAGTCGCAGAATATAGCGACGGGACCGGAGCTGTATCGATGATCGGCTACACAACGGTGGGGACCAATGATTTGCAGAGGGCCATGGCCTTCTACGATGCGCTCTTTTCGAGCGTAGGAATCGCGCGTCTCCTCGAATTGCCCATGCTCGCCGCCTGGGGCGTGAACTGGAACAAGCCGATCTTCGGCGTGGCCAAGCCGTTCGACGGTCGACCGGCCTCGCCCGGCAACGGCGTGATGATCGCCATCGGCCAGCGCACGCGCGAGAAGGTGCGCACGCTTCACGCCAGGGCGCTGGAACTGGGCGGTAGTGACGAAGGCCCTCCGGGCGTGCGTGGTGCAGATGGTAGCCAGGCCTTCTATGCCGCCTACATCCGCGATCTTGACGGCAACAAGCTCTGCTTCTTCTGCGTGGGCTCCGGCGAACAGGGCTGATTCACCGCTCCGCCCTTGCCGCGACGCCAAGCTGTGCTAACGGCGCGCGATGCTTTCGATCAACGACGTTACCGTGCGCCTTGGCGGCCGCACCATTCTCGACCGCGCCAGCGCGGCCCTGCCCCCGCGCTCGCGCGTCGGGCTGATCGGCCGCAACGGCGCCGGCAAGTCGACGCTGATGAAGGCGATCATCGGCCAGATCGATCCGGACGGCGGATCGATCGACATGCCGCGCGACACGCGCATGGGCTATATCGCGCAGGAAGCGCCGAGCGGCACGGCGACGCCGTTCGAGACCGTGCTCGCCGCCGATACCGAGCGCGCCGCGCTGCTTGTCGAGAGCGAGACCTGCGAAGACCCGCACCGTCTCGGCGACATCCATGATCGCCTGATCGCCATCGATGCCTACAGCGCGCCCGCGCGCGCCGGCCGCATCCTCGTCGGCCTCGGCTTCGACGAGGAAATGCAGCAGCGCCCGCTCGACAGCTATTCCGGCGGCTGGAAGATGCGCGTTGCGCTCGGCGCCCTGCTCTTCTCCGAGCCGGACCTGCTGCTGCTCGACGAGCCCTCGAACCATCTCGACCTCGAAGCGACTCTGTGGCTGGAGAATTTCCTCAAGGACTATCGCGCCACCGTCCTCGTCATCAGCCACGAGCGCGACCTCCTCAACAATGTCGTCGATCACATCCTGCACCTGGAACAGGGCAAGGTGACGCTCTATCCGGGCGGCTACGACGCCTTCGAGCGCCAGCGCGCCGAGCGCTTGGCCCAGCTGGCCTCCGCGCGGGAGAAGCAGGCCGCTGAGCGCGCCAAGCTGCAGGATTACGTCGCCCGCAACTCGGCCCGCGCCAGCACGGCGAAGCAGGCGCAATCCCGTGCGAAAGCGCTGGCGAAGATGCAGCCGATCGCGGCAGCGCTGGAAGATCCCAGCCTCTCCTTCGCCTTCCCCAGCCCGCAGCCGCTGCGCCCGCCGCTGATCACGCTGGACATGGCCGCCGTGGGCTACAACGAGACGCCGATCCTCCAGCGGCTCAACCTGCGTATCGATCCGGACGATCGCATCGCCCTGCTCGGCAAGAACGGCAACGGCAAGACCACGCTGGCGCGTCTGCTGGCCGCCCAGCTGCCGGCCATGGAAGGCGCGATGAACGCCTCGGGCAAGATGAGCGTCGGCTACTTCACCCAGTATCAGGTGGAAGAGCTGGACGTCACCGACACGCCACTCGAGCACATGACGCGCCAGATGAAGGGCGCGACGCCGGGCGCGGTGCGCGCCCAGCTTGGCCGCTTCGGCTTCTCCGGCATCCGCGCGACGCAGAAGGTCGGCTCGCTTTCCGGCGGCGAGCGAGCGCGCCTTGCGCTGGCCCTCATCACCCGCGACGCGCCGCATTTGCTCATCCTCGACGAGCCGACCAACCACCTCGACGTCGACAGCCGCGAGGCGCTGGTTCAGGCGCTCAACGACTATGCCGGCGCCGTGGTCATCGTCAGCCACGATCGCCACATGATCGAGCTGGTCGCCGACCGGCTGGTGCTGGTCGACAGCGGCCGCGCCCAGCCCTTCGACGGCAGCCTCGAGGACTATACCGACTTCGTTCTCGGCCGCGGCGGCGCCACGGCCACGGGCGGCGGCGGCTCCAAGTCGGACCGCAAGGCCGACAAGCGCGCCGCCGCCGAGGCTCGCGAGCGCTACAAGACGCTGCAGGCCGACGTGAAGAAGAACGAGAAGCTGCTCGCCGATCTCACCGCCGAGCGCTCGCGCATCGATCTCGCCATGTTCGATCCGTCAAAGGCCGGCCCGCAGGAAAAGGGCCGCACCATGACCGACCTCATGCAGCGCCGCGCCAGGGTGGAAACCGCGCTCGAAGCTGCCGAGACGGCCTGGATGGAAGCCAGCGAAGCGCTCGACAGCCTCGACGCCGCCTGAGCGTCCGCTCTTGCGGCGAGGCGCCCACGACCTGTAAGATCGTTCGATTGGGGAGGGGCGATCGCATGCGTGGGTCATTCCTGAAGAATCTGATGCACGATCTCGAAGCGCCCATCCAGGCGCGCGGCTTCGGGACCGGCTGGTTTTCCGGCTTCTTCGGCCTCCTGCTTGCAGCCGTGGGCCTCTGCTTCGTCGCGGCGCTGCGCTGGCCGACATTCTTCGCCATGCCGGAGCTGGAGGCGCTGCGCGACTGGTCCGGCTTCCGCGCGCTCGTTCACGCAACCTTGCTGTCCGCCTACGCGTTCGCTCTGCTCAGCCTGCTGCTGCGCTCCCGCAAGGCGATCGGGCTGACCGCGCTCGTCATCGCGCTCGCCGCATCCCTGCTCGGGGGTTCCGCCGTGCAGGCCCGCGAGGCGCATGACTGGGGCATTTTCTTCGGCGTCGATTTCTTCGCCGTGAACATGATCGCCACGGGTCTCATGTTCGCGCCCATCGAACGCCTCTTTCCGCGCCATGCCGAGCAGCGCCTGTTCCGTCAGGAATGGCGCGAGGATCTCTTCTATTATCTGCTGAGCTCCATGCTCGTGCAGATCATCACCTTCCTCGCGCTGGCGCCCTCCACCTACATCAACGCGCATGGGGATGCGCTTTGGGGCATCCGTGCCGCGATCGGTGGTTTGCCATGGCTGGTGCAGCTCGCCCTCGCCATGCTGTTCACCGACATCATGCAATATTGGTTTCATCGGCTGTTCCACCGCGTCCCGTTTCTCTGGGGTTTCCATGCGGTGCATCATTCGGCCAAGTCGATGGACTGGCTCGCCGGTGCTCGGATGCATTTCGTGGAGATCATCCTGCTTCGCGGCGTCACATCGCTGCCGTTGCTCACCCTCGGTTTCCTGCCCTCGGTGATGCAGGCCTATGTCGGCGTCGTCTACGTCTACTCTTCCCTGCTCCACGCCAATCTTCGAGGCGATTTCAACATCTTCGGCCACATCATGGCAACGCCGCGCTTCCACCATTGGCACCACGCGCTGGAGGCGGAGGGCGTCGACAAGAACTTCGCCATTCACTTCCCCTTCCTCGATCGGCTGTTCGGCACCTTCTACCTGCCGCCCGGCAAGTGGCCGCAGGGCTATGGCGTGCCGGAAGATGTGCCGAGCGGTTATCTGGCCCAACTGCGCTACCCGTTCGTGCGCAAGGCGAACTGAACCCCGCACAAGCTTTGTGCCGGTTGAGCGCCTTCCTCGATCATGCGAGAGGGCGCCCATGACCGCCGACCGCATCTCCGCCTATCTCGCCCGCCTCGGCCTTGAAGCCGCGCCGCCCGCCACCGCGGAAGGACTTACCCGGCTGCAGGAAGCGCATCGCTGGTCGATCGCTTTCGAGAATCTCGACATCCGCCTTGGCCGCCCGATCCGCATCGACGGCGAAAGCGTGTTCGACAAGCTCGTGACGCGCGGGCGCGGCGGCTATTGCTTCGAGCAGAACCGCCTGTTCAGCGACATGCTGGCGGCTCTGGGTTTCCCGAACCGACCGCTGCTCGCCCGCGTCCGCCTCGGCCTCGCGCCGGACGACCCGCACCCGCCGCGCACCCACATGCTGCTGCTCGTCGACCTGCGCGGCGAGCGCTGGATCGCGGACGCCGGCTTCGGCGGCAGCTATGTGACGCCGATGCCGCTGGTCGACGGCACCACGGTCACCACCGGCGACGGCGCCTCGCATCGCCTGCGCTGCATCGGCCAGCCCGGCGATCTTGAAGGCGAATGGCTGCTGGAGCGCGCCGGCTCGGCTGCCGCAACGGATGGACGCGCCGCGCCGCATACCGGCTGGCAGCCGCAATATGTCTTCGATCTCTCACCCGTGGCCCAGGCCGATCTCGATCTCAGCAATCACTGGACGTCGACGCGTCCCGAGACGCGCTTCACCATGCTGCACATGGTCAGCGTGCCGCTGCCGCGCGGCTTCGTCACCCTTACGGATCATGCGCTGCGCATCACCGACGAGGGCAGCACCAGCGAGCGCGACATCGCCACGCCCGCCGACTATCACGCGCTGCTTCGCGAACGGTTCGGCCTCACTTTGAGCGCGGAGGAGGTCGCCGCGCTGCCGCTGTTCGCTCCGTCAGGCCCGGGCGGGAGTGCCCTTAGCTGACCAGCCGCACGATGAAGATCAGCAGCATGCCGCCCAGGATGGAGCCGATAAGCCCCACTGGCCGGAAGTTGCCGCTCTTGCCGTCGATCAGTCCGGCGACATAGCCACCGACGACGCCGCCGCCGATGCCGAGCAGGATCGTCATGATCCACCCCATGTCCACGGCGCCCGGATAGAAGAAGCGCGCGAGCACGCCGACGATGAGGCCGACGACGATATAGCTGATGATTTGACCCATAGCTTTCAGACTCTCCCTCTTGCCGCCCGATCATCGCTGAATGGTCATCGAGTCGACCGGTTCCCGGATCATCATCCCATTGTTCCGTTCCGGCAAGGCCGAGCCGCTTGAACCGCGCGCGCGCCGAGCCTATCGGGGCCTCACGCTAGAAGGGCTCCGCCATGACCGTCACAATCAAGACCGCCGATCTCATCGAGAGCGTCGCCGACGCGCTCCAGTTCATCAGCTACTATCACCCGATGGATTATATCCGCGCGCTGGGTGAGGCCTACAAGGCCGAGCAGGGTCCGGCAGCCAAGGACGCGATCGCGCAGATCCTCACCAACAGCCGCATGTGCGCGGAAGGCCACCGGCCGATCTGCCAGGATACCGGCATCGTCAACGTGTTCATCAAGTGGGGCATGGATTGCCGGCTCGACGACACGTCGAAGTCCATGCAGGAGATCGTCGACGAGGGCGTCCGCCGCGCCTATCTCCACCCGGAGAACAAGTTGCGCGCCTCGGTCCTCGCCGATCCCGCCTTCACGCGGCGGAACACGAAGGACAACACGCCGAGCGTCCTCCATGTCGAGATGGTGCCCGGCCACCATGTCCATGTCGATGTCGCAGCCAAGGGCGGCGGCAGCGAGAACAAGTCCAAGTTCAAGATGATGAACCCCAGCGACAGTATCGTCGACTGGGTGCTGGAGATGATCCCGCAGATGGGCGCCGGCTGGTGCCCGCCGGGCATGCTCGGTATCGGCGTCGGCGGCACGGCCGAGCATGCCGCGCTGCTCGCCAAGAAGGCGCTGATGGACCCGATCGACATGAGCCAGCTCAAGCAGCGTGGCCCGCAGAACGACATCGAAGCCATGCGCATCGAGATCTACGACAAGGTCAATGCGCTCGGCGTCGGTGCGCAGGGCCTGGGCGGCCTCTCGACCATTCTCGACGTCAAGATTTTCGATGCACCTTGTCATGCCGCAGGCAAGCCTGTCGCGATGATCCCCAATTGCGCCGCCACCCGCCACGCGCATTTCACGCTGGATGGCTCCGGCCCCGCCTATCTGGAGGCACCCAAGCTGGACGAGTGGCCAGACGTCCACTGGACGCCGGACAAGGCCGCGATCCGGGTGGATCTCGACACGCTGACGCCGGAGATGGTGCGGAGCTGGAAGCAGGGCGACCGCATCCTGTTGAACGGCAAGATGCTCACCGGCCGCGACGCCGCGCACAAGCGCATCCAGGATATGCTGGCCGCGGGCGAGGAATTGCCTGTCGAGTTCAAGGGCCGCGTCATCTATTATGTCGGCCCGGTCGATCCGGTCGGCGAGGAAGTGGTCGGCCCGGCCGGCCCGACGACCGCGACCCGCATGGACAAGTTCATGCGCATGATGCTCGATCAGGGCCTGCTCGCCTGCGTCGGCAAGGCCGAGCGCGGTCCGGCCGCGACCGAGGCGATCAAGGACGCGAAGAGCGCCTATCTGATGGCCGTCGGCGGCGCCGCCTATCTCGTCGCCCGCGCAATCAAGGGCAGCAAGGTCGTCGGCTTCGCAGATCTCGGCATGGAAGCCATCTACGAGTTCGAGGTGCAGGACTTCCCCGTCACCGTCGCCGTCGACAGCGAAGGCAACAACGTCCACCAGCTCGCCCCGCTCGTCTGGAAGGACAAGATCGCCAAGGAAGGGCTGCTGGAGAAGGCATGATCCCTTCGAGCGGAAAACGCTCAACAAACCAACGTCACCCCGGACTTGATCCGGGGTCCCGCTTCTTCAAAGTCCCGCCTCAAGAGTAGCGAGACCCCGGATCAAGTCGGGGGTGACGCAAATCTGCAGGTTCCTCCAGACAGGGAGGTACAAGAATGATCACCTCCCCAATCTGGCTCCCGGCCAGCCTCATCGCGGGCGGCCTGCAGGCGTGGCGCACCGCCGTGCAACGCAAGGTCGGGCAGACGCTCTCCGTCAACGCCGCCGGCCTCGTCCGTTATCTCTACGGCCTGCCGATCGCGGTGCTGCTGGTCGTCCTCTACCATGGGATATTCCACGGCGGGGCCTTCCCGTCGCTCACGCCGCTCGGCCTTCTCTTCGCCGCGGCAGGCGGACTGTGCCAGATCATCGCGACCAACCTCATGCTGATGACCTTCGGCGAGCGCAATTTCGTGGTCGGCACGGCCTATGCCAAGACCGAGGCGGCGCAGGGCGCGATCATCTCCTGGCTGCTGCTGAGCGACGATCTCAGCCCCGTCGCCTGGCTCGGCGTCCTTTCCGGCGTCATCGGCATCATGGTCCTCTCGACCGGCGGCAAGCGCATGGGGCCGGGCGAGTTCATCCGCGCGCTCGGCGCCCCGGCGGCGCGCTACGGCCTCGCCTCGGGCTTCTTCTTCGCGCTCACCGCCGTCGCCATCCGCCGCGCGACCATGGACGTCGCCACGCCCGATCCCGTCTCGGCCGCGCTGGTCGTCCTCGCCGTCACCGTCGCCATGCAGACGCTGATGCAGGGTACGTTCCTCGCCTGGCGCGAGCCCGCCCAGATGCGCGCCGTCTTCAGCACATGGCGCGTCTCCGGCCAGGTCGGCCTGCTCTCCTCGCTCGGCTCGGCCTTCTGGTTCACCGGCTTCGCCACCGCGCCGATCGCGCTGGTCCGCATCGTCGGCCAGATCGAGATCGTGTTCACCCTCGGCCTCGCGCATTATTATTTGCGTGAGCCCTTGAAAACGAGCGAGGTCACCGGCCTCCTGCTGGTGGTCAGCGGCGTACTGTTGGCGCTGCTGGGAGCGACGGGCTGAGCCGCGGCCCGACCGGTCAGATCGCCTGAAAATTCAGCCGATGCCCCGGCCGGGGCCAGCGGCACTTGAAGAGCTGGCCGGTCGCCGATCCGGTGATCCAGGCCGTGCGCATGTCCGGCCCGCCGAAGCAGATGTTGGTGGTGATGGGATCCTCGACCGGCACATGCTCGTAGTTGCCGTCGGTCGGATCGATCACCGTGATGCCGCCGTTGAACAGCGTCGCCACCGCGACCTTGCCCGATGCTTCCACCGCGAGGCTGTCGAACCACTGCATGCCCGGCAGGTTGACAATGACCTCGCCAGCCTGGTGCCCCGCCTCGGCCGAAACCAGTCCGGGCGCCGCGATCGGCAGTGCCCAGAGCCGCTGCAGCATGCTGTCCGCCCAATAGAGAGTCTTGTCGTCCGGCGAGAGGCCGATGCCGTTGGGCGAGATCTGCTCGGAACGGCAGCGGGTGATCTGCGATCCGTCGGCCTTGGCATAATAGATGCCGCCCATCCGCCGGTTCTCGCCGTCCGAGAAGCCGAAGCAGGTGAACCACATGCCCCCGGCGGCATCGAAAACGATGTCGTTCGGCCCGTTGAGCGGCTTGCCGTCGCACTTGTCGTAGAGCGTCCGCACTTCGCCGGTGCCGAGGTCGACGCGCTGGATATAGCCGCCCTTGTAATCGGCGGGGATGCCGAGCTTGCCTTCCTCGCGCCAGTTCTCGGGGAAATCGAACGCGCCGCCATTGTTGACCACATAGACGGCGCCGTCCGGGCCGATCGCCGCGCCATTCGGCCCACCGCCCAGTTCCGCCACCACCTGCGTCGATCCGTCGGGGAACACGCGAGTCAGTGTCTGCCGCGCGATCTCGACCAGCAACACCGTTCCGTCTGCGCAGGCGATCGGCCCCTCGGGAAATTCCAGCCCCTGTGCGACAATTTCCATCTCGATCATGAGCCTCTCCTTGGGGGCGGTCGCATCGTCTCGCGCCGCTTGTTTCTCGCCATGGATAGCGAGCCGTAACGTCCGGCGCGAGCGCTCGATGAGGGGGATCGCGCTCCGCTTTGAAACGGCGCGTTGCCGACCGCGCGTGGCGCGGCTCAAGCCTGCATTTTATGCATGCCCATGCACAAGAGCCTGTTAACCGCTTCCCTTTAGCCAGAGGGGTCGCAAGCCCACTGCCCGGATCGAAAAACCACGTGCAAACCACGACCAAGCTCGAAACCACGATCGTGCGCGTTGCCGACAATGTCGGCGATCTGGGTCTGCGCACCCTTGATCTTCAGGCGGACATTTCCGAGCTCGCCGATCGCGTCACCGATCAGGCGGCGATGCTCGAGACGCTGGAGGAGGCCGCCATCGGCCTTGCCCAGTCGAGCGACCAGGTCGGCCAGAAGGTCGACGACGCCCGCGCCCAGGCCGGCACCGCCCGCTCGGTGGTCGACACCTCCAGCCAGCAGCTTGCTTCCGCCTCGCACAACGTGCTGGAGTTGATCGAGCAGGTCAGCCGCATCCATCACGGACTCGATGGCTTCAACGACGCGCTCGCCACCGTCGGCCACAGCAGCAAGATCATCAGCACCATCGCCAGCCAGACCAATTTGCTCGCGCTCAATGCCGCGATCGAGGCGGCGCGCGCGGGCGACGCGGGCCGCGGCTTCGCCGTCGTCGCGAGCGAGGTGAAGAAGCTCGCCCAGGAAACCGCGCTCGCCACCCAGCAGATCGAGGGATCGATCCGCGAGCTCACCAGCGAGGCGGAAGCCATGCTGGCGCGCATCGTCCGCGGCTCGGAAAAGGCCAATGACGCCCATCGCGCCTCGGGCGAGATCGGCGCGCTGGTCGATCGCCTGCGCGATCTCATCCTCGGCCTCTCGGACAATAGCGAGGCGGTCTCCGGCAATATCCACTCGATGCTCGATTCGATCGGCGAGATCCGTTCGGGCCTGTCGGAGCTTGCCGATACCTCCATCGACAACGCCATCGGCCTGCAGCGGCTGTCCACCCGCGTGACCACGGTGAGCGACGATACCAACATGCTGCTCCAGTATCTGGCCGAGAGCGGCGTCGAGATTCCGGATTCGCCTTATATTCAGTTCGGCCTCGCAGCCGCCGAAGGCATCGTCGCGGAGCTGGACCGCGCCCTCGCCGCCGGCGAGATCGGCATCGAGGCGATGTTCCGCGAGCGGTATGAGCCGATGCCCGGCAGCAATCCGCCGCTCCATACCCATCCGATCCAGCCGATCATTACCCGCGCCGCGCGCCCCTGGCAGGAGAAGGCGCGCGCCCTGCCCGGCTTCTTCGGCATGACGTGCACGGATCGCAACGCCTATGGCGCGGTCGCCATGCCCGAGCGCTCACTGCCCCAGCGCCCCGGCGAAACCGAGTGGAACCTCGAATATGCACGCGCGGGGCAGATCTACGATTTCCAGGACACGCGCGATCAGGCCCGGCTGACCCAGCCCTTCTGCCTCAAGGCCTATCGCCGCTCGGTCGCGACCGGCGGCGTCATGCTGCTCAAGCAGGTAATCGCCTCGATCCATGCGCGCGGTCGCCACTGGGGCGTCCTCCAGCTCGCCTATGAGGACCAATCGGTCCTGAACCCGCAAGACTAGGCGCCTCGCGCGTCGATCGCCCAGCGGCCCGACACAATCTCCTCCGAGGCCACGGTCAGCCCCGCCTCGCGGCAAATGACGATCCCGGCGGCGATGTCCCACAGGCCGCAGCCATGCTCGACATAGCCGTCGGTCCAGCCCAGCGCCGCGCTGGCCAGCGAGAAGGTCGCGCAGCCATAGCGCACGACACCGAAGCCCGCCGCGCGCAGCTCCTGCGCCCTTGCATCGGTCGCCGTCCCCGGTTCGAAATCATTCTCGCCGAGCGCGATCAGCCTGATCGCAGGCGGCGCGGGTCGCACGAAGGGCGCGCCGTTGCGCCGCACGCCATCCCCGCGCACCGCGCTGAGCTGCACGCCCAGTTCCGGCAGCGCGATCAGCCCGGCGACCGCCTCGCCCCGCTCCAGATAGCCGATGGAAATGCCCCAGAGCGGCAGGCTGTGCAGGAAATTGGCGGTGCCGTCGATCGGATCGATCACCCAGCCCGTGCCCTCGCCGTCGAGCGCCCCGCCCCCTTCCTCGCCGAGCAGCGCCGCTTCGCCGATCTCGGTGCGCAGCGTCGCGCGGATGACGTCCTCCACGGCCCGGTCGGCCTGCGAGACGAACTGGCCGCGCGTCTTCTCCTCGACCGGCATCTCGCCGCGTCGCCCGGCGAAATCCAGCGCGCAGGCGACCGCCGGTTCGGCGAGCCGCGCCAGCAGCGCAGGATCGATGCTCATTCCCTGATCCGTCCGATCAGCCCCCAGGCGATGACCAGCCCGGTCGCCGCGCAAGCCGCCATGCCATAGGCCAGTGAACGCGCGTCACCGTCCGTCACCCGCGCAAACACGGCCACGATCAGCCCGGCGATCGAGAGCTGGACGAAGCCGAGCAAGGCCGAGGACTGGCCGATCGCGCGCGGATGCAGCGAGAGCGCGCCCGCTTGCGTCTGGGGCTGCACGAAACCCCAGCCGAAGGTGAAGATGATCTGCGGCAGCACCAGCGCCGCCCAGTTCTCCGGCGCGGCGGTCGTCGTCGCGATCATCAGCAGCGTGCCAGCGGTCTGCAGCACCGTGCCGAGGCGCAGCGTGCCTTCCAGCCCAAGCCGGTGCACGACGCGGCTGGAGACGAAGCTGCCGGTCACGAAGCCGCAGGTCGAGAGCGAGAGCAGCATCGCATATTGCCCGGTGCTGTAGCCCATATGGCCGATGATGACCTGCGGCGCGGCGGCGGAGAAAAGGAGGATGCCGGTGAAGGAGAAGGCGTTGCCGAACACATAGGCGAGCAGCGGCCGCGAACGGGCCAGCCCGCCGATGGAGCGCGCCACGTCGGCCAGATCGAGCGGCAGGCGATGTTCCGGACGCAGCGTCTCGGGAAGCATCCGCACGCTCGCAATCGCCACCAGCGCACACAGCACGCCCATGCCGACCAGTGGCCCCCGCCAGCCGAACCATGTCACCAGCGCACCGCTCGCCAGTGGCGCCAGGATCGGCACCGGGCCGAAGATCGCGCCGATGATGCCGAGTACGCGAGCGGCCGCCATGCGATCGAGCAGGTCGCGCACGATCGTGCGGGCAAGCAGCACGGCCGAGGCGCAGCCCAGCCCCTGCAGCACTCGCGCGCCCACGACTATTCCGAAGTCCCGCGCGGTCGCCGCGATCAGGCTCGCGACGATGTAAAGCAGCAGCCCGCCGATGATGACCGGCCGCCGCCCGATCGCATCGGCCAGCGCGCCGCACACGAGCTGCGCCGCCGCGAAGGCGATGACGAAGGCGCTCATCGCCACGGCCACGTCGGCCATCGGAACATGCAGCCCCGCGCCCAGCGCCGGCAGGGCGGGCGACATCCCGTCAGTCGAGAGGGGCAGCACCGCCGTCAGGGCGGCGATCAGCAGCAGCAGGGCGCGCGGCAAGGTCTCATGGGCAGGCGGAGCGCCGGTCGCGCCCTCAGCCTTGCCGGCCGGATCGGCCGGGGGCGACGTCTCGGTCAGCTTGCGGCTCCTCAGTTGTTGCCGGGGCTGTCGAGCTTGCCGAACTTGGCCTCGAAGCCGGCGACGTCGCCGGCGGCAAGGAAGCGCGCCTGCTCGATCCAGTTATCGCGCGCGATGCGGCCCTTGAACGTGCCGAGATGGTCGTCGACCTTGGCGATGTCGGCCTCGCTCCACGCCGCGATCTGGTCGAACCGGGTGATGCCGAGCCCGACCAGCGTGCTGTTGAGCTTGGGGCCGAGACCCTTGATCTGGCGCAGATTGTCCGGCGCGCCCACGGCCGCCGGCACGCCAATGTCGGTGAAGGTGATCGCGCCCGTCGCCGCCCCGCCGGTCGCCATGATCGCGGCGGAATTGCTCATCACCGCCGCCACGTCGTCGGGCTTGGCACCGCTGGCCGCCACGTCCGCCGCGAGGGAGGTCTCGACCGTCTCGGCCACTTCCTCGGCGATGTTGCGGGCGGCCTCGCTGGCCGCGCCGACCGCCGTCACGGAGCTGTCGACATGATGGCCGGCCTGGCTGGAGCTGGACCGCGAGCGCAGCAGCCAGATGACGAGAACGGCGATCAGCAGCGCGCCGATGATGAAGACAGCGTTTTCGGCCATGATCGCACTCCCTTTTGGACCGCGCGGGGGTTATCATATTGTTCCGGCAAGCGCCAAACCAGCTTCATCCCCAGCCCGTCCACAGAAATATATTTTGCGTTCGCGCTTTCCTCTCTTGCGTTCGGGCAAAGGCTGCTAACGCCGCGCGTCGCTGCACCGCAGCATTGAAATTACGCCATGAACCGAGTCTTTTCATCGACGAGTCGAATCATTACGTAGCTGTTAATGCCCTTGCATCGTGGTGCCGTTGTGGCACTATCGCTGGTGGTTCGAAACGGGGGCCAACGCAACAACTTGTGCCACACAGCTGCGATCGACTGACGCGGCCAGGGCAGGTTGTCCCCGGGAAATCCGGGTTGACCGAATCGAACGAAGAGAGAACATTCGGGGGACGCAAATATGGAGTTTCGGGATTTGCAGGCGGAAGGATCAGTATTGGATGCAGCGCCGGTGGCCGAGGCAGCGACGGACAGCGCGCCTGTGAGCGCCAAGCCCGCGTCGAAGAAGAAGCCCAGTGCGTCGAACACCGTCGACGTGCGCCGTTTCGACGTGACCACCGATCCCTCGCGTGACGCCCTCCTCACCGAGTTCGGCAAGGAAACGCTGCAGGACCGCTATCTGCTGCCCGGCGAATCCTATCAGGATCTCTTCGCCCGCGTCGCGGCGGCCTATGCCGACGATCAGGCGCATGCCCAGCGTCTCTACGACTATATCTCGCGCCTCTGGTTCATGCCGGCGACGCCCGTGCTCTCCAATGGCGGCACCGGCCGCGGCCTGCCGATCAGCTGCTATCTCAACAGCGTCGACGACAGCCTGGAAGGCATCGTCAACACCTGGAACGAGAATGTCTGGCTGGCTTCGCGCGGCGGCGGCATCGGCACCTACTGGGGCAGCGTGCGCGGCATCGGTGAGCCGGTCGGCCTCAACGGCAAGACCAGCGGCATCATCCCGTTCGTCCGCGTGATGGACAGCCTCACCCTCGCCATCTCGCAAGGCTCGCTGCGCCGCGGCTCGGCCGCCTGCTATCTCGACATCTCGCACCCCGAGATCGAGGAGTTCCTCGAGATCCGCAAGCCGTCCGGCGACTTCAACCGCAAGGCGCTGAACCTGCACCATGGCGTGCTCGTCACCGACGAGTTCATGCACGCCGTGCGTGACGGCACCGAGTTCGAGCTGCGCAGCCCCAAGGACAACAGCGTGCGCGGCAAGGTCGATGCGCGCAGCCTGTTCCAGAAGCTGGTCGAGACCCGCCTCGCCACCGGCGAGCCCTATATCGTGTTCAACGACACGGTGAACCGCATGATGCCCAAGCATCATCGCGAGCTGGGCCTCAAGGTGTCGACCTCGAACCTCTGCTCCGAGATCACGCTGCCCACCGGCCGCGACCATCTCGGCAATGATCGCACCGCGGTCTGCTGTCTTTCCTCGCTCAACGTCGAGACGTGGGAAGAATGGAACGGCGACAAGGTCTTCATCGAGGACGTGATGCGCTTCCTCGACAATGTGCTGCAGGACTATATCGACCGCGCGCCGGACGAGATGGCCCGCGCCAAGTACAGCGCCGAGCGCGAGCGCTCGGTCGGCCTCGGCATCATGGGCTTCCACAGCTTCCTCCAGATGCGCGGCATTCCGTTCGAAAGCGCGATGGCCAAGAGCTGGAACCTCAAGATCTTCAAGCACATCGCCGCGCAGGCCAATGAGGCCTCGATGCAGCTCGCGATCGAGCGCGGCCCCTGCCCGGATGCCGCCGACCAGGGCGTGATGGAGCGCTTCAGCTGCAAGATGGCGATCGCGCCGACCGCGTCGATCTCGATCATCTGCGGCGGCACCTCCGCGTGCATCGAGCCGATCCCGGCGAACATCTACACGCACAAGACGCTGTCCGGCAGCTTCATCGTCAAGAACCCGTATCTCGAGAAGATCCTCCAGGCGAAGTCCAAGGACAGCACGAACGTCTGGAACTCGATCCTCGAGAAGGGCGGCAGCGTCCAGCATCTCGATTTCCTGAGCCAGGACGAGAAGGACACCTACAAGACGAGCTTCGAGATCGACCAGCGCTGGCTGATCGAACTCGCCGCCGATCGCGCGCCCTATATCGATCAGGCCCAGTCGCTGAACCTGTTCATCCCGGCCGACGTGGAGAAGTGGGATTTGCTCATGCTCCACTTCCGCGCCTGGGAGCTTGGGGTGAAGTCGCTCTATTATCTGCGCTCCAAGTCCATCCAGCGCGCCGGCTTCGCGGGCGGCGTCGAGGCGGACAACACGCCGGAAGCGAAGAAGATCGAGCTTCCCAACACCGATTATGACGAGTGCCTCGCATGCCAGTGACCCTAGGGGTCCCTGGCGCCATGCGCGGCACGCTCGCCCCCCGCTAGTCGGCGGGGGGACGAGGAAAGGAGGGAGCCATGCCCAGGTCTGGATCACGCAGACCAGCCGGGTCGGGCGCCTCCTCCGGCCATGCCGCGGGCAAGCTGCGCGGCGCTCCTGTCAATCTCGACACAATCCTCACCCGCCTGCTCGCGGACGAGGAAATTCTCTTCACCTATACCGAGAGCGAGAAACGCCAGGTCTGGAGCCGCGGCGCGACGATCCCCGGGCTCGATCCCGCCATCTACCGCAAATGCGCGCGCACGGGCGCGCTACTCTGTTTCGGCCACCACGCCCATCCGCACCTGCGCTCGGGCTGGGATTACGGCTATCTCTTCCCGCCGCTGCTCGGCGGCCTAGACTGCCTGAGCAACATGCGCCCCGAACAATGCGAGGCGTATCGGCCGGCCTGCTGAGGAATGAAACAGGCTCAAATTGCCCCACACCGCGTGCTCCTGCGAAGGCAGCAGCCCCGCTTCAGCCTGAACCGGCCGCCCCTATTCCCCCCGCTTCGCCGCCGCTTCCGCCTGCGCACGACCCGCCGGGTTCCATAGCGGCACCGGGCCGATCAGGCTCTCCAGCGCCTCGGTCGCCCGGCCGGCGATCATCACGATGAACAGGCGGCAATGCTTGTCGCTATGGTTGACCCAGGCATGGTCGGTCGCGCGCTGCAGGATGGTGTCGCCCTTGCGCAGGATCACCGGCTCGACGCCCTCGCTCAGCAGCATCGTGATCTCGCCTTCCAGCACATGCAGATAATCGACGCTGTTGGTCCGGTGCATATAGGGCTTCTCGCCCGGCTTGGTCGGCGGCACGTCGGAGATGCGAACGAACAGGCCATGCTCGATCGTGCTCATGTCCAGCGGGCTCGCGGTCGGGTCCGGTTCGGTCGCGTCGATCGGTGCGGGCAGCATCCGGTGGGACCAGATGTCCTGGAAGCGCCAGCCGTCTGTCCCGGCGCCCAGAAAATTGCAGGGACCGTCGATCATCGCGATCGATCGGCCCTCCTCGTCATGGCCGGTGATGACGCGGCGCAGGTTCGGATACAGGTCGGCGCTCTCGGACATGGTGGTTCCCCTCCTCGCCGCGCGACTCTCGCGCGTCGGAAATTAATGTTCATGTGAAGCAATATTCGTTGTCAAACGCGAAGTTGGCGGGCCGGAGCTGCATCGAAGCTTTCCGCCCGCACCAGACACAAAAAAGCCCGGCCTCCTGGGGGGATAGGAGGCCGGACCCTTTCAGCCGACAGGCAGCGTGTGGGAGAGTCGCCGCCAGACGACCTTCCCCTTTGTTGCAGCGTTGTTCCTCTGACCTGAGCGCCCGATATGGGGACGATCAGCCTCTATGCAAGCCACGCTGTCATTCGGCGGGATCTCAGGAAGTGCCCGATCCGCCCATGCCGGTGCCGTGACCGCTGGTGCCGAACAGCGGCGTGTCGCTCTTTGCGGCGTCCGCACCGGGCTGCTGGCCGGCATATCCGGCCGCGATCGCATCGCCGGTCAAATTCGTGTCCCCGGCGCGAAAGCCGTCCGGCAGGGGAACGTCAGCCTTGAGGTAAACGCGATCGGAATCGATCCGATCCACGCACGCAACGTCGAGCATATGATGCTTGCCGTCGGTGGAGTCGCTGCGCGTCAGCGTTATGATGTCGCCGTCGACATGGTCCACCGTGCCGACATGCAGGCCGGCCGCATCCGCGACTTCCATATGCTCCTTGATTTGCCACTTCTCGAACATGGCGACTCTCCTTTTTTAGGATGACCCATTCGAGCAACGGCCCTGCCCTGTCCCCGTTCCGCACGACCTCGCGGACCGCCGCAGAGCGGCCACGCTCTGTCGGCGGGGTGCGACGAACAAACGGCAGGCCCCGTTTGCCTCCGCCGGATGCGCCGTCTAAACGGGCAGCCATGCGCCGGATTTACGCCCGTCTTGCCTCGGCTTCGCCTCTTCCGGGCAAGCCCGCATGATAAGCCCCACCCTCGTCATGCTGGGCGTCGCCGCCCTCTCGCTGATCGGCGGCATCGTCATCCTCGCCCGCCCCGCGCGGAGCGAGCAGGCGGTCTATGTGAAGCGCATCGCGGGCACGATGGCGGTCGCCTTCGCGGTCATCCTCACGCTCTTTGCCTGGGGCCTGGAGCAGATCGGCAGCTAGGGCGTCGCCCTGCGCCTTACTCGCCCAGCCAGTGCCGCAGCATGTGGTGCGCCACCGCCACCGGGGATGGCGGCAGGAACGGCGCGCTCTCGTCCTCGGCCAGCGCCTTGCGGACATCGTCGCGACTGACCCAGATCGCCTCGGCCAGTTCCTGCGTATCGAGATTGATCTCGACGGTCAGCGCCTCCCCGATGCAGGCGATCATCAGCTGGGACGGGAACGGCCAGGGCTGGCTGAACAGATAGTCCACCCGCCCCACGCGCACGCCCGCTTCCTCCATGATCTCGCGCCGCACCGCTTCCTCGATCGTCTCGCCCGGCTCCACGAAGCCGGCTAGCGCCGAGAAGCGCTTGGGCGGAAAGCGCGCATTGCGGCCGAGCAGCACCTTGTCACCATATTGGGCCAGCATGATGACGACCGGATCCGTGCGCGGGAAATGCTCCGCCGAGCAGGTGCCGCATTGACGCGACCAGCCGGCCTTCACCGGATGCGTCTGGGCGCCGCAGCGGGCGCAGAACTGGTGCCGGTCGTGCCAGTCGACCAGGCTGCGCGCCGCGCCATAGAGCGCGGTCTCTTCCCGGCTCAGCAGCGCGACGACCTGCCACACCTTGGGCGGGAAGGACGGCGGCTCGTCCGACTTCACGACGAGCAGCGAGACGAACACCGGGGATCCATCCTCGCGCACGCCGAGCAGCGCATAGTCGCCAAGCGCAGCGCCGGGGGGGATCGGCGCGGTGGCCAGCAGGCCACTCTCCGTCGGCAACGGATCGAGTCCTTCCAGCAGCACGACGCGCGCGCGCGGATCGCCCCAGGCCATCGCCAGCTGGTCCGGGTTGGCGCGCAACTGATCGGCGCGGTCGAGTACCCCACCGGTGAAGGTGATCGCGCGTTCCTGCCGTTCGATGGTCTCGCTCATCCGCCCGCATCCTCTTCCTCGATGGCCATCACGGCGCGCGCGACCCGCGCAAAGACCGTGGGCAGCCCGGCATCGTCTATTGTCTTGCGGGGCCACCATTGGCCGTGCCCAAGCGCCTTGGCAAGCGCGGCCGGATCGGCGTTGTCGATCCGCAGGCGTGCGACGCTCAGCTCCAGCGAGAAATGCGTGAAGACATGGCGCACCGGCATGTTGAGCAATGTCCACCGGCCCGGCAGTGGGAGCGCGGCCTGAGGGCCGGCCTCCGTCCATTCGCTGGTGGGCACGCCGAGCATGCCGCCCAGCAATCCCTTGTCCGGCCGCCGCACCAGCCAGACCGCGCCGTCCGCCTCGATCCACCAAGCCGTGCCGAGCCGCGTAGGCTTGGCCTTCTTGGGCGCCTTGACCGGATAGCGCTCCGGCTCCCCGCCTGCCCGCGCCGTGCAGTGCGCCGAGAGCGGACAAGTCAGGCAGGCGGGCCGCGTCGGCGTGCAGATCGTGGCGCCCAGATCCATCATCGCCTGCGCGAAATCGCCGGCATGCTCGTCCGGCGTGATGCGGTCGGCCAGTGCGCGCAGTTCGGGCTTGGCGGCAGGCATCGCCGTCTCGACCGCGAACAGCCGGCTCACCACCCGTTCGACATTGCCGTCGACCACCACGGCCCGCCGGCCGAAGGCGATCGCCGCGATCGCAGCGGCGGTATAGGCGCCGATCCCCGGCAGCGCGCGGAGGCCCTGTTCGTCTGACGGGAAGCACCCGCCCAGTTCCCCCGCCACGTGACGTGCGCAGGCGAGCAGGTTGCGCGCCCGCGCATAATAGCCGAGCCCCGCCCAGGCAGCCATCAGGTCGGCGTCCGGCGCTGCGGCAAGCGCCTCGACCGTCGGCCAACGCGCAAGGAAGCGCGCATAATAGGGGATGACCGCCGCGACCGTCGTCTGCTGCAGCATGATCTCGCTCAGCCAAACGCGATAGGGATCCGGCGGCGGCGCGCCCGGCGGGCTGCGCCAGGGCAGCGTCCGCGCGTGCAGGCGATAATGCGCGAGCAGCGCATCGGCCACGGAGTGTTCTGCTGTCATTAATCCGTCGACGGGCATGGTTCGCCTATGGCATGGACGCGGGCATGACAGAACCCACCGAGACGAAGCCGAAGGAGAAGAAGCGCCGCGCCATCCAAACGGCGCATGAGCGCCCGCGCGTCGGCTCGGCCCGCGCGATTGCGGACCTCATGCCGGACATCGGCCGCGCCGCCTTCCGCAAGTTCGGGTTCATCCAGTCGAGCGTCGTCACGCGCTGGGCGGAGATTGTCGGCCAGCGCTACGCCGCGCTCACCGCGCCCGAATCGATCCGCTTCCCGACCGGGCGCCGCGCCGGCGGCACGCTGCAACTCACCGTCGCCAGCGGCCACGCGCCGATGGTGCAGCACATCATCCCCGAGATCATCGAGCGCGTGAACCGCTTCTTCGGCTATGAGGCTGTCACCCGCATCGCCATGAAGCAGGGCCAGGTCGTGCCCGCGGAGCCGATCCGCCGCCCGCCGCCCGCCATGCTGCGGCCCATTCCCGAGGAACTCGGCCAGGGCCTGCGCGAAGTCAGCGATCCGGAGCTGCGCACCGTGCTCGAATCCATGGCGCGGGGCCTCGCCAATCCGCCCCGCCTGCCCAAGATCAGCTGACAGTGCTTCCGTCTTCAATTTCCGTTCGGGCCGAGCCTTTCGAGACCCCGTCCTGTTCGTCCGCTCTGATTTGAATGAACCTGCGCTCCGTCGAGAAAGACCCCGAATGAACCTGCGCGCCGCCTTCGCTCCCCTCGCCCTGCTCGCTCTCGCCGCCGCGCCCGCCACGGCCGCGACCAAGGCCCCCGCCCGGCCCGCCGCCGCGACCGACTGGACGCGCACCGTCACGCTCGGCGCCAACGGCGCTTATATTCTCGGCAATCCGCAAGCGCCCACCAAACTCGTCGAGTATCTGAGCTACACCTGCCCGCATTGCGCCGCCTTCGCGGCCGAGGGGATGGGACCGCTCAAGAGCGAATGGATCCGCCGCGGCCTCGTCAGCCTCGAGATCCGCAACTTCATCCGCGATCCCTTCGATCTTTCCGCCGCGCTGCTGGCGCGCTGCGGCGGGGCGGCCCGTTTCATCGGCAATCACGAGGCGCTGTTCGCCAATTATGATGCGTGGATCAAGCGCGCCGAGGCCTATCAGCCGCCCGCCGATTCGGGCGACCAGCTTGCCCGCGTCACCGACATTGCGGACAAGACCGGCCTCTTCGCGCTGCTCGCCAAACGTGGCCTCACGCCCGCCGCGCAGCGTCAGTGCCTCGCCGACAAGCAGTCGACCGCCGCCGTCCTGAACCTCACGGCAAATGCCTGGGATATCAAGGAATTTAGCGGAACGCCCTTCTTCCTCGTCAACGGCAAGCCGATGGATCACGTCCATAATTGGGAGACGCTGAAGCCGGTTCTGCCGCCATTGCCCCGCTCCGGCAACTGAGCTAGACCCGCTTCATCGCATCGTTTTCCGCCCCATTTGATGAGGCCCAAAGTCCCATGAAACGCATCGCTTTCGTTCCCCTCGCCGCCGCCCTCGTCGCCCTTGTCGCCTGCGGGCAGCAGGAGAGCGCCGGCAATGGTGCAGGCAGCGGATCGGCCGTGGCCGGCAAGGCCGCGCCGGCGGGCACGACCTGGGCGCAGACGGTGGTGGCGACCCCCGAGGGCGGCTTCCTGATGGGCAATCCCGACGCGCCCATCAAGATCATCGAGTTCGGCTCCTACACCTGCCCGCACTGCCGCGACTTCACCGAGCAGAGCCACGAGCCGGTCGAGACGAAATATGTGAACAGCGGCAAGGTCAGCTTCGAATATCGCAACTTCATCCGCGATCCCTTGGACATGACCGTCGCCCTGCTCGCGCGCTGCGGCGGTCCCGAGGCGTTCTATCCGCTCAATCTGCAGTTCTTCCTGAACCAGGAAGACATGATCAAGACGATCCAGGGCGCCGGCGAGGGCTCCTATCAGGCCGCGATGACCGCGCCCGCCAACGAGCGCTTCGTCAAGCTGGCGGAAATGTCCGGCCTGCTCGAGTTCGCGAAGCAGCGCGGCCTGCCGGAAGACAAGGCGCGCCAGTGCCTTGCCGACGCCAAGAATGCCGAGGCGCTGGCTCAGGGCGTCGAGAAGGCGACCACCCAATATGACATCCAGGGCACGCCCAGTCTCATCATGAACGGCACGAAGCTCGACAACGTCGCCAGCTGGCCGCTGCTGGAAGAGCGCCTCAAGGGCGCCGGCGCCTGATTGGACCAGGGGGGCGCGAAGCACGGGGCAATCTGGACGGGTGACCGCCCGCGCAAGGGGCGCGGCTGAGTCATGGCCATGCAGCTCCGCCGCCTCAAGCTGACCGGTTTCAAGAGCTTCGTCGAACCCACCGAGCTGCGCATCGAGCCGGGCCTCACCGGCATCGTCGGCCCCAATGGCTGCGGCAAGTCCAACCTGCTCGAGGCCATCCGCTGGGTGATGGGCGAGTCCAGCCCCAAGTCGATGCGCGGCGGCGGCATGGACGACGTGATCTTCGCCGGCACCGCCACCCGCCCCGCGCGCGATTTCGCCGAGGTCAGCCTGCTCGCCATGCAGCCGCCCGGCACTGTTCTCCCCGCCGTCGAGCTGGGCGCCGACGGCGAGCTGGAAGTCGTCCGCCGCATCGAGCGCGGCGCCGGCAGCGCCTATCGCGCCAACGGACGAGACGTGCGCGCCAAGGACGTCTCGCTGATCTTCGCCGACGCCGCCACCGGACCGCATAGCCCCGCGCTGGTGAGCCAGGGCAAGATCGCCGCCGTCATCGCCGCCAAGCCCGCCGAGCGCCGCGCCATGCTGGAGGAAGCGGCCGGCATTGCGGGCTTGCATGTGCGCCGCAAGGATGCCGAGCAGAAGCTCAAGGCGAGCTCGATGAACCTCGCCCGGCTCGACGACATCCTTGCCGAGATGGACGTGCGCGCCGCCGCGCTGCGCCGCCAGGCCCGCGCCGCCGAGCGTTACACCGAACTCAGCGAGAAGATCATCCTCGCCGAGGGCCGAGCCTTCTTCGCCCGCCATCGCGAGGCCGCGGACGCCGCCGATCGCGCCGCCGCCGATGCCGAGAAGGCCGAGGCGCTGGTCCGCCTCGCGCAGGACGCGCAGGTCGGCGCGGCCGCGCAGGCCCAGCAGGCGGTCGAGGCGCTGGCCCGCGCCCGGTCCGCCGCCAACAGCGCGCGCGAGGCCGCCGCCGAGGCCCGCTTCAAGCTGGAGCGCCTGACCTCCGAGCGCGACGGCCTCGTCCGCCGCATCGCCGAGCTCGAGGGCCAGCTTGCCCGCATGGCCGAGGATCAGGCCCGCGAAGGCGCGCTGGCGCTCGATGCGGTCACTGCGATCGAGAAGCTGCAGGAGGAGGAAACCACCCTCGCCGCGCGGATCAAGGAGGCCAAGGCCAGCCTGCCCGCGCTCGCCACGCGCCTCACCGAGGCCGAGCGCGCCAGCCGCGATACCGAGGTAAGCCTTGCGCAGGCGATGGCGCGCCTTGCCGGCGAACAGGCCGAGCGCCGCGTCGCCGAGGCCGGCCTTGCCAGCGCCCGGCAGAAGCTCGCCCGCGCCACCGGCGAGGTCGAGCGCGTCACCCAGTCGCTGGCCCAGCTGCCCGATCCTGCCCCACTCGCCGAGCGTCAGGCCGCCGGCGAGCAGACGAAAGCCGAGGCGATCGAGGCGCGCAACACGGCGGAGGCCCGCATCGCCGCCGCTGCCAAGGCGCGCGAGACCCAGACCGAGGCTGTCGCCGCCGAGCAGCGTGCCCTCGCCGCCGCCCGCGCCACCGCCGCCGCGCTGGACAGCGAAGCCAAGGCCCTCGCCAGCGGCATCGAAAAGCTCGGCGACGGCTATCGCGCGATCGACCAGATCAGCGTCGAGCCCGGCTATGAGCGCGCCCTTGCCGCCGCGCTGGGCGACGATCTTCAGGCCGGCATCGGCCCGTCCGGCATCGCCCGCTGGGTCGGCGCCACGATCATGGCGCTTGATCCGCCGCTTCCCGATGGCTGCGAACCGCTGGCCGGGCGCGTGAAGACGCCCAAGGAGCTGACCCGCCGCCTCGCCCAGATCGCCGTCGCGCAGGAGGACAAGGGCCAGTCCCTGCATGTCGGCCAGCGCCTTGTCACGCTCGACGGCCGCATGCGCCGCTGGGACGGCTTCATGGTCGAGCAGGGCGGCGCGGCCGCCGCCGAGCGGCTGATCCGGCTCAATCGCCTCGAGGCGATCGCAAAGGAGCGCCCCGGCGTGGTCGCCGTCGTCGCCGCCGCCGAACAGGCCCTCGCCGCCGCCGACAATGCCCTGCGCGAGGCCAATGCCGAGGAGCGCGCCGCCCGCGCCGCTGCGACCGCCGCCGAGGATGCGCTGCGCACCGCCGAGCGCGCGCTGGCCGAGGTCGCGACGATGATCGAGCGCGTCGCCGGTCGCCGCGCCGATCTCGACCGCCGCGCCGCAGAGACCGCCGCCGACCTCGCCGCCGCCGAGCAGGAAATGGCGAGCGCACAGGCGAGCCACGACGCGCTGCCGAAAACCGACGAGACCGCAGCCGAAGTCGCCCTGTTCAAGACCGCCGCCGAGCAGTGCCGCACCGCCATCGGCCAGGTGCAGACCGAGCAGGCGATGATCTCCCGCGCCGTCGCCACCGACGAGGATCGCGTGAAGGCGGTGCGCAGCGAAGTCTCGGGCTGGAAGGCCCGCGCCGGCGACGCCGCTCGCCGCATCGCGGAGATGAAGGGCCGCACCGAGGCGCTGACCGACGATCTCGCGGACCTGCGCGAACGCCCCGATCAACTCGCCGCCGAGCTGGATGCCCTCGCCATCGTCGCGCGCGAAGGCGCCGAGCGTGCCGAGCAGGCCCGCGCTGCCGAAAGCACGGCGGAGGCTGGCCTCGCTGCCGCCGAAAAGGCGCTCGCCGCCACCAGTGAGGCGCTCTCCGCCGCTCGCGAGGCGCGCGCCGGCGCCATCGCCCATGCTGACCACGCCGTCGCCCGGCGCAAGGACATCGGCCAGGCCTGCGGCGAGCGCTTCTCCTGCCCGCCGCCCGTTCTCCCGACCAAGCTCGGCTTCCCGGTCGAGGATGTCGGCCTGGCGCAGGACGAGCAGGCCCGCCATGACAAGCTGGTGCTGGATCGCGAGCGTCTGGGCCCGGTCAATCTGGTCGCCGCGAGCGAACTGGCCGAGCTGGAGGAGACCCAGACCCGCAGCCGCGCCGAAAGCGAGGAGCTGACCACCGCGATCAACCAGCTGCGCGGCTCGATCGGCCATCTCAATCGCGAGGGCCGCCAGCGCCTGCTCGCCGCCTTCGAGGCTGTGAACGGCCATTTCCAGCGCCTGTTCACCACCTTGTTCGAGGGCGGCAGCGCGCATCTGGAGCTGGTCGAGAGCGACGATCCGCTGGAGGCGGGCCTCGAGATCATGGCCCAGCCGCCGGGCAAGCGCCTTACCACGCTCACCCTCCTCTCGGGCGGCGAGCAGGCGCTGACCGCCGTCGCGCTCATCTTCGGCCTGTTCCTGACGAACCCGGCGCCGATCTGCGTGCTCGACGAAGTCGACGCCCCGCTCGACGACGCCAATATCGAGCGCTTCTGCGGCCTGCTCGACCGCATGGTGCAGGACACCGCGACCCGCTACCTCATCGTCACCCACAACGCTGTGACGATGAGCCGCATGCACCGCCTGTTCGGCGTCACCATGATCGAGCAAGGCGTCAGCCGCCTCGTCTCGGTCGACCTGCGCGCCGCCGAGGAACTGCTGGCGGCGGAATAGCCCCGCTCAAGCCTCTTCTCTTCAGAGGAGGGGTTGGGGGTGGTACCGCAACGGCGCATAATGCGCACGCCGCAGCCGACATCGGCCCGCCGCGCACGTCACGCTCGCTGCGTCGACGAAAGCAGCAAGGAGACCGCCAATGCGCATCCCCAGGGGCTTCACCACCGTCTTCCCCTACATCTTCGCCGAAGAGGCGGCCGCCTACCTCGATTTCCTGCGCGACGGCCTCGGCGGCGAGATCATCGACGTCCACAGCGCGCCGGACGGACGCGTCGCCAATGCCCAGATCCGCTTCGACGATATGACCCTCATGGTCAGCGAGGCGACCGCGACCATGCCGCCGACCTACGGCACCTATTACCGCTATGTCGCCGACGCCGACGCCGCCATGGCTCGCGCCGTCGCGGCGGGCGGCGTCGAGATGATGAAGGTCGCCAACATGCCCTATGGCGACCGCCAGGGCGGCATGCGCGATCCCCGCGGCAACATCTGGTGGCTGTCGCAGCATCTGGAGAACGCGGATTATTACGGCGGGCCATCCGAGCCAGTGACTTAATGAGAGAGGACAACGTTCCAAGGCGCGCAGTCCGGGACACGACGACCTGGCTGACGTTTCTTCCAATCCGTCACCCCAGCGAAAGCTGGGGTCTCGTCCGGTCGGCCCGCTGCTTCCGGTGGCGATCCCAGCTTTCGCTGGGATGACGATGATGGATGATGCTAGGACACGGGAAAATAGCGGGGAATGGCCCGATGTTGTCGCAATTGGGAGCAAATATTGGCGTGCTTTACTGCCTCTATTCGCTCGTGTTCCGGTGGAAGGCCGTCGTCGCCAAATATGGCAGTCTGAGCCTCTATTGGTGGCTGCTGGCCGTCGCAGTCACGGGCACCTTTCTCGGCTTTCTGGCAGACCTTGCCATGTGGGGCGTGCAATATGCGCTCTGGCAGGCCTCGCTTTAGGCCCCCCTCAGCCATCTACACGACGTCCCCAGCCAGACCTGCGAGCCAATCACCCACAGCCCCAAACAAAAAAGGCGGCCCTTGTCGGACCGCCCTTCTCGCTCACCCCCGTGAGTCAAACCTCAGTTCGGCGCCTTGCTGATATCCACCTTCTCCACCCATTCCGGGTAGAAGGTCGGCTCGCGGCTGGACCAGCCCGCGGCCGTGGCGGCCGCCTCGCTGATCGACTGGAGCAGCGCGCGGCGGCGTTCGGGGTGCAGGTGCGGCAGGCTGGCGGCAGCGCAGAAGGCGCCGGGCAGCCAGGGCCGTGCTCCCGCACCGATCAGCCGCTCGTAGAGGAAGCGATAGGCGGAGAAGCTGCTCAGCCGATTCTGGCCGAGGTCGAACGCCGAGACCGTGACCAACGGCGCCATGAACGGCTCGATCTGGTCGAGGCCGCTGTCGTCGGGCACGAGATGCTTGATTTCGTCGAGACGGCCGTAGATCCGGATCTGGGCGCGGATGCTGGCCTCCTCGACCACGTCGCGGCCCCAGGTTTCCATGGCGTCGCCGCGGTGAAATGCGACATCGAGCGAGCGGCGGACGTAGCGCTGCGTCGCTGCCGGAAACGACGCGAATTCGCGCAGTTCCGCGAGGGTGATCGCCCCGTCAGTGGGCTTGCTTGGCTGACCCATAACCCGCCTCCATCTATTCTGGCAGCTCGGACCATGCGCCCTTTCTGGTTACCGGGGGCTTAAGGATCCGTTGTGCCGCATTCACATGGAATCAGATAACCTTGTGCGCCGCAACAGAAAAATCGCCAAAACCGCATCGCGATGACGCAGCCGGAAGCGTAAGTGACCAAAAAATCACGACTATTTATGAAATCGGCAAAGAGAATTTGCTGCGCCAGCCATGTCGCGCCGCGCAAAAACCATCCTATCGGCAATCCTCCCCCGTGATCGCCTGCCTGTCCGGAAGATGCGCCAGAAACGCCGCGCGCGCAATATCAATGCGATAGGCCGCCGACTCACCCACAATATGTTGATGAGACTCGGGAAATCGCGACGGCCTACTTTCCGCATCCGCCACGCCGTGCCGCCATGCGGAACCAACGCGAGACATCCCGCGTTCGAACGGCGGAAGAAAGGCCTGCCTTGAGGGGGAGGGATCGGCCGGGAGACGCACGATGAACACCCTTACCCCCACGGAACTGGCGATCGGTCTGGTCGTCCTGCTCGCCGTCGCCGGCCTCATCCTCTGGCTCGTCCGCAGCCGCAGCAGCGCCCATCTGCGCTCGAAGTTCGGCCCGGAATATGATCGCGCGGTCCGCAACAGCGGCAGCCGGCGCAAGGCGGAGAGCGATCTGCACGAGCGCCAGAAGCGCGTCGCGGCATTCGACACCCGTCCGCTCAGCGTCAGCCAGCGCAATGGCTTCATCGAGACCTGGCAGCAGGTGCAGGCCCGCTTCGTCGACGATCCCGCGGGCGCGCTCGATCATGCCGACGTCCTGCTGGCGGATGTGATGGCAGCCCGCGGCTATCCGGTGACCGACTTCGATCACCGCGCCGAGGATCTCTCCGTCGATCATCCCGACGTCGTGCAGAACTATCGCGCCGGCCGCGACATCGCCCGGCGCCACGTCCGCGGCGAGGCGTCGACCGAGGACCTGCGCCAGGCGATGATCCACTACCGCGCGCTCTTTGACGAACTGGTCAACGAGCCGGATGCGATCACCCAGGACCCGCCCCGCGACATCCCGCGCCGCGAGCGCCTTCGCCCCTAGCCGGACGACACCCGGACGACACAAGAAAGCGGCGGCGCGATCCTCTCGCGCCGCCGCTTTCTGTTTTCTGCGAAGTCGCGTGCTTCAGTCGACCTTGGCCGGCGCGATCTTGGGCATGGTCTTGAACAGTTCGCCGAACGGATCGTCACCCTCGGGCGGCGCCGGCAGTTCGCGCACGGTGGCGCGGCGCATGTCGCGGCGCTGGCTCCAGTCGAACTGGCCGCCCCGGTGGAACGCGGCGAGATTGTCCCAGATCACCATGTCGCCGACCGCATAGTCGACGCTGATCTGGTATTTTTCCTGCGTGGCGTGGGCGTTGAGATAGTCGATCAGCTCGCGGCTTTCTTCCCAGCCCCAGCCGACCACGCGATAGCAGTGCGCGCCGGCGTAGATCATGTTGCGGCCCGAGCCCTTGTGCGGACTGACCAGCTTGTGAACCGGGCGATGCCGCTCCTCGATCATCTCGCGGCTGATGTCCGCGCCGCCCTGCTTGCGCGACCACAGCAGGCTGTGCTCGCATTCGAGATCGGCGATCTTGTCCTTCACGTCCTGCGGCAGGTCGTCATAGGCCGAGCGCGCGTCGCAGAACTCGGTCGGGCCGCCCGAAGCGGGCACCTCGACGGCACGCAGCATCGAATAGCTGGTGCGCATGTCCATGAAGGAAGAGTCCGTGTGCCAGATCTGGTCGCCCTTGCGATAGGTCGTGGCGGCCGGATCCCAGTTGATTTCGCCCTCGGAATTCAGGTTGCCGGCGTTGAACAGGTAGATGCGGGGGCGGCCCTCGCGGGGCGGCAGGCTCTCGAGATGGCCGAAATTGCGCGCAAAGGCGATCTGGCTTTCGTCGTCGAGGCCGGTGTTGCGATAGACGGTGACGCCCCATTTGTCCTGCTGGGCGATCAGCTCCTTGATCGTCGCTTCGTCGAGCGGCTTGCTGATGTCCACGCCCGAAATCTCCGCACCGAAGCGGGGCGTGATGGGCGTTGCGGTGATGGTCATCGATTCACTCTCCTATCGTGATAGGTAATTTGCATGCTAATGGATCAAATGTCAAGCGATTGCATGCGGCGGAGCCCGTCCCGGCGAGCGTTCCTTCACCGCATTTGATGATGCTGCGTAAGAGTGAGCGAGGGTGCACGCAAGGGCGGCCCGGTCCGCCAAATACAGGCGACGGTCTCGGCGCCGGCGTGCCAATGTTCGCGCGCTTCAGCCTTTGTCCACTTCCGTGCAGTCCTTGCCTTTACCGGATGATAACGGCCCCGCGACATAGAAGAACGACATCTTGAACGGGGTAATATGATCAGGAAACTTCTCGTGGTGCCGGCGCTGCTGTTCGCCGGCTCGGCCGCTTTCGCCCAGACCGACCAGTGGTATTTCTATCAGAAGCAGGACGGTGTGGAGGTCTATTACGCCGTCCGCATCAATCGCGACGAAGCGCGCGTCTCCTGGAAATGCGTCAACGCCAACAGCGAGGCGCGTAGCTGCTCGATCGGCGCCGGCCAGGACAAGGTCTATCGCTGTTCTAAGGATGGATCGCCGCTCGGCCTGACCAATTCCCTCGGCGAGCGCGCGACAGTGCCCTCGAACGATCAATATGTCTTCCCGTCCGATTTCGCCTGTCGCGGCCTGGGTGCCACGACTGTCGAGCCTTTCGGCGTGCGGATCAGCGTCGAAGACTGAGCGGGAACAACGGACATGAACAGCCTTCGTCGCGCCCTTGCCGTCGCCGCTTTGTCGCTATCCGCCACCGCCCTTCCCGTCGCCGTGATCGCGCAGCCTCCTGCCCAGACGCAGGAAGGCGCAGTGCGCTTCATGGATCTGTTCGCCGCGCAGCAGCAGCCTCCGATGGCCCACAGCACCAGCTTCGACAAACTCGACATCGATACGAGGCTGAGAAAGCCGATCCCTGCGGCCAAATGGATCAAGGTCGCTGCCTATGACAGCGAACATCCTTGCCAGGCTGACCTTAAGGATTCCGAGGGCCATGTCGCGCTGATCGACTGGGACAAATCCCGCGTCTATTTTCACAAGCGGTCGGACTGGTCCGAGGCCATGCTCGCTTCGGACTATGGGCCGCTGATCAAGCCGATCATCGAGATCCGCAAGGACGGTTCCAGCTATGTCATCTGGCCCGCGGACGAAGCGCAGGGTGCCCGCCTGTTCCGGGCGATGCAGTTCCTCGTCGAAAGCTGCGATCCGATGAAGGCAACCGGCTTCTAGGTTTCGCGCCACGCGCTCACCCGTCGCGCGACGGACTCGAGCGCGTGGTCGAGTCGCTTCTGCTCCTCGGCGGAAAGCTCCGTCATCAGGCTCGCGAAGTAGGACGCACCCCGCACGCGCGCCCGCGCGAACAGCGCCCGGCCGGCATCGGTCGGGATGATGTCGATCCGGCGCTTGCGGCGGCCGCCCCCGTCCCGCGCGACGAGGCCCACCGCCAGCAGCCGGTAGACCGCCCGGCTCACTTCCGCCGAGTCCCGCTCGAACACGACGGACACGTCGATCGCGCTGATGGAGCCCATGGTGCAGACCAAAGTCAGCACGCGCCACTCGGCAGCGGTGAGATCGAACGCTGCCTTGAGGTCGCGCGCCATCTCCCGCTCCATCATCCGGCTCAGCACCATCCAGCGCCGCTCGACGAGATGCTCGGCAGCAAGCGCGCGCGCCTCCTCCTCGCGCGCGCCCTTCCGCGGCGGTGCAGGCGTCCCGGCTGATCTCCGCGCGTGGTTCCTCATCACGCCGCACGACATACCGGACGCGGTGGGCGCGATCTGCGTTAATCACGGTTGCTGCAACCGTAATGATCGCGCGTGTAACCGGGCGTAACGTTACCCAGCGAACAGACATGAGAACTTGGCCCTCTCCCGCATGCGGGAGAGGGCTGTGTCAGCCGCCCATTCCGAACACCCTCAATCGAACTGCGTATTCCCCTCCGCGTCGATCGGGTTGCGGTCATTCTCCGAACACTGGAACTCCAGCAACATCCCGTAGCGGTCGCGATGATAGCGCACCACGCGCGTATAGGGTTCCTCCAGCGCCTCGGGGTCGTCCATCGTCATCTCGTTGATGAGGATGTCGGGATTGTCCGGCGAGATGCGGTAGCGCTCGGTGATCTTCAGCTTGGCCGAGTGCGTCATCCCCGGCTGCAGCGGCAGAGCCTCGTTGATGGCGATCGTCTCGGCGACCAGCGTGTCGCCTTCCCAATGGCCGATGCTGTCGCCGGCATAGGTCGGGTCCGGGTCGTCCTGGTGCGGCCGCCCGTCGGTCCAGATCTTGCGGGTCTGCATCCAGGCTTCCTGGTTGATCGTGATCCGGCCCGGCGTGAACAGGAACTCGAAGGGATATTGCGGGATTTGCATGATGCCGGGCATGCCCGGCGGGCTGCAGTTGGAGCGGTCGCGCTTCTCCACATTGTTGTTGGCGGCAAGCGCCTTGCGCCAGGCCTCGTTGGCCGCCTTGTACTTGCCCTTGAGCTTGGGCGCGGGCGGCGGGCCGGCACCGGGCCCGCGATCGAACACGACGAACCAGATGCCGCCCCAGTCGGGCAGCTTGTCGAGCGCCGCCTGGCTCCCCTTGGGGAAGGGCGCGCCCGTGCCCGTCGCAAGGCCCGCGATCGGCGGCGAGGTCACCGCCGTCCCCGGCTGCGCGGCGAGCGGCGCGTCCCCCAGGCCGAGGGCCAGTCCCAGCCCCCCGAGCAGCAGTCTGCGGTTCATCGTCAACCTCCCTTCATGGTCGTGCCGTCCGTCAGCACGGCAGAGACGAACGATCCGCCCGCCTTGTCGCCGCGCAGCGGATGCACCGTGATCGTCACCTGGTCGCCGGTCTTGAGCGTCGAGCGCTTCCAGCCGAGCAGGGCAGATTGTTGGGGCTGGTCATCTCGACATTCCAGGCGACCGCGGCGCCGCTCTTGTCCTTGACCGTGATGACCAGCCACGCATGCGGGTTGGTCCATTTGAACTGGTCGACCACGCCCTTGAGCTCGACGCTCTTGGTCATGTCGAACATGGCGTAGCTGTGGTGCGCCTGCCCAGCCGCGCTCGGCAGGGTGAGGCACGCGATCGCCAGGCCGGCAAGATATGCAACACGCCGCATGATCGGCCCTTTCTAGTTCACGCCGGGAATGTTGATGGGTCCGCGGTTCTCGAAGGCGCGCTCGGAAAGCACGCGCCCGTCCGGCAGCGTCAGGCTGTTGAACAGCCCGCCCGGCTTGCCGTTGCGCAGCGGGTTGATCGTCACCGTGATCGTGTCGCCGGCCTTGAGCGAGGTGCGCTTCCAGCCCTGCCGCGTCAGGTTGTTCGGGCTGTTGAGCTCGATGCTCCAGACCGCCGCCTTGCCCGCGCCCGGCACTTCCAGCTCGATGAAGGCATGCGGATTGGTCCACTGGAATTCAGTGACCGTGCCCTTGAGCACCAGCTTCTTCGACTGGTCGAACATCGCGAAGCTGTGATGCGCCAGCGCCGGCACCGCGCCCGCCATGATCAGCGCCGCGATTCCCGCGATCCGTACCCGGTTCATCGTTCCGTCTCCCCGCTGGTGCCGGCCGTGCCGACGGAAGCATTGCCGAGGTCGGTCCCCGGCAAATGCGCGTTGTTGGCGAGGACGCATTCCACCTCGCCGATGTCGGTATAGTCCTGGCGCGTCCACTGCTTGGTGTTGCGCCACTCGCCTTCCCAGTTCTGCGGGTCGGTCATGATATAGTCGATCTGCATCCGCTTGCCGTCTTCCAGCATCGTGATGCGCTCGGTGATGCGGAACTCGTCGGAGACCGGGATACCGTTGTCGATATAGTGGTTTTCCGGCTCGATGTAGCGCGTGTCGATCACCAGCGTCTTGCCTTCCCAGTGGCCGATGGATTCGCCGTTGTAGGTGTGGACGACCGTGTCGGGGTCGCTGAACTTGCGCCCGTCGAGGTAGATCGCCCGGAAGCTGTTGACGAAGCCCGCCACCATGTAGATCGCCGTCGGCTTCTGGACGAACAGGATCGGCCAGACCCGCGTCATGATCATCGGCATGCCGGCCGGGTAGCACTGGCCGATCGCGTCGCGGTAGGTCTTGCCCGCCTTGGCCGCCGCCTGCCCTTCCTCGAGTGCCTTCTGCGCGTCCGGCAGGAACTTGGGATAGGGCGGCCCGAACATGAACTTGGCGAAACCGGCGGACAGGTCGACGAACCAGGTGCCGGTCATGTCGAAGCCGGGCGCGGGGCGCGGCTTGTTGAGATTCTCCGGCGCCATCGCTCCCAGATAACCGGGATGCTTGGGGATCATCTTGTCGATCTGCTCGGGGCTGAGCGGCCCGGCCCCGCGCTGCTGCGCGGCGACCGGCGCGGCCGCAAGCACAAGCGCCAGGCCCGCAAGACCCGGCCACCAACCATGACGCATCCCATCCCCTCCGCCAGTCTCTCTTTGCGCGATGATGGCGCAGGATAGTTGACGAATCAATTATAATCTTATGCGCGAGCGACGTGTGTAGCGCTGTGGGAAACATGGCGGCAGCGGCACGACGGGAGCGTCCACTATCCTACGCAGGCGGGTCGAGCCCGCTCATCGCCCCTTCTGCCCCTGCCCGCCACCCCCCGCGCACACACCCGCCACCCCGAGCGCCCGGCATTCCGCGGCGAAATCGATGCGCCAACTTGGGCTGAGCGAGACCGCCGCGAGCGGACGCGCCAGCCAGGGTGCCGCGAGGATGCGTCGCGCCTCGGCCGCATTGCCCCGCCGCAGCTCGATCCGCGCCGCCAGCAGGCTGCAGAAGGTGGCCAGTTCCTCGCCTTTCACCCGCTTGCGGTCGGCCTCGCAATCACCCGGCGCCTGCCCCGCGCCGCCCACCACGCCCGTCACCGCCGCGCCATTGTTGAGCGCGTTCTCGATCAGGAACAGCTCGATCGCCCTTTTCTGGCTGCCGACCGATGCGTTGGCCGGGTCCTGGCTCTGCAGCTCGCCCGCTTCCGCCAGCGCGGCGCGCAGCTGCGCGTCCGCCCCCGCCCGGTCGCCCCGCGCCGAGGCGAGCCGCGCCATGCCGAGCCGGTTGGAGACCCGGTCGATCCGGTAGAGCAGGTTGCGCGGGTCCGCTGCCAGCAGCCCCGTCAGCAGCTCTTGCTGCCGCTCCCGGTGCTTCCCCGCCGCGACGAGATCGCCGCGCAGCCGCGCGACATCGGCCAGCCAGGCCTCCCCGTCGGCGAGCTCATACATCGCCTCGGACTTGCGCGCCTCGTCCCGCGCCGCCGCCTGGAACGCCCCCTGCGCCGCGCGGAAGTAGCGCTCCGCCCGCATCAGGTCGCGCGCCTCGCGCAGCGCGATGCTGCCCAGATTGCTGTTCGCATAGCCCGCTTCCAGCCGCCAGTCAGCCTTGCCGGGGTCGCGCTGCACCAGTTGCGCGGTGAGGTCCGCATAGCGGCCGAAGGCATTGGCGGCGAGCGGCGTGTCCCCCTGCCGCCAGGCGATCGCCCCCACCCAATAGGCGCTCTGCGCATGGGCATAGAGCACGTCCGGCAGGTCGGGATGCTCCGCTCGCAGCCGCGCGCTAACCGCCCAGGCCTGCCGCGCATTGGCGGCCGCCCCGGCCAGATCGCCGCGCTTCTCCAGGTCCTCCGCCTTGGCCTGCAGCAGCTCGGCCCGCCGCAGCTCGATGTCCAGCGGGTGCGACTGGCCCGACCGCTCGTCATAATAGAGCTCCACGCCGCGATTGAGCGCCGCCGCCATGTCGAGCGTCCCGCCCGCCTTGATCCGGTCGCGCAGCTCGCCGAGCTGGAATTGCATCGATCGCGCGCTGGCCTCGCGCTCCCGGTCCGCCGCCACCCGCGCGGAATAGGCGAGATAGGACGTGCCGGCGATAGAGAGCGCGATCGCCACCGCCACCGCGCTCAGCGCCGCCAGTTGGCGCATGCGCCGCTGGGCATCGCGCTGGGCAAGCTCGTCCACGCCCACGCCGGCCAGCGCCGCGATCAGCTTGAGCAGGCCCAGCCGCGGCCCATCGGCCTGCTTGCGGAAGTCCGGCGCCAGCGGCTGCGTCGCCGCCCCGTCGCCCCGCGCCAGCAGCCGCGGATGGAAGCATTGCAGGTCATCGCCCTCGAACACCGCCGCCAGGATGTGCGTATCGCCCCGCATCGCGCGAAACGCATCGATCTCCTTGCCCACCCAGGCCGAACCCGGCGTGCGCGGCGTGCAGACCACGATCAGATAGTCGGACGCCTCCAGCGCCATCATGATCGCCTCGCTCAGATCCGGCGCCGCCGGCATCTCGTCGCGGTCCATCGCGATCGGCTTGATCCGCCGAAACCCTACCCGCTCCGCCAGCCGCCGCGGCAGGCGATAGCGCTCCAGCCGCGCCTGCAGCCGCTCGGCGATCCGGCGGTCGGCATGGGTGTAGCTGATGAAGGCGCTGTACCGGCGAGCGCCCGACGCGGGGGCCGCCGCTGCCGCTGGTTCGGGATCAGCGGGCGCCACCGCCCTCAGGACGATCCGTCATTGCGGATCTTCGGATCGATGATGATGGGGGTTTCTTCCTGATCGTCTCGCCAAACGATAATATTGAATGGAATTGCGGCTTTTGGCTCAAGCCAATAACCTTTATATTTGGCAAGATCTATGTAAAAGATCGCAACCTTCTTATTGTTTGATCCATTTGTTACTGTGATTATCGAATTGGAACAGATGACTTTTTCCACCTTCAGATCCGTACTCGCCGTGTCATCCGGTAGCAAACTACTAATTCCTATACCGTGTATTTTTCCTGATCCACTTTCGCTTTTTCCTTCGTTATAAAAATTCCACGGACTATTTCTCTGCATTGCCACCTTAACTCGCAAAAATCCCGTTTCAGGCGGGCCTGATGGATAAATGCCTTTAATGTAAATGTGGAATGGATTCTTTTTTCCCTTTGAAGGTTTATTTTCATCGCCGCTGTTGTCATCATCGTTTTCTGTATCGCGATTTCTGAAAAATACTTTGCGGTCGCTCAAAACAAGGAATTTGTCGAGTACTATGCTCACGACACCGTGAACCTGCTTTGGGTCCGGCTTTCCGAGGTCACACTCTTCCATAGCTTTGGTATCAAGGCCCTGGATCTCGTCAATTGCCCCCGGCGTTAGTGTCGAAAGCGCTCCGCTTGCGCTGGCAGCATTTGCCCCCTGCTCCGGCGCCTCCGCAGACTTCTCACACCCCGCCAGACAAAGTCCCGCCAACGGGATAACCCGCGTCCATTTCGCGCTCATGCCTGCCCTCCTGTTGTCAGCGCCACGGCCCGCCCGTGGCGGCACCTTTCACTGTGATCCGTCGTTGCGGATCTTGGGATCGATGATGATCGGCGTGTCCTGCTGCCCGTCCCGCCAGACGATGATGTTGAACGGGATGGCGATGTTGGCCGTGCCCCAATATTGCCGGTACTTCGCCAGATCGATGTAGAAGATCGCGATTTCCTTGTTGTTCGCGCTCGTTCCGATCCGCCTGATGCTGTTGGAACAGATGATGTCGGCTTCCCCCGGCGTCGTGCTGGTCGTGTCGCCCGGCATCAGGCCGCTCACCCCGGCGCCATGGATCTGCCCCGGATCATCCAGATCCGTTCCCTCATTGAAGAAGTTCCACTGGCTGTTCCTCGGCAGCACGATCCGCACGCGCAGGAAGCCCGTCGTCGGTGGCGTGGCCGGATAACTCCCCTTCATGTAGATATGGAAGGGGTTCCCCCTTCCGTTCGGGGGATTGTTGTCCGTCCCGCTATTGTCCTCGTCATCCGAAGTATTCGTGCGCCGCGATTTGACCCGCCGGACGGTCAGGTCGAGGTCGCGGGTCAGCGCCATCGTCACGACTGCCTGTATCGGCCCCGGCGTCCCGCCGCCCGCGCATTGCTCCATCGGCGCCGTGCGCAGGCCGAAGATCGCTTTGGGTGCGCCCTCCGCCTTGGCGGAATTCGCTTGCGCTTCAGCCCCTTGCTCCGGCGTGGCCGCGGGCTTCTCGCAGCCCGCCAGGCAAAACACCGCCAGCGGAACGATCCGCATCCAACTCGCGCCCATCTCCTACCTCCCTGACGCCCGCTCGCGCCAAGGCCCGCAACAGCGGCACCACGCGCCCGACAGGCAACCCATCGACAAGATCAACACGAAGTCGCGCTAAAAAATCGCGCATCAAATCACCATCGGAACCATCGTTCCGATGCGTCGAACAGACTCGATTATTATGATGCGCCCCGAACAGAATGCGGGTGACGGCTCATTTCGTCAAGATCAGGGTTTTCAGCGACTTTCGCGGAGCCTGCGCGCCGCGAGAACCGCTTCGACTTGCATCCGCGACGCTCGGCGCGAATGGCGGCAAAGCGAAAAATTCCGTCTGGGCGCTGCCCAGCTTACGCGTCACCGAGCGGATTGATGTCGCCGACGAAGTGCAGCAGGTGCGGCAGGCTGACGATCGCCTCGCCCCCGGGCGTGCGCAGCGGACTGTGCTCGGGATTGAACAGAGCAAGCTTGCGGGGTTCGCGCACGGAGCCGGTGAAGATGGACGTGACCGAGGCGCGCACCATGGCGAGGAAAGTTTCCGCCAGGATGCGCCAGCCGACCGGCCCGAGCGTCTTGCCCCCGCCGACCTCGGCTTCGCGCAGGATATAATACCAGAGCGGTGTCTTCTTGTGGAAGTCGAAGGAGACCAGAGCCGCTTTCGCCTCGTCGTCAAGTCCGTCGATGAGCGCGGCCTCATCGAGCGGCGCGGCGCTGGCGTCTCCGGCTGCGACGATCGCTTCCGCGACATCCTGCCCGGAGGGGAGTCCGTAGCGCGATCCGCGCACGAGATTGCGCGACGCGAGGTTCGTGACGGGATTGCCCGGCAGCGTGCCGAGTTCGGTCGCGAGATGCGTGTCCAGCGCCATCGCCATGTTGAGCGGAAAACGCGCGCGATCGATCGCGGGGAAGCCCTTCACCGCGCCGAAATCGAACATGCGGCGCCAGTCGGCAATCCAGTTGGAAGGAAAACGCGGCCCTCCGCCGAGATTTCCCGAGAGCTTGGTAAAGCGGAAGAACTGCGAGAAATCGGCGTCGGCGAAGAAGCGGTTCCAGCTATAGCGGTCGCGCACCATTGAATGGCCCATGCGGAACGCCGCGCCGGAGAATTCCAGCGGCATGGGCGGCGTCTGGGCCGCGCTGATCTTGAAAATGAGCGGCGCAGGATCGACGAAATTCTCGCCGGTCAGCCGGGCGACGCCGAACACCGCGTTGAATGTGTCGGGCAGGATGAGGCGCTTCAGGAAGTCCTCGATCACGATCCACTGATAATGGCGTGTCACGAGGTCACGCGCGTCGGCCAGCACGGCCGCGGTCGACTTGGTCGGATCGTCGACCGCGAGCAGGTCCACCACCCGGTTGTGGAATTTCAGCATAGCGAGGTGAAGCTGCTGGACGATCAGATTCTCGTCGTTGCGCGGATCGCCGATGATCGCCTTGCCGATTTCGTTTGGATCGGTAGCGGTCGACACGCGCGGCACATCGGCGGCCTCGAAGTCGCGATCGGCAGGGGGCCCGCCGAAGGGTGGACCGATCGACACGCCCGCACTCCTCCCGATCGTAAGGCGCATGCCGTCGGGCGCCAATAGCGCCAGCGGGTCAACCTGCGGATTGCCATAGAGGCTGTCGAGGTCGAGGCTCGGCGAGCGTAGTTGCTTGGGCAGGTCCGGATCGTCGAACAGCGGCGAATTCTCGGGCAGTCCCGGCGTGTCGTCGAGCGTCAGGTCATGGTCGATGAACTGGCCGAAATAGGTGTAGCCCGCCGGGATATCGCCTTCCTTCCGGCTCTCCTGCGCCGTCATCACGGCGCCCAGCGCCTGCAGCGAGGCGTCGGTCGGTCGGAATGGCGGCAGCGCGGCCGGGTGGAAGATCCGGCCGAAGCGTGGCCCCTCCCCGACCACGCCGATCGTTCGCCCGTCCACGACCTGTTTTTCGCCCGCGATCTCGAAAGTCGGCGTGACGCCGTGATGCTGCTGCTCGCTGTCCATGGTTCCGCCTTTCACCCACAGGCCGAATTTCCCGCGCGGCCTCGGATCCGTGCGGATGGCGCTTGATATCAGATGCCCGCGCCGCGGCGGCGCGGAGACGCGTCGGAATCCGAGGAAACACGCGCCTGATTGCTCCATTGTCGAGGGAAGGCCGGCGTGCGTCATCGCGATCGCTCGCTTGCCGACGGCGGCGCGAGCGCCACTCTGCTGACACCATGCTGTCAGCAAGTTTCGCCTTCCGCGTCCCTGCCCCTACCGAATCGCGCCGCGCCTCCCTATCTTCCCCACTGGCATCCCCATCAGAACGAAGATAGAACACCGCGCATGAGTCTCACCCACATTTCCGTGCGCGGCGCGCGCGAGCATAATCTCAAGGGCATCGACGTCGATCTGCCGCGGGACAAGCTCATCGTCATCACCGGCCTGTCCGGCTCGGGCAAGTCGAGCCTCGCCTTCGACACCATCTATGCCGAGGGCCAGCGCCGCTATGTCGAAAGCCTCTCGGCTTATGCGCGCCAGTTCCTGGAGATGATGCAGAAGCCGGACGTCGAGCATATCGACGGCCTCTCGCCCGCCATCTCGATCGAGCAGAAGACGACCTCGCGCAACCCGCGCTCCACCGTCGCGACCGTCACCGAGATCTACGACTATATGCGCCTGCTCTGGGCGCGCGTCGGCATCCCCTATTCGCCCGCCACCGGCGAGCCGATCGCCGCGCAGACCGTCAGCCAGATGGTCGACCGTACGCTGGCGCTGCCCGAGGGCACGCGGCTCTACCTGCTGGCGCCCGTGGTGCGGGGGCGCAAGGGCGAGTATCGCAAGGAGCTGGCCGAGTGGCAGAAGGCGGGCTTCACCCGCGTCCGCATCGACGGCGAGTTCTACCCGATCGAGGAAGCCCCCGCGCTCGACAAGAAGTACAAGCACGACATCGAGGTGGTGGTCGACCGCATCGTCGTCCGCGCCGACATGCAGCAGCGCCTGGCCGAGAGCTTCGAGACCGCGCTCAAGCTCGCCGAGGGCCTCGCCTATGTCGATCTCGCCGAGGGCGTCGTCCCCGGCCGGGAAGACGAAGCCGCGTCCGGCGGCGCGATGAAGAATGCCGGCATCCCCGCCAACCGCATCATCTTCTCGGAGAAGTTCGCCTGCCCGGTCAGCGGCTTCACCATCCCGGAGATCGAGCCGCGCCTCTTCTCGTTCAACGCGCCGCAGGGCGCCTGCCCGGCCTGCGACGGCCTCGGCGAGAAGCTGGAGTTCGACGAGCAGCTCGTCGTCCCCAATGAGGCGCTCTCCCTCAAGAAGGGCGCGATCGTCCCCTGGGCCAAGTCCAATCCGCCCAGCCCCTATTACATGCAGGTGCTCGCCAGCCTCGCCAAGGAGTTCGGCTTCAGCCTCGACACGCCCTGGCACGATCTCCCCGGCGAGGTCCGCCTCATCATCCTGCACGGCACCGGCGGCAAGCCCGTCACCCTCACCTTCCAGGATGGCCGCAAGACCTACAGCGTCAACAAGGCGTTCGAGGGCGTCATCGGCAATCTCAACCGCCGCATGCTGCAGACCGACAGCGCCTGGATGCGCGAGGAGCTCAGCAAGTTCCAGACCGCGCAGCCCTGCGAGACCTGCGACGGCGCCCGCCTCAAGCCGGAGGCGCTGGCGGTCAAGGTCGCGATGGCGGACATCTCCACGCCCACCCGCATGAGCGTGGTGGATTGCCTCGCCTTCTTCACCGCGCTGCCCGCCAAGCTCACCGACCAGCAGAACCAGATCGCCAAGGCCATCCTCAAGGAGATTGTCGAGCGCCTCGGCTTCCTCAACAATGTCGGCCTCGATTATCTGAACCTGGACCGCACCAGCGGCACCCTCTCGGGCGGCGAGAGCCAGCGCATCCGCCTCGCCAGCCAGATCGGCTCCGGCCTTTCCGGCGTGCTCTATGTGCTGGACGAGCCGAGCATCGGCCTCCACCAGCGCGACAACGACATGCTGCTCGTCACGCTCAAGCGCCTGCGCGATCTCGGCAACACCGTCATCGTCGTCGAGCATGACGAGGACGCGATCCGCCATGCCGATCATATCGTCGACATGGGGCCGGGCGCCGGCGTCCACGGCGGCGAGATCGTCGCGCAGGGCAGCCTGGACGAGATCCTCGCCACCAGCGGCTCGCTCACCGCCGATTATCTCAACGGCACCCGCGAGATCGAGGTGCCGGCCCGCCGCCGCAAGGGCAGCGGCAAGAAGCTCACCGTCACCAATGCCCGCGCGAACAACCTCAAGGGCGTCACCGCGTCCATCCCGCTCGGCACCTTCACCTGCATCACCGGCGTCTCCGGCTCGGGCAAGTCGTCCTTCACGATCGACACGCTCTATGCCGCCTCCGCCCGCGCGCTCAATGGCGCCCGCATCATCGCCGGCGCGCATGACAAGGTCGACGGCCTCCAGCATCTCGACAAGGTGATCGACATCGACCAGTCGCCGATCGGCCGCACCCCGCGGTCCAATCCGGCGACCTACACCGGCGCCTTCACGAACATCCGCGACTGGTTCGCCGGCCTGCCCGAGTCCGAAGCGCGCGGCTACAAGCCCGGCCGCTTCTCCTTCAATGTGAAGGGCGGCCGCTGCGAGGTCTGCTCGGGCGACGGCCTCATCAAGATCGAGATGCACTTCCTGCCGGACGTCTACGTCACCTGCGAGGAATGTCACGGCAAGCGCTACAACCGCGAGACGCTCGAGGTGAAGTTCAAGGGCCATAGCATCGCGGACGTGCTGGACATGACCGTCGAGGACGCGGTCGAGTTCTTCAAGGCCGTGCCGCCGATCCGCGACAAGATGGCCATGCTCGCGGAAGTGGGCCTGGGCTATGTCAAGGTCGGCCAGCAGGCGACGACCCTCTCCGGCGGCGAGGCCCAGCGCGTCAAGCTCGCCAAGGAGCTGTCACGCCGCGCCACCGGCAACACGCTCTATATCCTCGACGAACCCACCACCGGTCTCCATTTCGAGGACGTCCGCAAGCTGCTCGAAGTTCTCCACGCACTGGTCGAGCAGGGCAACAGCGTGGTGGTGATCGAGCACAATCTCGACGTCATCAAGACCGCGGACTGGATCATCGACCTCGGTCCGGAAGGCGGCGTCAAGGGCGGCGAGATCGTCGCGGTCGGCACGCCGGAAGAGGTGGTGAAGGAGAAGCGCAGCTATACCGGGCGGTATCTCAAGCCGCTTTTGACGCGACCGGGCGCCATCGCCGCGGAATGAGCGCTGGGCAGACATGAGAGGGCGACCAAAGTCAACGACGGTGAGATTGTCACGGTCGCGGAGCAACATATTCACATGCAGTAGCTCAAGCAAGCACAGCACGAAACTTTACATCATCTAGACGTTCGCTTTCGGCTTTTTCACTTTGCTCGACGAAATAATCTTCTGGATTCGGCCTTCAAAAATTTCGCCGTACTTGAAGGCCGTCAGCATAATATTATCGTCGGCCGCATCCGTATGCACCTCGGCGCGCTCGGCCATCACCAATGCGACAAGTGTACCATCTTCCACCGCAAGCTCCATCACGGCTCCCCCTGCCCTAAACGGATACGACGTCGTTCAAGATAGTCTGGATTTAGGGTGGCGTCAAAATATGTCTTTCGCTTGATCCAAACGAACCCCTCTCCTTTAGATATGACTGCGACGTCTACGGCCCCTCCAACAGTGTCCAAGTTCGAGTCAACTTTGCGCCGCATCGAGGTCAGATCAACTAACGCCTCAGCCATAGCAGCCATTTCATCTCTCGGAAGAGAATGCACAGATTCCGCCACGGGATTGACGAACTCCTCTCTCGTTACCGCCTTCAACGCCACTTTTAGCTCTTCATTCAATGCTTGATTCTCTTTATTTCTCAAACTTTTTTCGACGACCTTTTGATCATCGGGCACAAATTCGGCGATAAAATCGTCATCTTTTGCTTCCAAGGCAGCGTTAAAGACGTATTTAAAAAAACCCTGATAAAACGACGATATCCCCTCGACAAAAGTAGTGGCGACGTCAGCCTGCGCGAATGGTATAATTGCCCCTTTCCGAGATCTATCGTTCAAGTTCATAGATCTATTGGCCCAATATCTCAAATTCCCGCAACAGCACCCATCGACCACATATTCGCATATCGATGGAAATATTTCTTCGTCACCATATCCAAATATCACTATACCCGTCTCAAAACCACTTCGACACCCCTTTCTAATGAAGAACTCGTAAACATAGTCCTGTATTGGCTTCAGGATCGTGTTTACAATTTTTTGGCCAAGAATTTCTTCAGAAAATTTCTTTATAATTTTTTCATGATTCTGAATGAAATCTGTTTTGCTTACGGAAATTATCTGATCATTTTCAGCTATTGCTTCAATTAGCTCTTTTGATTCCCTTTTTATTTCCTGCCTGAACTCCATAACAGATTCGTAACCAATGCCTTCGTTTATGTGCTCTATTGCGAGAGCTATTATATGAGCGGAACTTATTTCCGTAGCCTCACTGTCAAACCACTTGTCTGACGATATAAAATCGATAAATTCTTTGGCAAATTCACTCAGTTTTTCGAATTTTATATTTTTGCAATGTTGGCGAAATAACTTTACAATTATTTCCCAGTGACAGCCAAAAAGATCAGCTGACCCATAAAACATTATACCGACATCGTGAATTGGCCCCATAGAAAACAGCTTATTCGCTGATTTCCAAACCTTTTTACGCCCAATAGTGGCAGCACTATCAGCTGCGACAGCTATGCCTGAGCGATTAATAATGGCAATTTCAGCAGTCAAAGGCCCCCTCCTTTTGTGCTCAAGGTATAAATTTAGGCGTTTTTGACGGACAGCCGCAAGCTATTAGTGCTTCTATGCAAACTATGGAGAGAAAAACGCCTCCCTCTGTCCTACAGCGCCCGAGCCATAATATCTTGTGAGTCCCCCACCCCATCCGGAGGACGCCATGACCAAACCCAACCCCCTCACGCCAACCGAAGCCACCTCCCCCCTCCTCGCCCTCAGCGGCATCGTCCCCGTCCTCGGGCGGCCCAATAGCTGGACGCCGCTTCGCCAGCGCGATTTCATCGCGCATCTGGCCGGGAGCGGCTGCGTGCTGGCGGCGGCCGCGTCGGTCGGCATGAGCGTGTCGAGCGCCTATCGCCTGCGCCGCCGGCCCGACGCGCGCGGGTTCTGCGCCGCCTGGAACGCCGCGCTGGCGCATGCGCAGGCAGAGCAGCCGCTGCCGCCGCGCCGCCGCCCGGCTCCTTTGCCCTTCGCGACGGGCCGGCCGTGATCCCGTCGCGGCGATCGCCCGCCCGGTAGCGCAGGAGCGGGCGCCACGGCCCGCTGCCCTTCCCCTGCAACAATCCGCCCCCATATCGGCCGTCCCTCAATCGAAGATCGAAGGAGTCTCCAGCATGACGACCAGAACGGCATCCGCCCGCTACGAAGGCATGGGCAAGGAGGGCAAGGGCCGCATCACCACCCAGTCCGGCGTGCTCACCGATCAGGGCTACGGCTTCGGCACCCGCTTCGGCGACGAGCCGGGCACCAATCCGGAGGAGCTGATCGCCGCTGCCCATGCCGCCTGCTTCACCATGGCCCTCTCCTTCGCGCTGGAGCGCGCGGGCTTCAAGGATGGCACGCTGGAAACGAAGGCGGCGGTCAAGCTGGAGCAGTCGGACGGCGGCTTCACCATCACCCGCTCGGATCTGACGCTGGAGGCCAGCGTGCCCGGCATCAGCCCGGACCAGTTCGCGGAGATCGCCGCGGGCGCCAAGGCCAATTGCCCCGTCTCCAAGCTGCTCAATGCCGAGATCACGCTGGAGCACAGCCTGCGCTGAGGCGCGTCCGGGGGGTTGCCCGCGTCGCGCCCCTCCGTTCCCCCTGACTGGTTCCTGAGGGCGCCGGAATGGTATGGCGTGGTTCAGGCGCCGCCGGCCCGCCGACACGCGAGGAAGGTGCCACGGCAGGGGCAGGGCGGAAGGCCCGGGGCAGAGCGGGAGACGAGGCTGGCGGCGATGCCGCTGCGCCTCGTCTCCCCGCCCGTGCGACCAACCGTTGGCCATGGCGGAACCCGCCGCGTCCCCGCTCGTTGGTGGGGCAAGTCAGTGGCCAAGGACAGGAGACTGAGATGCTCAAGACATTGCTGGCCGGCGCGGTCGCCGCTTTCGTGGGTTCCCGCCTCGTCAAGATGAACGAGGAAGGCAAGTTCGACGATCTCAAGGCGCGCGCGCGCGATGGCGCCGACCGATTGCGCCAGCGCATCGACGAGCGCCGCGCCGGCCTGCAGGGCGCCCAGTTCGCACCCGCCCGCCCGCTGCCGGCGCCGCCTTCGGCCAGCCGCAAGGCGCGCAAGAGCCCGGATCCCTATGAAGTCTCCAAGCCGGCCAAGGCGCATCCCTGGCCGGTCGATCCGCGGGCGATGCCCAGCGAGAGCTGAGCCGCCCCGCCGTTTCGCCCCGCCCGTCTAGGGCGAGGCACCCCATTTCCCCGTCCCCTGCCCCCCGGGGACGCGGAACGGGGGAGGGCATCATCGATCGGCCGTCAGCTTCCCGCGCGGCCGCCGCCCTCCCCCATCCTCTCTCTCTGCGCGTGAGACGTCCTGCGCGCGCGCCGTCAGCGCCGCTCGATGAACTTGTCGAGGCCGGCGCTGCGCCGCCCCCTGGAAATGCCCTCCTCGGTCTCGATCGCGTCGCGGATGCTGGTGATCTCGATGTCGGTCAGGTGCTCGATGCCGATGAAGTCGCCGCGCGCCGCCTCGACCGCGCGGAGCAGTTCGTCGAGCTTCACCTGCATCGCGCTGGCGTCGCGGTTCTGGGCGTTCTGTATGAGGAACACCATCAGGAAGGTGACGATCGTGGTGCCGGTGTTGATGACGAGCTGCCAGGTGTCCGACCAGTGGAACACGGGTCCGCTCACCACCCAGGCGATGATCGTCGCGACCGCGAGGATGAACGTCACCGGTTGGCCGGCCCATGTGGCCATGCGGCCGGAAACGTGCGTGAAGATGCGGTCCATGCGGTCCCTCCTGTTGGCGACCGCCAAGGGATGCGACGCGCGCGCGGCGCGGTCAATCCGGTGGCGGCGGTTCGCGTGCGCGGCTATAGGGGCGCGATGATCCGCCTGCCCCGTCGCGCCGCCGCGCTGTCCGCCCTTCCCGTTCTTCCCGTCCTCGCGCTGCTCGCCGCCTGCGCCTCGCCCGAGGCCCAGCTGCGCACCGGCCTCGTCAACGCGGGCCTCAGCGAGCCGGTGGCCCGCTGCATGGCGCATCCGATGGTCGAGCAGCTCAGCATGAACCAGCTCCTCAAGCTGCGATCGCTGGGCAAGCTGCCGCAGACCGACCTGCGCCGGACCAGCTACGACCAGTTCATGCACCGCCTCCGCGCGCTGGAGGATCCGGTGATCCTGCGCGTCACCGCCGGCGCCGCGCTCGGCTGCGCGCTGGGCTGACCGCACGCTGCGCTGATTTCGCAACTTCGCAAGGGCATGTCGCGCCGTCCTGCACTATGCGCGCCACAGCATAGACATCACCCGGTCACGAAAGGCATTGGTGCGCCATGAACATTCACGAATATCAGGCCAAGGAACTCCTCGCCAGGTTCGGCGCCCCCGTCCCCGCCGGCCACGCCGCGCTGACGGTCGAGGAAGCGGTCGAGGCCGCGAAGAAGCTCCCCGGCCCGCTCTACGTGGTTAAGGCGCAAATTCACGCCGGCGGCCGAGGCAAAGGCAAATTCAAGGAGCTCGGCCCCGATGCGAAGGGCGGCGTCCGGCTCGCCAAGACGCTCGAGGAAGTCGAGGCGGCCGCCAAGGACATGCTCGGCAACACCCTCGTCACCATCCAGACCGGCCCGGCCGGCAAGCAGGTGAACCGCCTCTACGTGACCGACGGCGTCGACATCGAGAAGGAGTTCTACCTCGCACTCCTCGTCGATCGTGCCACCGGCCGCATCGCGATCGTCGCCTCGACCGAAGGCGGCATGGACATCGAGGAAGTCGCTCACTCGACCCCCGAGAAGATCCACACCATCACCGTCGATCCGGCGACCGGCATCCAGCCGCATCATGGCCGCCGCGTGGCTGCCGCGCTCGGCCTCTCGGGCGACCTCGCCAAGCAGGCCGCCAAGGTGACGGGTGCGCTCTACAAGGCGTTTCTCGGCACCGATGCCAGCCAGATCGAGATCAACCCGCTCGCCATTGCCGGCGGCCAGATCCAGGTGCTCGACGCCAAGGTCGGCTTCGATGGCAATGCGCTGTTCCGCCACCCGGACCTCATGGAACTGCGCGACGAGACCGAGGAAGACCCCGCCGAGCTCGAGGCCAGCAAATACGACCTCGCATACATCAAGCTCGATGGCGACATCGGCTGCATGGTCAACGGCGCCGGCCTCGCCATGGCGACGATGGACATCATCAAGCTGCACGGCATGTTCCCGGCCAACTTCCTCGACGTCGGCGGCGGCGCTTCGAAGGAGAAGGTGACGGCCGCCTTCAAGATCATCCTCAGCGATCCCGCCGTGAAGGGCATCCTCGTCAACATCTTCGGCGGCATCATGCGCTGCGACATCATTGCCGAGGGCATCGTCGCGGCCGCCAAGGAAGTGAACCTGTCGGTCCCGCTGGTCGTCCGCCTCGAGGGCACCAACGTCCAGCAGGGCAAGGATATCCTTGCCAGCTCCGGCCTCGCCATCGTGCCGGCCGACGACCTGGGCGACGCCGCCCGCAAGATCGTCGCGGAGGTCAAGAAGGTCGCCTGAGCCGGCGCCGATTGACGTTGACGTTGACGTTGACGTTGACGTGAAGGTTACCTACCAGCGCCGAATTCTTGAAGGAGCGCGCCGATGAAGATCCTGGTCCCGGTCAAGCGGGTGCTCGACTATAATCTCAAGCCGCGGGTGAAGGCGGACGGCAGCGGGGTCGACCTCGCCAACGTCAAGCAGAGCATGAACCCGTTCGACGAGATCGCGGTCGAGGAAGCCATCCGCCTCAAGGAAAAGGGCGTGGCGACCGAGGTGGTCGCGGTTTCGATCGGCGAGGCCAAGTCGCAGGAAACGCTGCGCACCGCGCTGGCGATGGGCGCCGACCGGGCGATCCTCGTCGTGCATGACGGCGTCGCCGAGCCGCTCGCTGTCGCCAAGATCCTCAAGGCGATCGCCGACGAGGAGCAGCCGGGCCTGGTGGTGCTGGGCAAGCAGGCCATCGACGACGACAGCAACCAGACTGGCCAGATGCTCGCCGCCCTGCTCGGCTGGGCGCAGGGCACTTTCGCCAGCAGGGTCGAGGTGACGGGCGAGACGGTCAATGTGACGCGCGAGGTCGACGGCGGCCTCGAGACCGTAGCGCTGAAGCTCCCTGCGATCGTCACCACCGACCTGCGCCTCAACGAGCCGCGCTATGCCTCGCTGCCCAACATCATGAAGGCCAAGTCTAAGCCGCTCGCGCAGAAGACGGCGGCCGACTACGGCGTCGACATGACCCCGCGCCTCTCGACGCTCAGCGTCACCGAGCCACCCAAGCGGCAGGCGGGGATCAAGGTCGCCAGCGTCGACGAGCTGGTCGCAAAACTCAAGGCGCTGGGAGTGGCCGCATGAAAACCCTGGTTCTGGTCGAGCATGACAATGCAAGCGTCAAGGACGCGACCCTCCACGCGGTGACCGCCGCCGCCAAGCTCGGCGAGGTCAACCTGCTGGTCGCCGGCAAGGGCTGCGCTGGCGTCGCCGCCGAGGCCGCGAAGATCGCCGGCGTCGCCAAGGTCCATCTCGCCGACGATGCCGCGCTGGAACACCAGCTGGCGGAGAATGTCGCGCCGCTCGTCGTCGGCCTGATGGGCGATCACGACGCGTTCCTCGCGCCCGCCACCACCACCGGCAAGAACATCGCCCCGCGCGTCGCCGCGCTGCTCGACGTCATGCAGATCAGCGACATCATCAGCGTCGAGGGCCCGGACAGCTTCACGCGCCCGATCTATGCGGGCAACGCGATCGCCAGGGTGCAAACCTCGGACAAGAAGCTGGTCATCACCGTGCGCGGCACCGCCTTCGACAAGGCGGCGGCGGAGGGTGGCTCGGGCACCGTCGAGGCCGTCGGCGGCGGCAGTGACGCCGGCATCGCCAGCTTCGTCTCGGCCGAGATCGCAGCATCCGAGCGGCCGGAGCTGACCAGCGCCCGCATCATCGTCTCGGGCGGCCGTGGCGTCGGCAGCGGCGAGAACTATCACAAGCTCATCGATCCGCTCGCCGACAAGCTGGGCGCCGCCACCGGCGCCTCGCGCGCCGCCGTGGACGCGGGCTTCGTCCCCAACGACTATCAGGTCGGCCAGACCGGCAAGATCGTCGCGCCGGACGTCTACATCGCCGTCGGCATCTCGGGCGCGATCCAGCATCTCGCCGGCATGAAGGACAGCAAGACCATCGTCGCCATCAACAAGGACGAGGACGCGCCGATCTTCCAGGTCGCGGACATCGGCCTGGTCGGCGACCTGTTCCAGATCGTGCCGGAGCTGACCGAAAAGCTCTAGCCTCTCCCAGCACTTCGCCGAGGACCATGCCGATGCAGTACAGACGACTGGGCAACACCGGCATGCAGGTCTCGCGCCTGTGCCTCGGCTGCATGACCTTCGGCGAGCCGCTCCGCGGCCCGCATGAGTGGACGCTCGATGAGGAGAAGACCCGGCCGATCATCCGCAAGGCGATCGAGAGCGGGATCAATTTCTTCGACACGGCCAACATGTATTCGGCCGGCTCGTCCGAGGAGATCGTTGGCAAGCTGCTCAAGGAAATGGCGCCGCGCGACGAGGTCGTCGTCGCCACCAAGGTCTATGGCCGCATGCGCCCCGGCCCCAACGGCGCCGGCCTCAGCCGCAAGGCGATCCTGAGCGAAATCGACGGCAGCCTGCAGCGCCTCGGCATGGACTATGTCGATCTTTACCAGATCCACCGGCTCGATCGCGAGACGCCGATGGAGGAAATCCTCGAGGCGATGCACGACGTCGTGAAGGCCGGCAAGGCGCGCTACGTCGGCGCATCCTCCATGTACGCCTGGGAGTTCGCGACCATGCTGCATCTCGCCGACAAGCACGGCTGGACCCGCTTCGTCTCGATGCAGAACTATGTGAACCTGCTCTACCGCGAGGAGGAGCGCGAAATGCTGCCGCTCTGCGAGGCGGAGGGCATCGGCGTCATGCCGTGGAGCCCGCTGGCGCGCGGCAAGCTCACCCGCGACTGGGACGAGACCACCTTCCGCTCCGAGAACGACGCCTTCGGCCAGATGCTCTACGCCAATGCCGGCGAGGCCGACCGCAAGGTGGTCGAGACCGTCGCCGCCGTCGCCGCCGAGCGCGGCGTCCCGCGCGCGCAGGTGGCGATGGCCTGGCTGCTCGGCAAGTCGGCCATCACCTCGCCGATCATCGGCGCCTCCAGGCCCGAGCATCTCGACGACGCCGTCGCCGCGATCGACCTCGTCCTCAGCGCCGAGGAAGTCGCCCGGCTCGAAGCGCCCTATGTGCCGCATCCGGTGAGCGGGATCGGCTAGGGCACGGTCCATTTGCACATTTCTGCCCCGCTGCTCTACGAAGCAGCTTCGGGGGAGGAACATAGTGCGGAAATATGTCGTTGCAATGCTGACTGTTGCTGTCTGGGCGCCGCCTCTCTTCTCGCAATCTCCGACTGAAGATCGCAGCGCGTCGCCCATCCCGACGGGTCCGAGATCGGCGATAGAGCATATTCCTGGCGCGGCGCGACGGCACACTCAAACCGGGCCCATCAGGGTGATCGTCGCCATCGACGAGAATGGAAAAATATACCGATGCGACGTCGCACGATCGAGCGGCGTTGCCGAACTGGACGACGAGTCATGCGCCGTTATGAGAACCGAGGGCCGTTTCGCGCCCGCAAAAGACCGGACGGGCCAAGCGATCCCGAGCGAGGTTTCACAAAGCATCGTTTGGGACGTTCCCGGCATGCTGCGCGAGGTCAACGCCGCCAGCAACTTTGACGCGATTATCGAAGTTCAACGCCTGCCGGAGAGCAAGCGTTTTCTGGAAATACACATTCGGGAAATCGTCGACGCCGAAGGGCATGTCGAGAGTTGTGCGCTGGACAAGGCGAGCGGCGCGACCGCGCTTGATCAACAAGCCTGCCGGCTCGTCGCTTCGGCGGCGACGGTCCCGCCGCTGAGGGATCCCGATAGTCGCGCCGTTCGAGGCATGCGCGTGAGGCGCATCGCGTTTCTGGCGCAGGTCCCTGCCGCGAAATAACGCGCGAACGGCTGCTAAGCCAAGGCCGACAAAACCCGCCTAGTCCCCCGCAAGAAAACGGCGCAGCTCGGCGATGAAGTCGGGGTGGGCCTGCGCCCCAGTCGGCCCCGAGTGCTTCGCGCCGTCGATCACAAGGACCTCCATCGCCGGCCGGGCCTTGGCGAACGCATCGACGGTGAAGATCAGAGGGTCCTCGCTGCCGATGATCGCCAGCATCGGCAGGTCGAGCGACGCAATCTCCTCATCGGTGAGCGCGAGGGTCCGGAAGCTCGGAATGATCGCTTCTATCGCCTCGGGATCGGTCCGCGCCTTGATCTCGACGAGCTCTTCCGGGGTCGGTTCGGGCAGCGGGGGCGGCGGAGCGCCGGGCACGGGTGCGACGAAGGCGGGGTCAGGCGCCAGCCCGCCGAAGACGACGCTGAGCGCGCGCGCCGCATGGTCCGCGACGAACCTGCCGGCGATCATCGCGCCCATCGAATAGCCGACGATATGGGCCCGCTCGATGCCGAGATGATCGAGCAGGCGCGCGACATCCTCGCTGAATTCGACGCCGTAACGCGCGATCTCGTGCGGCTTGTCGCTCTGCCCATGTCCGCGAACGTCGAGCGCGATGATGCGATAGTCTCTCGACAGGTCATCGATGATGCCCGGCGCCCTCCATTCGTCGTGCGATCCGGTCAGCCCATGAATGAGCAGGATCGGCTCGCCCTGGCCTTCATCGACATAGTGGATCGTCGTGCCGTCAGAATCGAAGTTCCGCATCGCGCCGCCCCCTTTTTCGTCGAGGGGGGAACATAGCGGGGTCATGCTATGCGTTAAAGAGCGCGCAATAAGCGCTGTCCTACAGCCCGCCCGCCATGGCAGCACCGAGCCGGCTCTTTCTCATCGCAATCCAAATCCCGATCGATCCGGGACGAATGCCTCGGGTACGACCGGTGCTCATAGTGTGACCTTAGGCCACCGACTCATTATGTCGCAGCCAGATGCGGATTGCGGCGAGTTGGACGGATGCGAGGAAGTTGTCGTCTCGCTTGTCGTATCGTGTGGCGACGGCTCGGAACTGT
>Ga0160460_100111_pt1 | contig 108641 bp, 93 predicted proteins | sample HID1973M_E6MG_FD_108238 | JGI IMG/M metagenome (GOLD analysis project Ga0160460, IMG submission 108238) | Enriched mosquito-associated microbial communities from UW Madison campus, WI, USA - HID1973M_E6 MG | ecosystem: Host-associated > Arthropoda: Insects > Digestive system > Unclassified ... | reverse complement strand
GCCTTACTACGACATCGACTGTACGGTCTGTCTGCAGATCGCGCGGCCTGTACCGGAACCCTCGACATGGCTGTACCTGGTCATGGGATTTGCAGTGATGGGTTTTTCGCTACGTCTGGCCAATTTCAACACTAACCCACGGCTGCCTTTCGTCCGCTAGGCAACAGGCGGAAGTTGGTGACGATACAGTCCGTCGCCCGCTTGGAGGAGCGCTAGTGATAGGTGGCGCCCCAAAGTCGGACGTTCCAAGCCGATTTCGCTATGCCCAAAAGCAGCAGCCCCTCGTTCAGAGAAGTCGAGGTCCTTTAAGTCCTCTCTCCTCAGCAGAGTCGTCCCCACACTACCGAGCGAGACGATATCCCACTCCCGGCTCGTTGCGGATGAAGCTGCTGGCGACCGCGTCGCCCTCCAGCTTCCTCCGCACACCCCGCGCGGCGACGCGGAGATATTCGACATCGCGTTCGTGTCCCGCCCCCCAGACGGATCGCAGCAGCTGGGCGTGGGTCACGACCTTGCCGGGATGCTTGGCGAGTTCAGCGAGGAAGCCGAATTCCTTCGGGGTGAGGTGGACCTCCTGTCCGCCCTTGCGCACGAGCCGGAGCGACAGGTCGATCTCGACATTGTCGATCCGCACCACCGGCGTCTCTACCTCGGCGGACAGGCGATGGCGGAGAGCCGTGCGTACCCGGGCCAGCACTTCCTCGGTATCGAACGGCTTGGTCACATAGTCGTCGGCGCCGAGGTCGAGCGCCGTCACTTTCTGATCGGTCGCGTCACGCGCCGAGATGACCAGCACGGCGGCGCCCGCGGCCTTGATCAGCGGGATGAGTTCCAGTCCGTCGCGATCGGGCAAGCCGAGATCGAGTAGCACCGCTTCGGGCTTGTCGATCGGCAGGGCCGACAGCGCCTCGCGAGCCGATGCGGCCTCGACGATGTGATAGCCCGCACGCTGGACGCTTGTCGCGAGCAGGCGCCGGATCGCGGGCTCGTCATCGACGATCAGCAGCTTTGCTCCCTGGCTCATTCGATCATGTTGCCTTTAACCAGCCTGGTCTCGGGGAAGCGGATGACGAAGCTCGCACCGCTGCGGTCTTGTCGGTTCGCGGCCTCGACCGTGAGGCCCATCGCTTCGGCGAAACCTTTGACAATCGCAAGGCCCAGGCCGGATCCGCCCTTGCGATCCGAGCCTTCGATGCGTGCGAAGGTCTCGAAGATGCGTCGTTCTTCTCCCGGTGGCAGCCCGGGCCCTTCGTCCAGCACTGAGAGCGCGAGCCCGCCGGCCTCGCGCCGCGCCGCGATGGTGATTGGGGTGTCGGCATCGCCATATTTGGCGGCATTCTCGATGAGGTTGATCAGGCAGTGGTGGAAAAGCTGCGGGTCGACGGAGACGAAGGGCAGGTCCGGCAGGACGGCGAGGCGAATCTCGCGTTTGTCGAGCACGCGGCGGAGGTCGTGGACGGCGGCTGCGATCGCCTCGGCGAGATCGACCGGCTCACTGGTCAGGGTGAGCGCCCCGGCCTCGATCCGCACCATGTCGAGCAGGTTGGCGACGAAGCGATTCAGCCGCTCCGCTTCGCCGCGCGCCTCGCGGAGCTGGGCGGCCTGCTCGTCGCTCCCGGGCGTCATCGCGCCCAGCATGCCGAGGATGGTGGTGAGCGGGGTGCGCAGATCATGGCTGACGGAGGAAAGCAGGGCGGCGCGCAGCCGGTCGCGTTCCTTGAGCTGCGTGACCGTCGCCATTTCCGCCTCCAGCGCCACCCGTTCCAGCGCCAGCGCTGCCTGGTCGAGCAGGCTCAGCAGCAGCGGAAGCTGATCTGACCGCACCGGCACGCTCGCATCCGGCCGCGCAAGGCCGAACACGCCCAGCACATGTCCGCCCGCCGCCAGCGGATGGAACAGCCATTCCGAGGCGGTCAGCGTCTCGGAGCTGCGGCCGGCGGGCTGGCCGGTGTCGAACGCCCATTTGGACGCCGCCTGCTCGATCGCCTCGAGCCGGGCGTCGGGCGGGGCCGCGGCGCGCAGCACGAGGTCGCCATCCTCCGGCAGCAGCAGCACCGTGTTGACCCCGAGCAGCCTGCCCACCTCGGCGCAGAGCAGCTGGGCCAGTTCGTCGACCGTGCTGACGACGGTGAGCTGGCGCGCGAAGCCGGCCAGCGCGCTGTTCTGGGCGGCGCTGCGCTGGGCCAGCAGCGCCTGGTCGCGTACCCGCGCGGCGAGCTGGCTGCTTGCCACTGCGACGCCCAGCAGCACCAGCACGGTCAGGATGTTCTGCGGATCCTGGATGGTGAAGGTGTTGGTCGGCGGGATGAAGAAGAAATTATAGGCGAGCGATGACAAGAGGCTCGTCATAATGCCGACACGTAATCCGTAACGCGAGGCCGCGACCATCACCGGCAGCAGGAACAGCAGGCCGATATTGGCGATATTGGCGGCAGAAAACAGACCGTCCCCCACCAGCGTCACCAACGCGACGAGGCCAATCGAGACGAGATAGTCGGTCGGCTTGCCCCATCGTCCGCGCTCCACGGCGCCCCGCGAATGCGCTCGTCCGCCCCGCCCATCTTCCATCGGCAGGACATGGACGGCGAGCCCCGGCGTCTCGCGCACCAGCCTGTCGACCACCGAGCCGTGGCGCAGCTCGAACCAGCGCGAACGGGCGGACTTGCCGACGATGAGCTGGGTCGCGCGGGCCTCGGCGGCGAAGCGCTTGAGCCCCTCGACGACGGATTCCGCCGGCACGGTCGCAACCTGCCCGCCGAGCTGGGTCGCCAGATGCATGGCGGCGGCGAGGCGCGCATTGTCCTCGTCGGTGAACTGGCCGGTGCGAGCGGTCTCGATATGGACGGCCGTCCAGACGCCGCGCAGTGCGTCGGCAACGCGCTTGGTGGCGCGAACGAGCTCGGCCGATCCGGGCTGCTCGCTCACCGCCACGACCACCCGCTCGCCCGCCGCCCATGTGCCGGCCATGGCATGGGCGCGCAGATAGTCGAGCATCTCGGCATCGACGGCCTGCGCGGCGCGGCGCAGCGCCAGTTCGCGCAGGGCGGTCAGGTTGGACTTGGAGAAATAGTTGCCGAGTGCCCGCGTGGCTTCCTCGGGCACATAGACCTTGCCGTGCTTCAATCGCTCGATGAGCTCGTCGGGCGGAATGTCGACCAGCTCGATGTCGGCCGTCTCGATGACCCGGTCCGGCAGCGTCTCGCGCACGCGGACCTTGGTGAAGCTGGCGACGACGTCGTTGACGCTCTCGAGATGCTGGACATTGACGGTCGAATGGACGTCGATGCCGGCCGCCAGCAGTTCCTCGACATCCTGATAGCGCTTGTCGTGGCGACTGCCGGGCGCATTGCTGTGGGCGAGCTCGTCGACCAGCACGAGGCCCGGCCGACGCGCGAGGATGGCGTCGATATCCATCTCCGGCAGAGTCCGGCCCTGATAGGGGACGTCGCGACGCGGAATGATTTCGAAGCCGTCGACCAGCGCGGCCGTTTCCACCCGCCCGTGCGTCTCGACCACGCCCACGACCACATCCGCGCCCGCACGGCGGCGCGCCATGCCCTCGGTCAGCATTTCATAGGTCTTGCCGACGCCCGGCGCCGCGCCGAGGAACACCTTCAGACGGCCGCGACCCTCCTGCGCGGCTTCGCGCAGAAGGGCGTCCGGGCTCGGGCGCCCGTCGAGAGGCGAGTCGGGACTCACGCTGCCGTTCTTGCGCCTTTGCGATCGAGCGTGTCGAGTGCACGGTTCAGCAGCAGCACGTTAACGCGCGGTTCGCCCAGAAAGCCGAACAGCGGCGTCTCGACATGATCGGCGACGAGGCGGCGCACCGCGCCAATCTCGATTCCTCGCGCCTGTGCCACGCGGGAGATCTGAAACAAGGCCGCCTCAGGGCTGATATGGGGATCCAGCCCCGAGGCGGAAGTCGTCACCAGATCGGCAGGACGGGACGCGTCCGGTGAGGTCCCCAGTTTTTCGACGTCGGCTTTCACCCGGTCGTGCAGCGCCTGGCTGGTCGGGCCGAGATTGGAGCCGTAGCTGTTGTTGGCCTCGTAGCCCGCACCGGCTGCCGAGGGGCGGGGGTGGAAATAGCGGGCGCTTTCGAAGCGCTGCGCCAGTAGCTCCGAGCCGATGACGCGGCTGCCCTCGCGGATCAGGCTGCCATTGGCCTCATGCGGAAAGGCGAGCTGACCAATGCCGGTCAGTGCGGCGGGATAGGCCAGGCCCAGCAGCAGCGCGAACAGCAGCGTCAGCACGAGGGCAGGGCGGACGGCGGAGGTGAGATCGTTCAGCATTTTTGTCTCCATGTGTCCCCGCGAAGGCGGCGACCCGGTCTTGGCTCCCGCCTGCCTTCGCGGGAGCGCGTCGTTCCAATCAGGCGAGCCCCATTCCGCTCACCGCGATGTCGATGATCTTGATGCCGATGAACGGCGCGACGAGACCGCCCAGCCCGTAGACGGCGAGGTTGCGCGCCAGCAGCGGCCCCGCGCCCATCGCCCGGTAGCGGACGCCCTTGAGCGCAAGCGGCACCAGCAGCGGGATGATCAGCGCATTGAAGATGATCGCGGAGAGGATCGCGCTGTTCGGCGAGGCCAGCCCCATGACGTTGAGCACGGCAAGGCCTGGATAGAGCGCGATGAAGATCGCCGGGATGATCGCGAAATATTTGGCGACGTCATTGGCCACCGAGAAGGTGGTGAGCGCGCCGCGCGTCATCAGCAATTGCTTGCCGAGGCCGACGATCTCGATGAGCTTGGTCGGGTCGCTGTCCAGATCGACCATGTTGCCCGCCTCACGCGCGGCCTGGGTGCCGGTGTTCATGGCGACGCCGACATCGGCCTGGGCAAGGGCGGGGGCGTCGTTGGTGCCGTCGCCGCACATGGCGACCAGCCGCCCGCCGGCCTGCTCCTTGCGGATGAGGGCGAGTTTGTCCTCCGGCGTCGCCTCGGCGAGGAAATCGTCCACGCCCGCTTCGGCCGCGATGGCAGCGGCGGTCAGCGGATTGTCGCCGGTGATCATGACGGTGCGGATGCCCATGCGGCGCAGTTCGGCGAAGCGCTCGCGGACCCCGGCCTTGATCACGTCCTTGAGCGCGATGGCACCGAGCAGGCGACCGTCCTCCGCGACGGCAAGCGGCGTCATGCCCGAGCGGGCGATCGTCTCGGTCGCCCGCCGCAGTCCTCCTGCGGCGGGCGTCTCAGCAAGCGCGGGGTTGGCGCGCAGGATTGCGTCGACCGCGCCTTTCTGGATCAGCCGGCCGTCGATCCGCACGCCGGAGAGGCGGGTCTGCGCGGTGAAGGGGATGATCTCGGCATCGGCGGGGAGCGTGCGCGCCGCGACATGGAAGGTCTCGCGCGCCAGCACCACGATGGAGCGTCCCTCTGGCGTCTCGTCGGCAAGGCTGGCCAACATGGCGGCCTGCGCCAGCGCTTCGCGGGTCACGCCCGTCACCGGCTGGAATTCGCTCGCGTGGCGGTCGCCGATCGTGATCGTCCCGGTCTTGTCGAGCAGCAGCACGTCCACGTCGCCTGCCGCCTCGACCGCGCGGCCTGACTTGGCGAGCACATTGAAGCGCACGAGGCGGTCCATCCCCGCAATGCCGATCGCCGAGAGCAGGGCGGCGATGGTGGTCGGGATGAGCGTGATCAGCAGCGCCGCCAGCACCGCGACCGGGATGTTGCCGCCGGCATAGCTGGCGAAGCCGGGGATGGTCGCGACGGCGATCAGGAAGATGATGGTGAGGCCGACGAGCAGGACGGTGAGCGCAATCTCGTTGGGCGTTTTCTGACGCTCGGCTCCCTCGACCAGCGCGATCATCCGGTCGAGAAAGCCCTTGCCGGGCTCCTGCGTCACGCGGATCTTGATATGATCGGAAATGACGCGCGTGCCCGCCGTCACGGCCGAGCGGTCGCCACCGGCCTCGCGGATGACGGGAGCGCTTTCGCCGGTGATCGCCGCCTCGTTGACCGAAGCGACACCCTCGATCACTTCGCCGTCGGCCGGAATGAGATCGTTGGTCTCGACGAGCACGACGTCGCCGCGTTGCAGTTGAGAAGCGGGGACGGTGCGCCCGTCGGGCAGGCGCGCGGTCAACTCGGACTTGGCGGCGCGGAGCGAGGCCGCCTGCGCGCGGCCGCGTCCCTCCGCAAGGGCCTCGGCGAAGGTGCCGAACAGCACGGTAAGCCAGAGCCAGACGATGAGCTGAAGCTGGAAGCCCGCCGACAGGTCGCTGCCCCCCATGGGCAGGAGCACGGTCAGCAGCAGCGCCACCACTGCCGTCGTGAACAGCACCGGATTGCGCACCAGTTCGCGCGGATCGAGCTTGCGGACAGCATCGGCCATCGCCGGAGCGATCAGCTTTGCCGAGAAGATGGAGGAAGGCGTCGTCATATCGAGGTCCTCAGAAAAGCTGGCGGTCGATCATCGCGAGATGATCGGCGATCGGGCCGAGCGCGAGGCTGGGAAGGAAGGTGAGGCCGCCGACGATCAGGATGATCGCGACCAGCAGGCCGATCCACAGCGCCCCGGTGGTGGGGAAGGAGCCTGCCGTCTCCGGCGTGTATTTCTTGCCCGCGAGGCTCCCGGCAATGGCCAGCACCGGCACGATCACGAAGAACCGGCCGATCCACATCGCGAGGCCGAGCAGGCCGTTGTAGAAGGGCGTACCCGAGGTGATGCCGGCGAAGGCCGAACCGTTGTTGCCCGTCGCGGAGCTATAGGCATAGAGGATCTCGGTGAAGCCGTGCGGCCCCTTGTTGAGCGGTCCGGCGAGGCCCTGCGGCAGCACCGAGGAGAGCGCAGTCAGGCCTAGGATGCAGAGCGGCAGCACCGCGATCGCCAGTACGGCGAGCTTCACCTCGCGGCTTTCGATCTTCTTGCCGACATATTCCGGGGTGCGCCCGACCATCAGGCCGGCGACGAACACCGCCAGCAGCGCAAACAGAAGGAAGCCGTAAATACCGGCGCCGACACCGCCCACGACGATCTCGCCCAGCTGCATGTTGAACAGCGGGATCATCCCGCCGAGCGCGGTGAAGCTGTCATGCATGGCATTGACCGCGCCGCAGGAGGCTGCCGTGGTGACCACTGCAAAGAGGGCGCTGGCAGCGATGCCGAAGCGGACTTCCTTGCCCTCCATGTTGCCGCCAGCCACGCCGAGCTGGTGCAGCATCGGATTGCCAGCCGCTTCCTGCCAGTAGACGATGCCGGCGCCCGCCACGAACAGGATCATCATGGCGGCCAGGATCGCCCAGCCCTGGCGCGTGTTACCGACCGCCTTGCCGAAGCACCAGGTCATGCCGGCGCCGATCGCGAAGATGGAGAGCATCTGGACGAAATTGGTGAGCGCCGTCGGGTTCTCGAATGGATGCGCGCTGTTGGCGTTGAAGAAGCCGCCGCCATTGGTGCCCAGCATCTTGATCGCTTCCTGGCTGGCGACGGGGCCGAGGACAATGCTCTGCCGGGCGCCTTCCATCGTGGTCGCGTCGACCAGGCTGGCGAACGTCTGCGGCACGCCGCTGGCGATCAGGAAGACGGCATAGACGACACAGATCGGCAGCAACAGATAGAGCGTCGCTCGGGTCATGTCGGCCCAGAAGTTGCCGAGCTTCGTTGTCTCCCGCCGCGCAAACCCACGGAAAAGCGCGAAAGCAATGGCGATACCGGTGGCGGCTGACAGGAAATTGTGGATGGCCAGCCCCAGCATCTGGCTGAGGTTCGACATCGCGACTTCACCCGAATACCATTGCCAGTTGGTGTTGGCGACGAAGCTGATTGCAGTGTTGAAGGCGCCGTCCGCTCCGATGCCGGGCAAGCCGCGGGGGTTCATCGGCAGCATGCCTTGCAGACGCAGGATCGCGTAGGTGAAGAGCAACGTCGCGATCTGGAACAGCATCATATGGACCGCATAGGTCCGCCAGCCCTGCTCGGCCTCGGGGTCGATCCCGGCCAGCTTGTAGAAGCCTCGCTCGACCGGTCCCAGTGCCGCATGAAGGGGCGTCCGCCGGCCTTCATAGAGCGCAAACAGCCACATCCCCATCGGCTTGGCGATGGCGACGGTGGCGGCGGCGAAGAGGAGGATCAGGCCCCAGCCCTGGATGGTCATGACGAAGCGTCCTTCAGAAACGCTCGGGCCGGATCAGCACGGCCACGAGATAGAGAAGAAGGCCGAGCGCGACGGCGCCGGCGAGCGTGAACTGGGCAGTCATCGGGGATCTCCTCAGGCGCCGTCGCACAGGCGGACATAGGCGAGGGTGAGCAGGAACAGCCCGGCGAGAGCGCCGAGCCAGAGCATGTCGGTCATTGATCGGCTCCTTGTGGGGAGGAGAAGCGCGCGAAACGAGCTGGCCCGTCGACGCGGCGGAGGAGGGCCGGCGCTATCGTGGCCAGCGCGCCGCCGAGGCTCCAGCAGACGAAGCCACCGGCCGCGTCGACCAGTTCGACCGCCGTGGGCTGGTGCCGCGGGGCTTCCTGCATGCTGTGATAGAGCCAGAGCACGGCCAGCGCGCAGAGGCTCAGCAGCGCCAGGCCCACGCCTCGCACCGCTATCTCCGTCGACCGCCAGCGTTCATCCGTTTCCAGCCGCCGCATCAAATCGGCCATCGCGCTTCACTCCCTATTATGAAGTGAGCCGCGATGTGGTGCAGGTGCCCGTTAAGCTTCCACGGGGAAAAACGACCGGCACATAAAGAAGGCGTAAAGGTCGTGGCGCTGGCTGATGCGCGTTTGCTGGTGAGGAGCAGGCTTCAGGCTCGTGCAGCAGGAAGGTGACGCCAAGCAGATATTGAAGTCCTCTCGGTACGAATGTCTGTTTTCACGAGTTCGCTGTCCGTTAGCTGCCTGTCCAGGTCGTCCAACTTGGGCAAGGCGCTTAAAGGGTCTGTGTGCGTCTGCAACGTCAGGCCAAGGCCGCAGCCAAATTGAGCCTTGATCGACAAAATCGTTCAAGTGCGCGCCAGAGTATTCTGGAATGCTTAGCGGACAACCCAGTAGGCAAGTCGCAAATCGCAACTGAAATTCAACGATAAGTCATTGATTTCGTTGGTGACCCCTACGGGAATCGAACCCGTGTTTCAGCCGTGAAAGGGCCGCGTCCTAACCGCTAGACGAAGGGGCCAGATGCGAGGGGCATTCACGCGGCCCCGCGATTGGTGCGGGCGCCTATGCCGTGCGCGGCGCAGCGAGGCAAGCCCAAAAAACGTCCGCGCGACAAGATGGGGATGTCGAGGTGGGGACCGGCAAAAGCGCGGCGCGGAGACGGAGCGGCGAGGGTCCAACGGGCCGCGGGCAATCTCGCCTCTGGACTCGGGGCGTGCGCGATATTATGTACCGGTCGATATGGAAGCGACCGCAATCCGAGGCAGGCCCCGCGAGTTCGACGTCGATACGGCGTTGGCGGCGGCTTTGCGCGTGTTTTGGACCCGGGGATATGAGGGCGCGTCTCTCACCGATCTGACCGAAGCCATGGGCATCACCCGCCCGAGTCTCTATGCCGCGTTCGGCAACAAGGAAGCCTTGTTTCGCCAGGCGCTGGATCTCTACGAGCGTGAGAAGATGGCCTATGTCGGCCCCGCGCTGTCCGCGACGACGGGCAAGGGCGTGGCCGAACGGCTGCTGCAGGGCGCGCTTGATACCTGCGCCAATGAGTGCGAGCCGCGCGGCTGCCTGCGCGTGATCGCATCCTCGGCCTGTGGCTCCGAGGCCGAGTGCATCCGCGAGGAAGTGCTCGATCGCGGCCAGAAGGTGCGCACGCTGCTTGTCGAGCGCATGGCGAGGGCGGTCGAGGAAGGCGATTTCCAGGCACCGGTCGATCCCGAGGCGATCACCAATTATCTGACGGCCATTCTGCAGGGCATGGCCGTGCAGGCGGGCGCGGGCGCGACCCGCGAGGAAGTGCAGCGCGTGGTCGATACGACGCTCGCGGTGTGGCCGGGGCGATAAATTTTCACGGTGCACCGCAAAAAATATCGACCGGTACAAAAATAGTGCTTGACCCTCCGGGGTTCATTTCATACTAAGCAGTATAGAAAAGAGACGGGAGAAGGCGGCGAGTCAGATGTGGCTCTGCGGTCCTCGCGCTCGATCAGACAGGAACGAATAGGAACTTGGTCGAAGGCGGGCGCCTGCGCGCTTTCGGGGATGATCTTCTGTGTCGAGACGATGCCCAGCCGGGAAAAGCCAAGGCTTTTCGGGGAGCGGACCGTCTTACGCATATGAGAAATGATGGGAGACAAGACATGGCCTATATGGACTTTGCTGGCCATCGCGGTGCCGCTCTGCAACTGGAGCCGTTCATGCCGCCCGCCCGCGTTCGCGATGGGCAGGCCACCACATTCACCCACCGGGAGTGGACGATCGTGCGCCTCGCGCGGGAGGACGGCCTGTCCTCGATCCGCGAGGAAAGCCGCTTCGGCCGCCTGGTGCGCGCAATCTTCGGCATCAAGAAGAAGAACCCGCTGTCCGACGGCGGCCTCGAGGCGCTGCGCCGCATGGCGGTGCTGAGCTGGCACAACGGCTATAATGTCGCGCCCTCGGAAATCGGGAACTTCCTCCAGGCCGGCTATTCCGAACGTCAATATGAAGTGCTCGTCGCCGGCATCGTCGCCGAGCGCGCCGCGCCCCGGGGAAGGACCGCGTAATGAACATGCATACCCTCTTCAAGCAGGGCGACGCCGTGCAGACGGAGATCCGGCCGGGTGGCCGGACCCGTCAGCTGCGTCGCGCTGCCTGGATCGGCCTGCCGCTGGTGGCGGTGGCCGCATTTTACGGCTTCACCCAGCGCAGTACGCCCGCCGCGGCGGCCCCGGCCATGCCGGCGGTCACCGTGTCGCAGCCGCTGCAGCGCGAGGTGACCGAATGGGATGACTATATCGGACGCTTCGAGGCCAGCCGTTCGGTCGAGGTGCGCCCGCGCATCTCCGGCGCGATCACGGCCATCCACTTCACGGACGGCCAGATCGTCCAGGCCGGCCAGCCGCTCTTCACCATCGATCAGCGTCCTTATCAGGCAGCGCTGGCCGAGGCGCGCGCCGGTGTCGCCACCGCGCAGAGCGATCTGGCGCTGGCCCGCGCCAATCTCGATCGCGCCACGCGCCTGATCGAGGTCGGCGCGGTCTCCCGGAGTGAGATCGATCGTCTGCAGGCGCAGGTCCAGGCGGCTTCGGCCTCGCTTGCCGCGGCACAGGCACGGGTTCGCGCCCGCGGCCTCGACATGGAGTTCACCGTCGTGCGCGCGCCGATCGGCGGTCGCATCTCGGACCGACGGGTCGACGCGGGCAATCTCGTCGCCTCGGGTGACGCGGGCACGCTGCTGACCACGATCAACGCGCTTGATCCCATCTACTTCAGCTTCGACGGCTCCGAGAGCCTGTTCCTCAAGGCGAAGCGCGAAGGGGAAGGGAAGGGCGCCCCGGTCGAGATCCGCCTGCAGGACGAGACCGAGTATAAGTGGAAGGGCCAGCTCGACTTCACGGATAACGGCCTCGATCCCAAGTCGGGCACGATCCGCGCCCGCGCGGTCCTGTCCAACCCCAGCCTGTTCCTGACGCCCGGCATGTTCGGCAACATGCGTCTCGCCGCCGCCGGCACCGTCAAGGCGCTGCTGGTGCCCGATACGGCCGTGCAGACCGATCAGGCGCGCAAGACCCTGCTGGTGGTGGCACAGGACGGCACGGTTTCGGCCAAGCCGGTCCAGCTCGGCCCGGTCGTCGATGGCCTGCGCGTCGTGCGCTCCGGGCTCGCGGCGAACGACAAGGTCGTGATCGTCGGCACGCAGATGGCGATGCCAGGCAGCAAGGTGCAGATGAAGCAAGGCAAGATCACACCCGAGCCCAAGGCCGTCGCCGGAACCCCGGCCTCCGGAAGTCTCTCGCTCACCGGCCAGGCGACCTTCGCCCGTTAATCCGAACAACCTTGTGCTCCCGCGAAAGCGGGAGCCCAGGGCCCAACCGAACAACTTAGCCGCCCTGGGCTCCTGCTTTTGCAGGAGCACCGGTTGGGCTCGTGCGAACCAAGCTTTGGAGGACAACATGCGTCTGTCCCGCTTCTTCATCGATCGGCCGATCTTTGCGGCGGTCATCGCGATCATCATCACCATCATCGGTGCGATCGCCTACTTCTTCCTGCCGGTCTCGCAATATCCCGAGGTCGTGCCCCCGACCGTGACCGTCTCGGCCGTCTATCCCGGCGCTTCCGCCGAGACGGTGGCCGAGACGGTCGCAAGCCCGATCGAGCAGGAGATCAACGGCGTCGAGAACATGCTCTATCTCTCGTCACAATCGACGGGCGACGGACGCGTGGTCATCACCGTGACCTTCAAGCAGGGCACGGATCTCGATGAGGCGCAGGTTCTCGTGCAGAACCGCGTCGCGATCGCCGAGCCGCGCCTGCCGCAGGATGTACAGCGCCTCGGCGTCGTCACCAAGAAGACGTCGCCGGACTTCCTGCTGGTCGTGAACCTGATCTCGCCCGACAGCAGCCTCGATCGGGCCTATATCTCCAACTACGCGCAGACCCGCATCAAGGATCGCCTCGCGCGGCTCGACGGCGTGGGCGACGTCCAGCTGTTCGGTTCGCGTGACCTCGCCATGCGCGTGTGGATCGATCCCCGTCGCGCGGCTTCGCTTGGCCTGACGGCGGGCGACATCGTGACGGCGTTGCGCTCGCAGAACGTTCAGGTCGCGGCCGGCACGCTCGGCCAGCCACCCTCGGGCGGCTCGGCCTTCCAACTGAATGTCGAGACGCAGGGCCGCTTCACCGATCCGCAGCAGTTCGCCAATGTCGTGATCCGCACGGACAATGAGGGCCGCCAGGTGCGCGTGGGCGATGTCGCCCGCGTTGAGCTCGGCGCCGACGACTATGGCACGTCCGCTTATCTTGGTGACAAGGACAGCGTCATCATCCCCATCTTCCAAATGCCGGGATCGAACGCGCTTGCCGCCGCGGAAGGAATCAAGGCCGAGATGGCGGTGCTGGCCAAGGATTTCCCCAAGGGCCTCGAATATAAGATTGTCTACAACCCGACCGAGTTCATCCAGAAGTCGATCGACGAGGTGATCAAGACGCTGGTGGAAGCCGTCGTGCTGGTCGTGCTGGTCATCATCGTCTTTCTCCAGAAATGGCGCGCCGCGATCATCCCGGTGCTGGCCATCCCGGTGTCGCTCATCGGCACCTTCGCTGTGCTGGCGGGGCTCGGCTACTCGATCAACAACCTCTCCCTGTTCGGCCTGGTGCTGGCGATCGGCATCGTCGTGGATGACGCGATCGTCGTGGTTGAGAATGTCGAGCGCAATCTGGAGCAGGGCATGAGCCCGCTCGAGGCGGCGCGGACCTCCATGGACGAGGTCGGCGCTGCGCTGATCGCGATCGTGCTGGTGCTGTGCGCGGTGTTCGTGCCCACGCTGTTCATCAGCGGCATGTCGGGTGCTTTCTACCAGCAGTTCGCCATCACCATCTCGGCGGCGACGATCATCTCGCTGGTGCTCTCGCTCACCCTGTCGCCCGCCATGTCCGCATTGCTGCTGCGCCACCACCATGCTCCGCCGGAGGGTGCGCCGCGCTGGCGCATCCTGGCCGAGCGGGCCGGCAATGCCTTCAATCGCGGCTTCGAGCGGTTCGGCGCCAGCTATGGTGCGCTCACCGCCCGGCTGGTGCAGCGGCCCAAGAAGATGATGATGGCCTATGCCGGCCTCATCGCCCTGACCGTGGGTGCCCTGTGGTACACGCCGACCGGCTTCATCCCCGCGCAGGACCAGGCCTATTTCTTCACGATCGTCCAGTTGCCCCCGGGCTCCTCGACGGCGCGCACCGACGTGGTGATGAAGAAGGTTGCCGATCGGATGCTCAAGATCCCCGGCATCAGCAACACCATCATGCTCTCCGGCTTCGACGGCGCCTCTGAAACGCGCAACGTGAGTTCGGCCGCCGCCTATTGGGTGCTGGACGATTTCGACGAGCGCGCGAAGAAGGGACAGACCATCGACAAGCTGATGGACGAGGCCCGCAAGGTCACGGCCGACATCACCGAGGCGCGCCTCATGATCGTCAAGCCGCCGCTCATTCGCGGCATCGGCTCGGCGGGCGGTTATCGCCTGATGGTGCAGGACCGCGACAACAAGGGCTCCAAGGAGCTGGAAAAGGTCGCCTATGGCCTGATCGGCCCGGCCAACCAGACCGAAGGCCTGTCGTTCGTCTATACGTTCTTCGACACCGGTACGCCCCGCATCTTCGCGGACATCGATCGCGCCAAGGCCGAGATGCTCGGTGTGCCCGCGGAGCGCGTGTTCGAGACGCTGCAGGTCTATCTGGGCTCGTCGTTCGTCAACGATTTCAACCTGCTTGGCCGCACCTACCGGGTGACCGCGCAGGCTGACGAGGACTATCGCCGCACGCCTGCCGACATCGCCAACCTCCAGACGCGATCCAACTATGGCCAGATGGTGCCGATCGGCTCGGTCGCGACCTTCCGCGACACGACCGGCCCCTATCGCGTGCAGCGCTACAATCTGTCGCCTGCCGTCGCGATCGATGGCGACACGGCGCCGGGCTATTCCTCGGGCCAGTCGCTGAACAAGCTGGAGGAATTGGCCGCCTCGACGCTGCCCCACGGCTACACCTATGAGTGGACGGGCATTGCCTATCAGCAGAAGACGGCGGGCAGCACCGCCGGGCTCGTCTTCGGTCTCGCCGTGCTGCTCGTCTTCCTGGTGCTGGCCGCGCAATATGAAAGCCTGGTCATGCCGCTCGCGATCATCCTGATCGTGCCCATGTCGGTGCTGGCGGCCATGATCGGCGTCAATCTGCGCGGAATGGACAACAACGTCCTGACGCAGATCGGCATGATCGTGCTCGTGGCGCTCGCCGCCAAGAATGCGATCCTGATCGTCGAGTTCGCACGGCAGGGCGAGGAGCTGCACGGCTACTCCCCGGCGGAGGCCGCTATCCACGCGGCCGAGCAGCGCCTGCGGCCGATCCTGATGACCAGCTTTGCCTTCATCCTGGGTGCGGTGCCGTTGGTGCTCGCCACCGGGGCGGGCGCGGAGCTTCGTCAGGCGCTCGGAACGGCGGTGTTCTTCGGGATGCTCGGCGTCACCGCCTTCGGCCTCATCTTCACGCCCACCTTCTATGTCGTGAGCCGCGCGCTCGGCGACCGCATCGCCCGCCTGCGCGGACGGGGCGGGGCGGCCCAGCCCGCGCTGGCCCCGGCCGAATAAGGAGCAGACACATGAAACTCGCTCGCACCCTTCTGCCCATGGTTTCCGCGCTCGCGCTCGCCGCCTGCGCGGCGGGGCCGGACTACGTCGCCCCCGTGCCCCTCTCGGCGTCCTCCGGCCCCTTCGTCTCCTCGCAGGCGCCCGCCTTCGCCCAGGTGCCGGTCCAGCAGGACTGGTGGCGGCTCTATGAGGATCCGGTGCTCGATCAGCTCATTGCCGATGCGCTGGCCGCCAACACCGATGTCCGCATCGCCGTGGCCCGGCTGGAGAAGGCGCGGGCGGCCCTGCGCGGCGCGAAGTCTGATCGCCTGCCGCGCACCGGCCTCTCTGCCGGCGCCGATTATGGCCGCCTGCCGGAAGGGCAGCGCGCGCCCGGCGCCCCGCGGGAGGACTGGACGATCGATGCCGGCATCAGCGTCGCCTATGAGGTCGATCTGTTCGGCCGGGTGAGCCGCGGGATCGAGGCCGCGCGCGGGGATGCCGACGCGGCCGCCGCCGATGCCGACGCCGTGCGTGTCGCGATCGTCGCCGACACCACCCAGGCCTATGCCGATGCCGCTTCCGGCGCGGCCCAGCTCATCGTCAATCGCGAGATCGTCGCGCTGCTCGATCGGCTGCTCGGCCTGACGCAGAGCCGCCAGTCGGCGGGGCTCGCCACCTCGCTCGACGTCGCGCGCATCGAGACGCTGCGCGATCAGCGCGCCGCCGACATCCCGCGCATCGAGGCGCGCCGGCAGGCCGCCCTGTTCCGGCTCGCCACGCTGACGGGGAGGGCGCCCGATGCGCTGCCGGAGATTGCCGGCCGGCGCAGCGTCGGTCTTGAGATCGCCCGCCCGATCCCGGTGGGCGATGGCGCGACGCTGCTCGCCCGCCGGCCCGACGTCCGCGCAGCCGAGCGCCGCCTTGCAGCGGACACGGCCCGCATCGGCGTCGCCACGGCCGACCTCTATCCCCGCATCGCTTTGGGCGGCTCCTTCGGCTCGACCGGCAATGACGTCGCCAGCATTTTCGGCGCGGGTCCGCTGCGCTGGTTGCTCGGCGGTCTCATCAGCTGGAACTTCCCCAATCAGGAGGCCGCGCGCGCCCGCATTGCCGGGGCGGAGGCGGATAGCCATGTATCGTTGGCCGCCTTCGACGGCGCTGTGCTGAACGCGCTGGAGGAAACGGAGACGGCTCTCTCCAATTATTCCCGCACGCTGGAGCGCCGCCAGATCCTGAAGGCTGCGCGCGACTCCGCCGAGAAGGCGGCGACGATCACCCGCGCGCAGCAGCGCGAGGGCGCGATCGATTCGCTCCAGCAGCTCGATACGGAGCGGACCTTCGCGGAGGCGGAAGCCGCGCTGGCGGTGCAGGATGCTCTGGTCGCGCAGGCGCAGATCGATGTCTTCCGCGCCCTTGCAGGCGGCTGGAGCCAGACGGCCTGAGCCCGTCTCGCATGGGTAATGTTGGAAGAAAAAGCGCGGCATTCCGCCGCGCGCCCGTCATCGGGAAATCCCTGGTGGAGCTGAGCGGGATCGAACCGCTGACCTCGTCATTGCGAACGACGCGCTCTCCCAACTGAGCTACAGCCCCACAGGGAGCGCTGCCTATAAGCAGGCTCCCGAGGCATTGCAACGGGTTTTCTGGGAGGGGCCTTCCCGCCTTGGGTCGGCCCGATCTCGCGCAGGGATTCCATCGCACGTGCTGAATTTCCGTAAGGAAAATCCGCACCGCGAGGCAGCGAAGCTGGGCCGACCTCTTAGGTGTCGAAGCCGAAATTGAGGAACGACGGGGTGGGACCGTTCCAGCCGTCATCCGGGCCGTCGTCGCGGGACGATTCGTCGCGACGCGGAGCGTCCCTGCGGCCACCGCGCTCGGGGCGGGCAGACCGTTCGGCGCGAGGTTCACGCGGTTCGCGGGGCTGACGCGGTTCGCGCGGCTCCCGGGCCTCGCGCGGTTCACGCTCGACCGTCTCTTCGCGCGGGGCGCGAGCGGGCCGGTCATCCGGTTTGCGGGCCGGGGACGCCTTGCGCGCTCCGCCGCGGCCCCGGCTGCGTGGGGCATCCTCGCCCTCCGACGGCTCGACGGTGATGCCCGTTTCCAGCCGCGGAATTTTGGTGCCGATCAACTTCTCGATGTTCTCGACGGCCTCGGTATCGCCGCGGGTGATGAAGGTGAAGGCCTTGCCCGTCGCGCCGGCGCGGCCGGTGCGGCCGATGCGGTGGACATAATCGTCCGGGTGCCAGGGCGCGTCGAAGTTGAAGACGTGGCTCACACCCTTGATGTCGAGACCGCGCGCCGCGACGTCGGAGGCGACCAGCAGGTTGATCTCGCCGGACTTGAATCGGTCCAGCTCAGCGATGCGCGCGGACTGGTCGATATCGCCGTGAATTTCGCCGGACTTGAAGCCGTGCCGTTTCAGGCTCTTGTTGAGCTCGCGCACCATTGTCTTGCGGTTGCAGAAGATGATGGCGGTGTTGACGTCCTCGCTCCGGAGCAACGAACGCAGCATGTCGCGCTTCTTGCGCTCGTCCACCGGCACCAGCATCTGCGCGATGTTCGCGCCGGCCGTGGCGGGGCGGGCGACCTCGATCGACTTGGGATTGCTCAGGAACTTGTCCGCCAGCTTCTTGATCGGCGGCGGCATCGTCGCCGAGAAGAGCAGGGTCTGCCGGTTGGCGGGCAGCTTCGTGCAGATATTCTCGATGTCCGGGATGAAACCCATGTCGAGCATGCGGTCCGCCTCGTCGATGACGAGCAGCGAGCAGCCGGTCAGCAGGATGTTGCCGCGCTCGAACAGGTCCATGAGGCGGCCCGGCGTTGCGATCAGCACGTCCACGCCCTTTTCCAGCGCCTTCACCTGGTCGCCCATCGACACGCCGCCGATGAGCAGGGCCATGCTGAGCTTGTGGTGCTTGCCGTACTTCTCGAAATTCTCGGCAACCTGTGCCGCGAGCTCGCGGGTCGGCTCCAGGATGAGGCTGCGCGGCATGCGGGCGCGCGATCGGCCATGAGCGAGAATGTCGATCATCGGCAGCACGAAGCTTGCCGTCTTGCCGGTGCCGGTCTGGGCGATGCCGATGATGTCGCGCATCATGAGGACGGAGGGGATGGCCTGCGCCTGGATAGGCGTCGCTTCCTTGTAGCCCGCCTCCTCGACGGCTTTCAGCAATTCATCTGACAGGCCGAGATCGGCAAAGAGCATCAGGGTTCCGTGATATTGGAGGGTGAAACGGGCTGGACGGCGCAGCGAAAATGCGCACGGTCAGCCGCTCGCGCCATGAGGAAGAGTGGCCGGCATGTCAAGGAAATCCGGGATGGCGGGACGCGGCGCCGCGCTCGGGGTTTTCCGGCAGGGCCTCGGCACAGTTGGGGAGACGGGCATGAGCCACGAGTTTCGCGATGCCGGACCGGACGATCTGCCGGGTCTGCTGGCGCTGTATCGTCACTTGACTCCCGGCGATCCGCCGCTCGATCCCGCCGACGCGCAGCCCGATTTCGAGGCGCTGCTTCGCTCCGAGATCGCGCAACTGCTGGTCGCCGAAGCGAATGGCGCGCTCGTGGCGACCTGCCTGCTGCTCATCGTGCCGAACCTGACGCGCGGCGGCCGGCCCTTCGCCATCGTCGAGAATGTAGTGACGCATGCCGCGCACCGTCGCCGGGGAATCGCCACGCACCTGCTGCACATGGCGCGCGACCGGGCGCGGGCGGCCAATTGCTACAAGATGATGCTGACCACCGGGCGGTCTGACGAAGGCGTGCTGCATTTCTACGAGCAGGTCGGCTTCACGCGCGGCGGCAAGACCTTTTTCGAGATGCGCTGGATCTAGGTCGTCGGCTCGTAAAGCAGGCTGTTGAGGTCTGGCGACCTAGCCGACATTCAACCCCGTTCGTCACCCTAGCGTTCGCCGGGATGACGCTTTTTCGCAGTGTCCGCTCTCACCAAAGACGGCCGTTCAGAAATCCGAAACACCGACCAGCGCACCTGCGACGCATATATCCGCTGTCCTACAGCCCGTCAGCTATGGCAGGCCGGTCGCATGCACCGACTTGCCCAGATTCCGCCGTACAGCGGCTCACCCGCGCGATCGGAAGAACATGCGCGACAGTGTGACTTTAGTGTGACTTTCCGTGCTCGGCATCCCGGCCGACTTCCTGGGGGATGCGAGATTCTCTCGCGACCGGGTTCAGTGTTCGGATCGCTCGGCCTTGCGTGGCTTCTCCGGTTTTTCCGGCGGCGCGGGGTCGGGGATCATCCGCGAGAATTTCTCGATCTCGCAGGTCGATCCGTTGCGGGCATGCAGCGTGTCGCGGCCGGCGCACAGCGCGCCATCGTCATTGGGCTGGATGTAGAAGCCGGCATAGAAGTCCGCTGCCCGGCAGGAGCGACTGAAATGGGCGCGATATTGCTCCTGTCGCGTCGTCACCATGGTCACGCCGTTCTGCGCGGTGAGGACTGCGCCGCGAATGCCGCCGAGCGGCAGGCATTTGGGGCCCTTGGTCTCCTTCCAGCGGACGGGCGGCGGGGGCGGGACGGGGGCGGCCTCGGTCATCGCGCTGGAGGGCTGCTGGCGCGGGCGCATGGTCGGAATCCGCACGATGACGCGCTGCTCGATCGTCACCTGAGCCCATTGCGTCCCGGCCAGCTGGTTCTCGGACGGCGCCTCGCTCCCGTGCGCCGGGGTGGCATCCGGGGCGGAAGCAAGCAACACAGGCAACAGGATGGTCGTCGTGAAAACTGGCAATGATCGAACCCCGGGGAGAACAATGCCCTAGCCACCTATGCTTGAACAGCCGATTAATTGGTTGCCCAACGGCTCGCGCGCGGGACCGGCTCGGGGCTGGCGTCGGCGCGGCCCAGGCGGCATAAGGCAGGGCATGATTTCCGCCGCCGCACTGGACGCCTTCCGCGCGATCGCCGGCCCCAAGGGGCTGATCGAGGACCCCGATCTGGTCGCTCCCTGGCTGGACGACTGGCGCGGCAAGTTTCACGGCAGGGCCGTTGCGATCCTGACCCCGCGCTCGACGGGGGAAGTCGCGGCGATGGTCCGCTGCGCGCACGAACATCGGGTGCCGATCGTGCCGCAGGGCGGCAATACCTCGATGGTCGGCGGAGCGACGCCGCCGATCGACGGCAGCGCGCTCATCCTCTCGCTGCGCGCCATGAACGCCATTCGCAGCCTCGATCCGGCGGCCAATCTCGCCGTGTGCGAGGCGGGCGTCATCCTCTCGAATCTGCATGCCGCCGCGGAGGCGGTGGGCCGCCGCTTCCCCTTGAGCCTCGGCGCCAAGGGCTCCGCGACCGTCGGGGGCCTCGTCTCTACCAATGCCGGCGGCACACAGGTGCTCCGTCACGGCACGATGCGCGCGCTGGTCGAGGGGATTGAGGCCGTGCTGCCGGACGGATCGGTCCACGACGGCATTGCGGCGCTCAAGAAGGACAATCGCGGCTACGATCTCAAGCAGTTGCTGATCGGGGCGGAAGGAACGCTCGGCATCGTCACCGCCGCCAGCCTGCGCCTCGCGCCGGCCATTGCCGATCGTGCGGTCGCCTGGGTGGGCCTCAACGATCCGGAACAGGCGCTCGCGCTGCTGCGCCATATGGAGGGCCAGCTCGGACCGGTGGTGGAGGGCTTCGAGGTGATCGCCGCCGATACGCTGGGTTTCATCCTCGACGTCATTCCCGGTACGCGCGCGCCGATCGAGACCCGTGCGCCCTGGAACGCGCTGATCGAAATCGATCTCGATGCCGGCGCCAGCGGCCCGAGCGCGCAGGAGCGGATGGAAGCGGCGCTGGCGAGTACGTTCGAGCAGGGGCTGGCGGTCGATGCCGCGATCGCCGCCAATGAGACGCAGGCCGAAGCTTTCTGGAAGCTGCGCGAAAGCGCCTCGGAAGCCGAGCGCTCGCAAGGGCCTGCGCTTCAGTTCGACATCAGCGTGCCGATCGCCGCGATGCCGCGCTTCATGACCGAGGCTGCGGCCGCGTGCGAAGCCCGTTTTCCCGGCGCGACGGCTTCGTCCTTCGGCCATCTGGGCGACGGCAATGTCCATTTCCACGTCCGCGCACCCAGGGGCGACGGGGCGGGGCAGGGCAAGGAATGGCTCGCCTCGACCGGCGAGGAGGCAACCCGCTTCGTAAACGATCGGGTGGTCGAGATGGGCGGTTCCATCTCCGCCGAGCACGGCATCGGCCAGATGAAGATCGGCGAGTTCGCCCGGCTGACGGCGCCGGCCCAGTTGAACGCCGTCCGCGCGATCAAGCGGGCCTTCGACCCGCTCGACCTGTTCAATCCCGGGAAACTCGTGCCCCTTGCTTCGGTCAATTGAGGTCTTTATGGCCGGGCGTCGATCCGGCCGCCCAATCGGGTGAGCCGCGCCAGATCAGACGATTTTCAGGAGACCGATGTCATGGCCACCGCGGCCCCGCAAGCCCAGAACTTGCCTCTGCTTTACAACGATCTCGTGCCGCTCAATGTCGAGCAGCACGGCACTTTCAAGCTGCGCACCTACGAGGCCGCGCCGTATCTGGTCGGCGTGCACGCTGTCCCGCTGACGGTCGATGAGTTCGCGCAATGCTCGCGCCATCTGCCGATCGTTTTCTCGAGCGGCCCGAACCCGGTTCCGCTGGCGCTGATGGGCCTTAACGAAGGCGTCAACACGCTGGTCGATTCGGACGGCAAGCTGCTGCGCGAGGACGGCTACATCCCGGCCTATATCCGCCGCTATCCCTGGATGCTTGTCCGCCTCGACCCGAACAAGGACGAGATGTCGCTCTGCTTCGACCCGACCGTCGATTTCATCGGCGAGTTCGAGGACGGCCAGCCGCTCATCGAGAATGGCGAAGCGACCCAGCTTACCCAGGATCTTCTGGCCTTCTGCCAGAACTTCGAGGAAGCCGCTCAGCGCACCGGCAATTTCATGAAGGAGCTGGAGGAGTCCGGCCTGCTCATGGAAGGCGAGCTGAGCATCCAGGTGAGCGACGTCGAGCAGCCGTTCGTCTATCGCGGCTTCCAGATGGTCAGCGAGGAGAAGCTTCGCGAACTGCGCGGCGACCAGCTTCGCAAGCTCAACCAGAACGGCATCCTGCCGCTTGTGCACGCGCACCTTCTTTCGCTGCAGGGCATGCGCGAAGTGTTCTTCAACCAGCGCAAGCTGGGTCTCGGACCGGCGCCGGCCTTCCAGATCAGCTGAGCCGACGCGCCGCGTTAACGAATTCGGCTTCGGCCGTAAAAAATCGAAAGAGGGCGACTCGCGCGGATATGCGCGAGTCGCCCTCTTTTGTCGGGACGAAATCAACTAGCCGAGCCCTTCGCGCGACGGTTGCCCTTGAAAATATCGGGCCCCTCGCTTACTTTGTGCATACGTAAAGGCTTGTTCCCCCTTTCGGGCCTTTGCGTGGGCGTCCCGCCCTTTCGGGACGTCTCCTCCCTGAACCTGGGCCACCCTGTGCCACGCGCACGGGGTGGTTTTTTATTGGGCTTTATTCGGCGGCGAGAGGGAAGGCGGAGCCCGCGAGTTCTTGCGCAAGCGCGAGAGCCAGCTCCGAAAGCACTCGCTGCATCGCGGCAAGACCGGGCCCCACGCTCATCAGATCGTCCGCCAGATAAAGGCTGCGATCCAGCTCGATCTGGATGGCATGGACGCCTGCCGAGGGGCGCCCGTGGCGCTCCAGGATGTGATTGCCCGAATAGGGCGCATTGATCGCCACCGGCACATGCTGGCGCCGTATGACGTCGGCGCACAGGTCCGTCAGGCGATCGGCGGCGCTGCGCCCGAAACGGTCCCCGATGACGACGCGCGGCGGCGGCTCAGCGAGGCCCGGTGTCTCGCGCAGCGGCGGCATCGAGTGGATATCGATCAGCAGCGCGACGCCATGGCGCCTCCTGGTCTCCGCCAGCGAGGCGGCCAGCGCGGCATGATAGGGCCGGTGGACTCCCTCGATCCGCTCACGCAGCTCGAAATAGGACAAAGGGGCGCGCCAGAGATGGCCGATATGCGTCAGGCGCTCCGGCACGAGGCCCAGGCCGCCGCGCACCTTGGCGCTGGTCAGGCTGCGGAAGTTCCATGGCGCGCCCGTGACGGCCCGGAGATCGATCTCTCGCTCGTCGCGATTGAGGTCGATGAGCGCCCGTGGTTGCCGCGCGATGAGAACATGATGGCCCTGCGCGATCAGCCCGTCGACGAGGCGATCGGCCAGCCGGTCCTCGAGACGGGAGAGCGTCTCGCGCGGCACGCGCGCCCGTTCCATGAGGGCAGGGGAATAGTCGCGCCCGGCATGCGGTACGGCGAAGACGAGCGGGCCATGCGCGCCGGGGGCGCCATGGATCAGAAAGGCCGGATGGCTCTGCGTCGGATCCGGCCCCTCCGGGGCGTCTCCAGTCATTCCCGTGCCCGCCTCCTCATTGTCCCGAATTGACCTAGAGCGATGGAAAATTTTAATTGCTTGTCGCATAAGAACGCAAGCCAAGCCAAGCCCGAGCGGTCACTGGCGGTTTGTCCAGAGAATTACGACGAGCGAGGGTTCGAGAACAGGGCATGATTCGCATTCTGGTGGCGGAAGACGATGATTCGATGCGTCAGTATCTCTGCCGGGCGTTGGAGCGCTCGGGCTATGAGGTGGTCGCTGTCGATCGCGGGACCGCCGCGCTGCCCCTCATCGCGTCGGACCGCTTCGATCTGCTGCTGACAGACATCGTCATGCCCGAGATGGACGGCATCGAGCTGGCCCAGCACGTCGCCTCGGTCGCGCCCGAAACCCGCGTGATGTTCATCACCGGCTTCGCCGCCGTGACGCTCCGCGCCGGCCGCATGGCGCCGGAAGCCAAGGTGCTGTCCAAGCCGTTCCATCTGCGCGATCTGGTCATGGAAGTGGACCGGATCTTCGGCCGCAACAGCGCAAGTGGCCTCCCCTGAATTTTAGCGCTTGCGCAGGCCAGATCGCTTGCGTAAAGGCCGCTGCCTCAAGAGTGTGGGCGTGTAGCTCAGTGGTAGAGCACTGTGTTGACATCGCAGGGGTCGCAAGTTCAATCCTTGCCACGCCCACCATTAAAGCCCCGCAGAAATGCGGGGCTTTTTACTTGTAGGCGACCGAGCGTCGTAACTCGGTCAGCGCGTGCGATTCTGGTTTCAGTGCGCGAGAACCCGTGCCGACGAAGGGCAGGAACGAACCTTCAGCTGTCCGGTCACGCGAGATGGTGGAACCCGGGGAGTCGGCCGACCGGGCGGGCGAAAGCCAGCCGTCGGCCCGCGCAGATCGTCACGGTGCGAAGGCTGCGGGGCGTTAGTGAACCTGCGGTAAGGGTGTTGGCCTGATGAAATGTCGAATCGTACATTTTCCACCTGGTTAAGAAAATGTGCAAAATATCGATTAACAAGCAACTTCGGATTGTTCGAAATTATCGAGCGAGCGGACTGCGGCGTAATGTTAACTGCATTTTAGCCTCATCCGGGTTTTAGGTGCAAAGTGCAAAATCCAGACTCTTCCTCGCTTTGGCTGACCGACGATGGGCTGCCAGAAGCCTTGGGTAAGCGAACGGCGACTGGCGGTGCCTTGGCGATGGGTGCGCAGGTCATCCGCGTCATATTGCAGATCGGAAGTTCGGCGGTCCTTGCGCGTCTCATTCGGCCGGCCGATTTCGGTCTGTTTGCGATGGCTCTTACCGTCTCGTCATTTGTGACGATCTTCAGTGAACTCGGCCTGTCCACTGCAACGGTTCAAGCGCGTTCGCTGTCACAGCGCACAGTGAGTTCGCTATTACATCTAAGCGTTGTCGTTGCGGTAGTTGCGATGCTCTTGACCATACTAATGTCCGGAGCCGCAAGCTATTTTTACAAAGATATTCGGGTGTTCTACTTGGGTTCGACCTTATCCTTGGCGGTTCCTCTGGGCGCCGCTGCCAGCCAGCATATGGCGCTGATGGGGCGCCGCATGATGTGGTTCAGAATTAACTTCATTTCACTGTTCAGCCAATTTCTCGGTGTTGCAATTGCAATCTTGTTGGCTTGGTTGGCTGACCTGCGTTATTGGGCGCTGGCATTTCAGATCATCATGGCATCGGCTGCCACCGTAATGTTGTCGTGGTCGATGTGTTCTTGGCGGCCATCTTGGATATTCGACTGGAATAGCTGCAAGGCCGAAATTAAGTTTGGTCTTCACATGACAGGGTTTTCTGTCACAAACTACTTTCATCGGCAGATGGACAACGTGCTGATTGGTTGGCGGTGGGGTGCAGCGGAGCTTGGCTTCTACTCTCGGTCATACAATCTGCTGCTGCTACCCCTCAATTTCGTTAGCGGTGCGATTTCGCAAGTAATCATGCCTCTACTGAGTCGAAGCCAGGATAACGCGATAGAGTGGCGTCGATACTTTCTGACGGCCTTGTCCTTTTCCTGTTTTGGTTCGATCGGCATAACCGTGGTGCTGATTTCCAATTCAGATCAGATCATTCTGTTCCTTTTAGGGCCTTCGTGGGGGTACAGTGCCCAGATATTTTACTATCTGGGACTCTCGACGTTCGGAATGGCGGCTATGAGCCCGATGGGTTGGGTATTCATGTCCCTTGGGCGTACCGATCGATGGTTCCGCTGGGGGTTAATCACCGCGAGCGTGTTTCCGTTGGCTTTTCTGGCCGGCCTGCCTTTTCACGCGATTGGCGTGGCTAAAGCATACAGTCTCGCAGTGATTGTAATGGCCATACCATGCATCATTTACGCGATGAGGGATGCGCCGGCGACCGCCCTCGATGTTTTTGCCGCAATCCGTGCGCCCATCATTGCCGGCATCTCGACGATCTTAATGGTGCGTTTACTTGTCCCCGCTATTGCTTTCATCGACGCACCTTTAGTGTGTTTGCTGATTAGCTGTAGCGTTGCCGCAGTAATATTTTGTTCATCTGCGTTATTGTTATTGTTTATTGACCCCGCTCAACGTCAGCAGCGGAATGTCGTCACCGCTATATTCAGATCACGGCAAGAAAAGAAACATCCCGTAACCTGATGGTGTCTTTATGCAATTCCGATCAATTTCTGACCTCCGGCGCACTATTCTTGCAAACCTGCATCGCGTTCCTGCGGATGTCGATGTCATTGTGGGGGTTCCTCGGAGCGGGATGCTTCCCGCTTCGATCGTGGCGCTCGACCGCAACCTGCCAATGGCCGATTTGGAGAATTTTGCTCAGGGCCGGCTGTTGGCGACGGGTTCTACGCGCAAAGTAGCTCAGACGTCGAAACCATTCGAGGCCATGAAGCACGCGCTCATAATTGATGACAGCATCTCATCCGGAGGATCACTAACCAAAGCGCGGGCGGTCCTACAGAGCTTGTCGGGTACGATGAAGTTAACGTTCGCCGCGGTTTATGGCGTTCAGCCTGTCCACGATGCAGCTGAGATCATATTTGAGACCGTAGACCATCCCCGGGCGTTCGAATGGAATGTCATGCACCACTGGGTGCTATCCCAGGCATGCCTCGATATCGACGGCGTCTTATGCCACGATCCCAAGCCGCATGAAAACGATGACGGCGATGCATATATGAATTTTCTTCGTACAGCGAGGCCGCTCAGCATCCCGTCGGTGCCAGTGAACACGCTCGTGACATCAAGGCTTGAGCGTTATCGGCCGGAAACGGAAGAATGGCTGCGCGCGCAGGGAGTTCAGTATGAGCGCTTGATCATGCTTGATGTGGCGAGTGCCGAAGAACGTAGGCGCCTCGGATTACATGGTAAATTTAAGGGGAAATTTTACCGCGAAAGCGATCATTCGTTATTCATCGAAAGTGAGTTGCATCAGGCCGAAACGATCGCTGAGATGAGCGGTAAGCCCGTTCTTTCAATCGAAGGCATGATCATGTGCTATCCAGGCATACCGACGCTAGCTATTATAAAGGCCAAAGCAAGACGTCGCCTTACCCGTTTTATGATCAGAGGTGGGCGCGTTTTGGCGGGTTGAACTAAAAATTCCGCAGAAATAAAATTTGCTGTACGTTAACAATAACATCCGATGAGCGATAGTTGCGGTAATAATCGCATGTTCTATTGGGGCCTCGTGGCGAGCGCGCTGATCGCGATCTCGTTCATGATCGGCCTGCCGGGGAAAGCGATCGGTGTCGCGCGCGCCTATACGATCATCCTTTGCCTGCTTGTCGTGCCCTGTTTCCTCTATGCGTTGAAGGACACGGGCATTTCGCTGAGATACATCGTGCGTGCGGTTGGCGGATATATCGTCATCTCTTTCCTGACCGTGATGTTGACGCAACTGGTTTTCGGGGCTTTGCCGCACGGCAGCCTCATAGCGAACTTGCTCATCAAGTCCGTTGTGGGTGGATGCATCTATGTCGCACTCACCGGACTTCTGGTGATGCTCGACCCCGCGCAGGCAGCGGTAAGGGACGTCGCCCTCCAGTCCCTGTCGGCGCTCAAGCGCTTCTCATCCAGGCGAGGCTCCCCGGCCTGAAGTGAATGCCCCAAGGCGCAGGCGCGCGGTCGTAAGACATGCGCCCGCAAGCGCTTGTTCAACAGTTCGGCAGAGTTACCCCGCTCGACGAAGGCCCGAGGCAAGCACGGCGCGAGCGCCGGCATAGGCGAGTGCTAGCCCGCCGAATAAAGCCATGGTCGCGGCCCATACCGGCCGGTGTTCGTGTCGGGCGTAGCGGACACCGCTGCCATATTCCCCAACGGAACTTTTGAGGGTGGCGAGGGAGCGGTCCCTGTTGGCGCGGGCTAGCCATGCGCGCGCATAGGCGGCGCGCGTGTCCCTGCGCATGATGTATTTCGCGAAATAGGCGCCGCGGCCGGCGTCATAGCCGACCTGCAGCGCGGGAACGTCGGCTTGCTTGCGCATATGGTGGTGCGAGACGGTCGGGCGCGCGTCGTAACGGGCGTCCCAGCCGGCCCATGTCACGGCGGCGACGGCGTCGATATCCTCGCACGGGAAAGGGGTTCCTGCGCCCAGGCCGGGGTCGAAGCCGCCGGACTGTTGCAGCGCTTCCTTGCGGAAGGAGAGGTTGGCGCCGTGCAGCGCGCCGGCGCCGATGAAGGTGCGGGCCGGATAGTGGCGCGGCTCGGTGCGCTCGTCGATCGTGATCCTGGCGTCGTTCGGATCGTGCAGCAGGATGCGGCCGCCGACGACGCCGACGCGCGGATGTTCCGCGAACACGCGGACGATCTGGTCGACATAATCGGGCTTCACATAGCAATCGTCGTCGGTGAACGAGACGATTTCGCCCTTCGCTTCCTGCCAGCCCGCCGCGCGGCCTGCGCCGAGGCCGATGCGGGTCACAAGCAGGTAGCGCAGCCGGCGATCTTCGTGCGTCCACTGGCCGATCACGGCGGCGGTGTCGTCCGTGGATGCATTGTCGACGATGATTGCTTCCCACGGGATGTCGGACCGGATCGCGCGCAGGCTCTCCAGCGTGCCGCCGAGACGGTCGGCACGATTGCGCGTGCAGATGATGAAGGTGACGACCGGCCGGTCAGCAGCGCTCATAGGCCGCCATCATCTCGCGCGCGGCGTCCCGCAGGTCCGCCGGGCCGCCTACGAAGCGGGAGACGGTCTTGTCGCGCAGCCAGGTATTGTGAAGCGCTGATACCTTGCCATCCCATGTGTCGAAGACGACGTTGGGAATGTCGAGCAGGATCGCCAGGATGTGCGCGTGCAGGCGATCGGTCACGACGATCTTGCCGATGCTCAGCAGGTCTATTCCGTAGGTCAGCCGCTCGCGCGCATATGTCTCGCGCACGCCGAGCAGGTAGGTCCGCAGCGGTGCCATCAGCCAGGGACGCTGGCGCGTCAGGTCCAGCGCCCGGCGGTCGATGGTCGTGGCACGGCCGCCATGCTCCTTGAGCCAGTCCATCGCCTCAACGCGATAGCCCGCCTCGGCCAGTTGCGCGCGAATGGCGTCGTGATCGGCAACCACCTCCTTGTCGGTCCGCAGCAGGCAGAAGGCATCCGCGCGGGGCGGAAGGCGCGTGATCTTGTTCATCGCGAAGGCCATGTCCGGGCAGAGGATCGATGGGCACTGGAAATGCTCCTTTGCGAACTTCAGCGAGTTCGCGTCGCGCGTCAGCACCGTGAAATCCGGGTGCTTCTCGATCAGTCCGGCCGTGATCGCGAGTTCCTCGGGCGAACTGAACGAGATGCTTTGCGGCATCTGGATGATCTTCTTGTGCCGGAAACGCTCCAGCGTGTGGTTGCGCATGCGGTGATGGTGCAGCCAGATGTCGCCGAAATTGCCGCCGCCATGGATGAGCAGCACGTCCGCCTGGTCGATATAGCGGTCGGCACCGTCGCTATAGCTGCGGAAATCGTAGAAGCTGAGCCGAGCCTTGGGATAGCAGCGGCGAAGGAAATCAAGTTCGCCGAGAAAGATGGCGCTGTCGCCCACGTTGGCGTGGCCCGGCGGGTCGATGATGCAGATGTGGTTCGGCGTACCGATCAGCGGTCGAACAATGGTCTCGATGCGCGCGGTGAGTTCGTCCCGGATGTGCAACATGGTCCCCTTGGATGTCCGCGACGGGCGGCGTTGAATGAACGGGGCAGGCCCGTGGCTTCGTCTGACCGTGGATGTGCAGGCCGTTGCCGTCAACTTCGAATGGCTTATCTGCGGCCGGTCGGTTTTTCGACAGGATTCGTCGCTTGTTTTGCGATGCCGCACGGCTCTTTCGGACCCGATTCCAGACCATCTTTGCGTTTGTTGCGCAGTTTTTCGGATGAGTTCCAGATCAATGTGCCGGGCAGCGCGCTTAGATTGACAGGACTCAAGAAAATAAGGTTTCTCTAGGATCTCGTAACGTTCCGGGGTTAAGTCATGGCATCAGGACTTGTTTATGACGTCGGTGTGAATGACGGTTCTGACTCCGCATATTATATGCACCGGGGCTATCGGGTGGTCGGGATCGAGTGCAGCCCGATCATGGCCGCGCAACTTCGTGACCGTTTCAAGGACGAGATTGCGGACGGGCGGTTCGTCCTGCTCGAGGTTGGCGTCGCCGCCGAGAACGGCGAAATGGAGTTCTGGGTCTCCGAACAGCATGAATGGTCGTCCTTCGATCGGACGATCGCATCGCGCAACGGCAAGGCCCACCACGCGGTTCCCGTCGCCACCCGCCGGTTCGCGGACATCGTCGGCGAGCATGGCGTCGCGCATTTCTGCAAGATCGACATCGAGGGCAACGACCATTTCTGCCTGCTCGGCATGACACCCGAGACCGCGCCCGACTATATCTCCATCGAGATGAGCCATCGGCGCGGCGACGAGGATATCGAGCTGCTCTCCGGCCTCGGATACACCAGGTTCAAGATCGTCAGTCAGGTAACGCGTGCCCCGCCTTACAGGCTGACGACCTGGCTGGGATACAGCCTTCCGGCCGGCAGGTCCGCCCGGGTGCGGAATGCGGTCAAGAGGCTGTTCGGTATCCCCAAGGTCGGCGAATGGACCTTCGCGCGCGGCTCCTCCGGCGTCATGGGCCCGGAGACGGCGGGCGGCTGGCACAACAAGGAATGGGCGCTGAAGCGGTGGCGCTTCCTGCACGATGTCGACAAGAAGTTCAGCATGCGCGGTCTCGGCGAATGGTTCGATATCCACGCCACCAAGGACTAGCGGGCCTCACGCGATCATAGCTCAGCCGTAGCGCCGGACCCTCATTGCGGTTCGGGGGCTTGCTGCCGCTTCTTCATGCGCTGGATGAATTTTGCGAGCAGGTCGGCGACTTCCTGCTCCGGTCCTCGCGGCCGCCCTTCGAGACGCCAGAGCAGCCAGCTTCCGCCCAGATAGAGGACGGCGCCGATCGCTGCGCGCGAGAAGATCTGCACAAGGAGCAGGAGGACGCTGTCGCCGCCGGGCGGCAGCAGGAAGCGATGGGCGAGGGACACGCCGACAGCCATGATGAGGATGGCGATCAGGCTGCGCTTGTTGACGCCGAACTGCTGCGGCAGGCTTAGGTCGGTCAGCTGGCGCACCAGCGTCATGCTGATCAGCATGCCATAGAGGCCGGTGAAGACGCGGGCCATGATGAGCCCCGGAAGGCCCCAGACCAGCATCGCCGTGATGATGATCGGCAGGCGGACGATGAAGAGATGCACGTCGCGCTTGAACAGCGTCTTGGTGGCGCCGAGCGCCATGCCGAGCGGCTGCACCATCGTGCCCATGGTCTGTAGCGCGAACACGGTGGAGAGCGCCTGGATGACCGGCACCACCGGCAGCCACTTCTCGCTCATGGCGAGTTGGACGACCGGATGGGCGACGAGGGCGATGCCGACACCCACGGGCAGCGCAGCAGCAGTCAGCAGACCCTGCGCGCGCTGATAGGCCGCGCGCAGGCGGTCCGGATCGTCCGAGATCTGGCTGAAGGCCGGGAACAGGGTCTGCCGCAGCGGTGCGGTCGCTTCGCGCGTCGGCATCTGCGCCAGATTGTCGCCGACGGAATAATAGCCCAGCTCCGCCTTGCCGAGCGAATGGCCGACGAGCAGCTGGTCGGCGCGCCAGTTGATCGTGTTCATGGCCTGCCCGAGCGTCAGCCAGACCGAAAACGACCAGAGCTGCCGCGTATGGCGCAGGCTGAAGCGCGGCCGATAGGGGATGACCATGTAGGAGAGCAGCACGTTGACGATCTGCGCCGCGATGCCGCCCAGCAACAGCGCCCAGAAGCTGTGATAGATGACGGCGATGGCGATCGCGACGATGACGCTGACCAGCCGCCCGGAAATGCCGAGCAGGAAATCCTGCCAGAAGATGAGCTGCCGCTGCATCAGCACGATGCGGGCGTTGGAAAAGCCGGTGAGGAACACGCTGAACGCGGTGGTGTTGATGACCCAGTTCAGCCGCACGTCGCCGTAAAGCACCGAGAGCGGATAGCTTGCCAGCGCAAGGATGACGGCGAGCGCCGTGGCGCGGATGAGCCCCAGCGTCCAGGCGGTGTGGATATGGTCGTCCTCCGGCGCGCGATGCTGGATCAGCGCTTGCGAGAGCGACAATTCGGTGACGGCGAGGAGGATCGCCTGGATGGAGGCGCCGATCGCCACGAGGCCGAAATCGTCCGGCGTGAGCAGCCGCGCGAGAACGATCGTACTGATCCACCCCAGCGCATTGGTGATCATGCGGGCGCCAGTGAGCCACAGGCTGCCCCTGATCACGCCTCCGATAAGAGTCGACAAACTTCGCTTCCCTTTCGTCGCCGGGGAATCAGTTGCTGCCCTCCGATGCCCGTGCCGCATCGCAGCATGAAAGTCGATGTGGAATCCAGAGGCTTGTGAAACGCGCGCCCTGTGCTTCCAACGCGTTAGCGCGCCTCGGCGCCCTGCTCGTCGGTAAAGTCGCGCACTGCCGCCGAGACGGTAGGGAAGAAACTTGCCTCGCCGAGCAGCGTGAACAGGCCGAGCCGCTTGAGCTTGTCCTTCACCGGGTCCTTGAGCTCCGCGAAGTGCAGGTCGATGCCCGCCGCCTCGAGCTTGTGTGAAAGTTCGGCCACGATGTCGGCGGCGGTCACGTCGAAATCCGTGATCGGCTCCGCCGCGACCACAACCCGCTTCACCGGCCCGGCGGTTTCCGCCACGACGGTCTCGATCCGGTCGCTGAACAGTTCCGCATTCGCGAAGAACAGCGGCGCGTCCCAGCGGAACAGCACGAGGCCTGGGATCAGGCGCGCTTCGGGATAGCGCGTGATGTCGTGATAGCCTTCGACGCCTTCCGGGGCGCCAAGCACGGCGGAATGTGGCCGCCACGCGTTCCAGAGAAATTCGATGAGCGCCACCAGGATCGCCATGCCGATGCCGGGGATCGCGCCGAATGTGCACACGCCGACCGTGCAGAGGATCGAAAGCCAGAATTCCCAGCGCTGGATGCGGAAGATGCGGCGCAGGTCGCTGATCTCGAACAGCCCGATGGCCGAAGCGATCACCACCGCCGCGAGTGCGGAGAAGGGCAGGTTCTTGAACAGCGTCGGCGCGGCGACGAGCAGCAGCGCCACCACCAGCGCGCCGACCACGCCCGTCAGCTGCGTCCGCGCGCCGGCGGCTTCGGCGACCGGGGTGCGGGAGGAACTGCTGCTGACCGGGAAGCCCTGAAACAGTCCTGCGGCGACATTCGCCGCGCCAAGCCCGACGATCTCCTGATTGGGATCGACGCGCACGCCGCTGCGCGCCGCATAGACGCGGGACAGCACATTGGTGTCGGCAAACGAGACGATCGCGGTGGCGCACCCGCCGATGAAGACGGGGATGAGGTCGTCCGGATGCAGCCAGGGGAGGCTGAAGGCGGGGAGGCCCTGCGGGATCGGGCCAAGCACCTTGAGGCCCGCGTTATCGGCGAGGCCAAGCCAGGCGGCCACGAACGTCGCGCCGACGACCGCCACCAGCACGCCCGGGATGCGCTTCTGCCCCTTGAGCGCAAGGATGGTGGCGAGGGTGCCGACACCCACCGCCAGCGCCGCCATATTGGTCTCACCGCGCAGGATCGCCGTGATGGTTGCGACCACATCCCGCAGCGGCCCTTCGCTCTCGATCGAAAAGCCGAGCAGCTTCGGCAACTGGCTTACCAGGACGACGATGGCGATCCCGTTCATGTAGCCATAGCGGATCGGCTTGGAGAGCAGTTCGGTGATGAAGCCCAGCCGCGCGATGCCGGCGATGATGCAGACCGTGCCGGAGACAAGCGCCATGGCGCTGGCGAGCGCGATGGCGCGCATCGGGTCTCCGCCGGAAAGGGGCAGAACGACGCTGAGAATGATAGCCGCGAGTGAGGAATCCGGGCCAAGGACCAGGATGCGGCTGGGGCCGAAGATCGCATAGACGATCAGCGGCGCGATGGTCGCGTAGAGGCCGTAGATGCTGGGGACGCCCGAGGCGACCGCATAGGCGATGCCGACCGGCACGAGCATGCTGGCGAGAACGAGGCCGGCGACGATGTCATGGCGCAGCCAGCCGAATTCGTATCGCCGGAGGACATCGACCCCCGGCAGCCATTTCAAAAAGCCTCTCCTGCCCAGCACCGCTTCAGGCACTCATCGTCTCCGCAGCCCGCGTTCGTTCATCGAGATTGGCCGGTGTCCCGGCGTGAACGCGCACCATCGCAGCGACAATCAGGAAAATCACGGAGAATCCCTCACCGAAGCCGCACGGAAATGGTCGGGCGCGCTCGCAGTGAGGGGGGCGGGGCAGGGCGATGATCTGTCGCCCGGAGGCCCGGGGCCGTTCAGTAGAAAGCCCGATACCGCCCGTCGCGGTGCAGTTCATAAAATGCGGGGTCGCGACCGAGCCGCCGGCTCGGCGCTGGCGCGGGTGGAAGCCGCCTGGGTGACCGGGCACCGGGAGTGGACCGGCGCTTCACCCGCGCCCCTGGCGGCGTGGAGGCAGGACATGAAAAAGCCCAAGGACAGCGACGTCCCCAAGATGAAGAACAAGGAATATGTGGAGCTGCTTCGCGAGCTTCAGGTCGAGCTTTGCCACATGCAGGAATGGGCGAAGGAGGCGGGCGCGCGCATCATCCTGCTGTTCGAGGGGCGCGACGCGGCCGGCAAGGGCGGCATCATCAAGGCAATCACCGAGCGGGTCAGCGCGCGCGTGTTCAAGGTCGTGGCCCTCACGGCCCCGACCGAGCGCGAAAAGACCCAGCTGTTCATGCAGCGCTACATCCAGCATTTCCCCGCGGCGGGGGAAATCCTGATCCTCGACCGCAGCTGGTACAATCGCGCCGGCGTCGAATATGTGATGGGCTTCTGCACCAAGGAAGAGCACCAGGCGTTCCTCGAAAACTGCCCCGGCGCCGAGCAGTGGATCATCGATTCCGGCATCATCCTCATCAAGGTCTGGCTGGAAGTCGGCAAGAAGGAGCAGGAGCGGCGCTTCCACGCCCGCATCACCGATCCGCTGCGCCAGTGGAAGCTGAGCCCGATGGACACGGAGGCGTTCAAGCGCTGGTACGCTTATTCGAAGGCCCGCGATCTCATGCTGGAGGCGACCGATCGCCCGCACTCGCCCTGGCACATCCTTCGCTCGGACGACAAGAAGCGCGCGCGCCTGAACGGCATTTCGCACATCCTCTCGCTCATTCCCTACGAGAAGATCGACCGGCCGCTCGTCAAGCTGCCGAAGCGATCCGACAAGGGCAAATATGACGATGAGCTGAAAGGGCGGCGGTTCATTCCGGCCAAATATTGAAACGGCGCGGCGTGGTGGTCCGCGCATTCTGGTGGGGGTTTCGTGAGGAAGATCATCCTTAGCTGTAGGCGCGAGGGGCGGGCGACGGTGTGTCTGCGCGCCGCGACGCGCATGGGAACCGGTGTCCGATGAATGAACCGGCCCCGCCTCCGCCCGTCGCGCGGCTCTCGCTGGGCATCACCGGACATCGCGAGGAGAAGCCGGTTTTCGCCGCCAATCGGGAAGCGATTGAGCAGATCCTCACGGGTATCTTCGAGCAGGTCGACAACGCTGCGACCCAAGCCGTTGCGCAGGCGCAGGCGGCCGGGCCGCAGCCCACACGGCTGCATTCGATGCTGTCCGACGGCGTTGACCAGATCGCCATGGCCACGGGGCAGGCGCGCGGCTGGGAACTGGTGGCGCCGCTGGCCTTCGGGCGGGATCTCAACATCGCGATCAATGCCGAGCCGGTGACGCTGGCCGATGCCGAGGCGCTGCGCGGAGGGCGGGATGCCGCCGATCCGGCGACGCAGGAGCGGGCGGAGCAACTGCGCGCCTGGAGCGACGCGGCGCATCTGTTCGAGCTTGCCGATCGCGACGATGTCATCGGCGAGCTGCTGCTTGCCAGCCTTTCCGCGCCCTATGATATGCGTGCCGCTCAAGTGCTGAGCGCTGCCGTGTCGGAGCGCGTCGCGCTGGCAGCCTGCGTGATGATCGAGCAGATCGATCTGCTCATCGGCATCTGGGATGGTGCGACGACCAGCTTCGTTGGCGGCACCGGCGCGACCATCGCGATGGCGCTCGACATGGGGACGCCCGTGCTGTGGATCGACGCACATTCGCCCGAACGCTGGCGTCTGCTGTTCGCGCCCGAGGCGCTGCCCGCCATCGCGCAATGGCCACCGCCGCAGGAGGATCGCGAGGTCATCCTCGCTCGTCTCGTGCGCGATGCGTTGGTGCCGGATGCGGCGACGACGGAAGGGCATGGCAGCAAGGAACCCAGGCTGACGGCCGCTGTGCTCGATGCTGAGCATTGGCGCCCGCGCAGCGTGCGCCTGTGGCATGCCTATCGGCGGGTCGAAGCGCTGTTCGGGGCCGACACGGTCCGGGGCGGCTTTCGCGGCCTGCGCCAGACCTATGAGGATCCGGAAACGATCCTCACCGGGAGCGCGGCCGATCAGATCGGGACGGCGGGCGGGCTGCCGGGACAGGATCCGCATTTCATGGAGCGGGTCAAGGCCGGCATATTGGGGCGTTTCGCCTGGACGGACGGCATTTCGGCGCGCCTGTCCGACACCTATCGCGGCGGCATGATCCTCAATTTCATCTTCTCGGCCTTAGCGATTGTCGGCGGCATCGCCTATCTGCCCTTCGCGACGGCGCAGGAAAAATGGATATTCGCATCGGTCGAACTGCTCCTGCTGATCGCCATCCTCGCCATCACGCTCATCGGACAGAACCGGCGCTGGCACGGCCGCTGGTTCGAAACGCGCCGTGCCGCCGAATATCTGCGCCACGCGCCGATCCTGCTTACGCTGGGCGTCGCCCGGCCCACCGGGCGCTGGCCACGGGGCGCGCGGACGAACTGGCCGGAGCTTTATGCGCGCCATTCCATCCGCGGCGTCGGCCTGCCGCGCGTACGGATCACGCGCGCATATCTGAGCGGCGCGCTGTCCGGCCTGCTCAAGCCCTATGTGATCGGCCAGCGCGACTATCATCGCGCCAAGGCGCGGCGACTGCACCGCGCGCAGCAGAATTTGGACACGTTCTCCGAGTGCCTGTTCATCCTCGCAATCGTCTCCGTGACGAGCTACCTGGCGCTGAAGCTGGTCGGCATATTTCATCTCGTCGACGAGGATGCCTCGACCCGCATTTCACTGTCCCTCACGTTTCTCGGCGTGCTGCTTCCCACCTTCGGTGCGGCGATTGCCGGCATCCGCTATTTCGGGGACTTCGAGCGCTTTTCAGCTATCTCCGAAGTCGCGGCCGAGCGGCTGGATGCCCTCGCCGGCCGCCTCGCGCTGCTTGAGACTGCGCCGGTGGACGCCATCGATTATGCGCGCCTCGCCGATCTCGCCCATGCGACGGACGACATCGTGGTGGACGAGATCGAGAGCTGGCAGGCCGTGTTTGCCGGAAAGCACATCACCGTACCCGTCTAGCGTCCACCCGGAACCGCAGCGCGGCCGCGGGCGTTTCGCTTCTGTAAACAAGAACAGGAGCGTCACATGCTGTGGACCATCGTCGTCATTCTGCTCGTTCTCTGGGCGCTCGGCTTTCTCGCGCTCAACGTGGGCGGCGGCCTCATCCATCTGCTGCTGGTCATCGCGGCCGTCGTTGTGATCTTCCAGCTTATCAGTGGCCGACGCGTCGTCTGATCTCAGGCGGCCTGCGCGTTCGCCACGGCAAAGCGCTGGCGGTACTCCGCCGGCGCCAGCCCCATTAGCCGGTTGAACAGCTTGCGGAAGGCCGCTGCATCCTCATAGCCCACGGACCAGGCGATCTGGTCCACCGTGCGCTTCGTGAACTCCAGCAGTTCGCGCGCCTTCCCAACGCGCAGATGCTGAGCATATTCGATGGGCGTCATGCCGGTCGCTGACTTGAAGCGGCGCTGGAAGGTGCGCTCTTCCATCGCGATGTGCGCCGCCATGTCGCTAACGCTGGTCGCGCGCGCCTCGCGGGCCTGCAGCCAGTGCTGCACCTTGAGGATCGCCTCGTCGCCATGGGTGAGCTTGGGGACGAACCGCGCATAGTGCCGCTGCTCGCGTCCGGCCGGGTCGATCAGCAGGAAGCGGCTGCACTCGATGACCACGCTGGGTCCGAGAAGCCGGTCGACGATGCGCAGGCCGAGGTCGGTCCAGGCCATGAGGCCGCCGGCGGTGATGATGTCGCCATCGTCGATGACGATCCGGTCGGGATCGAGCTTTACGTCCGGGAAGCGCTCGCGGAACGGCTCGGCGAACAGCCAGTGCGTGGTCGCGGGCCGCCCGGCGAGCAACCCCGTCGCCGCCAGCATGAAGGCGCCGCCGCAATTTGAGGCGAGCGTCACGCCGCGCGCATGCCGGTCGAGCAGCCAGCGGGCATAGGGCGCGGCTTCCTCCGCTTCCGCCGGGCCAGTGAGGCGGCCGGGCACGATCAGCAGGTCCGGCACATTGTCCGCGTCCTGTTCCGGGTGCGTGTCGTGGCAGCGGGCGAAACCGCCGTCTTCCTGCAGCGCCCAGTGGCTCACGCGGATCACCGGCCCGCCATGGTCGCGCGAGAATTGCCCGGCGATGTGCAGCAGGTCGGTCATCCCGTGCACCATCGCCATCTGGCAGCCGGTATAGAGCACCAGCCCCACTTCCGCCTTCACTTGCCCCGCGTCGCTCATGTCCGCATGCTCCCACCGGCGCCCCCACGACGCCTTATGTCGGAATCGGCCCGGTTAATGTCGGGTCCGCCAATCCTGAATGTCACTTACTGACCGTAGAACTGCAAGCACCGGAGCAAGGGACGCCCCGGAGAGCTTCAAAGGAAAGGGACTGACATGAGCACGATCACCACCAAGGACGGCACCAGGATCTTCTACAAGGACTGGGGCAGCAAGGATGCCCAGCCCATCGTCTTCTCCCATGGCTGGCCGCTGACGGCCGACGTGTGGGATGCGCAGATGGTCTTCTTCGCCAACCAGGGCTTTCGCACCATCGCCCATGACCGCCGCAGCCACGGCCGTTCGGACCAGGTGTGGGACAACAACAATATGGATCAATATGGCGACGACCTCGCCGAGCTGATCGAGCAGCTCGACCTGCGCAACGTCATCCTGGTCGGCCACTCGACCGGCGGCGGCGAAGTGACCCGCTATATCGGCCGTCACGGCACCGGCCGGGTCGCCAAGCTGGCCCTGATCGGCGCGGTTCCCCCGCTGATGCTGAAGACCGAGGCGAACCCCGGCGGCCTGCCGATCGACGCCTTCGACGCGATCCGCAAGGGCACGTTCGACAATCGGCCCCAGTTCTTCAAGGACCTGACCATTCCCTTCTACGGCTACAACCGCGAAGGCGCCGTCATCTCCGAGGAACTGCGCAATGACTTCGTTCGGCAGGGCCTGATGGGCGGCCTCAAGGGCGAGCTCGACAGCATCCGCGCCTTCTCGGAAAGCGACTTCAACGAGGATCTGAAGAAGGTCGATGTGCCGACCCTCGTCCTGCACGGCAGCGATGACCAGATCGTCCCCATCGACGCCTCGGCCCATGCGACGGTCAAGATCGTCAAGCAGGCCGTGCTGAAGGTCTATGACGGCGCCGACCATGGCTTGACGCAGACCCATCAGGACCGGTTCAATGCCGACCTTCTTGAGTTCGTGAAAGCTTGAGCATCGATCTGACGACGCTTCTCCCGTTCGCCTGAGGGTCTGCCCGAGGCGAACGGGAGATTTGAATTCCCCAAGGAGACCGCCAATGACCGACACCATCCTCATCACCGGCGCATCGGACGGCATCGGCGCCGTCTATGCCGATCGCCTCGCCCGCCGCGGCAATAATCTCATCCTCGTCGCCCGCCGCGCGGAGAAGCTGGCCGATCTCGCCCGGCGCCTCGAAGCGGAGACCGGCGTCACCGTCGAGGTCCTGGCCGCCGATCTCGGCAAGGCCGACGATCTCGCCCGCATCGAGGCCCGGCTGCGCGACGACGCCAGCATCACCGGCCTCGTCAACAATGCCGGCATCGCGGGCGAGGGCGGCATCCTCGAGCTGGATCCCACCTATGTGACCGATCTGGTCAACCTGAACGTGCTGGCCGTCACGCGGCTCTCCGCCGCCATCGCGCCCCGGCTCGCCGAGCGCGGTTCCGGCACGATCGTCAATCTCACCTCCGTCACGGCGCTGATGCCCGAGGGGTTCGCGACGGTCTATCCCGCGTCCAAGGCGTTCGTGCTGGCCTTCACCGAGGCCCTGCACGCCCAGCTCGGGCCGAAGGGCGTGCGTGTCCAGGCCGTGCTGCCGGGCATCACCCGCACGCCGATCTGGCCGGACGAGATGCTGAAGGCCTTCCCGGCGGAAATGGTGATGGAGGTCGGCGACATGGTCGATGCCGCGCTCGTCGGGCTGGACCTCGGCGAGACGATCACCATCCCGGCGCTGCCCGACAATGCCCAGCTCGACGCTTATCTGGCCGCGCGCACGGCACTCCGCCCCGGCCTGTCGCTCGCCAACCCGGCGGAGCGTTACCGCGCCGTCGCCTGAGAAGCGATGCCGGGATCCTCGACGGATCGACCAGCCGCCAAAAGCGCTCAGACCTTCGATCCCTCGATCAGGGTCGGGCGCAGCGTGGCAGGGTCGATCCCCTCGATGCACCCGACATTGACTGCATATTTGTCGGGCAGCTTGCGCATCTTGTGGAAGGTATAGACACCGCAGGTCCCGCAGAAGGAGTGGATCGCGACATTGGTGTTGAAGCGATATTCGCGCAGCTGCTCCCGCCCGGTCTCGATCACCAGATCGTCCTGATCGCAGCGGACCATGATGGATCCGCGCCGCCGGCACATCGAGCAATCGCATTGGGCGCAATAGCCAAGGTCGGTCTTGAGGGTGAACGTCACCGTCCCGCAGTGACAAGACCCGCGATAAGTTTCCACCGTCCTTCTCCCTCGTTCGATCAGGCCGCGACGGCCACCACGACCGCCTTCAGCAGCGCGGCGGCGTCCTCGGGTGCGAGCCGGACCTGCAAGCCACGCTGCCCGCCGTTGATATAGACCAGCGCATGCGCCATCGCGCTTTCCTCGATCACCACGGGCACGGCGCGCATCTGGCCGAAAGGGCTGATCCCGCCGACCTTGTAACCGGTGAGCCGCTCGGCATCGGCGGGCTTCATCATCTCGGCCGACTTGCCGCCCAGCGCGGCGGCGAGCTTCTTCATCGCCACTTCCCGATCCGAGGGGAGGATGACGCAGGCCGGCTTGCCGTCGACGCGCGCCATCAGCGTTTTGAGCACGCGCGCCGGCTCCTCGTCCAGCGCCTCGGCCGCCTGCAGGCCGATGCGGTCGGCGGAAGGATCATAGGCATAGCTGTGCACGCTGAAGGCGATCCCCGCCTGTTCGAGCGCGCGTGTGGCGCGTGTGGCTTTGGACATAACGCGCCTTCTGTGCCTGCGCGGGGCGCCTTGCAAGCCTGCCAGCAAAAGCCGCCCCTTACGAGGTTAGTGCGCTTGGCAAACGCTTTGGCAACCATTGCCTTTAGGCGTTCGGTATATCCTCCTGCGTTTTATGCCCGCGAAAGCAGGGGAAGAAGAAGCGGGTTCATGCTCAAAAGAATAGACGCGGCCGATGTCCAGCTCGGCATGTATATCCACAAGCTCGAAGGCAGCTGGCTGAAGCACCCCTTCTGGCGCACGAAATTCCTGCTGGATGATCCGACCACGCTTGCGGACCTGCGCAACAGCGAGGTCGAGGGTGTGGTCATCGACATCGAGAAGGGTGCCGATGTCGGCGGTAAGAGCGCAGGCGGCGAAGCCGGTGGCCGGCGACGCGCGCTCGTCTCCGCGACGGACAACTCGACGAGCGCGAGCGCCATCGAGCGCGCCCGCATGGAGCGCAACCAGCAGCAGGCGCAGCGGCAGGCCGCCTCGAACGTCATCCCCTTCGATCCGCGTTCCACGGCGCCGCTCAGCACGGCACGCGAGGTCGATCATGCCAAGTCCCTCGCGGCGCGCGCCAGCAAGGTGCTGGCCGGCATTTTCGAGCAGGCACGTCTCGGCAAGGCGATCTCCAAGGGGCAGGTCGAGCCGGTCATCGAGGATCTGTTCGCGTCGATCCAGCGCAACCCGCACGCCTTCAACGGCCTGATGCGCATCCGCCGCGAGAACACGTCGCTCTATGCCCACGGACTGGCGGTGAGCGCGCTCATGATCGCGCTCGGGCGCCAGCTGCGCCTGCCCGACCAGCGCGTGAAGGATGCGGGCCTCGCGGGCATGCTGATGGACGTCGGCATGGGGCACCTGCCGATCGACGTGTCGAACATCACGGAGGATCTGTCGGACGCCGAGCGCGAGATCGTCCAGACCCACACCACGCTCGGCCACGAGTTCCTGACGATGGGCGGCGAAATGCCCGAGGAAGTCACGCAGGTCTGCCTCGAACATCACGAGCGCTACGACGGCACCGGCTATCCGCGCGGCATCGCCGGCGAGGAGATCGGTCTGTTCGGGCGCATGGCGGCGATCTGCGACGTCTATGATTCGATGACGTCTGACCGTCCGCACCGCCAGCGCATCGATCCGAACGCGGCGCTCGCCCTGATGCGCGGCATGGAAGGCGATTTCGACGAGGAGATCCTCGATCAGTTCATCGAGAGCGTCGGCGTCTATCCGATCGGCTCGGTCGTACGGCTCAACACCGGGCGGCTGGCGCTGGTGGTCGATCAGAATGTCGAGGACTATACCCGCCCGCGCGTCTGGTCCTTCTATGACACGACCTCCCGTCGCGTCATCAAGCCGGAGGATCTCGACCTCAAGCTGTGCGTTGGCCGGGTGGAGATCGTCTGTTCCGACGACGCGGCCGCCGAATCGATCGAGAACGTCCCGGCGATCCGCGAGATGGTCTTCAACAGCGCCTGCAAGGCCCTGATGTAACGAGAAAATGGAGAGGATGCTTCGCTCCCGCTCCTTCCTTGGGAGGGGCGGGGGCAGCGTTCCCGCTTGAGAAAGCGCGCAGCCCCCGCCATGACCCGGCGATGACCGCGCTTCCCACGTCCGCGTCGACGCAACCCGCCTGGACGCGCGGCATCCGCCTCGTCCTGCTGCTGCTGGCCATGGCCGCGCTGGTCCGTGCGCAGACCTTCGGCAATCCCGTCATCGAGTTCGACGAGCAATTCTATCGCCTCATCGGCGAGCGGATGCTGCACGGTGCGATGCCGTTCGTCGACATCTGGGACCGCAAGCCCGTGGGCCTGTTCCTGCTCTATGCGCTTGCGGCGCTGGTGGGCGGCGAACATGCGCTGGCCTATCAGTTGCTCGCGCTGGTCTTCGTGACGGGAACGGCCTGGCTGGTTCATGCCATGGCGCGGCATCTTTGCGCGGGGTGGCACGGGCCGCTGATCGCCGCGGCGCTCTCGATCCTCTGGCTCAACCTCGTGCAGGGGGAGGGCGGGCAGGCCTCGGTGTTCACCGCCTTGCCGGTCTGCGGCGCGGCATGGCTCGTGCTGCGGCACATCGACGGCACCGCGCTGCCCGCGCGGCTGGGGCGCGACGGGGCGCTCGCCATGCTGCTCATCGGCGTGGCGGCGCAGATCAAATATACCGTGCTGCTGGAGGGCGCCTATTTCGGCGTGCTGCTGCTCTGGCTGAGCTGGCGACTGGGCCTCGGCCTGTTCCGCACCAGCCTGCTCGGCCTTGGCTGGGCCGGTCTCGCCATCCTTCCCACCGCCATCGCCTGGGCCGCCTATGCCGCGATCGGCCATGGCGAAACCTGGCTGTTCGCCAACGTGACCTCGATCTTCCTGCGCACGCCGATGCCGCTCGGCGACCTGCTGGGCGAACTGGCCGGCGGCCTCGCGACGCTGATCCTGCTGATCGTCGCGGCGGTGCTGGGCTGGCGCCGTGCGGGGAAGACGCACCGCACGGCGCGCGCCTTCGTCACCGGCTGGGCGATCACGGCCTTCCTCGCCGTCATCGCGCTGCGCAGCTTCGCACCGCATTATGCCATTCCGCTGGTGCAGCCGCTCGCCGTGCTGGCCGCGCCGGCGCTGGAGGCGCGCCGTCGGCTCGCCATCGCGCTGGTCGCGCTCGCCGCGATCGCGGGGCAACTGCTCGTCGGCTTCTTCATCTGGTCGAAGGGCGACCGCCGCACGATGGACCATATGGTCGCCGCGATCGGCCCGGCGCCGCGTTGCATCTTCGTGCTCGACGGCTTCCCGGCGCTCTATTCGGAGGCGCGCTCCTGCCTGCCCGGCCGCTATCTCTTCCCCGGCCATCTCAACGGCATCATGGAAGCGACCAGCCTCGGCATCGATCCCGTGGCCGAGGTCGAGCGGATCATGGCGACCCGGCCGGACGCGGTGATCACCGACTGGCCGCTCTGGTCTCTGCGCAATCTCGGCAGCAATGCCGTCGTCGACCGTGAGCTCAGGGCGCACTACCGGCTGGCCCTCAAGGAAGAGACGGGCCGGGGCCGCTATCGCATGGTCTGGAAGCGGAGGGCCGAGGCGTCGGAAACGGATCGCTGATCGCCCCTCCGGCGGCGCAGGATTTCGCACCGTGCATGATTGCGATGTTCCGCCACGCCGCGCGCTTGGCGGCGCGCGCCGGCTTCGATAGGCTTGGCCGGAAGGGAGCCGCTGTGCCGGCCACCAACAGGAGAGAGCCATGAAGAATTTCGCGGGGAAAGTTGCGTTCGTCACGGGCGGCGCCAGCGGCATCGGCCTCGGCATGGCCCGCAATTTCCTGGCGGAAGGCATGAAGGTCGTCATGGCCGACTGGAACGAGGAGCATATCGAGGGCGCGCGGGACATCCTCAAGGGCAACAATGCCGCGCACTTCATCCGCGTGAACGTCGCCGACCGCGAGGATCTGCGCCGCGCCGCGCAGGAGACGCTCGACCTGTTCGGCAAGATCCATGTCCTGTGCAACAATGCGGGTGTGGCGGGCGGCAGCGATGTCGACGATCCCGAGTTCGACGAGTGGGACAAGGCGCTGGCGGTCAATCTCGGCGGCGTCGTCAACGGCTGCAAGATCATCGTCCCGATCATCAAGGCGCAGGGGGAGGGCGGTCATGTCGTCAACACCTCGTCCATGGCGGGCATGGTGCCGCTGCCAGGTTACGGCACCTATTCGGCGGGCAAGTTCGCCGTGCGCGGGCTCACCGAGTCCCTCCGCATGAGTCTCGCGCCGCACGGCATCGGCGTCTCCTGCCTGTTCCCCGGCGCGGTGAAGACCGCGCTCGTCCCCATCCCGCAGGACGACAGCGAGGCGCCGGAAGGCGAGGAAGGCCAGTTCGCGCGCACCTTCTGGGCGGCGATGCGCGAGGCGGTCGACCCCATGGACATGGGCAAGATGGTCGTCGAGGCGATCCGCGAGAACCGCTTCCACATCCTCACCCACAGCGAGTTCCTGCCGGAAGTGGAGAGCATCCACCGCACGATCGAGGACGCCTTCATCACCGACAAGCCCGTGTCCCCGGCCCGCGCCACCTTCGAGAATTTCCGCCGCGAGACGGTTGAGCGGCTGTTCACGATGGACGCCAAGGACTAGCCGGCGGTCCGCGCGTTATCGCGCAAGTTAGCAGGGATGTTGCCCCCCTAAAGTCACACTAAAGTCACACTATCACGCATCTTCTTCTCGCCCTACAGGCTGGCCGCTGTTTGGCGGAATTCGGGCGATCAGGGGCATATGGCGCAGCATCTGACCGGCCTGCCATGAATGCCTGGCTGTAGGACAGAGGGAATATGCGTCGGGGCTGCCGGCGGGGCTTCGCCGCCGCTCATTTGCGCTTCGTGAGCGATACCGCGCATCGTCCCCACTGCCTTCCCCTCCCTGAAGGGGAGGGGCTAAATAGGTGGCTTCGTCGTCGCGTCTGGGCGGGGCATTATCAATTTTCGACGAGGCTGGCAGAAGGCTCACCCTCGTCCCACGATCACCGCGACGGCCACGAGCGCCCCGACCAGCAAGGCTAGCGCAATCAGGCGAGGCTTGCGGCTTCCCCGGTCCGATACAGGCGCGCCGAGAAGCCCGCCGAACATCTCGATGAAGGCCCGCAGCATCGGGCCGCGTCAGCCGATCGGCAGGTCCAGCACCAGCTCGCGGACGAAGCGGGTGGGCGGTGAGCCGTGGGAGAGCACTGCGTCGTGGTAGCGCTTGAGGGTGAAGTCCTTGCCCCAGCGCTGCCGGGCTTCCTCGCGCATCGCCATATGCTCCTCATAGCCCGAGAAGTAGCTGAGCAACTGGGTCGAGGAGAGCTGGGCGCGGACCCATTTTCCGGCTGCCTCGCGCTCCTGCTGGAAGGCGCCCTTCATCATCAGGTCCATCGCGGCCTCGCGCGTCATGCCCTCGGTGTGGATGCCGATGTCGAGCAGCGTGTTGGTGATGCTGCGCAGGCGCATCTTGAGCACGGTCATGCGGAACAGCGGGTCGCCGTTCAGATAGCCCTCGTCGGCCATCACGCGCTCGGCATAAACGGCCCAGCCTTCGGTGAACGGGCCGGAGGAGAGCACGGCGCGCAGGGCCGACTTGTTCTGGTTGCTGTGGTCGATCTGCAGCCAGTGGCCCGGCATCGCCTCGTGGATGCTGAGCTCGTGGATCATGTAGTTGTTATATTCGCGCAGGAACGAGGTCGCCTGCGCGTCGGTCCAGTCCTTGGGGATCGGCGAGATCGCGTAGAAAGTGTCCTGCCCCTTCTCCAGCGGGCCGGGGGAATCGCAATAGGCGACCGCATTGCCCTGCTGGAACTCGGGCATGGTGATGATCTTGACCGGCGCCGCGGGCATCGAGACGAGGTCCTTCGCGCGCACGAAGTCGCTGGCGCTGACGAGGGTGGCGCGGGCGGCGTCCATCACGCCGTCGCGGCCGGGGCGCTGCGCATAGCTCAGTTCCAGCGCCGCCTCGATGGCCCTGGCCTGCTGCTCGGGCGTCGGCGCGTCGGGCAGGGCGGGGGCGCCGGCCTTGCCGGCCAGCACCTGCCGCGCGAGCGCATACATCTCGGTCCGCGTTTCGGCGGCGGCGGCCGTCGCCTTGGCCTTGAGGTCGGCGCGGCTCATCGACGACATGAGCGCGAACGCCATCTTCTGGTCGTAGAGTTTGGCGCCGAGGCGGAAATCGCCCTTGGCGGCCGGCACCAGCGTCTTGTCGAGCCAGACCTGCTGGTCGGCGACGGCGGTCTTGAGGCAGGCGAGCGCCGCGTCGAAGCGCTGGCGATCGGCCGGCGTCAGCGCGTCGGCATGCGGCGCGAGCATGCCCTCGGCGATCGCGACGATGCCGCTGTTCTGCCGGGAGACCTGCGTGGCGAACACTTCGGGCACCTTGGCGGCGATGAGCTGCTTGCGGCTTTCGAGCAGGAAGGCGGGGAGCGCTTCCATGCGGGCCGTCGCCGCCTTGAGGCGCTGTGGCCAGGGCGCATAGTCGCGCGCGGCGAGGGTGTAGAGCGCGGTGGCGGCCGTGTCGTTATAGACCTGTGCGTTCCACGACCAGCTCTTCAGCACCTCGACGTCCCACAGGTCCAGCTCGAGCGCATTGCGCAGCATTAGCGCATCGACCTGATTGTCCCGGCTGAGCGTCTTGATGTCGATCCGCTGGAGTTCGGCGAGCAGGCGGCGGTCGAAAGCGACCTGCGCCGCGCGCCCGGCGGCGGTGATGTCCGGAAGCTTGTCGTCGAAGCGGTGGTCGCCCAGTTGCGTTCCATAAGCGGGGGCGATGCGCGCAAGATTGTCGACATAATCCGCCGCCAGCGTGGCAAAGCGCGCATCCGCGTTGGCCGGCTGCTCAGCTGCGAACACGGCGGGCAGGATCGCCGGGGCGGTCGCGCCGACAAGGGCGACGAACGGCAGCAGCAGAAGGGCGGAACGGCGCATGGAGACCCCTTTTGTGATTGTTGTCATCCTCGTAAGATGGGCTCGCCCGGGACGCAACCAGAGCATGGTCCGCGAGGGTGGGCAGCATCTGCCTGTCCCATGGCTTGTCTGAGCCGGAAATCAGCCATTCCGCGCTTGCTTCGACGCGCCTGACTTGCCAGTGCAAGGCCACGAAAACGCGACTCGTTCTTAGGAGATACGGGATGGAACAATTCAGCAAGACTCTCAAAGGCATCAAGGATCGTGGTGCCGCCCAGCTCTTCATCGATGGCGAGTGGCGCAAGAGCAGCGGCAGCAACGAAATTTCGGTCGTCACGCCGCACAATGAGGAAACCGTCCTCACTTATGTCGAGCCGACCACGGCTGACGTCGACGTGGCCGTCGCGGCGGCGCGCAAGGCGTTCGATCAGGGCCCGTGGCCGCGGATGAGCCCGCAGGAGCGCGGCGTCTATCTCAAGAAGGTCTCGGACATCCTTCTCGCCCGCATGCCGGAACTGGCCGAAGCCTGGACCGGTCAGGTCGGCGCGGTGATCGGCTTCTCCAGCAAGGCGAGCTATCAGGTCCCCGGCCTGTTCAAGTTCTACGGCGAGCTTTGCGACACCTATGAGTTCGTCGAGGAGCGCATCGGCTCCATGGGCGGCAACAAGGTGCGCGTGGTCAAGGAACCGGCGGGCGTCGTCGCGGCGATCACGCCGTGGAACGCGCCGCTGGTGCTGCTGGTCTACAAGGTCGCGGCGGCGCTGGCTGCGGGCTGCACCATCGTTTCCAAGCCCTCGCCCGAGACGCCGATCGACGCGCACATTCTCGCCGAGGCGATCAAGGAAGCGGGCCTTCCGGCCGGCGTGTTCAACATGCTCCCCGCGGGCCGCGAGGTGGGCGACCATCTCATCCGTCATACGGGCATCGACAAGATCAGCTTTACCGGCTCGACGGCGGCGGGCAAGCACATTGCCGGCGTCGCGTCCGAGCGTCTTGCCCGCGTGTCGCTGGAACTCGGAGGCAAGTCGGCGGCGATGATCCTGGAAGACGCGGACATGGACCATGTGCTCAAGAGCCTGGTGCCCTATTCCATGCCGATCACCGGCCAGGTCTGCTTCTCGCTGACCCGTGTGCTGGTGCCCAAGAGCCGCAAGGCCGAGATGATCGACGCCTATACGAGCGCCGTGTCCAAGGTGAAGGTCGGCAACCCGTTCGAGGCCGACACCGGCATGGGTCCGCTGACCATGCAGCGCCAGCTCGAGCGCGTGCAGGGCTACATCGAGAAGGGCAAGGCCGAGGGCGCCAAGCTCGCGCTGGGCGGCGGCCGTCCGGCGGACCTCAACCGCGGCTTCTTCGTCGAGCCGACCGTGTTCACGGACGTCGACCCGAGCATGACGATCTTCAAGGAAGAGATCTTCGGCCCGGTCGTCTCGTTCGTCGACTATGACAGCGAGGCGGATATGCTCGCCAAGGCCAATGACACGATCTACGGCCTGCACGGCGCGATCTACACCCAGGATGCGGAGCGCGGCTTCGCGCTCAGCCGCGAATATCGCGCCGGTTCGGTGACGATCAACGGCATGCAGGTGGACATCCACATGCCCTTCGGCGGCTTCAAGCAGTCCGGCCTTGGCCGCGACGGCGGCGTCGAGGGCCTGGAGAACTACACCGAGACCAAGGCGGTCTATTTCGCCTGATCTGCGGATCTAGGAATGGGGAGGCGCCCGGAGCAATTCGGGCGCCTTCTTCTTTGCCCGCCTGGAAAACGGAAAGAGGCGCGGGAGCCGGCTCGCCCGCAACAAACTTTCATCCTGCTCGCGAATGCTGAAATGCGGTTCGCTTGGGCGGCATTTCGCTTGATTATCCACCGAAAAAGCCCAGATTTCGTCAAGTGGCGACGCCCTTGCTGGCGTCTTTCGGCAGCGGCCGCTAGGGTCGCGCCAACGAGCAAATCAGGAGCAGGACATGGCTTCCCTCTCCGAGCGCGCCGACGCGCTCGAACATGAAATGAGCATGGAGCTGGAGCGGCAGGTCGCCGCGCGCCAGCCCATAAGGTCGCCCATCTACGTCTCGGGCGAATATGACCCCGCCAGCCCGCGGCACGACCTGTTCGATGCGCTGGCCGCGGGCAAGAAGTTCCTCATGGGTCCCGACCCCCGCATCCCGGCGATGCCGGAAAAGCCGACCCTGCAGGATTTCTTCCGCATGCGCTTCGGCAACACCCAGCATGTCATGCAGAGCGCCAAGCTCGCGCTGCAGAACGGCCATGACGAGAAGATCGTGCTGGCCTGTCTGCTGCACGACATCAGCGTCACCGGCTTCATCAGCGGCGACCACGGCTATTGGGGTGCGGCGCTGGTCGAGCCCTATGTCGACGAGGAAGTGAGCTGGGCGATCCGCGCGCACCAGATCCTGCGCTTCTTCCCGGACCCGTCCGTGGGCTACGAATATCCCGAGGCCTACATCAAATATTTCGGCCCGGACTTCACGCCCGAGCCCTATGTCCACGAGGCCTATGCGCAGCTCAAGGACCACAAATATTACATGAGCGGGCGGCTGATCTGCCTGAACGACTATTATGCCTTCGATCCCAATGTGCGGGTCGAGCTGGAGGAGTTCGAGGACATCATCGGGCGCAATTTCAGGCAGCCGGAGCAGGGGCTGGGCTTCGACCACAGTCCGAGCGCCCATATGTGGCGCACGATCAACATGCCGACGCGGGCGCTCTGAACTGCTGACGAACGATCCGTTCGCCCCGCGACCAGATCGAGGCGGACGGAAGGGGGATTTCAATGACCGAGACGCCGCGCCGCTTCGCCTGGCCGAAGCCGGACAAGTTCACGCTGATGCTGATCGCCACGGTCGTGCTCGCCACGCTGCTGCCGGCACGCGGCGGGTTCGTGTCGGTCGTCGACGTGATCGGGCGCGCCTCGATCATCCTGCTGTTCTTCCTGCACGGCGCCAATCTCTCCACCGAGGCGATCAAGGACGCGCTCGGCCAGTGGAAGCTGCAGCTGCTGATCCTCGGCAGCACCTTCGTGCTGTTCCCGCTTATCGGCCTCGGGCTGGGGCCGCTGCGGGGCCACGCGATCGACGCCAATCTCTACACCGGCCTCCTGTTCCTCTGCTGCCTGCCTTCGACCGTGCAATCCTCGATCGCGCTCACCTCGATCGCGCGGGGCAATGTGCCGGCGGCGATCTGCGCGGCCTCGGCCTCCAACCTGTTCGGCATCGTGCTGACCCCGCTGCTGACCGGCCTGCTGCTGGCCAGCCAGAGCGCGATCAGCTTCGACGCGGTCTGGTCGATCGTCAGCACCATCCTGCTGCCCTTCGCGGCGGGGCAGCTGGTGCACAAGCGCATCGGCGGCTGGCTCAAGGCGAAGAAGCCGCTGTTCAGCGTGGTCGACCGGGGATCGGTGCTGATCATGGTCTATGCCGCGTTCGGCAAGGCGGTGGTGAACGGCATCTGGCACACGGTGTCGGCCGTCGACCTGCTGGTCCTCATCCTGTTCTGTCTGGGCCTGCTCGGCATCGTCGTCGTGGCGTTGCGCGGCGCCTCGCGGGTGGCGCGCCTCTCGCAGCCGGACGAGGCGGCGCTGGTCTTCTGCGGCTCGGTCAAGTCGCTGATCACCGGCGTGCCGATGGCGAGCGTGCTGTTCCCCGCCGCGACGGTGGGGGCGATCGTGCTGCCGCTGATGATGTATCATCAGATCCAGCTGATCGCCTGCGCCTTTCTGGCGCGAAGCTACGAGCGGCGCGCCACTGCCGGGGAAAGCGGGTAGGGCGCGCCGCTCCCGGTCGGGAACGCGCGCTGACGCCGCGGCGTTGAATGGGCGGAGCGTGCCGCGCGGCGCGAGGCTGCAACCGGGTCAGCCAGCGGCGATAGACAGGCTCCGAAGCAGGCCCTATGGATGCTTAGCAAGATAGCTATCTGATGGAGTGGAAGCAGATGCGGCGATCTGGACGGATATCGGCGGCCTTGATTTCGCTCGCGGTGGCGCTGCCGGCCGCGGCGCAGGCGCCCGGACCCATCACGCTGCTCGGCGAGCGGCTCCATCCTGAAAGCCTCAGCACCTCGCCCGACGGCTTTGCCTATGTCGGCGGCATGATGGGCGGGGTGCAACGCGTTTCGCTCAAGACCGGCAAGGTCGAGCAGTTCGTGAAGCCGGGCGATTTCGGTTCCTCCTCCACCTTTGGCGTGCTGGCCGACCCGGTGAACGGCGTACTCTGGGCCTGCAGCAATGCCGACACGCCAATGAGCGCCAAGTTCGCCGGGGCGGACGCGGGCAGCACGCTCAAGGGCTTCGACCTCAAGACGGGCAAGGGCCGCTACAGCCTGAAACTGCCGGGCAACGCGCCGTTGTGCAACGACATCGCGGTGGCCAAGGACGGCACGGTCTATGCGACCGACACCAACAATTCGCATATCCTGTGCCTGAAGAAGGGCGCCAGCGCGCTGGAGGACTGGCATCACGACCCGGCCTACGCGACCGACAAGGGCACAGGCCTCGACGGCATCGCACTGGGCGGCGACGGGAACGTCTACGTCAACAACTGGCAGTCGAACGTTATGGCGCGCGTCGAGGTGAAGGCGGACGGCAGCGCGGGCGGCACGACCGTGCTCCAGCCGTCGCAGCCGCTCGCCTCGCCGGACGGGCTGCGCGCGATCGACGGCATGCGCTTCGTCCAGGCAGAATCGCGCGGCAAGGTGACGATCGTGACGGTCAATGGCGACAAGGCCGAGGTGCAGGTGCTCAAGGACGGGCTGACGGGTTCGCCGACCAGTGCCGACTGGCATGACGGCATGGTCTGGTATGTCGAGGCGCAGTTCGCCTACATTTTCGATCCCGGCAAGCGCGGCCAGACGCCGCCACCGTTCCAGCTGAGTCCGGTCGCCGCGCCGGCCTCCGCTTCCCACGCACATCACTGATATCGGCTGACAAGGACCCGACCCATGGCCAAGACTCTCCCCATGCTGGCGCTCACCGGCGCCGCTGCCCTGCTCGGCACGACGATTGCCGTCACCCAGCCTTTCTCCGGCAAGGCGATCGCCCAGGACAATGCGAGCTGCGCGAATGACGAGACTGGCCTCAGCCTGCCGGCGGGCTTCTGCGCGACGCTGTTCGCCGACAATATCGGCCACGCACGCCACATGGTCGTGGGCGCGGACGGCACGCTCTACGTGAACACCTGGATGAGCCGCTATTTCCGCACGCCTGCTCCGGCCGGCGGCTTCATCGTGGCGCTGCGCGACACCAATGGCGACGGCAAGGCCGACCAGACCGACCGCTTCGGCACCACGCCGCGCGAAGACGGCACCGGCGGCGGCACCGGCATCACCATCTGGAACGGCGGCCTGTTCGTGCAGGTGGACGACAAGATCGTGCGCTATGCGCTGAAGGCCGGCGAGCGCATGCCCACCGGCGAGCCGACGGTCATCGTCGACGGCCTGCCGATGAACGGCGACCACATGATGAAGGCGATCGCCATCGACAAGGCGGGCAATCTCTTCATCAACAGCGGCTCGCCCTCCAACGTGTGCGAGAAGGCCAATCGCCAGCCCGGCTCCATGGGCAAGGATCCCTGTGACGAGCTCGCGCTGCAGGCCGGCATCTGGCGGTACAGCGCGACCAGGACCGGCCAGCACTTCTCGGCCAAGGAGCGTTTCGCGAGCGGCATTCGCAACACCGGCGGCATTGCCTTCGACGAGGGCGGGCGGATGTTCGCCATGCAGCACGGTCGCGACCAGCTCTCGCAGAACTGGCCGGCGCTCTACACGACCCAGCAGGGCGTGGACCTGCCGGGCGAGGAACTGCTGCAAGTCAACAAGGGCGACAATTTCGGCTGGCCCTATTGCTATTATGACGGCGCGCAGAAGCAGCTGGTGCTGGCGCCCGAATATGGCGGCGACGGCGGCAAGGCGGTCGGCCGCTGCGCCACCGCCAAGGGGCCTGTCGCCGACTATGGCGCGCACTTCGCCCCCACAGGCCTTGCCTATTATGGCGGCGGCCAGTTTCCGGCGGCCTATAAGGGCGGCGTGTTCATCGCCTTCCACGGCTCGTGGAATCGCGCGCCGTTGCCGCAGGAGGGCTTCAACATCACGTTCCAGCCGCTGGCCAATGGCAAGGCGAGCGGGCCGGCGATCCTCTTCGCGGACGGCTTCACCGGTCCCGGCAAGGCGACCGGCGGCGCGACCAATCGCCCGACCGGCGTGATCGCCGGGCCGGACGGCGCGCTCTACGTCTCGGACGACGTGGCGGGTCGCATCTGGAAAATCACCTACAAGGGCCCGGCCAACGCCGCGCTGACGGCGGCCAAGCCGGTCGTCTATCAGCAGGCGGCGGCCGCGACGGGCGGCAGCGCGCCGGTGCCGCCGGGCTTCACCGCCGAGCAGGTCGCGCTCGGCAGCCGCATCTATCGCGGCCTCGAGCGCTCTGGCACCTGCCAGGGCTGCCACGGTCCGGATGGCAAGGGCTCGACGCTCGGTCCGGCGTTGACAGGCGAGAAGTGGCTCTGGGCGGACGGCTCGGTCGCCTCGCTCGCGAAGGTGATCCACGAGGGCGTCGTGACGCCCAAGCAGTATCCGACCGGCATGCCCGGCAATGGCGGCTCGGAGCTGAGCGACGCGGACGTGCAAGCCGTCGCGGCCTATGTCTGGACGCTGAGCCAGAAGAAGTAAGGACGCTGCTTCGCCCCTCCTCTTCGGAGGAGGGGTCGGCGCTTGTCCCCTTCAAGTTGCACAGTGCTCCTGTGAAAGCAGGAGGCCAGGGCGACAAGGCACATCGGTTGGGGCCTGGGTTCCTGCTTTCGCAGGAACACGGAGCAGCTCTACAAACAGCAAACTCTCTCGTGGGTGTTTCAGTGCGCGATGGTGCGCGCGCGTGAGCGCCACTGGCCCGGTGTCGCCTCGAAACGGCGCTTGAAGGCGCGGGCGAAGTGGGCCGGGTCTTCGAAGCCGTTGGCGAAGGCCACCTGCGAGATCGAACTGTTCTGCCAGCGCGGATCGCGCAGATCGTCCGCGGCGCGCTGCAGGCGGCGGCTCCAGATCTGGCCAGTGATCGAGAGGCCCAGCGCGTCGCGCATGAGCTGATCGAGGCGGCGGCGGCTGATGTGCTGCGCCTGGGCGACATGCTCGGCGGTGAGGCCGGGAACCGAGAGGTTGAGCTCGATATAGTCGAGCGCCTTCTGCACGCGCCAGTGCATGTTTTCCAGCTCGACCGCGAGCGCGGAGGTCGCGCCGAGCAGGTGGATGATCGCATTGAGCGCCGCCTGCTGCTGCGCGTCGCGCAGCTCGGCGGTGACGTGCAGCAGGTGCAGCAGCGTGTGCGAGAGCAGTTGCGTGCCCGGATCGCGCCCCGGGATGAGTGTGCCGACCAGATGCTCCATGTCCGGGAAGCGGCTCATCACCAGCGAGCGCGGCATGCGTAGCAGGAGCAGCTGGCTGGCTTCGACGCCGATCAGGCGGAAGGGGTGGCGCTCGTCGATGAAGCAGATGTCGCCGCGGCTGAGCTCGCAATGGCGCTGGCGCTGGCGGGCGATCGTCGCGCCCTCGGCCTGCAGCATCAACGTCAGGAACTGGCTGTTTTCGGCGCCCGCGCGCGGCAGATAGCTGACTTCTGCCGGCGCCGAGGCGATCGCGAAGATCGAGCCCTGGCCGATGCGGCGGTGCTGGATGGAGCCGATGCTGGGATCGGCTTCGAGGGCCTGAATCGAAAGGCCGGGGAAGATCGACTTCGCCGTCCCCGTCCACACGTCGGCACGCTCCGCCCGATCGACCCCACTGAGGTCGACCACGGACGAAAGGCCCTCCAGATTGACCGTTTCCATCTCCGACAACACGAGGCACTACATCGGTCAAAGCTCACGCCCTGTCAAAAGGATAAGCAGCATCCGTCGTCAGAGACGCGGAAGCGATCCATTTCGCACGCCCTTTTGCGACCGCATCCCCGGGTGAGGGAGTAGGAGAGGCCTGTGCCTGCCCTGTGCGACTGTCGGTGAGGCCGGCCGCACCTTCTGACCCCGGAGCGTGAAACGAGAACATGCGGCCACGCCGCATCGGGGAGAGTTTTATGACCAGGACATTATCAGACGCCGGCCCGGCGCTGCGCACTCGCCTGTTCGCGGGCGCGGCCGCGATGGCCCTCGCTGCCATTGCCACGCCCGCCATGGCCCAGGATCCGCAAGCTGCGGACGAAGGCGACGGCAACGACATCATCGTCACCGCGCAGATGCGCTCGCAGAACCTGCAGGACATTCCGCTGGCCGTCACCGCCGTGACGGGCGCGCAGCTCGAAGCGCGCATGCAGACCCGCCTGCCGGACATCGCCGCGCAGACGCCGGCCCTCATCCTGCAGCAGAACCCCTCGGGTTCGGGCAACTCGATGCGCGCCTATATTCGCGGCGTCGGCCAGGCCGACCAGAGCCCGTCGGTGGAACCGGGCGTCGGCATCTATATCGACGACATCTATTTCGGCACCGTCACGGCCTCGGCCTTCGATCTGACCGACCTCGACCGCGTCGAGATCCTGCGCGGCCCGCAGGGCACGCTGGCCGGCATGAACTCCGAAGGCGGCGCCATCAAGCTCTACTCCAAGAAGCCGGAGGGCGAGGGCGGGTTCGTGGAAGCCACGATCGGTAATCTCAACCGCCGTGACTTCAAGGCAAGCGCCGACTTCGCCATCGTTCCGGACGCGCTCTATGCCCGCATCACCGGCGTCACGCGCAATCGCGACGGCTATGTGACGCGCTACGACTATGCGTGCGTCAACCCCACCGATCCGGACGTCGTCTCGGGCAAGCTGCCCCGCCTCGCCGCCATCGGCACCGACTGCAAGCTCGGCGAACTGGGCGACCAGTCCATGTATGCGCTGCGCGGCTCGCTGCGTTTCGCACCGACCGGCAGCCCGCTCGAGATCAACGTCTCGGCCGACTACACGAGCGACAAGTCCGCGACGCAGGCATCGACGCTGATCGCCAGTGCCCAGTCCGCGTCCAGCACCAATCCCACCGTCTCGCAGCGCGTTGACCGGTCGGGCGCCAGCGTCCCCTATCAGGGCGTGGCCTATGACGATCGCTTCGTGACCTATGGCCCCTATCGTCGCTCCACGGCCGTGCTCAACGATCCCTATGCGAGCTATGCCAGCTTCTACGATCCCGGCGTCATGTATTCGGCGATCGGCCCGCAGCCGGCCGGCGCACCGCCGACGGCGATCCCCGCCGGTGCCAAGCTTGGGCCGTTCATCGCACCGTCCGCGAGCATGGTCGACGGCTGGGGCATTTCCGGCACCATCGACTATGAGATCAGCCCGAATCTGGCGATCAAGTCGATCACCGGCTACCGTAAATATTTCAGCCAGAGCGGGTCGGACAACGACAACTCGCCGGTGGTGTTCATCCAGGACAATTCGAGGTTCTACCACCACCAGTTCAGCCAGGAGCTGCGTCTGTCCGGCAATCTGGTGGACAACCGGCTGCACTTCACGCTGGGCGCCTATTATTACGACGCCGACACCCGTTACGACGCGCGTATCCACACGCCGTTCTCGGGCTTCTGCGCGGCGGCCACGCCCTGCTTCTCGTTCATCAACGACGACACGTCGAGCCTGACGAGCTATGCCGGCTTCGGCAACATCTCGTTCGACATCACGGAAGCGCTGACCGTCGAGGGCGGCATCCGCGTGACGCACGAGCAGAAGGACTATCTGTTCGGCCGCTTTAACCCGAACGGCATCGGCGACTATCTGCCGCTCAGCAACCCGAGCAATCCGCTCTCGGGCTATGTCGGCAAATATGAGGAGACGATCCCCGACTATCGCGCGGCGATTTCGTACAAGCTCAATCCGGAAGTGATGTTCTACGCGCAGTTCTCCACCGGCTTCAAAGGCGGTGGCGTGGCGCCGCGGCCCTATCACTACCGGCAGATCCGTCCGTTCGATGCCGAAAAGCTCTATGCCTATGAAGTCGGCTTCAAGGCGGATCTGTTCGATCGCCTCCTTCGCCTGAACGGCGACGTCTATTACATGGACTATAAGGGCTATCAGGGCGTTCCGCAGGTCTGCATCGACGAGAACGGCAACAACCTGCCGCCGGATCAGGGCGGCGTGTCCGGCCTGTGCGGTCAGTATCTCAACATCGGCAATGCGCGCGTGAAGGGCTTCGAGCTCGAAGGCACGCTCCGTCCGGTGGACGGCCTGTCGATCGACGGCTCGCTCAGCCTGACGGACTTCAAGTTCACCTCGATCAACTATCCGACGACCTCGATCGTCGTGGGCGCCAAGCGCCCCGGCATCGGCGACTGGAAGTGGAGCCTTGGCGCCCAGTATGAAGCGGTGACCAACATCGGCACGATCACGCCGCGCGTCGACGTCTCCTACACGCCGGGCTATTGCGGTGACTTCCTCTGCACCCCGATCGCCTCGGTGAAGAACTTCACGCTGGTCAACGCGCGCCTCAATTTCGAGACGCTCGACAAGGACTGGCAGGTGTCGCTCGAGGCCACGAACCTGTTCGACAAGTTCTACTATCTGAACAAGTTCCTGAACGTCTGGTACGTGACCGGCCAGCCCGGCCGCCCGCGCGAGGTCTCGCTGACGGTGCGTCGCAAGTTCTGACCTGAACGGAGTTCGCGCTCTACGATGCGGGGCGGCGGGATCGAGCCTTCGGGCCGGTCTCGCCGCCCTGTCGTTTTTGGGTGGTGCGGCGGGGCCGGAGCCATCGAAAATCCGGTGAATCCGCTACGGTCGCCGTTGCCAGCCTCCCTCCCGGCGGCTAGGGGGCCTGCATGGTCGCCCGGAAACTCGGCGCCGTCCTGCTCCTGGGATGCGCGCCTCTCGCTTCATCGCCCCTCCACGCGCAGGAGGCTCCCGCCGCTCCCGACGCCGGCGACATCGTCGTGCTCGGCCGCGGACTGGATCTGCCTCCCGGCACGCCCGCCTATGGCTCGGTGCGGATCACCAAGGAGCGCCTGAGCGAGGACGCCTCCGGCACGGTGGAGCATGCGTTGGCGGACGTTGCCGGCTTCCAGCAGTTCCGCCGGTCGGACAGCCGCTCGGCCAATCCTTCGTCGCAGGGCGTGACGCTGCGCGCGCTGGGCGGCAATGCAACCAGCCGCGCGCTGGTCCTGCTTGACGGTGTGCCGCTCTCCGATCCGTTCTTCGGCTCGATCCCGTTCAGCACGTTGGCGATCGACACGATCGGCGCGGCGCGCATCACGCGCGGCGGCGGGGCAGGGGCTTTTGGTGCGGGCACGGTCGCCGGCACGGTCGAACTGTTCACGGCGGACCGCGCCCAGCTCCCGCTCTACAGCGCCAGCGGCTTTTATGGCACCGCCAATGCCGTCCAGCTCAACGGCTCGGTCGCGCCGGATGTCGGTGCGGGCTATGTCTCCCTCTCGGGCAGCTTCGCACGCGGCGACGGCTTCTGGACGACGCCGGAGGCCCAGCGCGGTCCGGCCGATGTGCGGGCGCGCTACAAGAGCTGGTCGACCACGCTGCAGGGCGTCGCTCCGGTCGGCGAGACCGGCGAGATCCAGGCGCGTCTCGCCCTGTTCGAGGATGACCGCACGCTGCGCTTCGCCGGTGCCGATAATGGCCAGGAAGGCCAAGACGCGAGCGTGCGCTATCTCGCGCGGGGCGACTGGCAGGTGGAGGCGCTGGCTTATGTCCAGCTGCGCAACTTCAACAATATCGTCATCAGCGCGACGACCTTCCGCCCGACGCTGAACCAGCGCAACACGCCCTCGACCGGCCTTGGCGGCAAGATCGAGCTTCGCCCGCCGGTGGGCGGCGATCATCTGCTGCGGATCGGCGCCGACAGCCGCTTCGCCTCGGCCGACATGTACGAGGAGGCGATGAACGCGAATACCGGTGCAATTACCTTCCGGCGCGAGGCGACCGGCCGCGAGGTGACGACCGGCTTCTATGTCGAGGACGACTGGACGCTCGGCGACGTCGTGCTGACGGCAGGGGCGCGCGCCGACTATTGGACGATCAGCCGCGGCCGCTTCGTCGAACGCAACGCGACGACAGGCGCGGTCACGACGACCATCCATCCCGATCGCGACGACTGGGAGGGCAGCTTCCGCGCCGGCCTGCTCTGGCACGCCTCGGATGCGATCGCGCTGCGCGCCGCGGGCTACACCAGCTTCCGCCTGCCGACGATCAACGAGCTGTATCGCGGGTTCCAGGTCTTTCCGGTGACTACGCAGGCCAACGCCAATCTTTCACCCGAGCGCCTGAAGGGCGGCGAAATCGGCATCGACGTGACCCCGACGCCCACCACGCACCTGTCCATCACCGGCTTCTACAATCGCCTCGGCAACGCCATCGCCAACGTGACGATCGGCACCAATACGCGCCAACGCCGCAATGTCGACGCGATTCTTGCCAAGGGCGTCGAAGTGACCGGCTCGGTCGACATCGGCGCGTTCGATCTGTCGGCCTCCTATGCCTTCAACGACAGCAAGGTGGAAGCCAGCGGGCAGGCCGCCGCGCTCGACGGGATGCAGCCCGCCCAGAGTCCCCGTCACAGCGCCAGCGCGACGCTCGGCTGGAATGCGCCGGCCAACGCGCGGCTGGCCGTGACCGCGCGCTATGTCGGCCCGCAATATGAGGACGATCTCCAGGTCGACCGCATGCCGGGCGCAACGACGATCGACGGCTATGCCCGCCTGCCGGTGACGGACCGCATCTCGATCGTCGGCCGGGTCGAGAATCTATTCGATGTAACGGTGCTTACCCGCAAGGTCGGCACCAGCGTTGATCTCGGCGCGCCGCAGACCTTCTGGATCGGTGTGCAGATCGGCGGATAAGGCTCAGTTTCGGAAACAAGAAAGGCCCCTCCTTCACCTGGAAGGAGGGGCCTTTTTCTTTTAGTGCTTATGCCGCCTTGGCGGCGCTCGCGTTGCGGCGCTCCAGCCCGTTGGCGACCGACAGCACCGCCTGCACGGAGGCCGTCGCGATGTCGGTGTCGAGGCCGACGCCAAACACGGTCTGCCCGTCGTCGGTCTTGCATTCGACATAGGCGGCGGCATGCACGTCGCCGCCGGTGCCGATGGCGTGCTCGCTATAGTCGACCACGTCGAGGCCGATGCCCAGCTCCTCGCGCAGCGCGTGAAGCACGCTGGAGATCAGGCCGTTGCCGCGCCCGGAAATGCTGCGCTCCTCGCCATTGTGCGAAATCTTGCCGGTGAAGACGCGGTTGCCCGCCGGGCCGCTTTCGAAATAGTCGACGAGCACATAGGGCTGCGGGCCGCTCAGGCAGTAGTAGTCCTGGAACGCCTCCCAGATGTCGGCCGCATGCAGCTCGCGGCTGCTCGTATCGGCCAGGTCCTGCACCACCTTGGAGAAATTGCCCTGCATGCGCTTGGGCAGCTTCAGGCCCTTGTCCTGCTGCAGCACCCAGGCGACACCGCCCTTGCCGGACTGCGAATTGACGCGGATGACGGCCTCATAGGAGCAGCCGACATCGGCCGGGTCGATCGGCAGATAAGGCACGTCCCACAGCTCGTCGTTGCGCTGTTCCTGCGCGGCGAAGCCCTTCTTGATCGCGTCCTGATGTGAGCCGGAGAAGGCCGTGAAGACGAGATCGCCCGCATAGGGATGGCGCGGATGAACGGGGATCTGGTTGCAGTAGGTCACCGTCTGCACGATCTCCTCCATGTTGGAGAAGTCGAGGCCGGGGTTGATGCCCTGCGTGTAGAGGTTGAGGCCCAGCGTCACCAAGTCGACATTGCCGGTGCGCTCGCCATTGCCGAACAGGCAACCCTCGACGCGGTCGGCGCCGGCCATCAGGCCCAGCTCGGAGGCGGCAACGCCGGTGCCGCGATCATTATGGGTGTGCAGCGAGATGACCACGCTGTCGCGATTGCGGATGTGCCTGCCGAACCATTCGATCTGGTCGGCGTAAATGTTCGGCGTCGCTGCCTCGACCGTCGCGGGCAGGTTGAAGATGATCGGCTTCTCCGGCGTGGGCTGGAGAATTTCCATCACCGCCTCGCAGCACTCCAGGCTGAAATCGAGCTCGGCCGTCGAGAAGGTCTCGGGGCTGTACTCGAAATGCCAGTCGGTGTCGGGCTGCTTGGCCGCCTCGTCGCGGATGATCTTGGCCGCGTCGATGGCGATCTGCTTGATCTGCGAGCGCTCCATGCCGAACACGATGCGGCGCCAGGCCGGCGAGACCGCATTATAGACATGGACGATCGCCTTGGGCGCGCCCTTCAGGCTCTCGAAGCTGCGCTCGATGAGGTCGCGCCGTGCCTGCGTCAGCACCTGCACGATCACGTCGTCAGGGATGCGGCCGGACTGGACGAGGCCGGAGATGAAATCGAACTCGGTCGCGCCCGCGCTGGGGAAGCCGACCTCGATCTCCTTGAGGCCGATGCGAACCAGCATCTCGAAGAAGCGGGTCTTCTTCTCGGTGTCCATCGGATCGATGAGGGCCTGGTTGCCGTCGCGCAGGTCCGTCGAGAGCCAGCGAGGCGGCTTGGTGATCGTGCGGTTGGGCCATTGCCGGTCCGGCAGGTCGACCTGCGGGAAGGGGCGGTATTTCTGGGAAGGGTCGCTCAGCATCATGGATCCAGCATTTCATCATTCACCGGCAAGCGGCGCGTCAGGCTGCACGGCGTTGCTCGGTTTGAGGTTCTCAACTCTGTCGCTCGGATAAGCCCTTAGGCGCAGCGGGCCGCCTGCGGCAACCGCTTGGGTTCGCGCCTAAGGGCGCGTAAGTCGCGTAAGGCGGAGGAGCAGGCCCATTTCCATCATTGCCCTTTAAAAATGCCCGGAAATGGCAACCACGTCCAGCAACAATCGTTCAATCGCGAGAAATCTCTGATGCGTCCTGCATGATCCGCATTTTTTCGGCTTGATTTTGGTTTTCGCAAGCGCACTATGTTGCAATGCACAATCGGGGTGAGAAACAGAAACGCCTATGACCTTCTCCGAGATGCTGGGCGATGCGGTCGATATTCGCGATTGTTACGCGGTCGTGCAGCAATGGGTGGAGGAAACCGGCATTGAAGGGCTTCACCGCCGGCTCGGGGAAGCCGAGGCGATCTTCCGACGGATCGGCATCACCTTCGCGGTTTATGGGGAAGGCGGCGACCCGGAACGGCTGATCCCGTTCGACCTGCTGCCGCGCATCTTCACCGCGATGGAATGGAGCCGGCTGGAGGCGGGCATCCGCCAGCGCGCCGCCGCCCTCAACGCCTTCCTGCTCGACGTTTATCATCGCGGCGAGATCATCCGCGCCGGCATCGTCCCGGCCGACATCGTCTATCAGAACAAGGCCTACAAGCCGGAGATGGCGGGCTTCACGCCCCCCGGCCGGGTCTACAGCCACATCGTCGGCATCGATATCGTGCGGACTGGCCTCAACGATTTCATGGTGCTGGAGGATAATTGCCGCACCCCCTCGGGCGTCTCCTACATGCTCGAGAATCGCGAGATCATGACGCGCATGTTCCCGGAGTTGTTCGCGCGCGAGCGCGTCGCGCCGGTCGACAATTATCCGAGCCAGCTTTTGCGCACGCTCAAGGAAGTGGCGCCCGTCGCCTGCACCGGCGAGCCGACCGTGGTGGTGCTGACGCCCGGATCGTTCAACAGTGCCTATTACGAGCACAGTTATCTCGCCGATCTGATGGGCGTGGAACTGGTCGAACCGGCCGATCTCTGCGTCGACGAGGGGCTGGTCTATATGAAGACCACCTCGGGCCTGCGGCGGGTGGACGTGATCTACCGCCGCATCGACGATGATTTCCTCGATCCGCTGGCGTTCCGGGCGGACAGCCTGCTCGGCGTGCCTGGCCTCTTTCACGCCTATCGCGCGGGCGGCGTCACCCTTTGCTCGGCGCCGGGCGCGGGAATCGCGGACGACAAGGCGATCTACGTCTATGTGCCGGAGATGATCCGCTTCTACCTTGGCGAGAGCGCGATCCTGCAGAATGTGCCGACATGGCAATGTGGGCGGCCCGACGACTATGGGCATGTCATGGACAATCTCGCCGATCTGGTGGTCAAGGAAGTCCATGGGTCGGGCGGCTACGGCATGCTGATCGGTCCGCAATCGACACAGGCCGAGATCGAGACCTATGCCGCGCGCATTCGCGCCAATCCCGGCGAGTTCATCGCACAGCCGACGCTCGATCTCTCCACCTCGCCGACGCTGGGCGCGGCGGGTCTGGTGCACCGGCATGTCGACTTCCGGCCCTATTGCCTGGTGGGCAAGGAAATCCGCCTCGTGCCCGGTGGGCTCACGCGTGTGGCGCTGGCGGAGGGATCGCTGGTGGTGAATTCGAGCCAGGGCGGGGGCGTGAAAGATACGTGGGTGCTGCGATGAACGCCTTTTCCCGTGACCGCCTCAAATCCTCCCCGAGCTTGTCTCGGGGAGGGGGACCGCTGGCGAAGCCAGTGGTGGAGGGGCAAAGGCGCACCGATCGCTTGCGCGACCGCCCCTCCACCGGCTTCGCCGGTCCCCCTCCCCGAGCGAGCTCGGGGAGGATTCTGGGGGACATCCCATGCTGAGCCGCACGGCGGAGAACCTGTTCTGGATGGCGCGCTACATGGAGCGCGCGGAAGCGACCGCGCGGCTGCTCACCATGGGGCAGCGCATGGCGATCCTGCCCGGCGCGACGATGCGGGACGAGTGGCGGTCCGTGGTGCAAGTGACCGAATGCGAGGATGTGTTCGGCAAGGATTCGATCATCCGCGAGAGCGACGTTGTCGAGCATCTCATGCTCAATCCCGACAACCCGGCCTCGATCCGCTCCTGCCTCGCCCGCGCGCGCCAGAACGGGAAGTCGGTGCGCACCGCGCTCACGCAGGAGATGTGGGAATCGCTCAACGAGGGCTGGCGCAAGCTGGAGACCTATGGCGTCACCGATGCCCGGCGCGACTTCGCCGAGCTGGTCGACTGGGTGAAGAATCGCGCCATGATGTTCCGTGGCGCGACGGAAAGCGGCCATCTGCGCAATGAAGGCCATGACTTCCTGCGGGTCGGCGGCGCGCTGGAGCGCGCGCAGATGACCCTGCGGCTGCTGGACGTGAAATATTACGTCCTGCTGCCCGAGACCGAGGTGGTGGGTGGCCATCGCGACCATTATCAGTGGACGTCGGTGCTGCATGCCCTCTCGGGCAGCCGCGCCTATCACCATGTCTATGGCGGATCCTATACGCCGGCGCAGATCACCGATTTTCTGATGCTCAACCGGCAGTTTCCGCGCAGCGTCCTCTATTGCTTCGATCAAATGGCCTATCGCCTCCAGCGCCTCGCGCACTGGCACGGCGGCCGCTCACCCGCGAACCTGCGCAGCGAGGAGATGGTCGAGGGGCTCTCCAAGGCGAATAGCGGCGACATCTTCGCCAGCGGCCTTCACGAGACGATCCAGGGCAAGATCGTTCAGTGCAACATGCTTGGCCTCGAAATCGCTGACGCCTATCACTTCGGCTGATCGAGGAGTCGGAACCCAGATGCGGATCAGCGTCCGTCACGAAACGCGCTACGACTATGCCGAGCCGGCCGCCGGCGTGGTCATGCGCCTGCGCCTCAAGCCGCTGAGCAACAACGCGCAGTCCGTCGAGCAGTGGACGGTCACAGTGAACGACACACCGCTCACCCACTGGATCACCAACGGCTATGGCGACGCCGAGGCCTTGTGGCGGGCGCCGGGGCGCGTCGCCAACGTGACGATCGTGGCGGAGGGGACGGTGCGGACGATCGATTGCGCCGGTGTCACCAAGCCGCTGGACGGGGAGGCGCGGCCGCAGCTTTTCCTGCGATCCACGCCGCTGACCGAGATCGACCCGACGCTCGCCGCGCTCGCCGAGCGTGCGCGCAGTGAGGAAGGGCCGCTGGCCAGCTTGCATCTGCTGAAGGACCTTATCCACGAGGAGATCGTCTGGCGGGCGGGCAGCACGACTTTCGCGACGACGGCGGCGGAAGCGCTCGCGCAGGGCTGCGGCGTCTGCCAGGACCAGACGCAGATCTTCATCGCCGCCGCGCGCAGCCTCGGCATCCCGGCGCGTTACGTTACGGGCTATCTGCGCGATCCCGAGCGGCCGGACAGCGAGCATGATCCGCATGCCTGGGCGGAAGCCTATGTCGAGGGGCTGGGCTGGGTCGGCTTCGATTGCACACTGGGCCATTGTCCCGTCGACGGGCATGTCCGCCTTGGCTGTGGCCTCGACGCCGCGGATGCTGCCCCAATTCGGGGCGTCATGGCGCCGGGCGGCGAAACGAGCCTTTCGCACGATGTTCAGATTGCGAGTTTGCCACTAGACGATGCGGTGCAGGCACAGACTCAACAGTGAGTCGCGGCGGCGGGAGGACGCGCGCCGGTGCATGAAGGGGCAGTAGATGACTTATTGTGTGGCATTGCGGGTCGAGGCCGGCCTCGTGATGCTTTCCGACACCAGGACCAATGCCGGGCTCGATAATATCGGCATGTTCCGCAAGACCTTCACCTATGAGACGCCGGGCGAACGGGCGATCGCTCTCCTGTGCTCGGGCAATCTCTCCATCACGCAGGAAGTGAAGGCGAAGCTTTCGCGCGCGCTCAAGGATTCGGTTGAAAATCCCGAGATCGAGACGATCCTCAATTGCGTGAGCATGCATCGCGCCGCCCATCTCGTCGGCGAGGCCATGAGAGCCGTGCGCCAGGAAATGCGCGCCGGCATGGCTGCGGGCGATCTTTCGCTGCACGCCAACATCCTCGTCTGCGGCCAGCGCAAGGGTGGCAAGCCGCGCCTCTATCTGGTCTATTCCGAAGGCAATTTCATCGAGGCGACCGCGGACACGCCCTTCTTCCAGATCGGCGAGCACAAATATGGAAAGCCCATCCTCGATCGCATGATCAGGCCGACCACGTCGCTTTCCGACGCGGCGAAGGCGGTCTGCGTCTCGATGGATTCGACCCTGCGCTCGAACCTCACCGTGGGCATGCCGCTCGACCTCAGCATCATCCCGCGAGACGAATACAGGTTCAGCCTACGCCGCAGGATCGAGACGAATGACCCTGAATTCGCGCGCATTTCCCGCGAATGGGGAACGGTTCTCAAGCAGGGCTTCGACTCGCTTCCTTCCATGATCGATTGAAGCCGGGCGTTCAGGCGAGGGGGGATTCTTGCCTGGCGCCGGCTCGTGATGAGTCCGCCGACAAAAACGGAAGCTTGGGAGATTGTAATTTAATCTCCCCGACCGTGGCTCTTGCTTTGATCCGCCGCGTCCCTAATTGCTGGAGGCTTGAACGCGGATTGCCCGGCAGCGGCGGTCGCTCACTAGAATTCGGATGAAAGGCATCTTCAATGGCCGCCACGCACAGTTCCCGCATGATCATTCTCGGCTCCGGGCCGGCCGGGCTTTCGGCCGCCATCTACGCCGCGCGCGCGGGCATGGCGCCGATCGTCGTGCAGGGCATCCAACCGGGCGGGCAGTTGACCATCACCACCGATGTCGAGAATTATCCCGGTTTCCGCGACGTCATCCAGGGGCCGTGGCTCATGGAGGAGATGCAGGCGCAGGCTGAGCATGTCGGCGCGCAGATGATGTACGACCAGATCGTCGACGTCGATCTCTCGAGCCGCCCGTTCAAGCTCACCGGTGACGGCGGCACGCTCTATTATGGCGACACGCTCGTGATCGCGACCGGCGCGCAGGCGAAGTGGCTGGGCCTGGAGAGCGAGCATCTGCTGCAGGGCAAGGGCGTCAGCGCCTGCGCGACCTGCGACGGCTTCTTCTATCGGGGCAAGAAGGTCGTGGTCATCGGGGGCGGCAACACCGCGGTCGAGGAAGCGCTCTACCTCACCAACCACAGCCATGACGTCACCGTCATCCACCGCCGCGACAGCTTCCGCGCCGAGAAGATCCTGCAGGATCGCCTCTTCGCGCATCCCAACATCAAGGTGCTGTGGAACAAGGCGGTCGATCAGTTCGTCGGCGGCGGGAATCCGGAAGGGCTGGTCGGCGTCGATCTCGTCGACACGGTGACGGGCGAGAAGAGCCACATCGCTGCGGACGGCGCTTTCGTCGCGATCGGCCACAAGCCGGCGACCGAGCTGTTCGTCGACAAGCTGCCGCTCGATGAGGGCTATCTAGTGGTCGAGAAGGGCACCAGCCGGACCAACGTGCCCGGCGTGTTTGCGGCGGGCGACGTTACCGACAAGATCTATCGCCAGGCAGTGACAGCGGCGGGCATGGGCTGCATGGCCGCGCTGGACGCCGAGCGCTTCCTTGCCGAGGCCGATTTCGAGAGCGCGCGGGAACACGCCCACGCATAAGGCGGGGCCACGCAAGCACCTCAAAACAAAGCCGGGCGGCACGGGGCATGTTTCCATGTCCGTGCCGCCCGGCTTGTTTCGTCGATCGACGGTCCCTTAGCGGGAGGCGACCGTAACCATCGGCTCGGCAGAGGAGGCAGCGCCCCGTGCATGGCTCACGCTGAACGTGACCGGCTTGCCGTTGGCCTTGCCGCTGACCGAATCGCCCGAAACGACGAGACGGAAAGACGAGCCCGGCGTGGCAACGCCAGAAATGATGCGCTTGTTCTCGCTGACCGTCTTCACCTGATAGGTGTAGGAAACACCTTCATGGGTGAACGTGACGGGAGCGTCCTTGGCATTGGCGGGAGCAATGACCGACAGGGCAAGAAGTGCGGCGCCGAAGTAGTTTTTATTCACGAACAATCTCCTTTGCGGGGATGACAAAAGAGCCTTGTCCGGCATCCTGATTATGGTGTCGTTGTGAGGGTGGTGCGTGACTATGCTAGGGGCAAACGCAAAGGGCGATTGTCCGATTGCGTGCATTGCACCGGCGCAGATTGAAAGATGTCAGCGGTGTGCGGCCACCTTCCGGTCGAGAAACACCCGCAGGCTGCCAAAGCTCTCAAAGATTTCGGCATCCAGATCGTCGTCGTCGATCACAATACCGAGGCGATCCTCCAGATCAGTCAGGAGGGTCGCGACGGCCATGGAATCGAGTTCCGGCAATGCGCCGAACAGCGGAGTATCGGCGTCAAAACTCGCGGCGCGCTCGGCATCGATGCCAAGCGTTTCCGCGAGCGATTGGCGCAGAGCGGTCTCCGTGACCGGCTGTTGCGTGTCTTTCGTCATGCGCATGGCGGCTGCGCCTAGCCGGTTAACGCGGCTTTGAAAAGCACCGTGCGTTCAGGCGCGGATCCGGCCTGCCGCCCGCAGGGCAGCGCGGCGCCCGCCATGCGTCTTGCCCTTGCCCCCGGCCGCGCCTTCGGCGGGCTGGGAGAGGGAAGACAGCCAGGTCATGAACGCCGGCCCCCAGCTTGCGGGGCTGCGCAGGTCGAAGGCATCGAGCCGGCGCATCGGGACAGCGTCCGGCATCCAGGCAGCCTTATAGTCATTGTCGCCCGTGCCGAAATCGATCAGGCTCGCCTTGTCCACGTCGATGGCGTGGGCAAACATCGCATGGCTCAGCTGCGTGCCCGGCGAACTCTCGGCAAAACGCTCGTCGAAGGCGAGCTTGTGGATATAGGCGCGACCCTGCTCGATGGTCCAGAGCTCCACGGCGGCCGGTTGCCCGTCGACGCATGCGAGGCCGAGCCGGAGGCGGCCGGCAAACGCTTCACTCTCTGCGAAGCGGCGCAGGAAGGCGAAGTCGTCGCCTTCCGGCTTCCAGCTCGCGCCGAACACGGCCTCGAGCGCCGACCAGAGCGCATCGGTCACGTCGCGGTGAATGGCGATGTCGAGCGGATGGTGCTGCGATTTGCGCCGGAGCGTCGAGCGCAGCGGGCCGGGGCGGGCGGCCCAATAGTCCGCGAAGCTGGTGCCGGGGGATAGGGAAAGAAGGCGCTTCCTCGCCATGGTCCGGGGGATGACGTGCCAGCCAGCCTGGCGAAACGCTTCCGCGACGACAGCGCCGGACTCAGGATCGCCATCGACGATCGGGTAGAAGCGCATCCGGGCGCTCATGCCGCGCAGCTCGGCGGCGATGGCCGTGAGCAGGGCAAGGCGGCCATCGCGGTCTGCCACGCCGCTGAACTGGGGGCGAAAGGCGAAACTGTACCAATTGGCGATGCCGCTCGGCACGCCGCGGGCAGGCCGGGAAAGGAAGAGCCAGGCGCGCGCATCGCCATTGCGGGCGCGCAGGATGCAGGGCGTGTCGCCCGGAAAGGCGCTGGCGTGCAGCGCCTCGAACCAGCCGAGGCGATCAAAGGGGGAGGGCTGCGCGCCATCGTCCAGCGCGCCGGCGGCGTCGGCGCGCGCGTTTGCGAAGCTGTCGAAGCAGCTTATCTGGATCGGATCGATCGCCATGGCCTCTCCCGCCACGAATATCCCACAATTCCCTCGATCATGTTAATGGCCGCGTGATGATCCCACCGCTCGACCATCTGCCCCGGCGCGGCAAGCCCCAGGCAATCGCAATCGCCGGGAAATTCGGCACCATCGACTACGCGCAAATGGAAGTGATGACGGGCCGGCTGGCGCATTGGCTGGCCGCGCAGGGCTTCGCGCCTGGCAGCCGGATCGCGGCCTGGCTCCCCAAGGGGCTGCCGACGGTGCTGCTGCCGCTCGCGACGGCGCGGGCGGGGCATATTTACGTGCCGGTCAACCCGCTGCTCAAGCGTGCGCAGATCGCCCACATCCTCGCCGACAGCGGTGCGGCCATGCTGATCTCCGCGCCGGCTCGCCTTTCGACACTGGAAGCGGGCGATGTGCCCGAGGGCGTGGCGCTGATCGAGGAAGACGTAGTCGACGCCGCGATGGCCGACGCCGGGCGCACCGGCCTGCCGCCGAGCGAGGCCGATCCCGACACGCTGGTCGAGATCCTCTACACTTCCGGCTCGACGGGGCGGCCCAAGGGCGTGCTGCTCACCCATGCGAACTTGATGATCGGTGCGCGATCGGTCGCGACCTATCTGGAGCTGGGCAGCGATGACCGCACGCTTGCGGTGCTGCCGTTCGCCTTCGACTATGGTCAGAACCAGCTCTTCTCGACCTGGTGGGCCGGGGGGACGGTCATTCCGCTCGATTATCTGCTGGCGCGCGACGTCGCGAAGGCGGCCGGGACCTATGACGCGACGACGCTTGCCGGCGTGCCGCCGCTCTGGGTGCATCTGGTCGAGCAGGCCTGGCCGGCGGAGGCGATCGCCTCCTTGCGGCGCATCACCAACAGCGGTGGCGCGTTGACGCGTCCACTGATCGCGCGGTTGCGCGCCGCGCTGCCCGGTGTCGATATCGTCGCCATGTACGGCCTGACCGAAGCCTTCCGCTCCACCTGGCTTTCGCCGGACCTCTTGGCGGACCATCCGGAGAGCATCGGCCGCGCAATTCCCGATGCGGAAATCCTGGTTGTGAGGGCCGACGGATCGCCGACCGATGACGGCGAGCCGGGCGAACTGGTGCATTGCGGCCCGCTGGTCGCGCAGGGTTATTGGCGCGATACCGGGCGCACCGCCGAGCGCTTTCGCCCGGCGCCCGCCGTCTCCCTCTATGGCGGCACGGCGGTCTGGTCGGGCGATACGGCGGTGCGGGACGCAGACGGGCTGCTGCGCTTCGTGGGTCGCGAGGATGCGATGATCAAGAGCGCGGGCAACCGGATCAGCCCCAGCGAGATCGAGGAAGCGGCGCTCGCCGTCGCGGGCGTGGCGGAGGCGAGCGCGCTGGGGCGACCGGATGAGAAGCTCGGGCAGGCGATCATACTCTATGTGCGGGCGGACACCGCGCTCTGCGAGACGGATCGCCATTCGGTGATCGACCGGTTGCGCGGCGCCCTGCGGCACGATCTGCCCAACTTCATGCAGCCCTCCGAAATTCGCGTGCTGACGGATCTGCCGCGCAATCCCAATGGCAAGATCGATCGCGTGGCGTTGGCGGCCATGGCGGCGGAGAATGCGGCATGAACGCGCAAAAGGTGAAGCCCATGGGGCCGATTCCTGCGGGTTTCGAGAGCGAGGACGGTATGCTGCTGATCGGCGGGCGCGGTGTCGCCGCGATTGCCGACGAGGCAGGCGAGACGCCGCTGTTCGTCTACGACGCCGCCCTGATCCGGGATCGCGTCGCGGCCTTGCGTGCGGCCATGCCGGCGGGTCTGGGCCTGCATTATGCGATGAAGGCCAATCCTTTCCCGCAACTGCTCGACCTGATGGCGGGACTGGTCGACGGCTTCGATATCGCCTCTGCGGGGGAACTGGCGCTGGCGCTCGAGACAGGCATGGCGAGCGCGCATATCAGTTTCGCCGGTCCGGGGAAGACCGACCGCGAGCTGGAAGCGGCGCTGCTGGCCGGCATCACCATCAATCTGGAGTCCGAAGGGGAGGCCGCGCGGACCCTCGCCATCGCCGCGCGCCACGGCCTCCGTCCCCGGCTCGCCGTGCGGGTCAATCCCGATTTCGAGCTCAAGGGCTCGGGCATGCGAATGGGCGGCGGAGCCAAGCCGTTCGGCATCGATGCCGAGCGCGCGGCGGCTCTTGCGCGGAGCCTGATTGCCGAGGGCGCGGAATGGCGCGGCTGGCACATTTTTGCCGGCTCGCAGGCGCTCGATCCGCGGGCGATCATCGCTGCGCAGGGGGAAACGCTGGCTCTGGCCGCCCGGCTCTCCGACGAAGTCGGCGAAACCCCGCCGCTCGTCAATCTCGGTGGCGGGTTTGGCGTCCCCTATTTCCCTGGTGACGAACCGCTCGATATCGCCGCGATTGGTGCGGCCCTGGGCGAAGCACTGGATCGCCGCGCGCCAAGCCTTGCCGACAGCGCCTTCGCGCTGGAACTGGGGCGTTATCTCGTCGCCGAAGCAGGTATCTATCTGACCCGCGTGATCGACGTGAAAACGAGCCAGGGCGAGCGCTTCGCGATCTGCGATGGCGGGCTGCACCATCAACTTGCTGCAAGCGGCAATTTCGGCACGGTCGTGCGCCGCAACTATCCGCTCGCGATCGCCAACCGCTTCGGGGCGCCGGTCGCTGCCGAGCCGATCACCGTGGTCGGTTGCCTCTGCACGCCGCTAGATCGGCTGGGCGATGCCGTGGCGCTGCCCACGGTCGAGGTGGGCGATCTCGTCGCGGTGTTCCTCGCCGGCGCCTATGGCGCCAGCGCCAGCCCGTCCGCCTTTCTGGGCCATGTTCCCGCGATCGAAATGCTGGTGGGGGAAGACTGAGCCGTTGGTCGGGACGGTGTCGGCACGTTCGAGGTTATCCTAACGCTATATTCACCCTTTTCCGCCATAGCGAGGCACTGCTGGACCATGTCCGAGGACGCGTGACACGCGCCTTGCCCACTGGTTCTGCATGGAAAAGAAGGTGGATCAGATGCGTTCCCAGCGGACTATCACGGCATTGTCGCTTGCGGTTTTGACCGCTTCCACGGTTCTGTCGGGCTGTTCGACGGGCACTACGGGGGCGGGGGCCGAGCTGCCGCCCGCCGCGTTCGTCTCGAACATTGAAGGGCCGGGCGAGGAATATGTCATCGGCCCGCTCGACGAGCTCACCATCTTCGTGTGGCGCAATCCGGAACTGGGCGCGAAGGTCCAGGTCCGCCCGGACGGCCGCATCACCACGCCGCTGATCACCGACATGCCGGCCGTCGGCAAGACGCCGGCCATGCTGGCGGACGACATCAAGATCCAGCTTTCGCAATATATCGAGAGCCCGATCGTCTCGGTGATCGTCAACAACTTCTCGGGCACCTATTCGCAGCAGATCCGCATCGTGGGCGCGACCGAGAAGCCCGCTTCGCTGCCCTATCGCGCGAATATGACGCTGCTCGATGCGATGATCGCGGTCGGTGGCCTCTCCGAATATGCCGCCGGCAATCGCGCGCGCCTTGTCCGCTATGAGCGGGCGACCGGCAGCCAGAAGGAATTCAAGGTCCGCATCGGCGACCTGCTGAAGCGCGGCGACTCTGCAGCCAACGTCCGCCTTGCGCCGGGTGATGTTATCATCATCCCGGAGAGCATGTTCTAAGCGCGAACGAGCAAGCGTGGGAGCTTCGGACCAGCGATGAACAATCTTTACGAAGAAATTCAGATCATCCTGCACGGTATCTGGCAGCGGCGCTGGGTCGCGCTGGGCGTGGCATGGGGCGTTTGCCTGCTCGGCTGGCTGGCCGTCGCGCTGGTGCCCAATGTCTATCAGTCGCGCGCGCGTGTTTTTGTGCAGCTGGATTCCGTGCTGCCGAACGACCAGACCCCGCTCGACCAGCAGAAGGCGCTCGATCAGGTTCGCCAGACCATGACCAGCGCCGAGGTGCTGGAGCGGGTGGTACGCAACACCGATCTGGGCGCCGGCGTCCAGTCGGATCGCGACATCGCCATGAAGGTCGGCATGCTGCGGCAGAATGTGACGGTCATCTCGCAGCAGGACAGCCTGTTCGAGATCACCGCCAAGTCCTCCGGCAAGGCGCTGACCGGCCAGCAGAATGCCGTCCTCGCCGCGCAGATCGCCGGCGGGCTCATCCAGGCCTTCCAGGAAACCAGCGTCGCCGGCGGCCTTGCTTCGACGGGGCAGTCGCTCAAGTTCCTCGATCAGCAGATCGACACGCGCGGCAAGGAACTGCAGGCGGCCGAGCAGCGCCGGGTGGACTTCGAGCAGAAGCATCTCGGCTCGATCCCTGGCGGCGGCTCGATCGGCACGCGCATGGACGCCATGCGCACCGAATTGTCGCAACTGGATTCGCAGCTTGTCTCGGCGCAGAGCGCACTTGCCGGCATCAATGGCCAGCTTGCCGGAACGCCCGCGGAGATTGCCGGCATCGGACCGGGCGGTGGTCCCTCGGCGCTGGCGCAGGCGGAAGGCCAGCTCGCAGCAGCCCGCGCGCAGGGCTGGACGGACAGTCATCCCGATGTGGTGTCGCTCAAGCGCCAGATCGACATGCTGCGGCGTGTCGGGGGTGGCGCCGTGGGCGGCACGCGCACGCCAAACCCGGCCTATCTCTCGCTCAAGTCGATCCAGGCCGAGCGCCAGGCGACCGTCTCCGCGCTGCAAGGCCGGAAGGCACAGATCCAGGGCGATCTCAACAACATGGTCCAGCGACAGGTCCAGGAGCCCGGCCTTGCCGCCGAGCAGGACCGCCTCAACCGTGAATATGACGCGATCAAGGCGCAGTATGACAAGCTGCTCGGCGACCGCGAGAACGTTCGCCTGCGTGGCGACGTGCAGAGCGAGGGCGGCACGCTCAAGTTCCGCGTGATTGATCCGCCGTCGGTCTCCGCTATTCCGGCCTCGCCCAATCGGCCGCTGTTGCTGTTCGCGGTGCTGATCGCCGGCATCGGCGCGGGCATCGGCGCGGCTTTCGGCCTCAGCCAGATCCGCACGACCTATGCGACAATCGGCCGTCTTGAAAAGGCGACCGGCCTGCCGGTGATCGGCGGTATTTCCGATGCCGAGACGCCGCAGCGCGCGGAGCAGGCTCGGCGGCACGGTCGCTGGTTCTACGCGGCATGCGGTGGCCTTGGCGGCCTTTGTTGCGTGCTGCTTGCCGTCGAATTCATCCAGCGCGGTATGAGCGCGTGAGCGGGGACAAGAAGAAGATGCCGGGCCAGTCTGCCAAACGGGATGTCCGCTCGCTCATCGAGCGCGCCGCCGAGCATTACGATCTTTCCTCCGCCTTGCGGGGCGAGGCGCCGCGAGCGGTCGTCGAGGCAATGCCGAGTGCGTTCGAACCCGTGCCGGAAGACGCTCCGTTCGACCTGCCCGAGCCCGTCGCGCCGCCGCCGCCCGTCGCCTATGTGCCGCAGGTCGCCTCCTGGTCGGGCATGCGTCACATGATCGATCGCGAGAAGCTGGCCGAGCTGGGCCTCATCCTGCCGGAAGGTGATGTGACCAGCACGAGCGAGGAGTTCCGCATCGTCAAGCGCCGGGTGCTGTCCGCGGCCTTCGATGAGGCCGGGCAGCCCCGCGAGCGCGGCAATTTCGTGCTCGTCAACTCTGCCCATCCGGGCGAAGGCAAGACCTGGTGCGCCATCAATCTCGCCATGAGCCTTGCTGCCGAGCAGGACATGGACGTGCTGCTGGTCGACGCTGATTTCGGCAAGCCGGCGATCTGCGAGCGCCTCGGCCTGCCCGAAGGCACGGGTCTCATGGACGCGCTGGTCGATCCGCAGGTGCCGATCGAGCAGGCGGTGCTGCAGACCGACATTCCCTCGCTCAGCGTGCTGCCCGCGGGTCGCCAGGTGCGTCACGACACCGAGTTTGTCGCGTCCGAGCGTACGCGCCCAGTGCTCGACCGTCTGATCGCCGGCAATCCGCGCCGCATCGTGATCTTCGATTCCCCGCCTGCGCTGGCCGCTTCGCCCGCGTCGGAACTGGCGCGCCATGTCGGCCAGACGGTGCTCGTCGTGCGCGCCGACAAGACGACCGAGGCAGCGCTGCGCGATGCGGTGAACCTCATCAGCGCCTGCCCGAACATCCGCCTGCTGCTCAACGGCGTGAAGTTCTCATCGAGCGGCCGCCAGTTCGGCAGCTATTATGGAAAGACCGCGGGATGACGCGCGTCGGCACTCTCGGGCTCGCCGGCATGCTGGCGCTTGTCGCCGGCGCCGTGCCGGCGGAGGCGCAGAGTGGCGGACTGCTCGGCGATACCGGCGTCACCAGCGGCAACGCCGGAACGACGCAGGCGCGCGAGCAGCGCAACGAGACGCCGCGCCGCCGCGGCGCGACCCGTGCGCGCTCGATGCAGATCACGCCCTATCTGGAGCTCGACCAGACCGCGATCTGGGATCTCAACGGCGGTGGCGACGTGCTGACCTACACCACGGTCGCTGCCGGGGTGAGCGGATCGATGCAGACGCAGAGCGTCTCGATCGCGGCGGACGTCCGCTACGCGCATCAGTTCGCCTGGAACAGCGGCGCGACCGATCATGATATCGTCAGCGGCATCGTCAACGGCCGTTTCGACGTCCTGCGCAATGCGCTGAGCATCGAGGCCGGCGCGCTGGCCACCCGCACACGGTCTGACTTTCGCGGAGCCAACAACTCGCTCGCCGGCGCCAATGCGACGGACAATATCTACTCCGCCTATATTGGCCCCAATGTCACGGTCCCGGTCGGCGATCTCACCCTGACCGGCGCCTATCGCCTCGGCTACAACCGGGTCGATCAGGACACGACCGTGGTTCCTCCGCTCAGCCTGCCGATCGTCGGCAGCGTCGAGGAAAGCTGGATCCACAATGCCAATGCCTCGGTCGGCATGCAGCCGGGCGTCCTTCCGTTCGGCTGGTCGGTCGGTGTGGGCTATATCCGCGAGGATTCCTCGCAGCTCGATCAGCGCTTCGAGGACAAGTTCGGCCGCGCGGACGTGACAGTGCCGATCGGGCCCACCGTCGCCCTGGTCGGCGGCGTGGGCTATGAGGACATCGAGATCAGCAACAAGGACGCGCTGCGCAACGCCAATGGCGTGCCGGTGCGTGACGGCAACGGCCGGTTCGTCACCGATCCGGCCTCGCCGCGCCGCCTGTCTTACGATCAGGACGGCATCATCTGGGACGCCGGCGTGCTGTGGCGGCCGAGCCCGCGCCTTCAGGCGGAGGCGCGCATCGGCCATCGCTACGGCTCGATGAGCTATACCGGCAGCCTGAGCTGGCAGCCGAGCCGTCGCACTTCGGTCCAGGTCACGCTGTTCGACAGCCTCGACAGCTTCGGCCGGGCGCTCAACAGCTCGCTGGCCAATCTCAGCACCGACTTCGTCGTGGTGCGCAATCCGTTCTCGGGCGACATCGGGGACTGCGCCTTCAACAACGGCCAGGCGGGCGGGGCGTGTTTCAACGACACGCTGACCGGCATCAGCACGGCGAATTTCCGCAATCGCGGCCTCGTCGCGCAGATCGCGCGCGAGGGAGACCCCTGGGGCATGACGATCGCGGCGGGCTATGTCCGCCGCAAGTTCATCGCGGACAGCCAGTCCGTGCTGGCCGCCGCCAACGGTCTCGTCGACCAGAACTACTTCGCGGCGATCGGCGTGCAGCGGCCGCTGGACGCGGTTTCCGGGTTCGACGCACAGCTCTATTTCAACTACTTTGACTCGGGGTTCAACGGAGTCGGGGACGTCACCAACATCGGAGCCAATGCAAGCTACCGCCGGACCGTCTGGCGCAGCCTGCAGGCTTCCGCGGCCATTGGCATCGACTCGATCGATCGCCAGGGCCAGGAGGCGTTCGTGTCTCTGCTTGCACAGCTTGGGCTGCGTTATCAGTTCTGACCGAAGGGGCCGGAGAGAAAAGCATGTACGACAAATTCTATCGTTTCACCGGCCGGCCCTTCCAGCTCACGCCCGATCCGCAATTCTATTTCGAGAGCGCGACGCATCGCAAGGCGATGTCCTATCTGGGCTACGGCCTGGCGCAGGGCGAGGGGTTCATCGTCATCACCGGCGATGTCGGCGCGGGCAAGACGACGCTGGTCGGTCACCTGATGGCGACGATCGATCCGCAGCGGCTGACGGCGGTCAAGATCGTCTCGACGCAGGTGGAGGGCGACGACATGCTTCGCCTCGCCGCGCAGGCGTTCGGCATCGCCACCGACAATGTCGAGAAGGCGCATGTGCTGAGCCGCATCGAGGCGTTCCTGCATCATCAGGCGCGCGCCGGGCGGCGCACGCTGCTGATCGTCGACGAGGCCCAGAATCTCGGCCCGACGGCGCTCGAGGAACTGCGCATGCTGAGCAATTTCCAGCTTGGCGGGCAGTCGCTGCTGCAGATCTTCCTGCTCGGCCAGCCCGAGTTTCGCGATCGCATTTCCGGCAGCCACGGGCTCGAGCAGCTCCGCCAGCGCATCATCGCGACCCATCATCTCGAGCCGATGCAGCCCGAGGAAGTTGGTCCCTATATCGAGCATCGCCTCCGCGTGGTCGGCTGGGCCGGCAATCCGCGCTTCACGCCGGGCGCCTATGCGCTGTTGGCGCAGGCCAGCGGCTGCGTGCCGCGTCGTCTCAACGCGCTGGTGAGCCGCGTGCTGCTGCTCGGCGCCATCGACCAGCTCGACATCATTGATGAGCGCGTGGCCGAGGCGGTGGTGGCCGATCTGGGCAATGACTTCGCCAATCCGGACCTAGACAGCGATGTCGATGCCGCCCCGACCGCGGCGCCGCGCGTCAACGGAACCGCGCGCGATGCGCGGGCCGATGTCGGCCGGCTGCGTGCCCTCCAGGCCGAGGTGGAGGCGCTGAATGCCGCCATCGCGCGCAGCGAGGCGGAGCAGGAGGACGAGGCGTTCGCGGTCGGCAACGGCAGCGAGCGCCTGTCCGATGTCGAAACCCGGCTGGCGCGCGCCGAACTGCGCCTCGATGAGCAGGACGAGGTGCTGCGTCGCATCCTTTCCAAGCTGATCGAATGGGTTGAGCGCGATTCGCGCAACGGTCCGTTCACCAGCCGCGTCGCCTGAGGCGTTCTCCTCCGCTCTGACACAAGGAAAAGACCTGTGCTCAATGGCCTGTCTGTCGACATTGAGGATTGGTTTCAGGTCGGAGCCTTCGAGCGCGTCATCGATCGGGCGAGCTGGGATCGCCGCGAAAGTCGCGTGGAACGCAACACCGAGGCAGTCTTGTCCATGTTCGCCCAAGCGGGTGTCATCGGGACGTTCTTCACTTTGGGCTGGGTGGCGGAGCGCCATCCCACGCTGATCCGCCGCATCGTCGAGCAAGGCCACGAGCTCGCCAGTCACGGCTATGACCACAAGCGCGTCTTCCGGATGGATGCGGCGGAATTCCGCGCCGATCTCGCCAAGGCACGCGATCTGCTGGAGCAGGCGGGCGGCGTGAAGGTCACCGGCTATCGCGCGCCCAGTTTCTCGATCGACCAGCGTACGCCCTGGGCGCACCCGATCCTCGCCGAGGCCGGCTATGCCTATTCGAGCAGCGTCGCGCCGATCATGCACGATCATTATGGCTGGCCGCAGGCGCCGCGCTTCTCCTTTCTGCCGGTCGCGGGCAGCGATCTGGTCGAGCTGCCGGTGACGACGGCGCGGCTCGGCTCGAAGGTGCTTCCGGCCGGGGGGGGAGGCTTTTTCCGCTTGCTGCCTTATGGTCTGTCGCGTTGGGCATTGCGCCAGGTGACCGAGCAGGACGAGCGGCCCGCCATCCTCTATTTCCACCCGTGGGAGATTGATCCGGAGCAGCCGCGCGTCGCCAATGCGCCGCTGCGCTCGAAGGTGCGGCATTACACCAATCTCGGCGCGATGGCCGGCAAGCTGGAGCGGCTGCTCGGCGATTTCCGCTGGGGCCGGATCGACAGCTTCGTCGCCAACGAGCGCGCCCGCGCCGTCCCGTTCCCGGTCGTCCATTGAGGCATTGGCCGGACATGACGGGCGACCTCATCATCGGCCAGGTCGATCTCGACGACGCGCAGCAGGTGGCGCAGGTCGAGCAATGGGTCTGCGCGCATCCTGCCTCGACGCCGTTTCATCGCCCAGCCTGGATCAGGGCGGTGGCGAGGGGCAACGGCCAGACCGCCCGCATGCTCGCAGCGCGCGATGCGACCGGCGCAATTGCAGGCCTGTTGCCGCTCAATGTCGTTCACAGCCCACTGTTCGGGCGCGCGCTCGTCTCCTCAGGCTTCGCTGTCGACGGCGGCATCCTGACCGACAGCAAGACCGTTTCCGACGCCCTGGCGGCCGAGGCGGTGCGCCTAGCCGAAAGCTGGTCCTGTCCGACGATCGAGCTGCGCGGGGGCGACAATCCAGGCGCGGGCTGGATCACCAAGGCCGACGCCTATCTGGGCTTCGTCCGCCCGATCGCGGCCGATGACGAGGCCGAGCTGGAAGCCTGCCCGCGCAAGCATCGCGCAGAGGTGCGCAAGGGGCTCGCCAACGATCTCGATATCCGCTTCGGGTCCGACCAGAGCCTGCGCGATCCCTTTTACGCGCTCTATTGCCGCACCGTGCACAATCTCGGCACGCCGGTTTTCCCGCGCGCCATGTTCGACGAGGTGCTGGATGCGTTCGGGCAGACGGCGGAGATCGTCCTCGTCTCGAAGGACAGCGAGCCGCTGACCGCCGTTGCCGCGCTTTATCATGGCGGCAAGGTGATGCCCTATTGGGCGGGCGCGGATCGCGATGCGCGCCATGCCCGCTCGAACGAGATCGCGTATTTCGCGCTGATGCAGCGGGGCCGTGAGCGCGGCTGCCACAGTTTCGATTTCGGCCGTTCGAAGGTCGGCACTGGCACCGCCAACTACAAGAAGAACTGGGGCTTCGAGCCTACACCGCTCGCTTATCACATCCATGCCGCGCCGGGGCATGAGCCGCGCGACATCAACCCGCTCTCGCCGCAATATGCGCGCAAGGTGGCGCTTTGGAAGGCGCTGCCCAAGGGTGTCGCCGACTTCCTCGGCCCCTGGATCGCCCGAGGCCTCGGCTGATGCCGGGTTTTCAGGGGGAAATCCTTTTCCTCGCTCACCGCATCCCCTGGCCGCCGGACCGGGGCGACAAGATCCGCTCGCATCACGAGTTGCGCGCGCTGGCCGAGCTGGCGCCGGTTCATGTCGGTTGCTTCGCCGATGATGCGCGGGACGAGAGCTTCGCGCCCCACATGGCGAACATCACCGCCAGCCAGTGCGTCGTGCGTCGCCCGGGTAACAAGCCCGCCGCCGCTTTGCGCGGCCTTGCCCGCCGCGATCCGCTGTCCGTCGCGCTGTTCGAGAGCGAGGAGATGCACGCCTATGTCCGCCGCACGCTCGCCGAGCGGCCGATCCGGGCGATCTTCGGCTTCTCTGGTCAAGTCGCGCAATATGCGCAGGATCTGCCCGCCGGCTGTCGCTTCATCATGGATTTCGTCGACATCGATTCCGCCAAGTTCGCGGCTTATGGCGCCGCCCGAGGCGGGCCGATGGGCTGGGTCAACCGGCGCGAGGGGCGCGTGCTCGCGGATTACGAGCGGGCGGTCGCTGCACGGGCGGACGTCTCCCTGTTCGTGAGCGAGGCTGAAGCTGGGCTGTTCCGCCAGAACCACGGCTTCCCTCGCGAGACTGTCCGGGCGCTCGAGAACGGCGTCGCTCTCGACTATTTCTCGCCGGACGCCACCATCGCGCCATTGCCAGCGGGACTGCGCGGTGAGGGGCCGCTGATCGTTTTCACCGGTCAGATGGACTATCGCCCCAATATCGAGGCCGTGACCGATTTCGCCACGCGTAGCATGCCGAATATCCTCGCTGTGCATGGCGACGCGCGGTTTGCCATCGTGGGGCGCGACCCGACGCCGCAGGTGCGTGCGCTCGCCGACTGGACAGGCGTCGTCGTCACTGGCGCTGTGGACGACGTGCGCCCCTGGCTCGCGGCGGCGGATGTCGTCGTGGCGCCGCTGCGAATCGCGCGGGGTATCCAGAACAAGGTGCTGGAAGCGATGGCGATGGCGCGGCCGGTGGTAGCCTCGGTCGAGGCCGCCGAGGGCATCGACGCGGTCGACGGCTGCGATTTCCTGATCGCGCGCGATCCCGAAGCGGAAGCAGCGCAGGTGCTAAGCCTGCTCGCCGATCCCGCGTGCGCCGCCGCAATGGGCGTGGCCGCGCGCCTCCGCGTGGCGCAGCGCTATAGCTGGGCGGCGGCGATGGCGCCGCTCGCGGATCTGCTGGCGAGCAGTGCATCCTCCGCGCAGGCCGCATGAGCACGGCGCCCGTTCCGCGTTCGTCCTGGCAACATCTCGTCCTGCGTGAGGCGGCGGGCTGGAAGGCGGCGTTCGTCCGGCTGGCGCTGCTGGCGCTCCTGTTCGCCGCGCTGTTCCATGCCGATCTCGTCGATCTCGTGCAGGTCTGGCTGAACAGTACGCCCTACAGCCATTGCGTGTTCCTGCCGTTCATCATCGGCTGGATGATCTGGCAGCGGCGCGACGGGCTGGCCCAGCTCACGCCGGAGGGCTGGTGGCCGGCCTTGATCTGGCTCGGCGCCGGGACCGTCACCTGGCTGCTCGGCTGGGCGGCGGGAGTCGCGCTGTTCCGCCATGCCGCACTCGTCATCATGGCGCAGGGCCTCGTGCTGGCGACTTTGGGACCGGCCATTGGGCGCGCGCTCGCCTTTCCGCTGTTCTACGCTTTCTTCATGATCCCCGTGGGCACCGAGGCCGAGCCCGTGCTGCAGATCCTCACCGCCCGCATGGCGATCAACATGCTCTGGCTTGTCGGCGTGCCCGCGGAGGTCTCGGGTATCTTCATCACCACGCCCAACGGCTATTTTCGCGTGGCCGAGGCCTGCAGCGGCACCGGCTTCCTCATCGCCATGGCCGCCTTCGCCGCACTGGTTGCGCACATCTGCTTCAGGAGCCCGCTACGTCGCGCGTTGTTCGTCGTCGGGGCGCTGCTGCTCTGCCTGCTCGCCAACGGCGTGCGCGCCTTCGGCGTCATCTGGATCGCCTATCACAGCAGCGTGGAGTCGGCCGTGGTGGTCGATCACGTCACCTATGGCTGGCTGTTCTTCGCCGTGGTCATCATGGTGCTGCTGGCGCTTGCCTGGCCATTCTATGATCGCTCGCCCTTCGAGCCGTGGTTCGACCCCGCTCGCCTGCAGGGCGCGGTAGCGCAGGGCAGGGGACCTCGCTGGGGTCTCGTGCTCGCGGCAGGGGCGCTCATGGCCGCGCCGGTAGGCTGGTCGGTGGCGTCTCGCGCCCTTGTGCCGTCGCTTCAGCCGCTTGCTGCCGTGCCGGCAGTGACCGGCTGGCGATCGGAAGGCCCCTCGACGCCGCAGAACTGGGAACCGCATTTCGTCGGCGCCGACGACGTGCGTGTCATATCCTATCGCGATCGCGCTGGCCGGACCGTGGAGCTTGCGATCGTCCGTTTCGCTTATCAGGCCGAGGGCAAGGAGCTTGTCGGCTTCGGCCAGGGGGCTGCCGCGCCGGACGGACAGGGGGACTGGACCTGGGCGGAAGCGGCTTCCGCGCCGGACCATGCGCGCGGCGATGTGCTGCAAGGGGCGCATGGCGAGCGAAGGCTTGCCTACAGTTTCTATCGGGTCGGCACTACGCTCACCGGGCAATCCGGCCGGGTCAAGCTGGAGACGTTGAAAGTCCGCCTGCTGGGCCGGGATCAGCGGGCTGCGGCGATCCTCGTGAGCGCGACGATCCCCGCCGGGCCGGAGGGCGAAACACAGGCGGCAGAGGCGCTGGCCGATTTCCTCCGCGCACTCGGCCCGATCGAAGAAGTGGCTGACCGCAGCCTCGCGATCCGCTAGGCGCACGGACAATGTGCGGCATCGCGGGCATCTTCTTCGTCGAGACGGGCAAGCCGGTGGACGAAGCGCGCGTGCGGGCCATGCTTGCGCCCATGGAGCATCGCGGGCCTGACGGATCGGGCGTGTGGAGCGCGCCCGGCGTCGGTCTCGGCCATCTGCGCCTTTCGATCATCGATCTTGGCGGCGGCGCCCAGCCCATGGCGACTCCGGAAGGCGATGTCGTCGTCACCTTCAACGGCGAGATTTACAATTTCGCCGAGTTGCGCGCCGAGCTGGAAGCGAAGGGCCATGTCTTCCGCACACACAGCGACACCGAGGTCATCCTGCATGGGTGGCGGCAATGGGGCGAGCAGTGCGTCGAGCGCTTCAACGGCATGTTCGCCTTCGCGCTTTACGATGCGCGCACGCAATCCCTGTGGCTGGTGCGTGACCGGTTCGGCGTGAAGCCGCTCCATTATGCGACGCTGGCCGATGGCAGCCTCATCTTCGCGTCCGAACTGAAGGGCCTCCTTGCCCATCCGGGCTTGCGCCGCGTGCCGGAGCTGACCGCCGTCGAAGACTATCTGGCCTATGGCTACGTCCCGGACGACACCTCCATCGTGAAGGGCGTTCGGAAACTCGCGGCTGGGCATGCCTTGCTGGCGGTGCGCGGGCGCCCCTTGCCGGCGTCGGGCCGTTACTGGGACATCAGCTTCGCCGATCGCGAAAAAGGCAAGCAGGACGATCTCGAGGACGAGCTACTGGCGCGGCTGCGCGATGCCGTGCGCTCGCGCATGGTCGCGGACGTGCCGCTGGGCGCGTTCCTTTCCGGCGGTGTCGACAGCAGCACCGTGGTCGCCCTGATGGCGGAGGCCAGCACCCAGCCGGTCAAGACCTGCACCATCGGCTTCGATGTCGCCGCTCTCGACGAGACCGATTATGCTGAGCGCATCGCCCGGCGCTTCGCCACCGATCATCGCTCGCGCGTGGTCTCGCCGGATGACTTCGATCTCATCGACACGATTGCCGGTCATTTCGACGAGCCGTTCGCCGACGCATCGGCGTTGCCGACCTATCGGGTCTGCGAACTGGCGCGCGAAAGCGTGACCGTCGCGCTGTCGGGCGATGGTGCGGACGAGGGCTTTGCCGGCTATCGGCGCCATCTCTTCCAGCATCGCGAGGAAATGATCCGCGGCCTCATCCCCGGCGGGCTGCGGCGCGGCGTCTTCGGCTCGCTCGGCGCGGTCTATCCCAAGGCGGACTGGGCGCCGCGCTTCCTCCGCGCCAAGTCAACTTTTCTCGGTCTCGCGGCCGATGGCGGGGAGGCCTATGCCGCGTCGGTCGGCGTGACGCCGGCGCCGCTGCGTGCCGAGCTGTTCACGGACGCGGCCCGCGCCGGCCTTGGCGGCCATCGGGCGGAGGACCGCTATGTCGCGGCGATGCGGGATGCGCCTGCGCGCGATCCCATCGACCGGGCGCAATATGCGGATCTCAAGATCTGGCTGCCTGGCGATATCCTCACCAAGACCGACCGGATGAGCATGGCGGTGAGCCTCGAGGCGCGAGAGCCGCTGCTGGATCACCGACTGATCGAGTTCGCCGCGCGCCTGCCGGTGCGCCAGCGCATCCACGGCCGTTCGGGCAAGTATCTCCTCAAAAAGACGATGGAGGACATGCTGCCGCTGGATATCCTCTATCGGCAGAAAATGGGGTTCGTGACGCCGGTCAGCCAGTGGTTTCGCGGCGCCCTGGCCGGGGAGGCGCGGGCAATTGCGGGCGGATCGGCGCTGGCGCGGACGGAATGGTTCGACATGCGTCGCATCGCTCGCCTTGCCGAGGCACATCGCAATGGCGTCGCCGACCATGGCCGGCTATTGTGGCAGCTCGTGATGCTGGAAAAGTCCCTCGAGAGGCTGTTTGCATGATCGCCCGGGCAGCCCTGGCCGCGGTTCTCCTCGGTCTGGCTGCTCCTGCTCTCGCTGACGAGGAATTGCGGCCGCTCTGCGCCGACCGTCCGGGCATCGGTACACCTCCCTGCATCGTCGATCGCGCTCATGTTGTGGGCGAAGTCGGGCTGGTGGCCTGGACCGCGACGCGCGACGGCGACGAGCGGACGGACACGATCGTGCTGGGTGATCTCCTTGCGCGCTATGGCCTCGACGACCGGACCGAACTGCTACTGGGCTGGACGGCGTTCGGCCGTGTGCGGAGCAGCGACGCTTCCGGCGTCGAGACGCTGTCCGGCATCGGCGACGTGACGATCGGGCTCAAGCGCAGCCTGCGCCAACCAGACGGCTCTGGTTTTTCTGTCGCCGTGCAGCCACTGCTCTCCCTGCCGACCGGAAGCGTCGCCATCGGCGCGCGGGACTGGGGGGCGCGTCTCATGCTGCCGATCGCCTTCACTCTCAACGATGTGGTGCAGTTCAGCCTGACGCCTGAAATTGACGCGGTGGTGGACACTGAACAGGATGGCCACCACCCCGCCTACGGTGGTGCGGCAGGTCTCGGCCTGACCCTCACCGACAACATCTCGACAGCGCTGGAAGTGGGCTATCTGCGCGACGAGGATCCGGCCGGCACGGAGAGCCGTTGGGTCGGCAGCGCTTCGCTGGCCTGGCAGGTCGGCGACAACTGGCAACTCGATGCCGGAACCGTGCTTCCGATCGACACGGGCACGCGGGGCGTGAAAGTCTATTTCGGCGTCGCGCGGCGCTTCTAGGCGCCGGACGGATAATCCGCCCGCACGAAATAGAGTCCATCGGGCGGCGCATTGTGGCCGAGCGCGGTACGGTCCCTCGCGTCGAGGGCGGCCTTCATGTCGGCGACCGACCAGGTGCCCATGCCGACCAGTCCCAGGCATCCGACCATGGAACGGACCTGATGATGCAGGAAGCTGCGCGCCTCGGCATAGACGGTGATCTGCTCGCCTTCCCGGACGACGTCCAGCCGGTCGAGCGTGCGCATCGGGCTGTCGGCCTGGCATTGGGCGGAGCGGAAGGTGGTGAAGTCGTGCCGGCCGATGAGATGCCGGGCCGCCGCCTGCATCGCATCGCTGTCCAGCACCTGCGGCACCCGCCAGATCAGCCCTTCCTGCACGGTCAGGGGCGCCCGGCGGTTGAGGATGCGATATTCGTATGCGCGGCCGATGCAGGAGAAGCGCGCGTGCCAGTCGCTCGCCACCGTCTCGCAGCCGATGATGGCGATAGGCTCAGGCCGCAGGTGGGCATTGAGCGCTTCCATCAGGCGGAAGGGCGTGATCTCCTTGTCGAGGTCGACATGCGCGCGCATGCCAAGGGCGTGGACGCCGGCATCGGTGCGGCCGGCGCAATGGATCACGGGGACGCTCCCGACGACACGGCCCAGCGCCTCCTCGATATGCTGCTGGACGGTGGGGCCGTGAGCCTGGCGCTGCCAGCCCATATAGGGCCGGCCGTCATATTCCACCGTGAAGGCGAAGCGGGTCATTCCAGTGTGGTGCCGGCCGGAATGGGGAAACCGCGCAGCAGCTCAGCCGCACTCATCGCGCCCTTGCCGGCGCGCTGGACGAGGGTGGGACGGAGCGAGCCCTGAGGGCCGCAGCCGACGAGCAGCGCGTCATCGAGCACAAGGCCGGGCTCGCCGGGCCGGTCCTCGATGGCGGCGGCGAGAATCTTGATCCGCTCCCCCTGATGGCTGACCCAGGCGCCCGGCACGGGATTATAGGCGCGCACCTGTCGTTCCGCGGCGACCGGCCCGGCCGCGAAATCGACATGGCTTTCGGCCTTGTCGATCTTTGCCGCATAGGTGACGCCGTTCTCGGGTTGCACGACCGGCGGAAAAGCGCCGATATTGCCCAGAACCTCGGCCATCAGGGCCGCGCCGCTCCTTGCCAGTTCGTCGGTCAGTTCGCCTGCCGTCTTGCCTGCGATCGGCGTGTTGACGGTCGCCAGCATGGGCCCGGTGTCGAGGCCCTTGCCCATTGCCATGATCGTCACGCCGGTCTGCTCGTCGCCCGCGAGGATCGCGCGCTGGATCGGCGCCGCGCCGCGCCAGCGGGGGAGGAGCGAGGCGTGGACGTTGAGACAGCCGAGGCGGGGCGCATGCAGAACCGGCAGCGGCAGGATCAGGCCATAGGCGGCGACCACCGCGGCATCGGCCTCGAGATCGTCGAAAGCGGCCTGTTCGGCCTCGTCGCGCAGGGTGAGGGGACTGCGAACCTCCAGTCCGAGCGCCTGCGCGCGCGCCTGCACGGGACTGGGTCGGGGCGCCTTGCCGCGTCCGGCCGGACGGGGCGGCTGGGTATAGACGGCGACGATGTCGTGGCCGGCATCGACCAGCGCATCGAGCGTCGGCACCGCGAAATCGGGCGTGCCCATGAAGATGATCCGCATGGCCGCTTCTGAAACGCTTGTAAGGGCAGAGCGCAAGCCCTTATTTGGCACCCATGTCATCACCCGAGATCGAAGCGCTGACCCAGGCGCTCGCCCGACTGCCCGGGCTTGGCCCCCGTTCGGCGCGGCGCGCGGTGCTCCACCTGCTACAGCGGCGGGATACCGCCCTCGTGCCGCTGCTCCGCGCGCTTGAAAGCGTGCAGGCGAACATGGTGCACTGCGCGATCTGCGGAAATGTCGATACGATCGACCCTTGCGGCATTTGCGCCGATCCGCGCCGGGACGCACGCGCGCTCTGCGTGGTGGAGGACGTCGCCGATCTCTGGGCGCTGGAGAAATCGCGGCTCTTTCCCGGCCGCTTTCATGTGCTGGGTGGGCGCCTGTCGGCATTGGACGGCGTGCGGCCCGAGGATCTCGCCATTGCCCCGCTCGTCCAGCGGGTTGCAGCCGGCGGCATCGACGAGGTTGTGCTTGCGATGAACGCCACGCTCGAGGGGCAGACGACGGCGCACTACATCGCCGAACGGCTCGAAGCCTATCCGGTGCGATTAACGCAGCTGGCCCACGGGGTGCCCGTGGGCGGCGAACTCGACTATCTCGACGAGGGTACGCTGGCCCAGGCGCTGCGCGCGCGCCGGCCGATCGGCTGACAGGCCGCAAGAACAAGACGATCCAGGAAAGGAGAGCGATCGCGATGGCCGCATCAGGCACATTTTCCCCGCTGGCGCATCGCGTCTTCCGTTTCATCCTGCTCGGCGCGCTGCTCTCGCATTTCGGCAATGCTATCCAGTCGGTCGGCGCGGCATGGCAACTGACCAGCACGGGGCAGCCGGCGGACATCGTGGCATTGGTGCAGAGCGCGACCAACCTACCGATCATGCTGCTCGCGCTTCCGGCGGGAGCATGGGCGGATATGCTCGACCGGCGCAGCGTCATGCTTGGCGCGCAGACTGGCATGTTCCTCCTGTCGGTCGTGCTGGCAGCGCTCAGCTTCGGAGGCGTGACGTCGCCCGCTCTGATCATCGGGTTGACCGCCTTGCTGGCCTGCGGCGTCGCCTGCTTCGGCCCGGCGCTCTCGGCCTCGATCGCTGGTATCGTCCCTCGCACCGAGCTTGCCTCGGCCGTCGCGCTCAACATTCTCGCCTTCAACGTCGCGCGCAGCCTCGGCCCCGCGATCGGCGGCGCGATCGTCGCGGTGGGCGGCGCGAAGACCGCCTTCGTGGTCAACGCGCTGAGCTACCTTGCCGTCATCACCATCCTCTGGCGTTGGCGTTCGACCCAGGTTCCGGCGCAAGGCAGCCGCGCCCTGTTGCCGGCCATCGCCGAGGGCTTTCGCTTCGCGCTCGGGTCGCCCTCCGTGCGGACGATCATGCTCCGTGCGGTCACTTTTACCGCGGCCGGCAGCGCCGCCTGGGCGCTGATGCCGTTGGTCGCGACCGAGTTGCTGGGGCAGGGATCCGTGACGTTTGGCCTGTTGCTGGGCGCGCTCGGCCTCGGCGCAGTGATCGGCGCGGCGAGCAGCACCTGGTTTCGCCAGCGCTTCTCAAGCGAGGCGATCATCCGCGCAGCCGGGATCATCTATGGTATCGGCTGCGTCATCGTCTCGATGCGGCCGGGCCTCTGGCCGATGCTCGTGCTGCTGGTGGCGAGCGGGGCAGGCTGGGTGCAGGCGCTCTCGGGTTTCTCCGTGGCCGGGCAGATGTGGTCGCCGCGCGAACTGGTCGGCCGTGTGACCGCCATGGTGAGCAGCCTCACGTTCGGCGGCATTGCCCTTGGCAGCTGGCTCTGGGGCCATTTCGCCGAGGATCATGGCGTGGCCACGGCGCTCCTGACCTCGGGCGCGGCAATGATTGTGCTGCCGGTCATCGGGTTGATCTTCCCCATGCCGAAGCATGAGGCGACGGCGGTGAAATAGCCGCGTCAGTGTCAAAACGATCATTCTGATCGGAACAAAGCATCAACGCCGGCTTGATCTTGCGCTGCGCGTCCCATATCTCGGCGTCATGGCCATTCGCCCTATCATTGAGACTCCGGACCCGCTGCTCCGGACCATTTCGACGCCTGTCGAGACGATCGACGATGAGCTTCAGACGCTGATCGACGACATGCTCGAGACAATGTACGACGCGCCCGGCATTGGTTTGGCCGCGATCCAGGTCGGCGTGCCCAAGCGCGTGCTGGTGATCGACCTGCAGGAGCCGGAATCTGACGAGGAAGGTGCGCCGCCGATCAAGCGGCCGATGATCTTCATCAATCCGCAAATCCTCGAAACTTCGCCGGAGCAGTCAGTTTATAACGAAGGCTGCCTCTCGGTGCCCGATCAATATGCCGAGGTCGAGCGCCCGGCACGCATCCGTGCGAGCTGGATGGACCGGCAGGGCCGCATCCATGAAGAAGAGCTGGACGAACTGATGTCCACCTGCCTGCAGCATGAGATGGATCACCTCGAAGGCATCCTCTTCATCGATCATCTTTCGCGCCTGAAGCGCGACATGCTGCTCAAGAAGCTCGCCAAGCTGCGCAAGGCAGCCTGACGCTACGTCAAGCTTGTATTTACGCCAGAACAGGCGCGCGCCTTCAATGCTCGCTGTGTGGTAGCGCACAGAAGCGGGGCGATCTCGCGAGTATTTTCCGCGCGTTATCGTGAAAAGGCAGGGGTTAACCCTTGAGCGAATCGTTAATTTCTGGGTAATTTCCCCTAGTGGGTGGGGCTGCATGCCCCAAATTGGGGGTGTGGGGGCATGTCCAAGACGCGGCAGGGACCGTGGTGCCGGTTATCGACGGCGACGTTATCGCTGCTGATGATCGGCGCGATATCGGGGGGATTTGTCAGTGCGGCTTTCGCCCAGAGCGCGGCGGGAGCGGCTCCGGCAGCCAACGGCATCGGATCCAACTTCGAACTCGTCTTCTGGCAGTCCATCATGGCGAGCGATGATCGCGCCCAATATGAGGCGTATCTCGCTCAGTATCCGAACGGGACATTCAGCGGCCTGGCCCGCGCCAAGATTGTATCGCTAAGCAAGGGCGAAGCGCCCGCCCCTACGCAGCCCGCACCCATCGCCGTTCCTGCCCAGATCACGTCGACCGCGAGCGCGCCGAAGCCGGCGACCGTCGGGCCTGCCTCTCCCGGTCCCGCACTGGCGACGTTCCCGGCGCTTCCCGATGTGCCGGCTCCCGCACCGCCACCGGAGGCTGCTGCACCAACGGCTCGCGTCCAGGTCGCTGCGCCGGCATCGCCTCCGCCGGCAGTCCCGGGAGCGCAACCGGCCGTGGCGGTGACGGTCGCCGCCGCGCCTCCTGCCGGCGTCGCGGCTACTCCACCCGCCGAGGCCACCGGACCGTCGCTGCTTGCCCGGCTGGCCGCTTATTCGACGCAGGGTGCAACCACCCCCGCGCTTGCCGCGACATCGGCCTTGCCCGTCCGCCCCGAACTCGCTGCTGTTCCCCCAATCGCGCTACCGGAGCAATTCTGCTCGGCGGAAGAGCGCAATCGTTTCCACGACGCCGCCTATCTGCCGACGGTCAAGATCGCCGACAGCAACAATACTGCGGCGATCACCTATCTGGACCGGCTTCAGGCGCAGTACGATGCACGCGTCAAGGATCACGACATTGCCGGGGCCAATGCGATTGCCAAGAATGCGGGGACGTTCCGCCCGCTCGCCGAGCAGGCTTACGCTGCCCGCAGCGCCTTGCTGAGCCTCTTCGATCGTATGATGGCCGTGCCCATCAAATCCTGTCAGCCCGTGAAATGAGGTGCGCCATGACGTCCTTGCGCTTTCTCGGTCTTGTTCCGCTGGCGGCCATGGCGGCGACGCCCGCGCAAAGTGCGTCGACCTGCTGGGACAATGAGGCAGTAGGCGCCGCCCGGGTCATGGAATTCCAGATCGCGATGATGATCGCCACGCTGCGATGCACGGCCCTCAATCTCGATCTGGAAGGCGATTTCAAGCGCTTCGCAGAATCGAACAAAATCGTTCTCAAGGATGCCGATCTTCGGCTGAAGAAGCAATTCGGCGGCACTGGCAGGGTGAGCCATGCCAGCTACCAGAACTTCCAAACCACGGTCAGCAACCGGCACAGTTATCGCGACCCGACGGTGCAGACCTGCACCCTGTTCCGGGACGTGGCCGCCGAACTCGGCAAGGCGGACACCAGCGCGGCGACTTTGACCAGCTTTGCCAATGCCCTCATCCCCGAGCCATGGATCGAAGGCGATCGTTGCGTGCAGACGGCCGAGGCGAAATAACGCGCCGCGGCTGCGAGCAGCGTGCGGCGGGGAGAGCAGGGATGGACGAAACCCTCCATGAAGGCGTGGTCGGCGCGGGCTTCCAGTTTGCCTCGGGCCTTGCCGTCGGGCGTGTCGACAATCCCTATCCCGACTCGACGTTGCGCCTTCAGCAACCCTATTTCCGGGAGCGGGGCGTCGACCTGGATATGCTCGTGCCCGGCTGGGTGCTCGGTACGATCAACATCAAGCTGAGTCATGAGCTCAAGCTCGGCCGCGCGGATTTGACCGCGAGACTGGTCGACTGGACCGGCGATCTCCCGAACCCCCGCGCGCGGATCGCGCCGGAAAGCTTCTCCTTCGTGCACTGTCGCCTGCGCCATGGCGGGCGGGACTATCCGGGCCTAATCTACTATCCGCATCCGGAGACCAAGCCGGTGTCCGTCAACGCGCACCATTATGACGTGCTGGAAGTGATCGCGGCGAAGGTTGTCGATCTCCAGCCGGGAGACCGCGCCGCTATCATCTGCCGGGCCGATGCGTTCGTGCCATTCCAGCGCTGATGAGTGAGCGTCAGGCCGGATCGAGCTGGTGCAGGATCAGCGAGTTTCCGTCCGGATCGAAGATCGGCATCATGCGGCAATGCGGCCCCTTGATCATCTCCGGGGAGCCGGTGCGAATGCCCTCGCCGTGCAGCGTGGCGACCAGCGTCTCGATATCCTCGACCTCCAGCGCGATCACGCCGCCGGCGCTGGCGCTCGGCTGATGCTGGGGCATGACGGTGGTAATGGCGAAGCAGCCGCCTTCCGGTAGGTCATATTCGACCCAGGGACTCTGCTCGCTCGCGCTGCTGGTGAGGCCGAGCGTCCCTTCGTAGAAGGCGCGGGCCCGGGCCATGTCCTTGACCGGGTAAAGCGTGAAGGCGACCTTGCGGATCATATCCCGTTCCTCCCTGCGGCCGAACGGGAGGCGGCGAGTTGTCCGCCCCTTTAAAGCCGTTCGCCCTGAGCCTTTCGACGGGCTGCACTTCTACCTCACTGCGATGCAGGAAGGAAAGCCAGCCCGTCGACAAGCTCAGGGCGAACGATGTTCTTGGGCTTCGCCCGGCAGGTGCCGTATCAGCGCTGGCTCACCGGAACGTAGGGGCGCTGGGCCGGGCCGGTGTAGAGCTGGCGCGGACGGCCGATCTTCTGCTCTGGGTCCGAGATCATTTCGTTCCAGTGTGCGACCCAGCCCACGGTGCGGGCGAGAGCGAAGAGCACGGTGAACATGTCGGTCGGGAAGCCGATCGCCGAAAGGATGATGCCCGAATAGAAGTCGACGTTCGGGAACAGCTTCTTCTCGATGAAATAGTCGTCGTGAAGGGCCATGTCCTCGAGCTGGCGGGCGACGTCGAAGATCGGATCAGTGACATTCAGCGCCTCGAGCACCTCGCGGACGGTCTTCTGCATGACCGTCGCGCGCGGGTCGTAGTTCTTGTAGACGCGGTGACCGAAGCCCATCAGGCGGAACGGGTCGTCCTTGTTCTTGGCGCGCGCGATGTAAGCCGGGATGCGCTCGGGCGTGCCGATCTCGCGCAGCATGTTGAGCGCGGCCTCGTTGGCGCCGCCATGCGCCGGGCCCCAGAGGCAGGCGATGCCGGCCGCGATGCACGCGAACGGATTGGCGCCCGACGAGCCGGCGAGACGCACGGTCGATGTCGAGGCATTCTGCTCGTGGTCGGCATGAAGGACGAAGATGCGGTCCAGCGCCCGCTCGATCACCGGATTGACCTCATATTCCTCAGCAGGGACCGAGAAGGTCATGCGCAGGAAATTGCCGGTGTAGCTGAGGTTGTTGTCCGGATAGACGAAGGGCTGGCCGACCGAATATTTGTAGGCCATCGCCGCGAGCGTCGGCATCTTGGCGATCAGGCGATGGCTCGCGACCATGCGCTGGTGCGGATCGGTGATGTCGGTCGAGTCGTGGTAGAAGGCTGAGAGCGCGCCGACCACGCCGCACATGATCGCCATCGGATGCGCGTCGCGACGGAAGCCGCGGAAGAAGGTGCTGAGCTGTTCGTGCACCATCGTGTGACGCGTGATGGTGCGGGTGAAGTCGCCGAGCTGATCCTGGGAGGGCAGGTCGCCGCGCAGTAGCAGATAGGCGACTTCCATGAAGCTCGACTGCTCGGAGAGATCCTCGATCGAATAGCCGCGGTGCAGCAGCACGCCCTGGTCGCCGTCGATATAGGTCAGCGCGGAGTCGCAGCTAGCCGTCGAGGTGAAGCCCGGATCGTAGGTGAACATGCCCGTCTGGGCATAGAGCTTACGGATGTCGATGACCTTCGGACCGACCGAGCCGGCGAGGGTCTTGAGTTCCAGCTCTTTTTCGTCGGTGGTCAACTTCACTGTGTCGCTCATTCTATCACCCCTTATTCCATCTCTCGCGCCCGATCACCTTGCCGATCAACCCTGGACCTGATCCCCCAGTCGTCCAAGCGTCTCGTCACGCCCAAGGTGGTAAAGCACGTCGAATATTCCCGGCGAGGTGGTTCGCCCGGTTAATGCGGCGCGCAGCGGCTGAGCCACCTTGCCGAGACCAAGACCGGCATCCTCTGCGACGGTCCGTACCGCAGTCTCAATCCCTTCAAGCGTCCAGTCCGGCAGCGCGCGCAGATGATCGGCCACGGTCTTGAGCAAGACCTGCGCGTCAGCGTCTAGCAACTTTGCCGCGGCCTCGTCGACAGGAATCGGCCGAACGGAGAAGAGGAACGCGGCGCCATCGACCAGCTCCAGCACGGTTTTCGCACGGGGCTGGAGGGCGGGCATGATCGCGGTCAGCCGGTGCAGGCGCTCGGCCGCCTCATTGTTTCCAAGCGGCGGCATGCGCTCGGCGACCAGCGCGGCGAGATGTGCCGGATCGGCCTCGCGAATGTAATGGCCGTTCAGGTTCTCGAGCTTCTTGATATCGAAGCGCGACGGCGACCGACCGACCCCGGACAGGTCGAACCACTCGATCGCCTGATCTCGGCTGATGATCTCGTCGTCGCCATGGCCCCAGCCGAGCCGCAGCAGATAGTTGTTCACCGCTTCGGCCAGCATGCCGAGTTCGTCGCGATAGGCGTCGACACCCATGGCGCCGTGGCGCTTGGAGAGCTTGGCGCCGTCCGCGCCGTGGATCAGCGGGATGTGAGCATATACCGGCTCGGGCCAGTCCATCGCCTTGATGATGCCGAGCTGGCGGAATGCATTGTTCAGATGGTCGTCGCCGCGAATGACGTGCGTCACGCCCATGTCGTGATCGTCCACCACCACGGCGAGCATGTACGTCGGCGTGCCGTCCGAGCGGAGCAGGATCATGTCGTCCAGCTCGCTATTCTGCACGACGACCCGGCCCTGCACGGCGTCCTCGATGACCGTCTCGCCCTCGCGCGGAGCCTTGAGGCGAATGACAAAAGGCTTGTCGCCACCTTCGGCCGCGTCACGGTCGCGCCAGCGGCCGTCATAGCGCATCGGCTGTTTGGCGGCGCGCTGAGCCTCGCGCAGCTCGGCCAGCTCCTCGGGCGTGGCGAAGCATTTATAGGCATGGCCTTCGGCCAGCATCTGGTGCGCGACTTCGGCGTGCCGGGCCGCGCGGGCGAACTGGAACACCGGCTCCTCGTCGCCGGCGAGGCCAAGCCAGGAGAGGCCATCGAAGATCGCCGCGATGGCCGGCTCGGTCGAGCGGGCGCGGTCCGTATCCTCGATGCGCAGCAGGAACTTGCCGCCATGGTGCCGGGCGAAGAGATAGTTGAACAGAGCCGTGCGTGCGCCGCCGATGTGCAGATAGCCGGTCGGCGAGGGGGCGAAGCGCGTGACGACCATGTCCGTTGTTTTCAGTCCGTCCGTCACGCTAAGGTCTGCTCCAAGGGGGAAGGGGGGTAATCCGGTTGAACGAGCACGCCCCTAGCACGGCTTTTTCGCGGGGACAAATACCGCTCTTGCGTCGCAGCAGAGGGGCGGTTGACGGCGCTTTCGGGCGGATCGAAGCCTGGCTGGAGAGTGAGCGGGCGCAAGTGCCGCTATGGGCGCCGGTGTTTCTCGGAGCGGGCATTTGCGCCTGGTTCGCGCTGCCGACGCCGCAAATGTGGATCTCCTGGACGATCTTCTGGCTGGGCGCGGCGCTGGGGTTTGGCGTGCTGGCGCGGGGCGGGCGTCTCTCGCATGTCCTGGCGGTTGGAGCCGTGCTGCTCGCCGCCGGATGCCTGCTGGTCTGGGCCAAGGCGATGCTGGTCGGCGCCCCGCCGCTTGCGCGGCCCGCCGTCGTCGAGATGCAGGCATTGGTGCGCAGCGCCGATCCGCTGGCGGCCCGCGGGCTGGTTCGGCTCGATCTGGCGCCCGTGAAGCGATCCGATCTGCCGGCGCGCGTACGGGTGAATGCCGAGCCGGATCAGCTGCCGGGGGGGCTCGCGGCGGGTGACACGATCTCCGTGCGGGCGCGGCTGATGCCGCCTGCGCCCGCGGCCTTGCCGGGCGCCTACGACTATGCCGAGCGTGCCTATTTCGACGGGATCGGCGCAAGCGGGCGCGCTCTGGGGCAGGTGCGGCGCCTCCGCGGAAGCGGGGAAGGGCCCGGTCTGCGCCGTCGTCTCGCCGATCATGTCGCCACGCGCGTGCCCGGCAGCGCGGGAACGATTGCCGTCACGCTGGCGACCGGCGACCAGACCGGCATCAGCGAGGCCGACGCCGAGGCGATGCGGCGCAGCGGTCTCGCGCATCTGCTCTCGATCAGCGGACTGCATGTCTCGGCGTTGATCGCGGGGGTGATCTTCATCGTCTATCGGCTGCTTGCGCTTTCCCCACGGCTGGCGCTGCACTTGCCGATCTTGCTGATCGCGGCCTGCGCCGGCGCGGCGGCGGGCATCGGCTACACGCTGCTGACCGTAGCGTTATAGGAGTCAACGCCCGATAACCCGCTGAAAACTGCGAATGTCAGCTAATTTGATTTTCCGATAGACCCAACGCTTTGGAACACTCCAACATATTCTGTGAGAGCGAGGTCGGGAAGAGCGCAGGCGTCTTTAATCTGGAACCACAATAGGTCTGTGTGTTCGTCGTTCACCATTTCGGGCTCTCCGCCGGTCCACGCACTTACTACGTGAATGTGATATACCGCCTCACCCCTTGCTTGAGGGCCGTTGTCGACCAAGCTGCAGAGAAGGGTGTAGGATGTAGGGACTATGCCAACTTCTTCGCCCAGCTCTCGTATCAGGGCAGCATCCAACGTCTCACCATCCTCGATGTAGCCGCCGATGACATCCCAGCATCCCGCATATGCCTTTCGGTGAGCGGCGCGCTTTCCAAGAAGGATGTGTCCGTCTCGTTCTAGAATTGCACATGCATATTCGCGCAATTGATCCTCCTCGCCCTATTTCGTCACTTTAATGAGTCCCCAGCGCGCGGCGCAAGTCCGCAGGTGGCGGTCGCCGTTAACCATAGGCAATGACCAACCTACCGGTGCGCAGGTGCCGACCGTCCGCTCCTGCGTCGCCGCGCTGCTGGTGATCGGAGGGCTCGCGCTCGGCCGGGAAGCGATCAGCCTGCGTCTCATCGCGACTGGCGCGTTGTTCGTCATGCTGTTCTGGCCCGACTCCGTAGTGGGGCCGAGCTTTCAGATGAGCTTCGCGGCCGTGACGTCGATCGTCGCGCTCTATGAGCATCCCGGCGCCCGCGCGCTGTTCGAGCGGCGGGAAGAAGGGCTGGTCAAACGCTGCCTGCGCCATGCCGGCGTTCTGTTGGTGACGGGCCTCGTGGTCGAGATCGTGCTCATGCCGATCGCCTTCGCGCATTTCCATCGCGCCGGATTGCTCGGCGCGGCAGCGAACATGATCGCCATTCCGCTGACCAGCTTCGTGGTCATGCCCGCCGAAACGGTGGCCTTGCTGCTCGATACAGCCGGGCTTGGCGCCCCGGCCTGGTGGATCGTCGGCATGGCGCTCAAGTTGCTGCTCGGGATCGCGCATCTGGTCGCCAGGCAGCCTTTCGCGACGATGAGCGCGCCTGCCGGAGGCAGCGTGGTTTTTGCGGTGACGATGCTCGGCGCGCTCTGGATGATGCTCTGGCGTGGCCGCATCCGCTGGCTGGGCGCGCCGGTGGCGATGGTGGGGCTGGCGTTCACGTTGCTTGCGCCGGCCCCGGATGTGCTGGTGACTGCCGATGGGCATCATGTCGCGCTGCGCATGGCCGATGGCCGGATGGCGCTGCTGCGCGAGCGCGCGGGCGATTATGTGCGCACTACGCTGGCGGAGGCCGCTGCCTATGGAGGCGAGTTTACCGCGTTAAGCGAGACCGAAATGGCCCGTTGCTCGCCGGATCTGTGCGAAGTCGCGTTGCCGGTCGAGGGCGGCCAGCCGATGCACCTGCTGGTCACGCGAACCCGCTTGCGTCTGCCCTGGCAATCGCTGGTCGATGCCTGCGCGCGGGCCGACATCGTCATCGGCGACCGTCGGTTGCCGCGCGGCTGCACCCCGCGCTGGACCAAGCTCGACCTGCCGGTGCTGAGCGCTGGGGGCGGTGCGATGATCCTGCTCGACGATAGAAAAGTGATTGCCGGCCGCGATCCCCGCGACCGGCATCCCTGGGTGATCCGGCGATAAGGCTTTCCACCACCAGATACCCCGGCCTGTGCCGAGGGCAACTGCGCGGCCGTCAGTTGTAGCGGCGCAGCAGCCCCGCGAGCCGGCCCTGAATACGGACCTGGCCGGCGTCGTAGACCTGCGGCTCGTAATCGCGATTGGCGGGGTCGAGCCTGATCTTGCGGCCTTCCGGCTGATAATATTTGAGCGTCGCCTCGGCGTCGTCGATCAGCGCAACGACGATCTGGCCGGCGCGGGCGGTCTCGGTGCGCTGAATGAGCGCATAGTCGCCGTCGAAGATGCCGGCGTCGATCATCGAATCTCCGGAGACCTCCAGCGCATAATGATCGCCGGTGCCGAGCAGCGCGGCCGGCACGGAGAGCATCGTCTGCCCTTCCATCGCCTCGATCGGAACACCTGCGGCGATGCGCCCGTGCAGCGGAATCTCGATCACGTCGTTCGCCGCGATCGGCGTCGCGCGGGCCGGGATCTGCGGGGCCTTGCGCAGCGGCACCACGTCGGAGCTCGGCGCGAGGCGGGGCGGGGTCACGGCCATGCCGTCAGGCAGCTTGACGATCTCCAGCGCACGGGCGCGATTGGCGAGGCGACGGATGAAACCGCGCTCCTCCAGAGCGCTGATCAGGCGATGAATTCCGGACTTGGACTTGAGGTCCAGAGCTTCCTTCATCTCCTCGAAGCTCGGCGAGACGCCGCCCTGATCGAGATGCTGCTTGATATAGCTGAGCAGTTGCTGTTGCTTGGCGGTCAGCATGGCGGTCCCCGTGAGAAAATTGGAACGGACGGGGAACGTTTAGGCAACGAATCAGGGCAAGTCAAGCTGCCTGATGTGTCTTTCCGCTCTGTACGCACACCAGATATTGCGCCTCAGGGCTCGGGCAGGCCGAACAGACGATTGGGCGCGCCGAATTCGTCCGGCCAGTCGGCATAGGCGACGTCGGTGGTGCCGATCGCATAGGCGCGCAGCGTCCAGCGGCCACCCTTGTTTTCCAGCAGCGCGAAAGTGTCCGGCCCGTCGAACATGCCCTCGCGCATGCGCTCGGCGTGGCGGGTGCGCATGAAGTCGATCGGCTTGCCGTTGGGCGTCTGGGGAATGACATGGGCGAAGGACCATTTGCCCTGGACGCGCAGGACGCGGACCACGAACTTGACGGGCTGGCCGAGGTCGCGCTGGATTTCGGGCCGGAGCGCGTTGAGCAGGGCGGGGCGGACGGGATCGCGCGGGCCGATGTCGCGCGGGGCGGCCGGGCGCTGCTCGGCTGCGGCGGGGATCGGCATGGCCGCCGTCGTTGGTAGGCTGAGCATCAGGACAAGCAGATGTCGCAGGGTCATGCCGTCCTCCATTTCGCCCGCCAAGGTCCGCCTTTGGCCGCAATCGGCGGGAAGCCCGCTTGGGATCGGCGCGCTATCGCCTTACACAGCAATCACAGGAGACGAGCAATGGCTTATGCCTTCAAGAAAGTCGCCTCGCCCGTGGGCGAGTTGACCCTTATCGCCAGCGGGGCCGGGCTGGCCGCGATCCTCTGGCAGGATGACGATCCCGCGCGCGTGCGCGTCGGACCGCGCGTCGAGGCGAGCGATCATCCGGTGCTGGAAGAGGCCGCCCGGCAGCTTGGCGCCTATTTTGCGGGCGAGCGCCGCAGCTTCGATCTGCCGCTCGATTTCCACGGCACCGATTTCCAGAAGCGCGTCTGGACGGCGCTGCTCGCCATCCCCTTCGGCGAGACGCGCAGCTATGCGCAGATCGCCCGCGCGATCGGGGCGCCGACGGCTTTTCGCGCCGTCGGGGCCGCCAATGGCCGCAATCCTATTTCCATCGTCGCGCCATGCCATCGGGTGATCGGCACGAACGGGCGCCTCACCGGCTTTGCCGGGGGCCTTGCGGCCAAGCAGCATCTGCTGAGGCTGGAAGGGCTGGATCTGGTGGCGTAGCCGCTACAGACCGTCGATGAACTGCTCCATCCGCGCGCGCATGGCGGCGTCGGGCAGGGGGCCTCGGGCCGCGCCGAGATTGTCGTCGACATAGCGCGCCTGCGCCATGCCGGGGATCGCGATCGGCCGCGAGGGGTGCGAGACCACATATTTGAGGAAGACCTGCGCCCACGTCGTAGCGCCGATCTCCGCCGCCCAGCCCGGCAGCGGCTTGTCGCGCGTGGCCTCGAACAGACGGCTGCGGCCGAAAGGCAGGTTGACCATGACGGCGAGACCCTTCTCCTGTGCCAGCGGCAGGATGCGGCTCGCGGCATTGCGATTGTCGAGCGCGTAGTCGACCTGGATGACGTCCATCGGCTCCTTGCGCATCACCGCCTCGAAGGCATCATATTGCCCGTCGAACGACGTGGTGATGCCGAGCACGCGGATACGGCGGGCCGCCTTGAGATCGCGCAGCAGGGCGAGCTGGTCGTTCACCGCGCGCAGATTGTGCACGGCGATCATGTCGATGCGCTTGGTGCGCAGTTTGCCGAATGCCGCCTCGATCTGCGCCGCGCCTTCGACCCGCGTATCGGCGCCGACCTTGGTCGCCAGGAACAGCTTCTCGCGCACGCCGAGTTCGGCGACAAGCTGGCCGACCACTTCCTCGGCTCGCCCATAGGAAGGCGCCATGTCGATCACCGATCCGCCCAGGTCGGCAAAGCGCTTGATGGTCGCGCGCAGTGGCGCGATTTGCTCCTCGCCCTGCGGATCCTCGTAGCGCCGAGCCGTGCCCAGCCCGACGATCGGGACCTCGACCTCGCCCAGCCTGGCCGTGCGCAAGGCGCCGCCGGTGGCGGGCTGGGCAAGGGATTGCCGCGCGGCGAGGGGAAGGGCGGCCATCCCCGCCAGGAGTGTGCGCCGGTCCAGCATGTCGGACTCCTCGTCATTGCTCGCCCCGATCGGTCGGGCGCCTGCCAGTATGACGCGGCTCCCGGCCGGAACAAGGCTTTCGGCGATGGGCGCGCTTTGACAGCGATGCCATAAGGGCGCAGTGACCGACGCCGCCCCCCGCACCGCCATGAGTATATATGCAGCTCAACGACATCGACATCGACAGCTTCCTGCGCGACTATTGGCAGAAGAAGCCGTTGCTGATCCGCAACGCCTTTCCCGATTGGGAGAACCCGCTCGAGCCCGACGAGCTGGCCGGGCTGGCGTGCGAAGCCGGCGTCGAATCCCGGCTGATCGAGCGGACGCGCGATAGCTGGGCGCTCGATCACGGGCCGTTTGAAGAGGACCGCTTCGGCACCCTCGGCGAGCGCCCCTGGACGTTGCTGGTGCAGGCGGTCGATCATCACGTTCCGGATGTGGCCGCGCTGATCGAGCCCTTCCGCTTCGTGCCGAACTGGCGGATCGACGATGTGATGGTGAGCTATGCGGCGGACGAGGGCGGCGTCGGGCCGCATTTCGACCAGTATGACGTGTTCCTCGTGCAGGGGCTCGGCCGGCGGCGCTGGCGGATCGGCGCCGTCTGCGACGTCTCCACGGCCCTGCTGCCGCATGACGATCTGCGCCTGCTCGCGGACTTCGCGCCGACCGAGGAGTGGGTGCTGGAGCCAGGCGACATCCTCTATGTGCCGCCGGGCTGGGCGCATGACGGGATCGCCGTGGGCGATGATTGCATGACCTATTCGATCGGCTTTCGCGCGCCATCGACCGAGGAGATGCTCGCCGACTATTGCGATCATATTGTCGAGACGATGGATGTCGACCAGCGCTACGCCGATCCCGATCTGCAGCGGCAGGAGAATCCGGGCGAGATCAGCGCGGCGGCACTGGCGCGCTTGCATGCGATGGTCACGGAAAAGCTGCTCGACCGGGAGACGTTCGGGCGCTGGTTCGGCAGCTATGTCAGCACGCGCAAATATCCCGAGACGGATTGGGAGCCGGACGAGGCGACGGAGGGAGAGGACGTAGCCGCTTCCCTCGCGGCGGGTGTCGCGCTGTGCCGTAATCCGGCGAGCCGCTTCTCGTTCATTCGCGGACGGGACGAAACGGTGACGCTCTTCGTCGATGGCGATTGCATCGACTGTGCGGACGACGTTGCTCGCCTCGCTGAACAAATCTGCGCTGCGGACCTCATTCTGCCCGACCCGGCCATGGCCAAATCTCCGGCGGCGGTGCGACTGATCGCGACGTTGATCGACCGGGGCTGCCTAGCGTTCGACGAGGACGATTGAGGGTGCGATGGCGCGTCTGATCCTGTTCAACAAGCCTTATGGCGTGCTGCCGCAGTTCACGGATGCGCGTTCGGAAACCGCGCGGCCGACGCTTTCCGCTTTCATCGACGTGCCGCGCGTCTATCCGGCGGGCCGGCTCGATCTGGACAGCGAGGGCCTGCTGCTGCTGACCGACGATGGCCGCCTGCAGGCGCGCATCAGCGATCCGCGCCACAAGATGCCGAAGACTTATCTCGTGCAGGTGGAAGGCGACCCACAGGAGGCGGCGCTCGATCAGTTGCGACAGGGTGTCCGCCTGAAAGACGGGATCACCTTGCCGGCCGAGGTGGCCTGCATCGCTCCACCGGACCTCTGGCCGCGCGATCCTCCGGTGCGCTATCGCAAGACCGTGCCGGATCGCTGGATCAGCCTCACCATCCGGGAAGGGCGTAACCGGCAGGTGCGCAGGATGACCGCGGCCGTCGGCCATCCCACGCTGCGGCTGGTGCGTTGGCGCGTCGGTGACTGGAGCCTCGAAGGGCTGCAGCCGGGAGAGTGGCGCGAGGCGACCTAGCGCGCTGTCGTCTGGGATTGGAGGATCGGCAGCATCGACGCGATCTTCAGGTCGATGGCCATCTGCATGCGGCGGTCGATCTGGAAGAAGGTCGCGGCCTTGAGGCCGGGAAGTGCCTTATTGACGATCGGCACGTACCGCGCGCGCAGCGACGTGGTCTTCACATCGAGATCCAGCCAGCGCGTAATGAAGGTCGTCGCCGTCTTGTCGTCGAACTTGCCATAGGTGTTCGCATAATCGGCGACCAGCTCATACTGGCCGTTCTTGATGGCGGTAACGTCGGCCGCATAGCGATCGTAAACCGGCCAGAATCTGGTCGCCTCGGCGTCGGTCATCTGGAGCGTGGCGGCGACCAACTGCTTCTTCGACGAGCGTAGCTCCGCGCGCAGGCTGTCGAGATCGGCCGCGGTCAGCTTCCTTTCCGATGTCGCCATGGGCGCAGTGGAGCCGGCGTCCTGCGCGAGCGTCGGAGCTGCGTTGATGGCGATGCCCAGCAGCAGCGTTGCGATGACAGACTTGGTGTTCATGAAAATGTCCCCCGGACGAGCCTCCCCAAGGCAGGCGGCTCAAGGATGTGCGAGTGGGGAAATCAGTCGGCGCGCCGACCGGGCCCCGCTGGACCTTGCCAGCTGCCGAACGCGTCGGTCGGGGCAGGCCCCTCGGAACGGAATTAGGCACCGCGAGAAATCCGCAAAACGCCCGGGCCTCACAATCCGGGACTACCCGGCTGTGCGTCGGGACTTTTACTGTGCGGGGATCGGTTGGGGACTGAGACTGGTGGTGCGCGTCAGGATGACGGTGCGGCCTGTGCCGAATGCCCCTTCACGCCGGAAAGGATGGTCTGCGAGGGGAGGTGGTGCACCCGACAGGATTCGAACCTGTGACCTTCTGCGTCGGAGGCAGACACTCTATCCAGCTGAGCTACGGATGCGCTCGCGGGTCACTATGCTGGCTGCGGAAAAAGGTCAACCTTTGCCTCGACGAGCAACGGCGCGTGCGCGTCGGGAGCAGCACAAGGCCCTAGCGCGCCAGCGTCGCCAGCGCGTCGAACAGGTCGCCTTCCTCCAGCGATAGGCGCTTGCGGAACTTGCGGTCACTGGCGATCACGCCGGACAACATCTCCCCGCACAAGGCATGGCCGGATTCGGTCAGGGTGAGGCTGAGCGAGCGTCCGTCGATCGGCGCGTCGACGACGAGGCCGCGCGCCTTCATCCGTCCGACCAGCGGCGTCAGGTTGGCGCGCTTGATTTCCAAGGCCCGGCCGACGTCGCTCTGCCGGCAGCCGGGATTGGCATCGACCAGGATCAGGAAGGAGGCTTCGCCGACGCTGAGGCCATGGGGCCGCAGCGCGCCGACCAGGTCGCCCATCATCGCCATGGATGCGCGGCGCAGCCGATAACCGAGCAATTCATCGAGCGGGCTCATAAGCCTGCTGTCCGCCTCTGCCGTGCCGCCCTCTTTTTTCGGTCGCTTCGTCGCCATCTTGGTTCCGATCTCTTGTCTTGTTGCATCAAAACCGCTATGCAACATAGCATAAATCACCCCAGAAGGGATAGCATCATGTCCACCGAGGAACTCGAAGAGAACACCGTTCGTGTCGAAGTCGCGAACAATGTCGCCTGGGTCTACTATAATCGCCCGGAGAAGCGGAACGCGCAGAGCCCGAAGCTCAACCGCCAGATGCTCAAGGTGATCAACGAGCTCGAGTTCCGCGATGACGTGGGTGCGCTGGTGCTGGGCGGCGAGGGGCCGGCCTGGTGCGCGGGCATGGACCTCAAGGAATATTTCCGCGAGACCGAGGCGCAGGGCATTTCCGGCGTGCGCAAGGCGCAGCGCGAGGCTTATGCCTGGTGGGAGCGCCTGCGCTGGTACCAGAAGCCGACCATCGCGATGGTGCATGGCTGGTGCTTCGGCGGCGCCTATGGCCCGCTGTTTGCCTGCGATCTCGCCTTCGCGGCGGACGAGGCCCAGTTCGGCCTGTCCGAGATCAACTGGGGCATCCTGCCCGGCGGCGGCGCGACCAAGGTCGCGGTCGACCTGATGCCGATGCGCCAGGCCATGTATCACGCCATGATGGGCGAGAACCTCAAGGGCCAGGACGCGGCGAAGTACGGTCTCGTCAATGAGTCGATGCCGGCCGACCAGCTCAAGGCGCGCGTGACGCAGGTCGCCGAGACGCTGGTTGCGAAGAACTGGGCGACGGTCAAGTACACCAAGGACGCGGTCCGCCGGGTCAAGGAAATGACCTACGACAATGCCGAGGATTATCTGATCCGCCTGCAGGAAGGCCTGAACTGGTTCGACAAGTCGGACGGCCGTCACGTCGCCATGAAGCAGTTCCTGGACGACAAGACGTTCAAGCCGGGCCTTGGCCACTACGACAAGAGCAAGACGGACGTCTGAGTTCCAGAAACGGCGGGCTGCCTGTTCGCAGCTCGCCCTTTCCCTGTTCTGCGTTCGCCCTGCGCCCGTTGGAGGCTCGGGGCGAACAGCCTTTCTGATTGATGGATGGAGAGTAAAGTCATGGCATCCAAGGCCCCCGCGCGCGACATCAGCCGCCTGCTGCGTCCGCGCTCGGTCGCGATTGTCGGCGCGTCCGAGAAGCCCGGTGCGCTGGGCGCGGCCGTGCTCGCGAACTTCGTGCGCAATGACTTTGCGGGCGACATCCACCTCATCAATCCCAAGCGCGAGACGATCGAGGGGCGGCCCTGCATTCCCAGCGTCGAGGCGTTGCCGGACGGGGTCGATCTTGCCATCCTTGCCATTCCGCGTGTCGCGGTGGTCGACACGATCCGCCAGCTCGCTGCGCGTGGCGTCGGCGCGGCGATGATCTTTGCAGCGGGCTTTGCCGAGGGCGGGCCGGAAGGCGTGGCCGATCAGGTCGAGATCGGCCGGATCGCGGCCGAGGCGGGCATGGTCATCGAAGGGCCGAACTGCCTGGGATCGGTCAATTATGTCGACCGCATCCCGTTGACCTTCATCGATACCGACATTGCCGCACCCAGCCCGGGCGGCGTCGGCATCGTCTCGCAGAGCGGCGCCATGGCCGCCGTGCTCGCGGTGATGCTGGAGAGCCGCCAGCTGGACCTGAGCTACTCGGTTTCGACCGGCAACGAGGCCGCGAACGGCGTCGAGGACTTCGTCGAATATATGATCGACGATCCCAAGACGCGCATCGTCGCGATGATCGTCGAGCAGTTCCGGGATCCGGCGCGCTTCCTGTCGCTGGTCGCGCGCGCCAAGGCGGCGGGCAAGCTGGTCGTCCTGCTGCACCCCGGCAAGAGCAGCGCCGCGCGCGAATCCGCCGCGACGCACACCGGCGCCATGGCCGGCGACTACAAGCTGATGCGCGCCAAGGTGGAACGCGCCGGCGTCATCATGGCCGAGACGCTGGAAGAGCTGGGCGACATCGCCGAGCTGGCCGCGCGCTGCCCCTCGCTGCCCGGCGGCGGCACGGCCGTGCTGGGCGAGTCCGGCGCGCTCAAGGCGCTGACGCTCGACCTTGCGGAAGAGCTGGGGCTGGAACTGCCCGCGCTCACCGATGACAATGCGCCCGCCTTGCGCGCCGCGCTGCCGGACTTCGTGCCGGTCAGCAACCCGCTCGACCTGACCGCGCAGGGGCTGGTCGATCCGGACATGTATTATCGCACCGTCGCGGCGCTGTTCGACGACGACCGCGTCGGCACCATCTTCGCCGGCATCATCCAGACCAACCCGGCGACGATCGGCATCAAGCTGCCGCCGTTCCTCAAGGCGGTGCGCGAGCACAAGTCGCCCAAGCCGGTGATCTTCGCCGGTGTCGACGAAGGTGCGCCGGTCCCCGCCGACTGGATCTCGCAGCTTCGCGGAGAAGGCATCCCCTATTTCCCCACGACCGAGCGGGCGCTGCGAGCGATCCGCCGCATCGGCGCGGCAAGCGCGCAGGACGACAGCGTGACGCAGGCTGCGCCATCGAGCGTGCCGGCGCTGGCGGCCGAACGCGGCGTCGTCCCGGAATACAAGGCCAAGGCCCTGCTTGGCCCGCTCGGCATCAGCTTCCCCAAGGGGCAGTTCGCCGCAACGGTCGAGGAGGCGATCGCCGCGGCAGAGGCGATCGGCGGGCCGGTCGTGATGAAGGCGCAGGCCGCCGCGCTTAGCCACAAGAGCGACGCGGGTGGCGTGGCCCTCAACTTGCAGGGGGCCGACGCCATCCGCGCGGCCTGGGACAAGATGTTCGCGGATGTGGCGCGCTACGATGCGTCGATCATTCTCGACGGCGTGCTGATCGAGGCGATGGGCGCGCGCGGGCTGGAACTCATCATCGGCGCCAAGAACGACCCGCAATGGGGACCGGTGATCCTCGCCGGCTTCGGCGGCGTGACCGCCGAGATCCTGCAGGACGTGCGCCTGCTCTCGCCGGACATGACCAAGGACGCCATCGTCGCCGAGCTGGGTAAGCTCAAGCAGGCCGCGCTGCTGCACGGCTATCGCGGTGCGCCCGCTCTGGACGTCGATGCGGTCGCCGACCTGATCGGCAAGGTCGGCCAGTTGCTGCGCGGCGAGCCCCGCATCCAGGAGCTCGATCTCAATCCCGTGGTCGTCTATCCCAAGGGGCAGGGCGCGGTCGCACTCGACGCGCTCATGCTGCTCGACTGAGGGGCGCAGAACCCAGACGCAGCGGAGACGAGACCCGCTGTTTTCGGCGGGGCGCGGGCGAAAAGTCACACTAGGCCACCGACTCATTATGTCGCAGCCAGATGCGGATTGCGGCGAGTTGGACGGATGCGAGGAAGTTGTCGTCTCGCTTGTCGTATCGTGTGGCGACGGCTCGGAACTGTT
>Ga0160460_100109_pt1 | contig 109883 bp, 69 predicted proteins | sample HID1973M_E6MG_FD_108238 | JGI IMG/M metagenome (GOLD analysis project Ga0160460, IMG submission 108238) | Enriched mosquito-associated microbial communities from UW Madison campus, WI, USA - HID1973M_E6 MG | ecosystem: Host-associated > Arthropoda: Insects > Digestive system > Unclassified ... | reverse complement strand
TTTGACCTCCTTTAAGCTACTTGACTCAAACCCCAGAGGCAAAAAGTCGGCTGCACACTTTGGAATAAAACGGAGTGGATACTATTGCTGAAATCCCCACTTTCCCACGGCATCATCCCAAGTTTTGCCCCACATTTCTAAAAGTGCTCGGTTTACATAAGAAAAGCGATATTCTAAATCGAAAACATACATTAAATCAGGTGTTCCGGCAGTAATGGTTTCATAAGTTCGCTTCTGATTTTCAAGAACATCCTTGGCTTCAGTTAGCTTATGTTCCGCTATTTTGCGTTCTGTAATATCCGATGCAACGCCAAACCATTCTCTTATCTCCCCTTCGCCGTTCAAAATGGGCACCGCTCGTGAAAATGTCCAGCCCATGCTTCCATCTGCACGAATTACACGGTGTTCGAGCTGAAAAATATTTTTTGTAGCAATTGCATTTGCAATAGCTTCATTAACCATTTCTAAATCATCGGGATATACATTTCTTGATTTCCATTCGGTTGTAGGCTCATGGGCATCAAGTAGAAATCCCCGACCATCCAGTTCATGCATAATAGTCCAATCTGGATTTAGGCTATAAACTACATCTGATGTCGCCTTTAATAGCGCCCTAAAACGGTCTTCGTTTGCGGAATTCGTATTTAAGTTGTGAGAATTTTCATTCATAAAAGCAGTTCCGGATACTTTGAAACGCGAAAATTACTTATTTGTTTGGAAAGGTAGATTGTTATTTATGAAAAAAATATTAGATAAGATGTTTGTGATTTTTATAATATACTATTGATAAGACTTTTTTAAATGTGAAGAATAAAAAGATTATCCGGAAGTTATGCGCTCCCATCGAGAAATTGTTTTTGAAAAAATTATATTTGATTATTGACAGTTAAATAAAAATGAAAATAAAGATAGTTAGCGACCTACATCAAGAATTCGGAATTTCTAATTTAGATTTTAACAATGCTGATTTGGTTATCTTGGCTGGCGATACGAATCTCGATACAAAAGGAATTGAATGGGCTAAAGCAAATATTAAGGATAAACCCGTAATCTACCTATTAGGCAATCATGAGTATTATAAAGGTTCATATCCAAAGACACTCAACAAAATTATAGAGGCATCAATTAACTCTAATGTAACTGTTCTTGAAAATAGCAGTGTTGATTTTGAAGACATACGATTTCATGGAGCAACTTTATGGACAGACTTTTCCTTGTTCGGAAGTCCTGTTGAATATGGAATTATATGTCAAGGCCAAATGAATGACTACAAGCAAATAAGAAGAGACCCTTCCTATTCTAAGCTAAGAACAATTGACACTTATAAGATTCATCAAAAGTCCAAGGCATGGTTGCAACAAAGTCTTGAAGAATCAATCGGCAAAAAAAATGTGGTAATTACTCATCATGCTCCAAGTATAAAATCTATACCAGATTTATATAAAACTGACCCGATATCATCTGCGTATGCTTCCAATCTTGAAGATATTATTATAAAATATCAACCCTTATATTGGATTCATGGACATATCCATACGCCAGTACGATATCATATTGGTGAGACAGAAATTATTTCTAACCCGCATGGTTATCTTGACGAAAAGTATAATGGATATGAAAAAGACTTTATTATTGAAATTTAATAATCAATTAAGGATCTATTCTTATTTTCCATTAGGTTTATGATCACATGCATGTGCTAAACCTTCCTTGTAGAGACGTCTAAGTATATCTTCATCTTTCCCTCCGTATCTAAGTCCTGAAATACATGAAACCTGCATGGCACTTATTGCCCTATCAAGTTCATCAAGAGTTTGTGGTTGCTTTTTGAAATAGCAATGGCCATACTCCTCTTTAGAATGGTCAATTAAGTCAGGTGCTTCCGCTTCAGGTGCTCTACAAGTGATGCACACTTGATTCTCTACATAAAAATCTCCTAGCGAATTTTCTGGAAATCTTTCTATGTACCTTTTAGATAACTTTTTGCCAAAAATTCTATTCAATATTTTCATTGGCTTATCACATTTGGTATACAATATTATGCCTAGTTTATCAAAATTGTTAGAATACACTATCTTGAATGTACAATAAATTGCCGTACATTTAAAAACTAATCATTTCTATCTAAATAGCTCGAAAAATTAATGATGATTGCGCATCTTATTATTGCACACACCAATCCTAAGCAGATTGAAAGGCTTATCGGTAGGCTTGTCTGTGCAAAATCTCACATTTACATTCACGTAGATAAAAAGAGTAAAATTGATGACTTTATTTATTTAAAAACAAGACCAAACGTTTATTTTATCGAAAATAGAATTAGAGTTACCTGGGGGGCCTACAGCATGGTACAGACCACTTTAAAAAGTATGGAGCAAATCTTAGCTTCTAAGATGGAATACAGTCATATAAATTTATTGAGTGGACAGGATTATCCCCTTAAAAATCCAAACGAAATATGTGACTTTTTTTTGGCAAATTCAGATAAAACGTTTATGAAATTCTTATCCATAAATGACCATTGGAAAGAAGCCCTTCCTCGTCTTCACAACTATCATTTAACTAATCATAATTACCCGCTTAAGTATAGAGTACAATACTTAATAAATAAAATCTTGCCTAAAAGAAAAATGCCTGCCAATTTAAAGCCATTTGGATTATCACAATGGTTTACAATAACTTCTTTGCACGCCAAATATGTAATTGACTATTTGAAAGAAAATAAAAATGTAGAACGCTTTTTTTCGATGACCTGGGGTGCTGATGAGTTTGTTTTCCAAACGATTTTGTTAAACTCAGAATATAGAAACAATATTGAAAATAACTATCGTAGGTTTATAAAATTTGAAGCCGGCGCAACTAGGCCGATGATTCTTACGTTAAATGACGTAGATAGTTTGTTAATGTCGGGCAAGTTTTATGCACGTAAGTTCGATGATAATATAGATAATGAAGTCTTAAATTATTTAGATAGCGTAATCAGTATTAATTAATCTTATAACGGATAAGTCTTTTTCCGATAATCTTGATTAACCTATATAAACTCCGTTTACTTGGGTACAATTTAAATGCTTCGAACACCTGTCTAAAAGCAGCTTGAGGATTTTTCTGATTATGGTAAATATTATCAGATAGTATTCCGGCATAAATGGCATAATTCATTCTGGCTCTATTTTTTAATTCCTTTCGTTTTTGTTTGGGTAAATACTGCTGGATAATATTTATCACAGTCAAAATATCTCGGATATTTTGACCTGTTCTTAGAGAATTATTTGTGATGTTACTAGAATGTACCCTATAGCAAGCGAGTTTTAATGGACTATATGCGGTAGGATAATTGGATGCTATTCGAGTCCACATTTCCCAATCTTCTCCGTAATGAACCCCAAAAAAACTTCCTAATCTTTCATATACTTCACGCTTTACCACTATACATGGTGTTTGTAATAGTTGCCCTTCAGCAATTTGCATTAACCAGTCGTTAATGATGCCTTTGCTTTCAAGAATCTGCTTACTATCCCATAACCAGTTATTTTCTTCGTCAATATCAGAACAGCCGGTAAAAGCAGCGCCAGCTTCAGGATGCGCATCAAACAATGTTGCAATTTCATCATAAAAACCAGGTTTTATTAAATCATCACCATGAAGAATATGAACTAACTTACCTTTGGCCCTGTTTATACAAGTCTCAAAATTTCTAAGGCTTCCAACATTTTGTTCTTGTTTATAAAAATTAACCCGGCCTTTTCCAATCTCTTCGATTAGCGCCTCAATATCTCCATCGGTGCTACAATCGTCAATTACTTCAATTTGCATTTCCGACATGTCTCTGGCTTGTATCAATACACTCTCTACCGTTTGACGTAAATACTTTATACAGTTATAGCTGGGAATCATAACCGACCATTTTGGCTGGTCAGAATTGAAGCCTAAAGGTTTTATTTGTGGTGGTGATTTTGGGGTACGTTCGAGCATGGTCTCTATTGTATTATTAAAATGAAATCAATTTTTATAGTAAGCTTTCCAGCTTTCTATTCCACTATTGAATGCATTCAGCTCCTTATCATTTCTTAGATTCCTTTTCTGGCGTTCTAATACTTTTATTGCATTCTTTAACATCAAGCCTTTATCTGCAGACATATTGTAATCATGAATTCTATATGCCGCAATTTTTTCACTGTGGGTTATCGATGTGAAATGCCTTGTAATATTTAAATTAATATCATAATCTTCGCAGGCTTTTAATTGTGGATCGAAAAAGAATGTATAAAACAGGTCTCTTCTATACATAACTGTTCCCTCCATGGCAATATAATTTCCATGAAGAAGTCCTTCATAATTTTCTGCCCACTTTTCAATTTGTGGTGCCGAACTTAAAATGTCTCCATTATCATCAACTTTATCGTGTGCACCTGAAACGAAGGCAACCGATTTATTATTTGCAAAATAGTTTATATTAATCTGTAATGCATCTGGAAACAAATAATCATCTGCATCCAAAAAAACTAAAAATTGACCAGTAGAATAACAAAAACCGGTATTACGTGCAGCAGATAAGCCAACTCTGTTGGTTCTAATATATTTTACGTTATAGGCCTTACAAACTTCCATTGTATTATCGGTTGAGCCATCGTCTACTACAAAAATTTCCACATTTTTGTAAGATTGATTAAGTACACTGTTTATGGCTTTTGTTAGATATTTTGAATGATTATAGCAAGGAATAATTATAGAAACCAGCGTATTCTCATCCATTACCACATCTCGCGATAGTGATTTTAGAAAAAGAATATTCCCCTTACGTTGTACATTTCGATGTTTTCGATAATATAGCCAGCCAGATATGCATCCATGGATCTCATTAAAAGTATCTAGTAGAGAATTTAGTCTTAAATGGAGAAGATCTCCAAAGATTCTTTTGCTATAGTAGTTTGGTAGAATTTTTTTAAGTCGGTATAGCTCTCCTTGATGATGGTAATTTTCGTATTGTACGAGAACTGAACTAACCTGTCCACGCATGTAACTAAAAATTTGATGCTTTAAAGAGCTCGATTCTTCTCTATGTTTATGATACACAAACAATTCGGGATAATAACGACAATGATAGCCCTCAGCTAATATGCGGTACCAAAACTCTGAATCACCGCTACAGCCAGAAGCACCAACATCAAGTCGTTCATCAAACCATCCTATTAAATCAAAAATCTCTCTTCTAAAAGCCATATTGGCACCAGCACCGATATCCCAAACTGGTACACCGGTATGAACATGCTTATTAAAATAATGTTCATCGTAAAGTTGGGGCAAGTATCCTTTGTTAAATCCCCATGCTTTTTCGAAAGTAAATTGTGCCTTAGTATTTAGTGAAATTGGAATAACTAAGCCAGTTACAGCCATTGTTGCCCGGTCATTAAACTTTAGTTTTAACTGACTAGTCCAGTTGGGTTCTACAACAACATCATCATCAGTATAAGCAACAATCTCATTTGAGGCGAGACGAGCTCCAGTATTTCTTGCAATATCTAAGCCTTTTCGCGGTTCCTTAAAATATTTAATCTCGGGATATTTTTTAATAACCTTTTCTGTTGAATCATCGTCAGGTGCATTGTCAATCACAATTAATTCGAAATCCTTGTCGTTAGAATTCAATAATGCCTGTACACAATCATCAATGGCCTGCGGCCGATTTCGAGTACAAATAACCACCGATAGTTTTTTGTCTGATAAGAAGTTATCATCTTTTATCGGGATGATCTTATCAAATAATTGCTCGAGCTTTAACTTTTCCCTATTTAAAAAATAGTCCCGCCAGTTAGATGTATTTCCAGCATTTATTTGTATGGCTGAATAATAATCAATTGTTGGCTGAATGGCTTCAATAACTTTTTGATCGAGGGATATATTGTCGGATAAAAAATCTTTTTCTGTTAACCAAATATGTCCTAATGGAAAGTTATTCCACCATAATACCAAATAGTAATTCGATTTTAACGGTTTAAAGCTATCCAATCCGTTGAGCTGAAGATGCTGTATAGAATAAGGTTTAAATTTTTTCATATTTATAAGTCTTCCTGTTCAAGCAGAACTTTAAATTTCGGTCTAATCGCACCTGGCCAGTCTCCATACCATGCGGTGTTTTCTCTAAAATCTTCAACATCAAATGATAAACATTCTTCTAATTCAAATATGGCAGAACTGGTATTTCTAATAAAAATTAAGCTAATTGTATACGAACCATTATTTAAAAGATTGCCTGGTATGGTGCACTGACCTTTAACTAGCCCTTTTTGAAACGGCTGCGCAATAGAATCAACATCGAAAATGCAATCTCCCATTACAGTATTTAAAGACATGCTAACCCCTAAATCTATGTTTTCTGATGGTAAATACCAGAACTCAAATTGAATGGTTAAAGGTGTTCTTATATCAATAATTTTACTGTTGTCTACATATTTTGGAATTACTTCTAGCTTTTTGATTCGAATATTACTATTGCCAGGTGCTTCATCCGGATCATCATAAACCTTTTTTAATGGTTGATCTTGTTCATTTTTGAGATAATTAGTGATGATATCTTGTGTGCTCCCGAATTCAATTAATCTTCCCTTCTCTAGATGAATTGCTTTATTACATAAATTTTTCAAAGCTTGTGAATTATGGCTCACAAATAGTACTGTTTTACCTTCCTCTGCAGAAACTTGTTTCATTTTACCAAGGCATTTTTTCTGGAAATCCGAGTCGCCAACAGCAAGCACTTCATCAACAATAAGAATTTCGGGATCTAAATGTGCTGCTATCGCAAAAGCAAGTCTAACGTACATTCCACTGGAATAGCGTTTTACTGGTGTATCAAGGAAACGCTCTATTCCAGAAAAGGCTACAATCTCATCAAATTTCAATAAGATTTCCTTTTTGTGCATTCCAAGAATCTGGCCGTTCAAAAAAATATTTTCCCTACCCGTTAATTCTGCATGAAACCCTGTTCCCACTTCTAATAAACTTGCAATTCTGCCCATCCCCTTAATGGTTCCGGTTGTAGGTAAAGTGATACGCGACAAAATTTTTAACAGTGTTGATTTTCCAGCTCCATTTTTGCCCACAAAGCCAACTACATCGCCTTGCATAATTTCAAAGCTAATATCTTTAAGCGCCCATAATTCGTTGCTGGAATTGTTTGTGTTGTTAGGATTAATTTTTTCGTTACCAGAAATGCGAAATGCTTTTTTCCAAAATCCTTGCAAATCTTCTTTGAATGAACGCGTGCCTATAACACCCAATTTGTAATATTTCGAAATATTTTCCGCTTTTAAAATCACATTATTCATATTCATAATTAAATTATATCCATTACTTCAACTTCTCGCCTTTTGAATAAAATCAATCCAAGGATTAATAAAATAATAGCCTCTGCTGTGGCAATTAACAAATAATTATACTGTATGGCATTTTGATGAAAGAATACAGATCTGAAAGTCTCAATTATAGGGGTTAATGGATTTAGCCAAAATAAAAACTGGTATTTTTGGGGTACAATTGTGCTTGGAAAAACCACTGGGGTAATGAACATGCCTAAACGTAAAATATATTGAAAAAACGTATCAATATCACGATAGCGAGCTGTAAAAACGGCAATTAACAATCCCGAACCTAAGGCAAAGGTGGCGGTTAATAAAATTAGAAAAGGAATAAGCAATAAAGAAATGGATAGCTGAAATTTATCAAAAAAAATATAGTAATATAAAAAGATGATAATAAACAAAACCAGTTGTATCGAAAGTCTAACACTTTGTGTAATGATATTACTTACCGGAACAACTAACCTAGGGAAATAAACTTTGTTAAAAATATGTGCGTTAGTAATAAATGTATACATTGTACCCGAAATGTTATCGAAAAAAAATGTCCAGATAATTGTTCCCGACATATAAAATAATATTTTAGGCGTATCGTCTGTTGATACTTTTGCAAAATTTCCGAATACAATTAGATAAATTAGTGTTGTAAAAAGTGGCTGAAGAAATATCCATATCGGACCAATAATCGTTTGCTGATAGCTTGCGATTAAATCTCTCCTTACAAAGCGCAAAATCAATCCTCTATAAGCATAGAGATCGATCAAGCCCATTTTAAACCAACTTTTAGCAGGACTTATTTCCCATTGCCAATTCAGCTTAATATCTTCTTTTTCTTCAGTATCCATTGTATTTTTAATTTCCTAGCCAACGGTTCAAATAGCCTTCAAATGTTTTTCCATTCCAGTTTTTTACCTGGAAACGCGGAATTTCATATCTATTAATATCCTCATGGAAACAATTTGGCTCTGTAGTAAATGCTAATCGAATTCCAGTTCTTTCTAATATTTCTACACTAAAATTGTTTCGTCCTCCATGAGGATAAGCAAAATAATGTATCTCCTGTGTTGTAAGATTCTTCAAAAAATCAATACTACCCATTATCTCTTTTTCTTGGTCAGGATACTCAAAATCAGCAAGAAAGGGATGGTTTTCAGTATGAGCTCCTAGTGTGAATAGTTTATTGGATTGTAAATCTAGTAGCTCCGTTTTCGTCATTGTAAAATAATGAGTTCTTTGATTTCTATTATTTGCCCAATCTTCAAGGTAATCAATTAAAGATTTTTGCTTTTCTATAGCCAAACCCTTAAAAATATCACAAAGCTTATAATATAATTGTATTGGATTAATTTCATTTTCAGCTTTACCAATCTGAAATGAAATATTATAAGGATTATTTAAAACTAGCTGCTGAGGAAGACAAGGTGATTGAAGACAGATCCTTTCCAATGCATCCCACCAAAATTCCTGAATTGAACCAAGCGTATTCGTTGTAATAAAAAAATTGGCCGGAAGGTTATATTTTTCAAGTAAGGGCTTAGCAATGAGATAATTATCTTTATAACCATCATCAAATGTTATGCTAACACCTTGATGATGATTGGCCCTTTTCTCGATGGTATTATGAAGATCATTTAAAGTAATTATTTTATAGTGCTGTAATATTTGAAGATGTTCTTCGAAATTTTTTGGACTTACGGCAAGTTCCCATGGATCTGATTCTGCATCAGCTATTCTATGGTACATTAATACAGCGCCACTTGATAATTTTTTTCTTTTAAAAAGCGAGAAAAGAGAGCGTACTTTCATACTATTTAGTTAAACGTATGCTAATAATCACGTCAAATGAATTGTCTCGAATATCAAGTTTAGTTTTATCAACTTCATCTAGCCCTACCCCATGTAAAAATGAAACCGCTGCATAAACATTACCATACCCTTTAATTTCAAGGCTACTTTCTGAACATATTTCTGTGAAAATTTTATTTATCAATGCCTCATTAAATGACCACAACCATGATTTATGCCATTCTCCCCGTTCTATCGGACTGATTCCTGGAACAGTTACCAATAGCGAACCACCTTTCTTAAGCATTCTGTAACAGTGCTTCAACGCTGATGAATAATCGAATATAAATTGTAGAGTTTGGGTAAGAATTATACAATCAAAATAATCTGAAGGAAGTGAATCCGCTTTGCTAAGATCGGCGATATATGTTGCCCCTGGGGCATCTTTATTTACGTGTAGAACATCACTTTTAATAACCCTATTCCCACCGTATTTTAATGTGTAAGCATTATCTGCAACCTCTAAAACATTTCCGAATATGGAATCTGCTTCTGAAGCTAAAAAATTATCTATATAATAACGGTCTACGGGGCCTCCTCTATCAAAACCAAAAACATTACTGAATGGCTCTGTCCGATCAAAATCACCCCATGAAATATTTCCGTGTGATGGTTTATATCCAGGATATAAATTGACACGATACGCCATCCTTTTAAAGAAATCTGGCATATATCTTTTAAGAAATTCTTTTATGCTTTTAGGCATTTATTATAAATTTCAAACTTCTCAGAAACAAAGGAATTGTAATTGAGCGTTTAGTTTTATTTAGGGATTAACAAGCTTGAAAGATAATAAAAATCTAGCAGGCATTAATACTTATGACTAAAAATATTATTGATTTTTATCAGTTGTACGTAAAAGGTCAAATTTGAAAATATTTATGGTTTATTTATTCGTGCCATATTACTTTTGCCACTATTAGGGTTATTTTATTAACAATGGGATATTATTGTGTTTGCTTTCTCTACTTCAGCACATATTCTAATGTTTCATTTAGCAAGTTAACGCCCTTTAACGTCACATCTGGTTTTACACCGATGCCTTCAATGGAATGGCCATCACGAGTAACAATTTGGCAGTTTGGAATAAACATCCAGAAAAACATATCTGAATTTGGCAAAGCAACACTTACCGATGAACCCGGGTTGCCAGCTCCGGCAGTGGTTTTACCGATAATGGTTGCTCTTTTCATTTCTTTTGCGGTAAAAGCAAAATATTCTGCAGCTGAAAAAGTTTTTTCAGAAGTGATGATATAAATGGGATTATCAAAAAATGTTGGTCCGTTGGTGTAATTAAAAATGACTTCGCTTTGCTTCCAATCCTGCTCCCCCGTACATTTCTTTTTCAAAAGCGTTTGGTAGCTTTTGTCGCGATATAAAAATTGGTTTATAAAAGCACTACTAGCACCATCACCTCCGGGGTTTTCCGATATGTCGAAAATAAGCTTATCACATCCCGATAGAGAATCCAACACCCTGCGGATTTCTTTAAAAGCATCTTCATTTGCAATGCATAAATCCCATTTTATGTAGCCGATGTTGTTCTTCAAAATTTTAAACCTGCTAATTCCAGCTGATGATAGTTTTGGTTGCGGTTTGTCGTTTTGTATACTGGGAATCTTTGGATAAGCGATAACATTGAAATGTTTATCGTTGGTTTCCTTCCGGAGCATATTGGTAACCATCTTTGTTGCGGCTGAATCTGAAACACCATCAAACATTTTTTGTTGCTCCATTTCCGTAAGTTTTTGCACAAGATCTGTAGCTTTTTTCTTATCGAAATATTGCTGGGTTAAACTGCTTTTTAAAACACTAACCATGAACAAAATATCTTCTTTTGCAGAAGCTTTCTTAATGTTATTTTGTGAGCAACTGAGAAGAACTACGCCATTTAAAATGGCGAATAAAATAGGGATGGATTTTCGGAACATTGGAGCGATTATTTTGCGTGAAACTACAAAAACTATGTTAATTTTAGTAATGGAATAAAAATTAAGATATCAATAATCATAAAAAACAAACTACAAAGATGTATGTCCTGTAGCGTTTAATTCCATCGCTACGTTTTATCATAAACAAAACCCACTAATCGTTTTTATGAAAAACCTCATTGTACTTTTATTAGCCATTTGCCTCATCTCTTGTAAAAAAGAAGCCACATATGGTCCGCTTAACCTAAAAGATGGCCAACAAGTTGAATTATTAATAGATCATCGTTTAGGATCAGATAAGGACATTTTATTAAAGTTGCCAGAAAATGAACAAGCAGGTGCATCTTTAGCTGGTTTCGAACAAAGAGAACCAGGATATACTTATCGCATCATGGCTGTTTTTCACTATGATGCGAATCCACCGGCCGATGGCTCTTCTTACAATTACGAGTTTTTGAATGTTATTAGCAAAGAGCAATATAAAGGAACTGAATCCTTTGATATTCAGCTTATTGTTTCTTATATCCCTGGCGGACCAATAATTAGGTTGAATAAACAGGGTACCGATTATTACTTTTCAGATAAAATTCAGTTTACTGTTGCAAATGCTACGGTTGGCAACCAGTTAGAGGAAATATGGAAAAATGTCCAGGAAATACGTGCGAATTGGCAAACCGGACAACGCCCTAAATGGAAGGCCATAAAAGCAACGGTTATTCATGATCCACAGAAATTCGGAAAGGCCTACTTAGTACAAAAAATAGAATTTACACCGTAACACACATATTTAATTTTTAAAGGCTTGCCTTTGTGGACAAACTTTTTTTATTAAGATTAGATGCCGTATTTCCGGCCTAGGCCGAATCTTAATTCAATACACAACAAATTATTTATTAAATAATTACAAACCAAAAAAGCCAGTAAAAAATTAATTTACTGGCTTTTTCTATACTTAAATGGTTTTTTTACAAAGTTGCCATATCAATAACAAATCGGTAACGTACATCACCTTTTTCCATACGTTCGTAAGCATTGTGAATGTCTTTTATATCGATCATTTCAATATCTGAAACAATATTGTTCTCAGCACAGAAATCAAGCATTTCCTGAGTTTCGGCAATACCACCAATACCCGAACCGGCAAGGCTTTTTCTACCTCCCAATAAACTGAAAGCAGCAATTTCTGCTGGTTTAGGTGGAACGCCTACACAGATGTGTGTTCCGTTGGTTCTTAATAAAGATAAGTACATGTTAAAATCATGTTCAGCAGAGACCGTATCCAAGATAAAATCAAATGTACCTCTTGCTGCTTTAATTTGTGCAGGATCAGTAGTCACAACAAAATGATGAGCGCCTAGTTTTTTGGCATCTTCTTCTTTTTTTGGTGAAGTACTTAATACGGTTACTTCAGCACCAAAAGCTACACCAAATTTAACCGCCATGTGGCCTAAACCACCCAGTCCTAAAACGGCAAGTTTATGTCCTTTTCCAACTTTCCAATGTCTTAATGGAGAGTAGGTTGTAATTCCGGCACATAATAGTGGCGCTACAGCTGCTAGATTTAATTTATCAGAAACGTGAAGTACAAACTCTTCCCTTACAACTATAGAATCTGAGTAACCACCATAAGTTGGCGTTTTTCCGTCTCTTTCTAAACCATTGTAAGTTTGCGTATTACCCTCTAAACAATACTGTTCTAAATCTTGCTTACAGTTTTCGCAAACCTGGCAAGAGTCTACCATGCAGCCTGTACCTGCTAAATCGCCTACTTTAAATTTTTTAACATGATCGCCCACTTTTATAACACGACCAACAATTTCATGGCCTGGAACCATTGGGAAAATGCCTGGAAACCAATCGTTTTTTATTTGGTGTAAATCTGAATGGCAAACGCCACAGAATAAGATTTCGAATTGAACATCATGTGGTCCAACCTCACGGCGTTCAAAATTCCAGGGTGCTAAATCTGTTCCTGGGTCTTGCGCCGCATATCCTTTTGTTGCAATCATTTTTATAAATTTTAGTTAATTATACCAGAACAAATATAACGGGTAATTGTTAGTGAATTATTACGCAAATCAAAGTATTGCTTACAAAATTCAAACATTTTATATTTTTTGAAGCCTATTCTTTGACGTTATTAACCACTATAACATTTTTGCCCAGCGTTTTAAAACGAAGCCCGTTTGCTTGTGCTACGGTGATGGTAATATGCCCAGTATTGCTGATGTTAATGTCTCTAACTAAGCCAGCTTTTCCTTTTTGCGTACCAGCAATTACTTCACAGCTATCGCCATCCTTTAAAATGACATTTTCGTTATTACTCATGATTAAACCTTAATTTATACGAAGATAGCATAACGAATACTAAACAGGATCAACTAGACTTTGAAATGTTGAGCCAAAACAACCTCCAAGCATTGCTTGAAGGTTGTTTTATTATTTATTGAATTATTTTGTTAAAATCTCTATTTTCCCACCGTTAATAAACAGATCGTTGGGTACGAAATAACCTGAATTTACTTTTCCATCTACTTTTATTGCGGTAATTCCTCTACCCTTACCAGGTTTTGCAATGGTTATCAGTTTACCGGAACTTGTTCTCCATTTCACTTCATCAAAAAGTGGCGCCGTAACTAAATACTCAGGGTCGGTTGCCGAAAATGGATACAAACCTAATGCACTGAATACATACCAGGAAGACATTTCGCCAGCATCATCCATTCCGGATAAAGCCAAGCCTTCTTTACCAATTCCGTACAAATTGTTTAAAATATAATCTAATATTTTTTGCGATTTTTCTGGCTTACCAATAAAGGTGTAGGCGAAAGGCGCTTCATGATCTGGCTGATTGCCCTGACAATATTGACCAATCATGGTTTCTACATTTCTGGCAATATATTTTGGATTCCACGGAACAGTAAATAAAGAATCCAATTTCGATTCGAAACCCCTTGCTCCGCCATATAACTCAATCAATCCCTTCATATCATGCGGTGCATAGAAAGATACCTGCCATGCATTGGCTTCGCGGTACATGTATTCGTAATAGGGATATTGTGGATTGAAAGGCTTTATCCAATCGCCGTTTTCCAATCGGCCACGCATAAACCGTGTAGATGGATCGAACATGTTTTTATAGTTTTTCGATCTGGCCATTAAGATCCTATAATTTGCCGTATCGCCCAATTTTTTGGCAATCTGTGCAATAGAATAGTCATCATAAGCATATTCCAGCGTTTTGGATACCCCTGCTTTGGCCTTGGTTTCTACATGAGGATTTTGTACATCAGGATCAGAAATATAACCTTTGGCGATGTATTCTGAGATAAACGGACGGGCTCCACCGGATACATTTGCATTGCGAAGCAGAATTTGATAGGTCGCTTTAATATCAAAATTATCAATCCCTCTTAAATATGCGCCAGCGATGGACGAAGCACCATGATCTCCATGGAAAAAGGTTGGAATAAAACCTGTTTTTTCGCCAACATCTTTCATCGATTTGATTACATCTAATGTAACCTTTGGCGTAACTAAGCCTAAAAGCACATCTTTGTTGCGGTAGGTATCCCATAAAGATGGTTCTGTATAATAATTAAAATCGGCTTTAACTACATTATGTTTAGCATCCTTAAATTCGCCATTTACATCACTGCGTAAGGCCGGCCATAGAAAAGATCGATAAAGGCAAGAATACAGCATCACTTTTTGTTTCTCAGTACCTCCTTTTACCTGAATGGCTGAAAGCAGGTTTTCCCATTTTGCAGTGGCTTCGTTTCTAATCTCTGCAAAGGTTTTATTGCCAATTTCCTTTTCCAAATTTTCCTTTGCATTTTCTACGCTTACAAAGGATAAGCCAATTTTCAGTTCTACCGAACCTGTAGTTCCATTGGCCAGGTGTATAATGGCATAGCCGGTGCGTTTTCCTTGTTCAACCTGATCTAGCTTTTCGATGCTTCCATTTACTGTTGCATAGAAATAAATATTTTCACCTCCCTGGAAGCCTTGAACTGCCGATTTACCTACCTGCTCAATATTCCAGGTTGAAACTCTGCTGTTGGCTTTGCCTAGATCTAACAGGATCTGCTTATCGGTATTGTTCTTGAATTCATATTTGTGGTAGCCACATCTTAAGGTAGAAGTTAGGCTTACGTTTACATTGTAATCATCTAAATAAACCTGATAAAATCCCGGTGCCGAGCTTTCATTTTTATGGGAAAATTTAGAGCCGAATTTTTCTTTCGGGTTTGAAAGTGGTAAAATTGGAATGTTGCAAAGGTTCCAATGCCCCTTATTGGTATGCGCAAAACCGTAAATAGTATCGTCTTCATATTCGTAGCCAGCACCTGAACCAAATTCTGTGATTGGACTTAGTTGTACCATTGCATTTGGCAAGGAACTGCCTGGAAAGGTTAATCCTGCCCACGATCTCCAGCCATTTGGAAGTTCATAGCCTAAAATTTTAGGATCTGTTAAGGGCGCTGTGCCTACAAAAGTGTTAACGTATTTAGTGAGGTTGGTTTTTGTTTGACTTTTACCTACGGTGCTAGAAAGAAGTATAATCCATACAAAATTAAAAATGAGTTTGGTTAGGTTTCTCATGATTCTTGTAAATCGATTTAGTGTGTACACAAATATATAAATTACGCTAAATCAGAAAAGAAAATATCACAATCGTTACCATAAATGCCTTGGGATAAAGTTTTGAAAATGAATGACCTTCTTGTTAAACTATAGGCGATTATCTATTATTGGGATATTCATTAATCCAATGGAAACCCCTACTAACCAATGGGAATTTTTTATAATCGAATATTTGGGTTTGGATTTGTACAGAATCGCCTCGTAATTTACCAGAAAGGTTAAGTGATTTTTTATCGATTTTATAGTTTAAAGTATAAAAATCGGTACTATCAGCAGTTGATGTAAATTTAAGCGTTTGCTTTAAGGTGTCTACTTTCAATTTCATCCAAATGGCGCTATCGGCTATATTGGTAATTCGAACATAGCCTGGATAGTTGATTATGATCCTTTTCCATCTGGTGCTATCAGTTGCTAGAGGTTCTATTAACTTATTATTTTTAATAAAAGTTTTTATGTCGTATATGCCGTATAATGAAGGTTTCTTTACCGCATCTCCATATTTTTTGGCCATGTTTAAATTGCTCCAAAGGGTCGCATAAAAAGCAAAAATGATTACAACCGTTTTCATAGAAAGCTGTATAATTTTTTTCCATCTGGTTTTAAAAATGGGCTGCTTAGGATTTTCGGGCAATGCATTGTGAAGGATAAAAAATGAGACTAATCTGTCTTTATCAATCCAAGCAATCCAAGAGGCTAGAAAAAGGAGGTTTAATGAAAATATTTTTACAGGAATATCATAAGCAAAATTCATCGCAACTACGTTACACATCACCGTCATGGCAATTAACGAACCTAAAAGCGTAGTTCTTTTAAAGAAAAGTAAAATGCCTGCCAAAACTTCTGCACCTCCAATAAAGATGTTATAACCGGCAGAATAACCAACAAATGTCCACGCTAAGCCCATTGGTGAAGATTCGCCATAAGGCTGTGTTAAACGTACTAAATCAGGAAAAGGGAACTGAAGTTTTATCACTTTTACAAAGCCATATACAAAGAGCATATAAGCCAGAAAATAACGTACACAGATTACAATCCAATAATATAACTTTTCATAATTGAGCCTTTTTCTATCGGCTATAGCCCATACCAATGCAATAATAACGGCAAACACTATCCACAGCAACTGCATAACATAGTTGTATGTTGTATCGCCACTTCCATTCGGCGTTACGGTAATTGGATAAGATAAATGAAGAATATTTGCGCCCGTCCACGGAATTGCCCAGTTCCAAAAGTTGGTGTAAAACTTCATCATCACATAAACAAAATGAGGGAAAAGTTCATCTTCACTGGTGAAATCAAGAAATAGGAAAAGGAAATAAACTGATAGTAAAACGCGAAAACGCCTGCTGAAATTCCACTTGTTAGGGATTGTAGATTGAGCCATATTTTAATTTAGATATATTTTGTTTGGATTACCTTGGTGAGAGCAAGTTATCCAGTAATAAATTTACAACAATCTAGACATACACCAGATCATCAACCTGCTGAATTAACTCATCTATATCAAAAGGTTTCGTAATAAAAGCATCTGGTTTACATCCCTGTAAATCTACTTCGGTAATAATACCCGACACTAAAATGATTGGAATGGCTTCGAATAAAGGTTTGCTTTTTAGATAAGTGCAGATGTATCTTCCGTCAACATCGCCCAGCATGATGTCTAAAATAATTAGGTCTGGCTTATATTCATTGATCAGATCTTCTAAATTCCCGATATGCAATGTACTCTTTATGTGGTAATTACATTGTTCAAAAATTAAGGGTATTAATGTATGAACCTGTGCGTCATCATCAATAACTAGAATTCTCTTCATTGGATATTGGGTTTCTTTGCCAATTATTCAATATTACCGAAATGATTTTAAATTTCCAAACAGCTGTGGCTTAGTGCTATCCAAAAATGGACTTGATTTTACTGTAAAGCATTTCCTGATCTACGGGTTTATTCATGTAATCGTTTGCGCCTAATATAAAAATCCGATCCTTTGTAGATTTGGTAATGTCTGCCGTAACAACAATAATCGGAACTTCGTTATAAACATCGCCAACTGCTCCTGTTCTAATGGCGGAAATTGCTTCATAACCATCCATTACAGGCATTTGTAAATCCATAAGTACTAAATCTACCGAAGTTTTTTTCATCATTTCCAAACATTCGGCACCATCATTTGCAACACTAACTGACGTATTTTCCCAATCATTGAGCATCATTTCGATTACCATTTGGTTCATCGGATTATCTTCTACAATTAAAATGTGCTTACCAGCCAAACTGTTTTGATGGTTTGGTACCGGAGTGATAGCTGGTAAATCTGGTACAATGGGATAATCCAAAACAATCTCACAGGTGGTTCCTTCACTCACTACACTCTTTAACTTAATTTTTCCATGATGAAGATCGACCAATGCTTTTACAATGCTTAAACCAATCCCAAAACCGCCAAACTTTCGTTTATTATCTAAAGTAGTCTGACTGAAAAGTTCGAATACAGAATCTAATTTTTGCTTTGGAATTCCTACACCGGTATCGGCAATTAAAATGCTTAAACTGAGCATATCATTTTCATACCTGGATTTGGTTTCGAAACTAATTATCCCTTTCGATGTAAATTTAATTGCATTACCTAAAATATTGTAAATCAACTGCTCTAATCTAATTGGATCGCCAATTACTATTGTATTTGGACTAATTGAATTATAATATTCGAATGCCAACCCCTTATCTTCAATTTGTTTGCTCAAGCTCGATTTTAACTTTTCGAAAACATCAGTTGGTTTAAATTCAGAATGCTCAAGCTCTAATTCGCCCTTTTCTATCTTGGAGAAATCTAAAATATCGTTCACCGAAGAAATTAGGCCATGAGATGCATAACGAATAACTTCACAATTGGCTCTTATCTTTGGATCGTTAGATTCATTTTCCATCATACTTGCCAAACCTAAAATCGCGTTTAAGGGCGTTCTTAACTCATGGCTCATGTTCGATAAAAAATAAGACTTGACATCGTTCATCTCTTCCGATTTTTGGAGCGCAAGCGCCTGCAATTCTTCCTGCTCAGTCTTCAGTAATCTGATGCGATTCGCCATAGAAAGCGATAAGGCAATAATCTCCAATCCAATTCCAGGTTTGGTTATATTATCTGTTGAAAAGCTTTCTGGAATAAGTCCGAAGTTTCTTAAAATGGCCAGTATGATACAAAGGAAAAGAATAAATATGCCGTAAGAATAAAAGCGATCTATCTTCTGCTTACGAACAAACATGGTTGCGATGGTTACAAAAATTAAAAGTATTCCAACTAGAGTGAGCAAATTAATAAGCGGATAAGAATACTTTAAAAATGAAGGCACGAACACTATCCCCAGCAAAACTATTCCCAACAAAATATAAAGTGGCCTAAAAAGTTTATGGATAACCGGATTTTTATCTTTTATTTCCAAAATCATTTCGCTGTATTTTCCGAAAAAGTAACAGCTAAATATGGCAGAAATAATAACACCATGAAGACTAAACCATGAGTTGCTGGTATTTATATATTGATGGTAAAAACCATCTAATGCGAATTGGCAAAGCCCTACCAATAATACATAAACCGAGTAATATAAAAACGAAAGTTCTTTAAGGGCGAAGTAAAAAAAGAAATAGGTAATTGCGATAATAATTAATATTCCATAAAAAATTCCCATGATCAACTGATCATGATAAGTAATATCGAGCAACCGTTGCTGACTAATTAAAACCAGGGGAAGGGTATTTTTTTCGCCATCGTTTTTAATTTCAATAAAGGCCTGTTTAGTTTCTCCTGGAGCAAGTTCTATCGCAAACATGGTCTTCCTTAAAGCAACACTCCGTTTAGCAAACTCCAAATTATCGCCACTTTGCTGGGTTTCTATATTCCCTGTAGCATTAACCAAATATAAATTTACATTATCTGTTATCGGCTCGGCTGTTTGAGCATAATAGAGCAACGGTACTTTTAAATTATTTTTTAATTGGAATTTTAACCAATACGTATAATGTGTGAAGCCTAAGTTTCCGAACTTACCCTTCATCGGAACAAACCTTAAATTTACTTCATTATCTTTTATCTGCTGAATGGAATAATCGTGCAGACCTACATTTGCTATTGCAGAATATTTAAGAATAGAGATTTCATCTGGCAATTGATTTGGCTCAAAAATGAACTGAGCCTTAGCCGATAATAAACAGAAAATTAAGAATAGAGATAAGGATAAATTTTTCAAATAGGCGCCAATAAACTTCTACATCAGTTCGATCGCCCTACATTTCAATATCCTTATCAGAAATTATAAAGAATTATCTCTTTATAATAAATTTAATATTCAATAAATAAAACAGGCGATGATAGGCAATTATATAATATAAAGTCAGCAATAACAAATACATACATAATAATATCAAAGCTGTTACAAACGCTACTTAAACATACTATAAAAGCACCTAATGATTTAATTAAAATAAAAATTTCCGATTTCAAAAAAATAAACGTTAATTAGACATTTATTTATTGTTATGAGCACAGCAAACTATGTAATTGGCGTAGATTACGGGACAGATTCTGTTCGGTCAGTTTTAGTAGATACCGCCAATGGTAAAGAAATTTCATCATCTGTTTTTCTCTATCCCAGATGGCAAAAAGGATTATACTGTATTCCTTCGCAAAATCAGTTCAGGCAACATCCATTAGATTATATTGAAGGCTTAGAGCACACCATAAAAGATTGTTTGGCAAAAGCTGGTGGATCTTCGATAGCTCATCTTGTTAAAGGAATTTCTGTAGACACTACAGGCTCTAGTCCGGTGGCGGTAGATGTTACCGGCAAACCTCTTGCTTTAACAGCAGGTTTTGAGGAAAATCCAAATGCCATGTTTGTACTTTGGAAAGATCATACATCGGTTAAGGAAGCTTCTGAAATTAATGAGCATGCCACCAAATTCAAAACCAATTATTTGAAATACGTTGGTGGAATTTATTCTTCAGAATGGTTTTGGGCAAAACTTCTGCATATTTTAAGAGTAGATCAAGCTGTTAAAAATAAAGCCAGTTCTTGGGTAGAACATTGCGATTGGATTCCGTTTTTATTGTGCGGAGAAACCGATATTAAACAAATGAAGCGAAGCCGTTGCGCTGCAGGCCATAAAGCTTTGTGGGCCGAAGAGTTTAATGGTTTACCTCCCGAAGATTTTTTTAACAGCTTAGATCCGATTCTTACGGGTTTTAGAGAAAAGCTATTTGTCGATACTTACACTTCTGATGTTCAAGCTGGAAAATTAAGTTCAGAATGGGCAGAAAAACTGGGTTTAACAACAGAGGTTATTATTGGTGTTGGTGCTTTTGATGCACATATGGGTGCGGTTGGCGGTCAGATAGAGCCCTATTATTTAAGTAAAGTGATGGGCACCAGTACATGCGATATTTTAGTTGCACCCAGCCAAGAACTTGAAGGTAAATTGGTTAACGGAATCTGCGGACAGGTTAATGGATCGGTGATTCCGGGCATGGCTGGTTTAGAAGCCGGACAATCTGCCTTTGGCGATGTTTATGCCTGGTTTAAAAACCTAATCAGCTGGCCATTAAGCCATTTATTAACTGAATCTGAATTAATTAGCGAAGCTACAGCTATTGCTTTAAAAGATGAACTTGAATCGAAAATTATTGCAAACCTAAGCAAACAAGCCGAGGCTTTGGGTGATGGTGATTATGCAGAATTAGCGGTTGACTGGTTAAATGGAAGAAGAACGCCAGATGCAAATCAAGAACTTAAGGGTGCTATCACCGGACTTGGTTTGGGTACAGATGCACCTAGATTCTTCCGTGCCTTGGCAGCTGCAACTTGTTTTGGAGCAAAAAGTATTGTAGATCGATTCAAAGATCAAGGTGTTCCGGTAAAGGGGATTATTGGGATTGGTGGCGTAGCAAAAAAATCGCCTTACATTATGCAAATGATGGCCGATGTTTTGGAAATGCCAATCCGTATTCACCGTTTTGAGCATACCTGTGCATTAGGCGCTGCCATGTTTGCAGCTGTTGTAGCAGGCATTTATCCGAATGTAGAAGCTGCGATGGTGGCTATGGGCACTGGCTTTGAAAAAGAATATCAACCCAACATTAAAAAGCAGAAAATGTACAGAATGCATTACCAGCAGTATCTGGGTTTGGGCAGGTATTTGGAAAAATATAATAAAAAAGATGTAAAACCTTATCTATCATGAGCATCTATCAAGACATAAAAGAGCAGGCTTACCACGCAAATATGCAACTACCAAAGTTAAATCTGGTGCTGTTTACTTTTGGGAACGTAAGTGCTGCCGACCGAGAAAAAAGAGTTTTTGCCATTAAACCAAGTGGAGTGCCTTATGATGAGCTCACTGTTGAAAAAATGGTAATTGTTAATTTTGAAGGCCAAACCATTGAAGGAGATTTACGTCCTTCATCTGATACGCAAACCCATGCAGTACTGTATAAAAACTGGGAGGATATTAGTGGTATCGTGCACACGCATTCTACTTATGCTACTGCTTGGGCGCAGGCGCAAACTGCCATTCCTATTTTTGGAACCACGCATGCTGATCATTTAACGGTTGATATTCCGTGCGCACCGCCAATGGCAGATGAAATGATTAAAGGCAACTACGAATATGAAACGGGATTTCAAATTATCAACCATTTCGAAAGTTTGGACTTAAGCCATAAGGAGGTAGAAATGATTTTAGTAGGCAACCATGCTCCTTTTACCTGGGGCAAAACGGCCGATAAAGCCGTTTATAATAGTGCAGTTTTAGAAGCTGTAGCACAAATGGCTTTATTAACAAGACAGATTAATCCGCTGGCACCGAAATTAAAAGATTCGCTGGTTGAAAAACATTATGAGCGTAAACATGGTGCTGGCGCTTACTACGGACAGGAATAGTTAATTGATTTACGGTGTAAAAAATCAGTCTATCGGTCAATGTCCTCACCAACCGGACGCTGGTGAATATGAAGGTTTACCAAGGTAAAATAAACCTGATTGGAGTGAACATGAAGGCTAATTTTTCATTAGCCGAATAAAACGGAAAGCAGGACTATCGGTTCGGAGGAGAACAGGAACCTGCTTTACAAAAAATAAATTATAAATTAATAAGAGCAATAATGATTGATTTAAAAAAATTACAAGTTTGGTTTGTTACCGGAACACAGCATTTGTATGGCGAAGAAACCTTAAAACAAGTTGCGGAACATGCACAAGAAGTTGCAAATTCGTTAAATCTGAATAAAGGGATTTCTGTTTCGGTTGTTTATAAACCCATAGTTAAAACAACTGAGGAGATTTACGAAACTTTGCAACAAGCCAATATGGATAAAAACTGTATTGGTGTAGTGACCTGGATGCATACCTTCTCTCCGGCCAAAATGTGGATTAGGGGTTTAAATGTTTTGCAGAAACCACTTCTTCATTTACATACACAGTTTAACAGAGATATTCCATGGAATACCATTGATATGGATTTTATGAACTTAAATCAAAGTGCGCATGGCGATAGGGAATTTGGTTTTATGGTATCGAGAATGCGAAAAGACAGGAAAGTTGTGGTAGGGCATTGGCAAGATGAGGAAGTTATTGCCCAGGTGGATACCTGGTGTAGAGCTGCAGCGGGTTGGAACGATTGGCAAGGTGCAAAATTTGCTCGCTTTGGAGATAATATGAGGTATGTAGCGGTAACTGATGGCGATAAAGTTGAGGCTGAAATGAAGTTCGGTTTCTCGGTAAATACTTACGGAATTGGCGACTTGGTTGCAATAATTAATAATATTGCCGATGAAGATGTAAAAAAATTAACGGCTGAATATGAGGCAACTTATGAAATGGCTGCTGATTTAAAAGCTGGCGGTGCCAAATATCAATCTGTTTACGATGCAGCCAAAATAGAACTAGGCTTACGGAAGTTTTTAGTAGATGGGAATTTTAAAGGTTTCTCTGATACTTTTGAAGATTTACATGGGATGATTCAATTACCAGGAATTGCGGCACAGCGTTTAATGGCAGATGGTTATGGTTTTGCAGGAGAAGGCGACTGGAAAACAGCTGCTTTGGTACGTGCCTGTAAAGTAATGGGTGCAGGCTTGCCTGGTGGAAATGCCTTTATGGAAGATTATACCTATCATTTTGATCCGTCAAATTCGATGGTTTTGGGTTCGCATATGCTAGAAGTTGACGTTTCTTTGGCTAAGGGTAAAGCCAGTTTGGAGGTACACCCTTTAGGAATTGGTGGCAAAGCAGATCCTGCTCGCCTGGTTTTTAATGTTGGTGGTGGAGATGCATTAAATGCTTCTCTAATTGACATGGGCAACCGCTTCCGGTTATTGGTGAATGAGGTTAAGGCTGTTGAGGCGGAGCACGATTTACCGAATCTTCCCGTTGCCCGAGTTTTATGGAAACCTCTTCCTGATATGAAAACGGGCTGTGCAGCATGGATTTATGCCGGAGGTGCGCATCATACAGCTTACAGTCAGAATTTAACTACCGAACACTTATTGGATTTTGCAAATATTGCAGGTTTGGAATACGTAAATATTGGTGCTGATACCCGGATTAATCAATTTAGAAATGAGCTTCATTGGAATGAAGTTTTTTATAAATAGTGTGCAAATTGTCCGCTCTCAAATTATAAATGCCGATAGAAACTATCGGCATTTTTTTTGTTGATTACCATCTGATGTTTTAAGATTGCTGCTTTCGGGCATGATAAATTTATAAGCAAAATAGAAACGGAAAAACATTCAGCAGGACTTGAAGTTCTTACTCTTCCATTTTAACCATCGCCTTAATTACGCCATTTTTTGGATCTAACCAACTTTCAAATTCATCTTTAACTTCATCGAAATTAACTTGATGCGTAATGTAATTTGTAGGCTTAACCAACCCCTTTTTCATTGATGAAATGACATGTTCAAAATCTTCTTTTGTTGCATTTCTACTGCCCATTAAAGTAGATTCTCGCTTGTGAAATTCGGGGTGATTAAAGATTAAATCGCCTTTTTGCAAGCCAATTAATACAAAGCGAGCACCATGTGCCATATAATTTATTGCATTATTAATGGCCTTTTGATTACCTGTAGCATCAATAACAACGGTAGGCATATCTCCGTTTGTAATTTTGCTTAACTGCTCGGTAACATCAGCTGATAAAGCATTTATTACATGTGAAACACCCAGCCTTTCTTTGCAAAAAGTTAATCTGGAATCATTAATATCCAGCGCTATTACCTTCGCTCCTGCTATTCTGGCAAATTCCATGGTACCCAAACCTATCGGACCTGCACCAATTACCAAAACAAATTCACCTGCCTGCACGGCTGCCCTGCGAACGCCATGTGCGCCAATTGCCAAAGGTTCTACAAGTGCGAGTTCATCATAACTTAATCCTTCGCCATGTAAAAGTGTTTTTGATGGAACTTGTAAATATTCACGCATACCACCATCTACGTGCACACCGCAAACTTGCATCTTCACACAGCAATTTGGCTTATTCATTCTACACGCAATACATTCACCACAATTAAAATATGGGATAAATGTTACGGCCTCTCCTATTTTAAAGTTTACAGCGCCGTCGGCTTCAGCCAATTCGCCAGAAAGCTCATGACCCAAAACCCTAGGGTAATTGAAAAATGGCTGTGTTCCTTCGTATGCGTGAAGATCAGTACCACAGATTCCAATTCGTTTAATCTTAATAATTGCGTGGTCTTTCTGTAATTTAGGTTTTTGTGTTTCTGAGTATTCAAAAGTTCCGGGAGTTATGCAGGTTAGGGTTTTCATTTTTAATAGAATTTTCAGATAAATGAATGAGTGAGTTTTGAATGATTGAATGACTGAATTTTGAATGCATTAGTTTTAAATGATTGAGTTCTATAACGAAATAAATAACCATTCTATCATCCTTCATTCAATTAAATTAGTGAAGTATGAATGAGATGAATAACCATTCAATCATCCTCTCAATTCTTCATTCAATAATTTTAATTACGCGTTTGCTAAAGCCCTGTCTAAGTGAACATAACCACCATCTACATGAATGATTTGTCCAGTTGTATGGCTGGATTTATTCGACATTAAAAATGCCGCCATGTTGGCAATTTCTTCAGCCGTTGTCATTCTATTTTCCAGTGGGATTTTTGAAGTGATTTCTTTTAATTTTTCCTGTGCATCTGGCAAGGTTTCAATCCATGTTTCGTAAGCTGGTGTCCAACATTCAGCCACCATAATGGCATTAACTCGAATCCCATATTTTAAAAGTTCAACCGCCCATTCCCTAGTTAATGCATTTCTACCACCATTTGCAGCTGCATAAGCAGAGGTATTTCCCTGTCCCGTTTCTCCGGTTTTAGATGTAATATTTACAATTGCGCCTTTACTCTTAATCAGTTCTGGTAACGCGAAATGAGCCATTAAGTAATAATGCACTACATTTTTATGTAGCGAGGCCATAAAATCTGTATAATTTCCGCTTTCAAGTCCTACACCATCATTAACTCCAGCATTATTTATAAGGCCATCAATTCTACCAAACTGTGCAATAATGGCTTTAACTACACTTTCGCAATCTTCGGGTTTTGATAATTCAGCAACAAATTGAAAGGCCTGCCCGCCATCCTTAATAATTTCATCTACAACAATCTGATTATCAGTTGCTTTTCTACCTACAATAACCGCAAGTGCTTTTTCGTTGGCAAAAACCTGTGCGATTGCTTTTCCAATCCCTTTTGCACCTCCGGTGATGATGATTACCTTGTCTTTAAGTTGTAAATCCATATTCTTAATATTTTATTTTTATCGTCGGTCAGTTGTTAAATTAATAGTGACGAATCTTATTTCAAAACATATATAACATCCATTTCTCTCGATTCTGGTGTTACTTTTAAATTTTCTATTTTTCCGTTTTTTAATGTAACCTCTACAGTTGTTTGATAAGGAGCATGGAGTTTGAAATGAACATCCCAGTTTTTAGGCCAGGCTGGGAAAAGATAAATATCTTTTCCATCGCACTGCATTAGCATTTCCTGAAGACCAATCATTCCAGATCCGCCCCAATTGTGATCAGGAACCCAATCAAATCCCGGGCCCCAAAAGGCAGGAAATCTTCTTCCTGAATCTTTCAGCTTTGCTTTGGTTAAATCGGCTGCGTCTTTGGTTAAACCTAATCGAGCTGCAAAAATATTATCCTGTTTCCAACCTACATAACTTCTAAATTTCAATACATCTGTATCATATTTAAAGGTATTGATTGCCGTATCCATACCTGGTTTTCCCATTCCATACATCCCCCAGGGATACACAGGATAAAGTTGTGGGCTTTCGGTATTGTTTATTCGCTCCCAAGATTTGGCTGGAGCAATGGTCGTTTTACCAGAAAATTCTCTAAAACTGATTGGCGGAATGGTATTTAACATTTCTTGCCAGTTCTTTTTTTGTACATCAGAAGCTGATTTTAATTCAAGTAATCTTTGCAAAACTGATTTTAAACCGGCAATGGTTGAGGTAGAATTGTAGGCCATTTTATAGGTTTCTGCTCCTGAGCCCGGATATAAAACCAAGTGACCGTTTGCATCTAAGGCTTTAGCTCCCCTCTGTTTGGCCAAATAAGAATAATGTTCTTTAAAAAATGTTAACGAACTTTCAATCAATGGCATATATTGCTGAATGTTATTTCCATTGTACCGTTCGGTTTCCAAAATCATCATGCAAAATTCCAGAACAGTATCCCACTCATATTCTAGCCAGGCATTATATTCCATGCCTTTATCAAAATCTGCTGGTCTTTTCCAATTGTATTCTGCAGGATTTGGCAAGCCAAAATTTTCTAACTGCTCTGTAAAACTCGCTCCATTATGGCCCCATGCATTTTTCGTACGGAGTTCAGCAGTTTTTAAAATCTTAAGATAAAAATCGAATTGAGGTTTCATCATCTCAAAATCGCCACTCTTAAGCATTGGCCAATAAACAAGGCGTTGATTTTGGGCTGTATGTGTTCCACCGCCCCAATTTCTAAAATCTGGCGTGTATTTAAGTGTTGTATCTGTAATTACCGGATCGAAAGTAAATAGTCCACCATTAAACTTTGTTGGCGATGTACCAAAGGCATTACAGCCCAACATATATCGAAACAATTGATAATTTTTACCTGCTTGATTGGCTAGGGAATCATTAGAATTAATGTAAATAAAACTTCTGTTCCAATATTCGTTCCACCAATTCTGGCTTGCCTTTAAAGAAATATCCCGATCAATCTTTCCCTTTTCTTCTAAGGCCAGCAGCCCCCTTTTCCATTCATCTACCAAAGCATTTGCACTGTAAAGCGAAATTGTAATTCTATTTATATTGGAAGGTTTTTTACTCTTTAAACTCCAGCCTTGAAAAGCGGTATTCAAATATTTACCAGCATATTTTTTATCTACGCTCATATGCTCGCCTTGTATTGAACCTCCAAAAATTAGGTTTTTTAGGGGGTTAAAAAGATCGGTTTTATAGTTTTCCAATCCTTGCTGTTTTACAGCCACGTCAAAAACCGTTTCTGGCTTATTTTGATGAAAAAATTCAATTTTATTTCCCTGAAAACTTACATTATCTTTAAAGGTTTTCACAATTCCCTGGGGTGCCCACTTGTAAGAATTTTGATTATTCTCTTTTCCTTTAGTTATCCTATCTTCAAATCTCCAACTTTCATAACCAACCTCTGTACTGATGTTTTTATTTGACTTAACTTCAATATTTACAATGGGTTTAAATACATCTACCCAAATATTTACTTGAGCATTTAAACCACCGTTAGCGCCTGTAATTTGGGCAAATCCATCTTTTAAGATCAACTCCTGTTTAAAGGTTTTTCCAGCGAATGGATTCGGACTTAATTTTAATTTTATCCTGCCTAATTTTAATAAGGTGTTATTCTCATCAAATGCTCCACTTTTTGATAGGTAGAAGTAAACTTCACCTTTTTCTACCCAAAGATTTAAGCCAATATCTCCGCCACCAACAGGCATGGATTCGCTTGAATTTTTGCTTTGGGTATTCCAGACGATGTTCTGTGATTTGGCTTTCGGGAAGAACCACAAAGACACGAAGAACACTAAGATAAAGTTTCTACATAAGTTTGCCCACGATAGAGATATGGGTAAATTTAATGCTTTGCATAAAAATTTTGACCATGTAAAACGCTTAGGTTCTTTCCTACCCAAAATACTCAGTGTCCTTTGTGCCTTCGTGGTTAAATTCATTTATATTATTATCCTAAAAATCGAGTTCGATTATTATTATTTTTTGGTTAGTGTTATTTTAGTAATTAAAACCCTGAAATAGATTCAGGGTGTCGCTAATTACAATGTTTTTATCTAATACTTGGTGATCTTGTATACTAGTGGTTAAATCAAATTTACCAATTATCCGTTCTAAATGATGAAACGGGCAAACCATCATTACCAAATAAATCGCCTATTACAAAATCTTTAAACGCGTATCGAACGGCCACAGGTGCTTTAACATCGGCAGAAGTTACCGTTATACTGCTTCCCGTAATGCTTGCTTTTGCCGGATAAAATTTTTGATCAGCGCCTGCTGCTTCAAATAAAGATAATTCTTTTCCAAATGAAGTTAAGCCATTAGGTACATTTTGAAATTTAATTACAGCCTTATCTTTATCGATGGTTATAGAGTCGTAATTCGGACTTGCGAAACCGAATCCTTTTATGCCATACGTTTGTGCCAGAGCCAAATAAGCTAATCTGGTTCCTCCAGGTTTTTTGTTAGCCGGATGTATCGATTTTTCCTCGCCGAGATCCATTAAAACAGCCATTCCACTATTGGGGATTTTAGCCAGCGATTTTCGTTGCGCATCTCTTAAAAAGGCTGAATTGTATTTTCCGCCAACGTTGTAGGGTGGTAACTGAGCATAATTATATGGTGCAATCTGTGCGTAATAGAACGGAAATTCTCCAATGCCCCATGCTTTACGCCAATTGGATACCATAGCCGGAAAAAGATCTTCGTAACGATCTGAACGATCGTAATTTGATTCGCCCTGATACCAGATAGCACCTTTTATTGTAAATCCGATAACGGGGTACAACATACCATTGTACAAAGTGGTGGGCGTTCTACTTACCTCCTTAATTGTATCTGTTTTTGCCGGAATTTTAATTTCAGGAAAAGGTTTTAAATCCTCTGGCGACATCCAAGCCTCGATTGTGGAACCACCATAGCTATCGTTAATTAATCCGACAGGAACATTGAGCATTTCGCTTAATAGCGATCCGAAATAATAGGCTGTAGCACTAAAATTGGCTACACTTTCAGGACTGGCAAGCTTCCATGCTGATGGTTTACTATTATCCTGTCTTACGGTAATCGATGACCGTGGAACAATGTAAAGTCTTAAGTTTTTGTTCGTTGATTTTAAAATTGCTTCATTCGAGCCCATTACCGGCTGACTTTTAAAACCTTTCATGGGCATTTCCATATTGGATTGACCACCACAAAACCAAACTTCACCAATCAGAATATCGGTTAAGGTAAATTGCTCACCATCATTAAACGAAATATCATACGGCCCACCAGCTGTAGGTGTAGAAACTTTAATTTTGAATTTTCCGCTTGCATCAACCCTTGCTGTATAATTTGCTTTATTCCAAGATGTAATAATTTTAACATTTGAAGATGGTTTTGCCCAACCCCAAATTGCCACATTACTTTGTTGTTGCAACACCATGTGATCTGTAAAAATAGATGCAGGTTTAACTGTTGCTAGTGCGCTGAAGTAAAAAGCCAGGTTTAAAAGTATTGTAAGTTTTAGTTTCATTTTATCTCGTTTTATCGTCATTGCTTCGTGCCTTGCAATGACAATATAATTTTACCTGCTCACTGGCAACCAAACCGACATTTCTGAATGCCCTCTATTGCCCCAAGCGAAATAAGGAATCAATTTTATCTGTGTAGTTGCGTTGCTGTTATTTACTCGCCTATAAAGAGAATTTCCCCAAACTGTAGGGTCGGTCATTTTAGCATTGCCAACCAAACTCATCATATTTGCACCATCAATCGTTATTTTTTCTGCTGTAAATTTTGTAGATGTTGGGATAAAAGCATTGAAAATATTTTTTCCCGGCAAGTCTGCAGATTCTAAACAATAAACAATTGGGCCTCTTTTTACCGCGACCTGATTTCTATTTTCTTCGACCAAAGGATTAGATTCTATTAACTGAGCTTCCATTGGCAATGTTAATTCTATCACATCGCCAGCTTTCCATATTCTGTTTACTTCAGTGTAAGTTCCTGAGGTGGTTTCAGCATCAACAGCTTTCCCATTAACCTTAATTTGAGCATCATGAGTCCATCCCGGGATTCTGAAAAACATCGAATAAGCCTGACTAGCACTTTCATTTATATTGATCTTGATATTTCCATCCCAAGGATAATCCGTTATTTCTTCCAGGCTAATTTTAGTACCATTGGTCAGTTTGGTGTTTACTTTATTGCCCCCATACAAATTAAACCAAAGCCCTTTATCGGATATGCTGTATAAATAGTCGCTTACCTCGGCAATGGTTCTTACAACGTTGGGAGGACAGCAGTTAGACAGAGAGATGTAAGGCACACGATCTTTAGACCAGCGCTGTTTAAAAGGTAAGTTATCACTCTGTGCCAAAGGATTGGTGTATAAAAAGTTTTTGCCATTAAGGCTAATGCCAGATAACACGCTATTGTGCAGAGCCAATTCCATTACATCGGCATATTTTGCGTCGCCAGTTACTTGTAACATTCTCCAGTTCCAAAGTACATTGCCAATATTTGCGCAGGTTTCATTATGTGCTGTAAAATTTGGCAGTTGGTAATCTCTTCCAAAGGCTTGGTGAATTTTCTGAACATCATTCGGATTATAAGATGTTCCATCCGGCGAGGTGCCATCATAAAGAGATCCTAAACCACCTGTAATGTACATTTTATGATCATTTACATCATTCCACATTAAGTTTAGGGAATTCATCAAACTATCGTTCCCCGTTTCTGAATATAAATCTGCTACACCGGCATATAAATAACTTGCCCTAACGGCATGCCCAGTTGCTTTGGTTTGTTTCAAGAAAGGAATTCGATCTTGGTTATCATCTGTTCCATCATCAATTTTACCTTTTATAGCAATTAAATGCTTGGCCAACTCTAAATATCTGGGTTCTTTTGTGGTGCGATACATTTCTATTACACCCATATAATGCGAGGGACAAATGGCATTTCTAGCCAAAGTTGGCGATGCTGTTTTATAGAAATTATACAGATATTCCGTTGCCTTTTTTGCAACATTTAATAATGTTGTTTTGCCGGTAGCTCGATAATGCACACAGGCGGCCGTCATTAAATGACCAATGTTATAAGCTTCAAAACTCAATCTATCCTGAAATTGATTGTTAGATCCAGTTTTTTGTTGTTCTATCACTGCCTTGGTGTAAATATAGCCATCTGCCCGTTGCGATTTTGCGATAACTACAATCGCACGGTCCATCATTGCATTTAATTTTGGATCTTTTGTAGAAGCGTACAGACTGGCCATTGCTTCTAAAGTTTTGTAGAAATCGCCATCGTGAAATGACGGCCCAGCATGAGAACCGGTATCTAATCCGGCTGCAATTTCAAAATTTTTAAATGCATGGCTGATTTTGGGGTCGTTATAAATTGCCCACATATTTGGAACCATCGTTTCGGTAACAACCTTAAAGCGATCTGCCCAAAAACCTTTTGTCCAAGTTACATCCGTCATGTTTATGCTGTGCAATTTTGCAAACGGACTGCCAGCGTTATTGGTTAAGGCATTTTGCTGAGCATAAGACTTTACCGCCATAAATTGTGCAGCTAAAAGAATTATGAATGCGAATTTGTTAATCATATTGCTTGCTATGTAATTTTTCTTGCCAATGACGATTAGTTTATTTATCTTCTATTTTAATCCAAATTGGACCTAGTAATCCTGCCTGATTTAAGGGTTTACCTTCTAAACGGAAAGGTGCTGTTGTATTTGTAATTCTTTTATATACAGGCAATTTACCATCACCAATTAAACGGTTAGCCCAGGTATTTGCAACGGTAATGCTGATGGAATTATCTCCATTGATTAAGTATTTGCCAATTTCGAGTTCATAAGGTGCTGTCCATAAAATACCGCAAGAATTGCCATTAATTTTTACTTCGGCGATATTTGAAAAACTGCCCAAATCAATCCAAATCTTTTCTGCTCCGGAATTGATGAAATTGAATTTTTTGGTATAAACAGCTTCACCAGAGTAATATTTAATTGTACTATCGGCATTTAAAGTCCAATCGGTTAAGGTTTTAAACTCCACCGGTTTTTCTGGTCCGCCATAAGCTTTATCAAACTGCACCTGCCAATCGAAAGAAAGATTATAAGCATTTTTAAAGGTTTTCCAGTTTTTGCCCATACTGTATTTTGTTTCTTTCGTTGGCGTTTCAAATATTACAAATAGTGATTGATTCGGTTTCAAATTTATATTGAAAACAGTTCGACCATTAAATGAAGACCAATCTTTTAATTCACTGGTTTGATCACTCACGGCATCATACATCACTGGGACTTTATCTTTTATTCTAAAAGACAATTTCAGATCTCTTTCTTTATCTATCTGGTTAGAAATAAAGTAAATATCTTTATCGTTAGTTTTTCTGTGCGTATAGGCAACATTTTTAGCATACAAGATCGGCTCAGAAATTTGACCATTTTCTACAGCGTAAAAATCGGGTTCAATTCCTGCAAGCTTTAGATTGGTTCCGTTAAACGGTGCTTTAAATAAATTGCCTTTATCTACAACTTTAATTAAAACAGGATTATGATCATTATTAAGTTTATAAAAATTATTTGACCAAATCTCATTAACGGTTGAATTAAATTCAGCATTATTTACTTTCTTTAATCCATTTTGATATAATGGCTTATCTCCAACAATAACATTAGCTCCAGCTTTAACCAATTCCAATATTTTTTTAACGGTTTGATAACTCATGTACCGATAATTGGGATTCATTTTCATATCGCCCGGAATAACCAGTACTTTATACGTTGCGCCACTCGCAAATACCACTTCCCCATTTTTAACCTTTGCAGTGCTCAAAACATCGGGATTAAAACTATCGTAAGCATAACCATGTAGCGGATTTACCCAATTTTCTGGGTCGGCCATGTTGGCTGAATGTGTAACACCTGCAGGAATTTGTCTTAAAGGCTCGCCTACATTTGCTAAGCGTTTCTTCTCAGCTTCAACAACATCGGAACCAAAAAGTCCAGGTAAAGTGGAAACCAATCGATCTGGCAATACAGAACGACGAGGCAATTCTTCGCCAGTAAAAACAGCTATATCTACAACAGGTTTACCTTGTTGCAACAGATTTTGGCATCTTTCTGCATAGTCGATCCATGCTTTGCCCAATTTCCACCAAGTTTGATCGCGTTGAAAATATAACCCAACACCATCTAAGGTCATTCCCGGTTTTCGATCCATCCAAGGATTATGCGTAAAAACATGATAAACCAGTTTGTTTATTCCTAGTGCATAGTTTCTATCTTGCAAGGTTTTCATATTTACCGGACTTTCGTTCCAATCCATGCGAACAGTGGTAAAAGCCTCAGCTTGAACAATGTTTTTCCCATAAATATGTGCGCCAGAAATGGCATCCAGCATATCATTCGGTTTATCATGAGTTGGGCTATTCAACCAAAACTCTCCCATTGGAATGTCTACGGTTTTATAATGCATTAAACCATCGCTCATCATGGTTGGCGCTACACTTTCTGCCGTAAATGTTACACCCTTTTCTTTAGCCAAAGTTGCCAGTGTTTTGTAAAATTGATCTACAACCAACTCGGAGATCGTTTTGCGAACATCATACAAGAAACTTTCAGAAACCTGGGCACTTTGAACAGGTAAACCCGTCATGATTGGTAAATAGGGCGTTAAATCATATCCCCGGCGCTTTAAGAACTCTGCTTTAAAGTTTTCCGACCAATTTTGACTTCCACATTCCCAACTATCTACATGAAAGGTGGTTAATACATTTTTGGCTAAATCTGGACCAATTTTCTCGATCGCTTTGCCATACCAATTTTTAAATTGAAGTTTAATGGCCTCAGTATTGAATTTGTCGCACTCCAATCCCATTCCGGCACCTCCTGTTGCATTTTTCTGACCTGTTGAAGTATGACCAATTCTTAAGATGGTCCAATTTCCGGCAGGCGCAACCCAATCCAAACTGCCATCAGCTTTCAACTTTGAAGTTAGATTAACAATTTTATTCAATGGAATGCATAAATCTTTTGGCAATTGCAACTCGGTACTTCTCTTACTGATTCTCCAGACAGAACCGTTTTTGCCTTCAAATTGGTTTATTGCAGCTTCGCTAGATAATTGAAGATTTACAATTTTTAAAGATGGTTTCCACTTGGCATTGTCTAAATCTTCAGCCCCTGGTTCAGAACCCGCTTTATTGTATAAAAACCTAAAATATTTGGCAGTTGTAGGTACAATGCTGTGCGTTACATCTACATCATTATCTTGCCAGCCGTGCCTTGGCGGTTCCAATCTACCCACCGAACGAAAGTTTTTTCCATCGTTACTGACTTCAATGGCCAAACGTTGTGCTTGATAATTGTTTCCAGAGGTTTTAATTAAAATTGAACGACAGGTAAAGGCTTTTTCAAACTCGTATTGAATCCAGCAAGGTTCATTCGAAGCGAAATTCTTTTTATTACCATCAACAACTAAACCGCTAGCATCTGTGCCGTTGCTTGATGTTACTTTAGGAACATTTGTTGAGGTTGAAACACCTGTACCAACTGGCGATGGATAGGCATAAACTGCGATATCTTTATAAAATCCTTCCCTTGATGGTGGTTTAGGCAACACAATCTTAGACTTTGTAGAACCATTTATATACGTTTTAGAGGAAACTACTTTTTGCATAGAAAGTTCGGGCGTAATCCACGGCCCTCCGGCGAGTGCAAAGCCATCACTAACATGCATACCCATTTTTAAGTTTAAGCGTTTGGCTTCCTGCATGGAAAACTTTACCATATCCCACCATTGTGGTGTAAGTTGTTCGGAAGGGTTAGCATATAAAGCTGGACTTGATGCATCACTTCCTTTGATGGTCATTAAATAAGCACCACCAACGCCATTTGATTTCATCGCTTCTAAATCGGCGGTAATTCCGGCTTTAGAAACTCCAGCCTGAACCCAATACCAAAAAACCCATGGTTTAGCATTATCATTTTGTTGCGCAAAAACCGTTGAAGAGGCAATGTTCATCAACAAAATCAACGTAAATATTTTTCTAAACCTAGAGTTCATTTTTATTCTTTTACCACTTAGTCACAAAGACACCAAGATTATGCACCATATAAACTATTATTTTTCTTAGTGCTCTTTGTGGTGTTTAAATTATTTATGTGCGATCTTGTAACCTTTTACCCCGAAAAATAGTATGATTAAAAAACAAACCAATGGAATGCTGTAGCCAATTTGAATGTTATCACCATACATATCTATTAAAGTTCCCATGCCATATGGTAAAATAGCGCCCCCTACAATTGACATAATTAACCAAGAAGAACCTGGTTTGGTATCGTCACCAATTCCTTCTATACCAAGTCCAAAGATTGTAGGAAACATAATTGACATAAAAAAACCAATTGCACCTAATGCATATACCACATACGAACCTTGACCAAAAATAGCAACACAGCATAGCAATACCGAGATAGCGGCATAAATAGCCAATAGTTTGTGAGAGCTAATAAACTGCATCAGCGCTGTGCCCGCAAAACGGCCCGCAGTAAATAAAAACCCATAAATGGCTAAGTAATACGCTGCAGTTTTCTCATCAAATCCACCGCCTTGCTGAGCCATTCTAATAAAAAAGCTTGTTACACAAACTTGAGCACCAACATAAAAAAACTGTGCAACTACTGCCCAGCGTAAATGTTTGTGACGCAAAGCTCCGAAAAAACTGCCTTTTGCTTCTCCATCTATGCTTTGGGTTTTTATTTCAGGCAAACGACTAAAATAGAATATAACTGCTATTGTGACTAGAACTAAACCTAAAATGATATATGGCATTTTTACGGATGAAGCCTCTTCTAAGAAATATGCTGATCTAGTCGTTTCAGTCATTGCAGCTAATTGCTCTTTAGTATGCGATTTTCCCGACAGAATGAATAATGATCCCACTAACGGTGCAATCATTGCAGCTAAACCGTTAAAAGATGCTGCCAAATTTAATCTGCTAGTTGCCTTGGCTGGATCGCCCAAAACTGCTGCGTATGGATTTGCTGATGTTTCCAAAATTGTTAATCCACAGCCAATGATAAATAAAGCGATTAAAAAGGTAATATAGGAAAGCGAATTAGCGGCAGGAACAAACAAAAATGCTCCACTAGCGAAAACCAATAAGCCTGTAATCATACTTGCTTTGTAACCAAAACGTTTTAAAATCATTCCGGCAGGGATTGCCATTAAAAAATAGGCGAAAAATACAGACGTATCAATTAATGTAGATTGTCTGTTATTTAAATTACAAGCCTTTTTTAAGTGTGGAATTAAAATTGAATCTAAGTTATGCGCCATTCCCCAAAGGAAAAATAGACTTATAACCAATATGAAAGGCAAAATATAGCTTTTACCTGATGGATTTTCATCAGCGGTAATAATTTCTGGTTGATTGTGGTTCATATATTTGGTTTTTTATTCAGTGGTTCTATAGTTATTAGTTCAGGTGTTCAATGGCTCATTAGAAGCCCTGACTAATGAATTTTTTTCTTTACAACCAACAGATGGTCGCATACTAAAACGACTTCGCCATGTTGATTGATAATTTCTACGTGTTCGGTTACGGTTCCGTATTCAGGTCTTTTGCTATCACCTTTTTCAGAAATCGAAATTTCGGAGTGAATGGTGTCGCCAATAAAAACTGGTTTTACAAAACGCAGTTTATCGTAGCCTTTTGACATCGCTTCAGGATTGATTTCGGATGCCGTCAGACCAATTCCTATGCTAAAAATCATTGTTCCGTGGGCAATACGTTGTTTGAAAGGTTGCGTGGCACACCATTCTGCATCCATATGATGCGGAAAAAAATCTCCTGTATGGCCAGCATGAACGACAAAATCTGTTTCTGTTATGGTTCTGCCCAAGGTTACACGTTTTTCCTGTAATTGGTAATCCTCAAAAAATGTTGATTTAAAATACATAAGCCTCTCCTTATTAAATGTTTTTGGTAAAACAGCTTTTCTGCACTTCCTCTCCAAAGGAGAGGATTACAAAGTGGCTACTTCTAACCCAGTTTTTTATTTACTTAACCCCAATTGATCACTGATTTTGCAATGGGTTTTACTTACTGCCTTTGTTTCCCTCTCTTTTGGAGAGGGATTTACCGACCCAGCCTATCTCACTTCCTTACACAGGGAGAGGCTTTACCCCTCCAATATCACTCGATTGATAAGCACTTTCTACAACTGCCATTGTACTGATAACATCTTCAACACTGGTATGCAAAATATCATCAGATCCTTCTTTAAAACGCATCAAATTAGACATGGTCCCAATAAATGCTTCTGGAAACCAAGAGCCTTCCAATTGAACTGTTTGCCATTCTGGTGATTTTCCATCCTCTAAAATACAATATTCAAAAACATCAGGAACGCCATGAGGATAATCCATGAGCAAACCAATCTTTGCAACAATTGCGCCTTTTGTTCCCTCCCATTTGATATAACTTTCTTGATGGTTGGGCCCAAAATCATGATCGTGATTGGTATTGATTACTGCATGCACGGTATCTCCATAATCGAACAGGATGGTAGAACGAGACGATGATAAATTTTTGGCCGGGTGTTTTAATGTTTTAGCCAATACGCTGTTCGGATTACCCAAAAAAGAACGGATCAAATCTACATAATGAATGCTATGGTACTGGATTTCCAGTCTAGGATGAACGATTACATGTGGAAAAATTTCCCAAGGTGTTTTAATGGTCACCCGAACTTCCATATCATAAAGTTCTCCGATTAAACCTGCGTCAATCAAATATTTTGCAGCGCTTACAAATGGTGCAAAACGCAACTGAAAATTTATGGCAGCTTTAAAATCCCGCTCTTTACACAAAGCCAAAATTTCTTTGGCCTGCTCAAAATTATCGCCCATTGGCTTCTGAATTAAGACAGCACTTCCATTTGGCAATTTTTTTAAGGTTTCTATGTATTGCTCGGGCATGATGGTTAAATCATACACTACATTTTCGGGTGCCAGTTTAACCGCTTCATCAACCGAATCATAAACATTTGCAATTCCAAACTGATCTGCCAGTTTCTGCGCTCTTTCTTTTGTTCTGTTTACTATGCCATGAACCTTAAAACCTGCCAATTTATAAGCTGGTAAATGTGCATCAGCAACTATTCCGCCGGCACCAATAATAATAATCGGCTGTTCGGTTTTTGGCAATTCTGGTTTATATTTTATTTCAATACTCATTTATCAATTTCATTAATTTGGATCTGAGCCTGTTCAATAAGTGTCTCGGTTGGGGTATTTGTATTAATTGCTTGTAAAACCATGTGATCAATTATGGTTGCAATTGCCGTCCAATTTTGCTTTTGGGGCAACATATTAGCCACCTCATGCAGTTGTTCTAGCTTATGGTAGTAAGGAATAATTTCATTGATTTCTTCATCTTTCCAGGTCGAAATTCTACAGCCAATTCCACCTTCTAAAGTGAGTTGCTTATCTTGTTCTGCAGCTAATACGAAGCGCAGAAAATTATAGGCAATCGCCTTGTGTGTACTACCTTTTGCAATTGTGTAAAGCCAATAAACATTTAAAGATGCTGAAATTCCATCGTCATTTGAAGGCAGTAATTCAACATCAATTTTACCTTTTACTTTAGAGTTTTCATCAACTTCGCACATTGCGGCAAAACCAAACCAGTTTATCATCATCGCTGCCTCTCCTTGAGAAAAGGCCTGTCCCGCTGCTACAGATTCAAATTCCGCGGATTTCGGGTGGATGGCTTTTGAATCATTTACAATTGTTCGATAAAAATTCAAACCATCAGTTGCCGGCTGTGTATTGATTTGTATGAAACCATTTTTATCGACCAAACTTCCGCCTCTAGTCCACAATTGAAGACAGAAATCGAAAACTGTATTGTGACCATCGGGATAGCAGGCAAAAATACTTCCGTAAAGATTTTCTGAAGGTCGATTAAAAAACAGCGCTATCTGATGAAAATCTTCCCAAGTTTTTGGTACCGTTAAAGCCTTGCCATATTGGGCTAAGTAATTTGCCTTTTCGGTTTCATTTTCAAATAAATCCTTTCTGTAGATAAAACATTCTGGCCCATCATGAAAAGGCAGGCCAACTACTTCCCACCCAAAGCGCTGTAAGGCTAAAAGAGATTTACTCCATCCCCGGGGAAAATCATCTGGTTTGTGTTTGTTGATGTAAGGATTTAAAACTTCGAAATCTTTGTTTAAATATCCTTCATAAATCCAATCGGTATTGATGTGAGCAATGTCAAAATCACCATTGGCCAACCCCTTTTTTGTAATGGTATGATCATAAAGTTCATGTAAATCCATTACTACCATTTCCAATTTCAAATCACAGCCAGAAACTGCGCAAAATTTATCCCAAAATTTCTGCATGGCAGTTTCGAATGGGGCAAATTTTCTTACCGCAATTTTGAATGTATTTTGGTTAGGCATTTGTAACAGCTTTTAAGGTAATAAATTCTTTAATAATATTTTGGTTATCCTGACCTAATTTAGGAGATCCTTTTGATGAAGTTAATAATTCTCCATCAATCCGAATCGGGCAACGTGTAGTTTCGTAAGTATAACCATCAAGCATTTCTACTTTTTGGATCATATTTAAAACTTTGAACCCATCGTGTTCCATTAATTTCTGCCAGTTTAAAACATCTGCACACCAAATATCGGCTGGTTCCAATATAGATAGCCATTTTTCTGTATCAGAAGATATAAGATGATCAGCCAAGATTGCCTTGATTTCATCGCGTTTATCAAATGCTTGCTTGATATCGGTATACTTGAGCAAAGCTTCGCAAGCTAAGAGACTTCCGAGCGCCGGTATCGAACCCATTGCTAAAGCAATGTGGCCATTGGCAGTTTGATAAATACCATATGGGGCGCCCAAATAAGCATTTGCATTATTTTTTAATGAGCGTTCTGGCAAGACGCCACCATCATTCATAAAAGAAGTAATGGTTTCAAATTGAAAATCGTAGGCAGATTCCATCATACTTACTTGAACTAAACCGCCTTCGTTTTTTATCGCTTTGCGATATAAACAGGCTAAAAGTCCTTGAGCTAAATGTGCTCCAGCCAACATATCTACAATGGATAATCCCATGGCAACTGGGCCACTATCGGCATTGCCGGTTAATGAGGTTAATCCGGTTACCGATTGCAAAAGTAAATCCTGACCGGGCTTGTTCTTCCATTCGCCTTCGTTTCCGTAACCAGAAATTTCTCCATAAATAATGGTTGGATTTAAGGCTGATACAGATTGGTAATCAAAACCTAATCTATCCATTACTCCCGGGCGAAAATTATGAATCATTACATCTGCTTTCTTCAGTAATTCGCGAACCATTTCACAATCTTCTTCCTTCTTTAAATCTACTTCAAAGCTTTCTTTATTGCGGTTTATGGCATGAAAAACCGAAGATTCGCCATTCATAACTAAGTTAGACGTGTATAAAGTGCGACAAATATCTCCCACACCCTGACGTTCAATTTTAATTACCCTAGCACCCAAATCGGCTAAGCGCAAACTTGCCGAAGGACCTGACAGGAACTGGCTAAAATCGATAACTAAATAATCTTCAAGCGGTCGCATAGTTTTATTGTTATTATTCGTCATGCCGATTCAGATCATTATCTTTTTTAAAGACCCTGAAATAAATTTGGTTGACGATAGATTCTTGTATTAGTTTATTCCAAACTCCTGATTAATCTCTCTGTTGTTAAAACCCAATTTTGGTGCTGGTTTGGCTGATTTCAGCTTTGAACCATCTAACTTAATTGGACTTACCGTTGTTTTTATATTTTTTCCTTTACCTAAATCGAGATGTTGTTCTATATCCAAACTTTTATAGGCGTTTAAAGTGGTTGCTTTTTGATAATCCAAAACTTCGGCACACCAGATTCCATTACTTTCCAGAAGATTTAACCAGTATTGCGTATCGTGCGTTTTAAAGGTTTCGGCCAATCTTAAAATTAACTGGTCACGGTTTTCGAATGCATCATTTGGATGGAAATACAAATCGGAAATATCGCAGTTAATTAAGGCGCTGATATTTTCCAAATTGCCCATAGCCATTGCCAAATAACCATTTAGTGTTTCGTACATTCCGTAAGGCGCACTTAAATAAGCATGTGCACTTCCTTTTACCAAACTGCGTTCCGGTAATTTTCCACCATCATTTAAGTGTGTTGTAAGCACTTCAAACTGTACATCTAGTATTGATTCAAGCAGACTAACTTCAACCAAAACGCTTTTATTGGTTTTTGCTCTTTTGATTAATCCAGCCATTAAACCCTGGGCTAAATGGTTACCGCACATAATATCAGAAACTGATAATCCAAAGGGAACCGGGCCATCTATGTCGCTACCTGATAAATAAGCCAGGCCAGAAACCGACTGAACCAATAAATCTTGTCCTGGTTTGTTTTTCCATGGCCCTTCACTGCCGTAACCCGTAACCATACCGTAAATAATTTTATTGTTAAGCTGTTGAACATTTGCATAATCCAACCCGATTTTTTCCATTACGCCTGGTCGAAAATTATGTGTCATGATATCTGCCTTAGAGATCAGCTTTTTTAATTGTGCCAAGTCCTCAGGATTTTTTAAATCTGCCGCATAACTATCTTTATTTCTGTTAATGGTATGAAAAAGTAAACTATCATCCCCAACAAAAAGATTTTTAATGGATAACTGCCTACAAGCATCACCTCCATTTGGTCGTTCGATTTTGATTACTCTTGCACCTAAATCTGCCAATTTTAATCCAGCAGAAGGCCCCGCCAAAAACTGGCAAAACTCTAAAACCAAGATGCCTTCTAATGGTTTGTTCATGCTAGGGTTAGTGTTTTAGATTCTTGAAATAGTTTATTTAAGTCTGTTAAAACCTGTGTCTCATCACCGCCATTCATCAAATAGTTTCTTACAACATCACCAGCATGATCTTGAAAAAACATGCTTCCGTGGTAACGTGGACGAAGAAATGCCCTTTGTAATGCAGGTAAGGTGTTTAAGAAATAATTTTGACTTTGTCTGTTTACTTCTGTATTTTTCCATGCTGATAAATGCCCGGGCTGACCTCCGCTTTCAAAGAATAAACTTTGCTGACATGACGCAGAACCCACATATTTTGCATATTCTACTGCTGTCTCCAGCGCTTCGCATTTAGAGGAAATGGCCAATCCGGTTCCGCCTAAAGTGCTCTTTAAATTTGTTTTCCCATCCAACGAAATCATATCATGAAAATGTAAAGGCTTGCGAGAATAGCCGTTTCTAGAATAATTTGAATAACCGTATGCAAAAGGACAATAAGCAATTTCATCTGTTAATGTCATTGCTTCATAAACCTGAATGGGATTTCTATTAAAATTCGCTTCATCCATCTTTGTGGCCAATTTGCGATACATCTGCAATGCCTTTACTCCAATCTCATTGGAAATTACTGCATCATTAGTTTGGCAAGGATCTTCACCTAGCGAACAGCATAGTGTATAAAAATTCATGAGAACATCTATCGGGATACCTGCAAAAGCAACCAAGCCTTGATCTGCCAATGCCAGTAAATCTTCAAAAGATTTTGGTAAGGATATTCCTTCTTCAGCTAATAAATCTGGTCGGCTGGATGCAACAGGTGTTGCCGCATCTATTGGTAAAGCCCATTGATGGTTATTAAAATTATAGCTTTCGTAAGATGCACCAACTGAGTTTTCTTCTTGATCTTTTAAATATTCAACTGGTAAATATTTATCCAATGGAATAATAGAATTCGTTTTTGAAGCAAAACCTGCCCAAGGATGATCGATCACCAAAAGATCAAATCGCTCTGCCAACTCTTGAATCGAAAAATCTGCAAATGCCTGTAAACTCCTCTTTTCCCACGTAATTTGTACATGAGGATGAAGTTCGGAAAACCGTTGCGCAGTAGCTACCATGGGCAAAAACCCACGACTGTGATTCCAAGTTATTCCTTTTAAGTTAATTGTCTTCTTCACTATATTTACTCTTTTATTTTTCAATCTCTTTCCGTTGACTGAAGTCAACGGCAATGAATTGTTTGTTCCTGAGAATGAAAACACTAAAATTTCACTCTTTTTATTTTATTTATTATGTCTTGTTTTTTTTCTCCTAAAGGCAACAGATAAAAACTGTATTTATAATCTTTTGGCGGGATTTGGTACTGTGGCAAGGGTGCAGCAACATCGCTCCAACTATCATTTCCACCAACGCCCATCTGAATTAAATCTACGTTTACCGTTAAATAACCTGCATCCTTAAGCTTATTCGTATGCTTGGCAGATTGAATGTTTTCTTCGGTATAAGGCCAAGCGCTCATGCTTAATAAACTATCTGCAACGAAAGCGAGACCTTGTTTTTTTACCGGATTTGAAAAATACATCCAACGTACATCGGTACGATTTCCATTTTCCTGCGGAACAGCATAATTCTCCATAAAGTCATTAATTGGTTCGTTATAAATGGCAACATCGAAACCGTAATTTTTATCGATGTAATTTTCCATCGGCCCTTTCCCATACCAAGTAAGATTATCGTAATCACGAAGAATTCCCATTTGCATGCCCACTTTAGGGATGTTCGGCAAGCCTGATTTAACTGTTAAAGCATAATCAACCTTTATGGTTCCAGTGTTGGATATGCTATAACTCACTTTAACCGTTGCACTATCATTAATTAAATTGTAATTGCTGGTGATGATCAACCCTGATCCGGAGGCTCCATCAAATTTGCCTATTGTAGAACCAATGAACTTCAAATCGTTCTGATACCATTGCTTCAACTTTTTGTTTGATTTCCAGCCCCTTTTATCGTTATCCGTTAACGGACGGGTAAAATGTGGCAATAATGGAGCGAAAACTTGTTCTACGCCTTTCCATTTGTAAGATGTTAATGCGCCATTTTTTTTGCTGATGTTAACTTCGAAATTTTGTCCAGAGAAAACTTCCAAATCTGAAGTAGATGTATATTTTGGCGGAGAAATTTTATCTATGGATTTAGTCTTTACCAAACCTGTTAATGCAAATTGATTGGATGCCACTTCAAAACCTTTTGAAGCCCAAAGTTCATCATTGGGCAAAACGAAATGAATATCGGCCAAGTATTCAGCACCTTTTTCCATTTTAGGTACGTAAGCAGAAATATTAAATAAAGTATCTTTTCCTGCAGTAAGATTAATTTTTGGAAGGGATTTTTTGCTGATTTCTATTCCATCTTTTCGCACAACCAAATAAACATCGTAACTGTTTAGGTTTTTAACGGCAAATCGATTGATAATTTTAATAATGCCTTTTTTTGCATCAGCCAGCTCTGTTTCAGCCCCTTGGTAAACACGTTTGCATTCATACATCGCCGATTTTGGTTTTCCATCAGAATTAACTACTCCCTTAATTGTGAAATTATCGAAATATTTTTCGCCAAAATCTCCTCCATAAGCATAAAAAGGCACACCGACGCTGTCGGTTTTTAAAATGCCCTGATCTTTAAATTCCCAAATTGCACCACCAATAATTCGTGGTGTAGAACGAAAAATATCCCAAAAATCTTTCATATTCCCTACAGAATTACCCATAGCATGTGCATATTCTACAAAGAATATTGGTCGATGATCGCCATTATCTTGCTCAGCCAACATTTTTGGCGTGTAGGTGCTTGGGTACATTCGGCTCACAATATCTACATAGGGTTCATCTTGTGGGTTTTGCAAACGGTGCGAATGGTCGTTAGGTTTTAAATAAGCAGGATTGCTTGGGTCCATATAGCCATCTAACCGTGGATTGCCCATTGCTGGTTCATAATGAACAGGACGGGTAATATCAAAATCATGTATCCAAGCCGACATGGCCGCGTGATTAGGCCCTCTTCCACTTTCATTGCCCAAACTCCAAATGATTATGCTTGGGTGGTTTTTATCACGCATCACCATTCTACTACTGCGCTCTAAATAAGCAGAAGTCCAAGTTGGATCATTACTTAATTTACCACCTAAACCATGCGTTTCTAAGTTTGCTTCATCGATTACTAAAATTCCAAATTCATCACACAAATCGTATAAATAAGGATCCATTGGGTAATGGCTTGTACGGATACAGTTGAAATTGAACCGTTTAATGGTTAAAACATCTTGTAAAATATCTTCACGGCTTAATGCTTTTCCTCTAGTTGGATGATGATCTGGACGATTGATTCCATACAGATAAGTTTCTTTCCCATTGATTAATAGTTTTCCGTTCGTTTTGGAAAATTCGATGCTCCGGAAACCAACTTTACAACTTTTAACTTCCAAAATTTTGCCGGTGCTGTCTTCTAATGATAAAGTAAGTGTATATAGATTCGGAAGTTCATCACTCCACTTAGCGGGATTTTTGATTTTTGCTTCCAACAAACCGAACTTCACATTATCCAAACGTGGATAAATTTCATTGATGATGCTTTCGGCAGTTCTTTCTAATGGCTTTTCTAAAATATCTTTTCCGGCTTTATCAAATAAAGAAGCTTTGATTTTGAAACCTTTCACTTCTTTTCCGGTGAGATTTTCAATCCGCGGGCGAATGCTCAATAATGCATCTTTATAATCTGCATCTAACTTGGTTTGTACAAAGAAATCTGCAATGCGCAAATTTGGTTCTGCAAGCAACATCACTTCTCTGTGGATTCCGCTTAAACGCCAGTGATCCTGATCTTCTAGAAAACTTCCATCCGTCCAACGCATTACCTGAACCGACAAAATATTTTCGCCAGCTTGTAAATACGGCGTAACATTAAATTCTGATGAAAGGAAACTATCTTCAGCGTAGCCTAAAAATTTACCATTTAACCAAACTTTATAGCCTGAACTTACGCCACCAAAATGTAGACTAATGTTCATGTTTTTCCAGTTTTCTGGTATGGTAAAAGTTCGCTGATAACTTCCAACACCATTGTAATCCATTGGCGGGTTTGGCGGATTTACTGGGCGGAATGGATAAACTGCACTTTTATAAATCGGTTTATCGTAACCTTTCATTTCCCAGTTTGATGGAACTTCAATTTTTTTCCATCCGCTAACGCGAGATTTGTAAAAATCTTTAGGTGCATCAGCTGGTTTTATGGCAAATGAAAAATCCCAATCGCCGTTAAGTGAAATCATCCTTGTTGATTTTGTCCGATCACCTTTCATAGCATCGGCTATGCTGGTAAAAGAATATGCCGTTGCACGAGATGCATCGCGATTTATGCCACTCACCAAAGGATCTTCCCAAGGTTCTCGGTTGTAAATTTCTGGCACTTTTTGAATGGCTGTTGGGGTTTTGTCAACGAGTTGTGCTGAAGCTGTTGTGGATAAGAACAAAGCACAAAGACACAAAAGCCACAAAGAAAGAGGTAATGATATTGCAGAAAGAGATTGCTTCGTCGTTCCTCCTCGCAATGACGGTATGCCAAAACGCAATAAAGATAATCTGAACGTCCTTGCGAAGCTGGATTTGTGCGAGCTGAAGCAATCTGATTTTTGAGCGACTTCAAAAAAGCTTTGTGTTCTTTGTGTCATTGTGGTTAAACCCTTAAAATTCCTCATCATTTCCCAGTATTAATTGTTATCGATGAAGAAACTAAACCCTTTGAAGTTGCCGTTAACTTTACTGTACCTGCTTTTTCTGTTGATTGCAGAATGGCCAGGCAAAGTCCATGAAAAGCTTTTCGGTAATTGGCTTTAAAAGGTTCTAAACTGGCTTGAAAACCATTATCAACGCCTGCAATAAAGCCATTCCCTTCAATTTTAAAATTGACTAAATTATCAGCATTAGGTACTAAATTCCCATCCTTATCCAAGACGCGAACCGTAACATAGGATAAATCCGTACCATCAGCTTTGATGTTTTTTCGATCGGCAAACAATTCTATTTTAGCAGGCGCACCTGCAGTTTTTACTTCACTTATTAAAATCTCTTTCCCATTTTTTCGAGAAACTGCTTTTAATGTTCCAGATTCATAATTTACATTCCATTGTACATGCAAATCATCCCCTTGTTTGCTCTTTTTGCCGAGTGATTTTCCGTTTAAGTAAAGCTCAACTTCATCGGCATGGTTATAATATGCCCAAACTTCTACTGATTTTCCTTTCGTCCAATTCCAATGTGGCAAAAGATGTAAGACAGGTTTATTGGTCCATTCGCTTTGATATAGATAATAGGAATCTTTAGGGAAACCTGCTAAATCTACAATACCAAAATAGGAACTACGTGCTGGCCAAGGGTAAGGCAGAGGTTCGCCCAAATAATCAAAACCTGTCCAAACGAAAATTCCAGAAACATGATCGTATTTTTTAGCTTCTTTTAATGTTTCTTCATGCGTTGAACCCCAATAAGCTGAAACATTATCATAAGCAGATGCCGACCAATCTTTGTTACCTTCGGTAAACTTTGTTTTTCCATCACGTGGCCAACGGCGGATGCTATCGGCTGTATCATAAAAACCCCTGGTTTCTAAGGCTGAAGTGGTTTCCGTTGCCAAAAATTTAACACCCGGATAGTTCTTAGGGAAATCTTTATAGAGTTTATGATTGTAATTTAATCCGTAAATATCTAAGGCGTTAGCTTGATAAATAAAGTTTTTCTTTGCATCTGTTTCTGTTAAAGCCGAAATTACAGGACGACTTTTATCCAGATTTTTAACAATGCCTACCAATTCCTTAGTAATCGCAATCCCAGTACTGTCAAATTGCTCGCGGATTTCATTACCTATACTCCATAAAATAATGGAAGGATGATTGCGATCGCGTTTAATCATATCTTCCAAATCTCTTTTATGCCATTCGGGGAAATTTAAGTGAAAATCGTTTTTGGTTTTCTTCTTCGCCCACATATCAAAAGCCTCATCCATGACCAAGAAACCCATTTTATCGCATAAATCTAAAAACTCTGGTGCTGGCGGATTGTGCGCCGTACGAATGGCATTAACACCCATTGCCTTCATAATTTCGAGCTGGCGTTCCATAGCACGAACATTAACAGCCGAACCTAAGGCACCTAAATCGTGGTGCAGGCACACCCCTTGAATTTTGAGGTGTTGATCATTTAAGTAAAAACCATATTTAGCATCGAAGCGGGCATCTCGAATTCCAAATAGCGTTTCTTTTTTATCAATTACAACCTTGTTTTGAACAATTTCTGTAATCAATTTATATTGCTTAGGCTCATCTACCGACCAAAGCTTCGCTTTACTGATATGGATATCAGCAAGTACGTTTCTACCAATTGTATCTATGTTGACTTGTGGCGACTCTTTTTTAAGAACTAATTTCCCTTCAGGGTCTAAAATTGTATTTACAATATTTACAGCCTGGGGAAGGCCACTTGCATTTTTTAATCTATTATGGATTGATAACATGGCAGTGCCCGTTCCTTTTTCTATGTCTACAACGGTCGATTCTACATTTGTACCCCAATGTTCGATGGCAATTTTAGCTGTTGAGGTTAACCATACATTTCTATAAATTCCTGATCCCGAATACCAGCGTGAATCGGGTTGAGCAGAATTATCGACCTTTACCGCAATGATATTTTTACCTTCTTTTAAAAATTTACTGATCTCATAAGCAAAAGAAATATAACCATAAGGTCGCTTGCCTAAATACTGGCCATTAACCCAAACCTCGCTGTCTTTATAAACACCATCGAACTCAATGTTAATTAATCTGTTTTTAAAATTAGCTGGGGCGATAAATTCTTTTCTATACCATCCAATTCCGGTTGGCAAACCTCCACCTTCAGGTTTAGCTGGATTTTTTTCGTCGAATGTCCCTTCAATACTCCAATCATGGGGCAAAGTTAATTTACGCCATTTGGCATCATTAAAATTCACATTTTTTGCCTTAGGTTCATCGCCCAAGAAGAATTTCCAGTTTTTGTTGAAGTTGGTTCTGCTCCTTGCGTCGTCATTGCGAAGCTGGCCTTGAGCGAGCTGAAGCAATCTGTCTTTTCGAATGAGATTGCTTCGTGCCTCGCAATGACGAGATGCAAAAAACGTCAAAAGCGTTAAAATGAAAATTTTGTATGATGCTTGAGTTAATTTCATTTCTAGTTACTTAACAAATTCCACTTTACTTTTCCCTAAATCTTTTGATGTTGCTACTGCAATTCCACGCTGATCTTGTTTATTAACGGCACAGTAGAAGTGATAAACCACACCTTTATATTTTAACACGAAAGATTTATGCGCATAAAGCGCATCGTATTTTTCAGATGATTCAATCAAATTATCACCAGTCCAATCCGTCCAGTTTATTAAATCTTTAGAAACTGCAAAGCGATTAAAAGCACCTTTTCTATCTTGCCAAAAAGCACCGAAATAGAACATCACATAGTTGCGCCCAATTTTTTGAATCACACCATCGCCTGTAATCCCGACAGGATGATGAACTACTGGATCTTTTTGAAAGCGTTGCCAATGAACCATATCATCAGAAACCGCCATCCCGATCCTTTCGTACCAACGCGTTTTTTTATTGTTCGCCAAAGAATCGCCTACTGCATTGTAATACATTACAAACGGATGTCCTGTAAACCTTTGCTTATCCTCTATTACAGTACTTTTAAATAGCTTATTTCTATTTTCCCACCAGCGTACATCTGCATCTGCAGAAGTTAAAACGGGTTTTGGAAGTCTTGTCCATTCTTGCACAGTTGATGGATCTTTTAAGGCATAAGCCATCCCTATCGAAAGCGGTTCGGTTTCGTAACCTTTTTCTTTACCACCAAAATACGACATCCAATATTTACCATCGAATTTGCCTAGCTTGTAGCTCCCGCCCCATTCTATATTTTGCAATGCGTTGTAACCTGCCTTTTGGTTATCATCCCAGTTTCCAGCATCGCCAAATGACATCAGCTTTCCTTGGTTTTCCCAGTTTAATAAATCTTTGCTTTTGGCTAACCAGGTTTCATAACCTCTGCCGCTGTAAATCAAATAGGTCATGTACCAAAATTTGCCTTTCCTAAAAATGGTTGGGCAATCCATTTTGTGATCAATATCATTCGGAACCATAACCAATCCATATTTAAACGGCGTTTTTATTTCCTGATAAATTTTTTCCATTTCAGTTTGAGAAACCGCATTAGATTGTTGAGCCTTTAAGTATATTGAACAAGAGATTAAGAAAAAGAACAGGCTTAAAAATTTATAGTGTTTTTTGTTTCGTGGAGACACGAACCAAGGCATTGGATTTAATAAACTTTTGGCTTGAGATGGCTTGAACCAAGGCATTGAGATTGGAAATTTGCTAAATGGTTTGGTTTGTGAGGACAGAAACGAAAAAACGCGGCCGTGGTTCGTATGCTCACGTACCACAGATCCGTAAAGCCAATAAGCCACTTTTAAATAGTTTATTAACTTTTTCATTTATTATTGAACATTAAATTTGTAGTAACCAGAACCGATTTTAATTTTGGTTTTTCCGTTTTCCAATCCTGCATTTGTAAAAGATGCATTATTTTCTTCCTTAACTGTTGCATTCGGAAAACCTGGCAGATAAACCGAAGCCTTTGTATTGGCTGGAATATTTGCTTCCAACACAAAATTACCAGCTGTTTTTTTCCATTTGGTAGAAATTTCACCATATGGAGAATTATAACTTGTATTTGCCGAAGTTAAATCGCCAACAACTTCTGGCTTAATAATAATCTCTTTAAATGCCACTGAATTTTCTTCCTGCTGAATTCCACCAACCCCACTGTAAAACCATTCCATTAAATGGCCGAGCATAAAATGGTTGTTTGAAACCGTTGGCAAAGCTGCCCAACTTTCGGTTAATGCAGTTGCACCTTTGGCCAATTGCATGCCATAACCCGGAACATCAGAACGGCTGTTCATATCAAAAATCACATCAGATTGACCTGCATCTTCTAAAACACGGAGTACGTAGCGATAGCCAATATCACCAGCGGTTAAACTGTTGTTTTTATTTTTTATATCCTTAACCAAATTATCAATTACTGCCATTTTATCTCCCTCACTTACCAAACCCATATAAACAGCCATGGCGTTGGCAGCTTGGCTCCCTGTTGCGTATTGCTTTGTTTTCGGATCAAAAAACTTTTCGTTAAATGATTTACGTACTTCTATCGCTAATTTGGAATACGCCAAAGCATCGACCTTTCTTCCCAATTGCGTGGCGATCTTCTCCAGAATTTTCAAATCATAATAATAAATAGCTGTACCTGTAACACCCATTGGCGTTAACTGCGAAACACCAGGAGCATTCGGCCCTAAATCGTACCAATCTCCCAAACCTTGAGATAGAATATTGTTTTTTGCTTTGGTCTTTAAATAGTTAATGTAGCCTTTCATCATCGGATAGTAAGTTGCCATCGCTTCTTTATCGCCATACCATTGATACAAATACCAAGACATTAAGATACTGCTGCTGCCCCATTCTGGCGAGTCGCGAAACATATCACCGCCCCATTCAAACTTCACATACTCAGGAGCAATTTCAGGGATTAAACCTTCAGCTGTTTGCGAATTTTTCATATCCTCCAAAGCTTTATTAAACAGTGGTGCAACATCAAAATTATAACGAACCGAACTGCCCATTAAATGCAACTCTTCTAACCAGCCCAATTTTTCGCGGTGCGGACAATCGGTAAAAACACTAACCATATTGCTTTTAATAGCCCAATTGATCAAATCAAAAGTTTTATTAAAAAGCTCATTTGAACTCGAAAAAGTACCAGCTTGTTTGGCTGCATTACGAATGTGCAGACTTTTTAAATCTTCGACAAGGGCATTATTTGATGGGTTTTCTTTACCCAAAGGGATACCGCCCTTAACCTGCAAATACCTAAAGCCGGTGTACATAAACCGCGGACGCCAAGTTTCTACGCCATCTCCTTTTAAAATATAAGTGAAGTAAGATGGGCCACCTATATTTTTTTGTGTAACACTGCCATCTTCTTTGAGCAATTCGGCAGGTGTAATGCGGATGGTGTCACCATGTTTACCCCTTATCCTTAATTCTACAATGGCTGAAGCATTCTGCCCGAAATCATATACCCAATCTCCATTGCTAACTTTATGAACCGATTTTGCCGAGAAATTTTCGAAGATTTTAACAGGCTCAGCTTGTTGGGCGTTTAACTTTGGCCCATCTACAACAATGGCACTTTTCCATTTTTCATCCTCAAAACCAGCTAAATTCCAACCATTTTGCTCCAGCTTGACATTATAATCTTCACCACCATAAATACTTGAGAATGTAATTGGCGATGGCGCTGTTTTCCAACTCGGATTACTAGTGATGTTTGAGGAAGTTCCATCTGAATATTCAATAGCCAAACGGCAGATCATTTTTGGATAGCCAAAAGCTATTTTTAATTTTCTATATCTTCCACTTATTGGAGGGATATTGTAAAATCCGTTGCCTAGCATTACGCCAATGGCATTATCGCCAATCTTAACTTTGCTGGTTAAATCGAATGTAACATATAAAGCTTCTTTATCGTATTTTGTCCATCCTGGATCTAAAAAATGGTCACCAACTTTTTGTCCGTTAAAGCTTAGCTCAAATTGGCCTAAGCCAGAAATGTACATCGTAGCAGATTTAACCTGCTTTGTAACCCTAAAGCTTTTGCGCAAAATTGGCAAAATGTTATTGCCCTTATAATTATCCTTTTTACCATCTATTGGAAGAGCGTTTATATTCGAATCGGCAATTTTTTCATAAGCAATCCATTTTGCGCCTTTCCATGCCGCCTCGTTAAGCAAACCCATTTGCCAGGATGCGATTTCGCTTTTTGCAACCAGACCATAATTATTCCAGATTTCTACTCTCCAGTAATATTTTTGAGCTGATGATAATTTTAACCCTGAATATTTAATCTGTATAGATTGATCTGATTTTATTTTTTTTGAATCCCAAACATTGCCCAAACCCTTTTTAAGGCTTTCTATATGGTCCGAAACTAAAATTCGATAGGCAATTTGAACAACATTTTTCTGATTTGATTGAATTTTCCAGCTTAAATTTGGAGAAACATTATCTATTCCTAACGGATTTGTTCTGTAATTGCATGTCAAATCCACAATTTTTAACTGTTGCGCAAAAACAGGAATGCTCAAAAGGAAAAGCCAAAAGAAGATTACAAGTTTGCTCATTTTATACATAGCCTAGGGCTAATTGCGACCGCTTTGCGATTAGGTTAAATTTATACTTGGTTATCAGCACTAAAATTAGAAACAAATGTATTTTATTTCTAAATTAAGCTTTCTTAGCAAAGCCAAGATAAAGCAAAAAAGCACTAATTCAAATATAAATGTTTTTTTTAAATATGAAAACTATAATATTGTATAAATATTTACAACCGCTTCCAAATCGTAAATAGGAAAGCATTTTGTATGTTTGAATTTGTAAAAAAAAGGATACAGCCCAACTAACCAAATGAAAGAAAAAGAATTAAAGTATCAGGCCCCTGCTTTAGATAAAGGCTTAGATATATTAGAATATTTATCTGCACAATCTATTCCCCTTTCTCAAACTGAAATTGCCATCGGAATTGATAAAAGTCCGAACGAAATTTACAGGATGTTAATGAGCTTAGAAAGCCGTGGATACATTTTAAGAGACGAAGTTTCTGGAAAATATAGGCTATCACTTAAGCTCTTTTATCTTTCGCACAGGCACTCTCCTATTGATGAGTTGCGTAAAGCGGCACAATTTCCTTTAGAGGAGCTGGCAAATACAATTCGACAATCGTGCCACCTTAGTATTTTGTATATGAACCAGGTTATGGTGATTATTCATGCCAAAAGCCCCGGTCCAATTGCGCTTTCCATCGAAGAAGGAAATCTGTTTCCACTTCCATTAACTGCATCGGGCAAAGTTTTGCTTGCCTACATGCCAGAAAGCGAAAGAACCGCAACATTAAGAGGCAATGCGATTTTCAAAAAATATTCTAAACCACAGCAAGATGAGTTTTTGAGTTCGTTAATTAACATTCAACAAACTGGTGCTTATTTAAAAAATAGCGATTCAGTTTCTGGGGTTACGGATATATCTGTACCAATCGGCATCGATAGCAATAATGGAATTATAGCTTGTTTAACCATTTCGATGTTGAGCGCTTTAAATGCGAATAAACCTATGGAAAATGATGTTATCCTAGCCGAAGCGAACAGATGTGTTAAAAAAATAGAACAGAGAATTGGGGTTTAAACCCCCAACCCCCTAAAGGGGGCTTTTGACTTTCTAAACCCTACGCCTCCTAAAGGGGAACTTAATTCTATCGTTCATTTAAGATTCAAATATTTAATACAATGCTATTCCGCATTGCTTTTCAGCTCCCCCTTTAGGGGGCTGAGGGGTTGTACTTTATGCTATATTGTTTACCCTTTTCAATCGTTACCTCATAAACACCTTTAGAAACTTCCTTAACTTCCGAGCCTTTAACCACAGGTTTGGTTTTGCTCGTTATTTTTAGTTTTCCTGTTCCGGTTGCAGAGGAAACCTTAATTTCCTTTTTACTGCAATAAACGGAAATATCTCCATTGGCAGTTGGTACTTTTCCCTCCATCCATTCTAAACCACCTAAATTTGGTGTAATAGTATAGGTTTCATAACCGGGTGCAGTTGGCTCTACTCCTAAATAATACTTGCCCAATAAATAAATCGGACTGGCGCCCCAGGCATGGCAAAGGCTTTTCCCGAACGGGCGACCATACATGGCCAAATGCTCTGTTCCTTTTTTATCAGGATTGTACTCTTCCCAAAAAGAGGTGGCCCCGAGCTTTAACATTCCGCCCCAGTAATTTTTCATTTCCTTTAAAACGTAAGATTGCTCGCCCATGGCACATAATGCCTCCAACTCATAAAAACGCATATAAGGTGTTGTAATTTTTGCAACTTCGTTGTTTAAAAGCACATTCTTTTTTACTGCCAGCTTTTGTTCGGGCGTGAAATAATCAAAGAAAATACCGAACATATTTGCATAACGGGTTACATTATCGGTTTGTTTATCATCAATTCTACTGTGTACCAATGCATTTTTATTTTGATTCCAGTACAATTCAAAAATCTTCGCCTTTAGTTCTTTCGCTTGTTTATCGTATTTTGTTGCGCCATCAGCATCGTTAGCAAGTTTAGCGCACAAAGCCATGGTTTCTAAACTTCTTGCATATAATAACTGCTCGAAACTTACTTCTCCGTCTTTGCTTAACTTATCTGCCCAATCTATAAAAATCCAATCGCCCGGCATCCATTCTAATAAACCATTTTTGTTTTTTCTCCCATCGATGTAAGTCATTAATGATTGCATTCTAGGATAAATATCCTGCACGAATTTTTGGTCGCCCGTAAATTTGTAGTAATCATAAATCCCCAAAAACCAATAGAAAGAATAATCCATAATGGTATTAATGTGGGCAGTAACCGGGTCTTTACCACGTTGCGCCAGTAAAGTTCTTTTAACCGTTGGTGCATCAAAAAACGAATAATAATTCATCAAATAACTTTGATAAGCATCGCCACTCCATACCCAACGGTCGCGTTTTATGCCATCTATAAAAAACTCGCGGGTATTTAAGTGAAAAGTGTATTTCGCCACATCGTAGATTTTATTGAGTTCAGCATCTGATGATTTAAAACTTCCACGCTCCGTTACAGGCGCATACTCGTATAACATGGAAATAGAATCGGCAGAAACACCATTCTCCGGCTGAAAACTCACATATCGAAATGCTTTAGAAAGTGGCATTATCGAATCTTTTTTCTTCGATAAATCAATATCCAAATAATCTAAAGTTTCGCATTTATCGGTCGATAAAGCCTCTTCTTTAGATTCTCCGTAATAAAGACTTAATCGCCCTTTGCCTTTTAAACCATGAACCTTTATAAACCCAAAAGTTTCCTTTCCAAAATCAGCTACATAACCAGTGCCGGCTTTTTCCGTTTTTACTGCTGATTGTGCAACGGTTGGTAACTTATATTGTGATGGTAGTTTTGTCGGGTCGCTTAAATTCCACGAACCCGCTGAAACGAACGTTGTTCCCGATTTATCAGAGGTTTTTCCGCTGGCATCAATCCATTCCTTATCTTCAAATGTCGTGAGCCAGGTTTCATCCGAAATAACTGTTTTTCCCTGAACAAAAACTGCCGGAACATGTGCCTGATTGTAGACTTTTAAACTTAGTTTATGCTTTCCCGCAGGTATTTGAATGCTTTTTGGAAAACCTGAAATTGCCTGACCATCAATTTTAACATTATAAGTTCCCTCTACAAAAAGCTTTACTTCTTCGGGTTGAGATAAATTAAATTCCTTATGAAAATCGACCAAAACATAGTGGCTGTCCATTTTCCAAAACACAGGAAAAAAAGAGCCACGTTCTGTTCGGCGGTTTTGCATTACATTGCTCATGTAAATATCGAAATCGCCTGGATACCAAATCCATGATGCTTTTTGAGCAAAAGTTGGAAGTACCACACAAGTTATGATTGATAGTAAAAGTATTTTTTTTAAGTTTTTCATAATATCTAATTAAAAGTACTGCGAAAAGAGATTGCTTCGTACCTCGCAATGACGTAAATTTTAATGTCCGTTGAAGAAAATATAAAGTGCAACCATAACCACTGCAAGTGCTATCCACGAAATCCAAACAGCCTTATCAGGTTTCTCAATGTTCGATTGGTGTTCCTCGTTAATTGTATAAATACTCGGCGACCTATCCATTAAGGAAATCAAAATCGCGACAATCAATAGCCCTGCAAAAATGAAAAAGGAAAGCATTAGGTAATGAGGCCAAAAAGTATATTCACTTGGCGGAAGAATCCAAAGATAGGTTACGCCGGTGCCTAAACTCATGATAGAACCAATTGACAATGTAAAATTAACAGCCTTTTTGGTGGTTCTTTTCCAGAAAACCGTTAATAGAAATACTACAGAAAGAGGTGGCGCAATAAAACCTAAAACGGATTGAAATACGTCAAATAAATTCAATCCCTTGATGCTATCGATAGCTAAAACCACTATAACAGCGATGATGCATCCTGCTACAACTGTCCACCTACCCATTTGGATTATTTGTTTGTTACTTGCCTCGGGATTGATTTTCTTAACATAAATATCCATGGTGAAAACCGTGCTTAACGAATTTAATGATGAACCAATTGTCCCCACTAAAACGGCAATTAATACGACGATTACTAAGCCATTCATACCGGGCGGAAATAGATTTGTAACCATTGTCATATAGGCCTCATTTGGGTCTTTCAGGTTTGGAAAGAGAACGTAACATATAATTCCAGTTCCGATAAATAAGGGCAAAGAAAGTATTTTTAACCAGCCAATAAAACTAACACCCAACTGTCCTTGCTTTAAATTTTTAGCACCTAGAACAGATTGAACCATAGACTGGTCGGTGCAGAAAAATGCAACGGCGGCGACCGGGTAACCTAACAATATTGCATACCACGGGTATTTCGGGTCGCTAGCCGGTTGAATTAAATTCCAGAAATGATGTGGTGTTTTGGTATACAAAGCTGAAATTCCTCCAACTTTATTCAAGCCTAAAAGCATCAATGAAAGCGAGACAGCAATCAGCAAAATCATTTGGAAAACATTCACTTTTGCAATCGCCTTTAATCCTCCGAAAAAAGTAAATAAGCCTGCAAAAGCTACTAAAACCGTTACCGATTGCCACATCGGGATTCCTAAAATCTGTCGGACTAAAAAGCCTCCGGCAAATAAACCTAGAGATAACCAGGAGATTAAAATTTTCACTAAAGCGTACCAGGCAAGTATGTTTTGAGTAGAGTCTCCATAGCGATTACCCATAAACTCGGGCATGGTACTCACTTTAGCGGCGAGGTATTTTGGGGCAAAAACAATCGCCAGCAAGAACAAAAAGATAAAGGCATACCAATCGAAATTTACTGCAACAATGCCGGTGCTATAACCAATACTGGCAAAAGCCAACAACATAGACGGACCAACATTGGTGCCCCACATGTTAAAGCCAATGCTTGACCAGTTTAGTGATTTATTTGCGAGAAACAAGGTTTCATCTTCGCTTTTCTTTTTTGAAAAACTTGCTCGATACCCGATAATTATCAAAACTATGAGGTAAACAACTACGATGAGGTAGTCTAAGCTGGTTAATCGTTCTACAATGTTTCCCATTGATTTATTTGGTTAGTTGTTTTTGGTTTCTTTGCCACGGAATCACAAAATTCACGGAGCTATTTTTTTAGTTAGGCTTTCGTCATTGCGAGGCACGAAGCAATCCTACTACTATGAGTAAAATATCGACCGCTTTAGGATTGCTTCGTACCTCGCAATGACGACTGTTGTATGTTTGCGTGGCAACAAATTACATTCCTATCGATTCTCTTGTTATATTGTTCTCTTTCAAAATATCATCTATTTTTACCGGCAATCCGATTTCCATTGATTTATCCATAGCCTGCAAAAGCGCAACAGTTCCAATTCCCTCTTTTAAATCAGGGTAAGCGGTAAATTTGTTGTTGATGCTGTCTGCAAAATAATCAAGATAATTTTGATACTCACCGGCGTGGTGGCTTTGGCCTTCAAAACGGAAATAGTGTTTCAAAGTAGCATCGCCCCAGGTAATAATTTTTTCTTCGCCTGTTTTAGTCGTAACTGAATAGCGTAATTCATGGTAATCGGCCTGACTTGCGCCTTCCGTTCCACGTAGAATGCAACTCATGCCACTATCTCGACTTGCAGGTTGCGTTGGACCGGTGTAAGCGCCACTTACCCTAGCAATTCGGCCATCTTTTGCTTTAAAAATAAAGTGCATGGTATCTACGTTTTTTATTCCGGCTTTTAAACCATTGCTACTCAACATTCCGTAACCCATCACTTCTTCAATATCGGGCATATACCAACGAATAAAATCTACAGGGTGACTTAAACCTCCGTATAGCCATTTAAAAGATTGTTTTAGCGACCAGCCTTTTTCCAAAAACCAACGATGGTCTGCATGGTAATGACTTTCGATGGTAATTAATTCACCTATCAAACCTTTATCAAAATCCTTTTTTTGGCGCATTGCAGGTTCAAAAAAACGGGAACTTTGACCAACAAAAATCTTCTTTCTGGATTTTTTAGCCAGCTCCAAAAGTTCATTGGCTTGCGATAAATCATCAATAAAAGGTTTTGTACAAACCACATGTTTCCCGTGTTCGAGTGCCAGTTTAATGTGCTCAAAATGCAAATGGTCGGGCGTATAAATCGCAATCATATCGATTTTATCGCTGGTTAACATATCCTCGTAATTGGTTGTCCAGTTTTCAAAATCGAATTCTAAAGCACGTTCTTCGCAAAGCTTTTTGTTGGCATCGCAAATTTGAATGAGCTTAAATTTTTTGCTCGCCAATGATGCAGAAATTGTACTTCTGCCCTCTCCTAAACCTAGGATTCCTAATCTTAACATGATTTTATTTTTCTATGCGTTATTTTTTCTTTTTTTTTGTCATTCTGAGTACAACGAAGAATCCCCCAACCAATTATCAATGCTCAACCTAACGCACAAATGTTTTATAGTGGTTTGTTTGCGGTAGGTTTCCATCGCTTGCAGATTCCTCGTTCCTCAGAATGACAAACAATTGCAATGACTACTGTTTTAACTTTACTTTATCGGTTTAAAAAACACCCAAGTTTCATCGGGTTTTGTCCCCTCAATTCCTTCCTGATATTTCTTCATTATTGCATTCCATTCATCAACTTTAGGATTATTTAAAGTTGTTTTCGGATTCAAATCATCTAATTTTTTTCCCTTCGGAATGCTGATTATCAACATCAATTGTCTGTCCTTTTTAAAAATAGCCAATCGCTGAAACTCTGCATTGCAAAACCCTTTTGATATCTCGGGCCATTTCTCAAATTGTGTTTTATGGTAATCCAAATATTCTTTTTGCATCTTTTCATCCTTGACCAAATTGGCAGACAAAATGATGTTATCCCATTCTGCTACAGGCTTGTCGCCACAATATTTCGCTCTGTTAAAATCGTAAAAAAGATTATCGTAAAGCTTAACTTCTAATGCATTTAAACGTTTCAAAGTTTGTTGCAAACTCTCAACTTTTAGGCTTGAAGTATAAATGACCAATCGATTATTCCACTTGTAAATTGAACTTGAAAGCAGGTTATTTTCTTTTGCAAAACCCTCCAGAACTTTATTTGATGGCAGATTATCATTTTTAAAAATCAACTCAAAAACTACCGATTTTTCTTCAGCCTGATTAATTCCACGATTGGAATAAATTGATTTCTCTCTAAGCAGATATTGATAAGGCTTCTCTAAACCTGCATTTTGTTTGATGTTCTCCGCAACTTTTGGCCCGTTGCTTTCCCATAAATTATCAGGTCCATTAGCATTTTGAAGATATTTTTCAGCAGGTGTCCAATTGTTTTTTATGGTAAAATACGAAGAACCCTCATCAGTATAAAGATAAAACCAATGTTCAGGAAGATGCGCAAAAGGTGCTTTGTAAATGCTGTCGACAACGTTTTCAGTGATAAAAGATTCAGGCTGTGCCGACAAAGTATAAATTCCCGCCACATCATACATATGCTTTCCGTAATGATGAATTTTATTTGCGCTGATGGTATTATTCTTCATCGCATTTTGAGTTTTTGTCCAACCCCAACCCATACTGATGCCCGAATACGAGACATCGCTGATTTCGTTATGCAGAATTTTAATTCCGCGAACATAACCTGCTCCAATACCCACTGCACCCCAATCCTCGTTGGTTACATCAGTAATCAGGTTGTTTTCGATTTTATCATTGGTCGAAATTTCTCTTTTATCAGATGGATTATAAGGCAAATGAACTTCGGTAGCTTCATCAGAAAATGTTCCGATTAAGATGGCAGAGCCACCAATATCTTTAAATAAATTTCCTTTAACTAAATTATCCGAAGTACCTTTTTTGTAGTCCAAACCTGTTGATGCAAGATGCTCAAAACGGCAAGATTCAAACGAAGTATTGTTGGCATAACTAACCTCAATTGCAGATGCAGGTCTGCCAACCCAAGCCTGATTTTCTAAAGTCGGTTTATCAGGCGTGCCTGCCTTTTCCAATTTATAAGCATCGAGCATGTACATACCTGCCTGATGCGGAACATGGCCTTGTTTCGATGGCCTCAACCATGTAGAATGCTCAAAAGAAATACCTTTAAAATTCACAAAAGAAACCTGATTATCAATTGTTCCCTCAATTTTTACGAGGCTTTCTATCGCGGGAACAGTAACATCAGCTTTAAGCATATTTTCCGACGATTTGGGCCAATAGTAAAGTTTGTGATTTTTGAAATCTTCATACCACTCTCCCGCTTCGTTTAAAAATTGGATAGCATTTGAAAGATAAAAAGCTGAATTTCCTGTCTTTTCAGAAATCCATGGCGCAGGCCAAGGGTGCTCTGATTGAATTCTGCTTTCAGGTTGCATAAATGAAAGTTCAGCGGAATTGCCTGTAATCTTTACCGATTTAATCCGAAGATTTGCAATTGCCCACCATTGATGGATGAGCATTTCCATACCTTTGATATTGGCTAAATTAATATCTTTTTGTAGGGGAATTTTACATGTTTGATTTTTGGTATTCCATGATAAAATCCTGCCCATTGCATCGCCATTGTAGTTTTTAGCTCTTACCGCTTTGTTTCCATTCACCCAAAGCTGACGGAATAACAAACCATTTCCATCGAAATTAGGTACATCGGCAACCCAAACTTTTCCAATCGCATTTTTAGGTAATCCAGGTAATGTACCATTAAATTTTTTCCAGCCATTAATTTTAATGCCACCGCTTAAAACAACTTTTTCAGTGGCTATAATTTCCGTGGGACTATCTTTTGTTCCTGAATCTTCAGGGCGAATAACTATGGGTTCGTGAAGCTGATAAATACCTTTGCCAACGATAATTCTAATTCCACCTTTTATTGAGGAATCGTTTAAGCGCCTTAATTCACGGGCTTTTCTAATTGCGAAATTGAGCGTTGCCAAAGGCTTTTCTTTGGTACCCAAATTAGTATCATTACCATTTTTCGCGACATAAATATCTACTGCACTTGCTTTGAAGTACAGTAAACTGCATATCAATAAAAAGGTTATGCTAATCTTTTTCATAAATTATTTCACTTGAAAAATCGATTTCAGATAATTTGTATTTGCACTGAAATTATATTTTACGTTTGTCGGTTGGCTTGCATCTCTGCTTCTTTCTACCACTAACCAGCCTTTCCAACCCATATCGTCGAGCGTCTCTTTTACTTTCTTTAAATCGATTTTCGGGTCATTTTGCAACCAGACACCATCTTCATTAGTCGCATGAATTTGAATAATGTTTTTTCGACCTAAAATCCTTAAGTCACTATGTAAGTCTCTTCCATTTTTAATGGCATTGGAGAAATTGAAATAGCTTTTTACATGCTTACAATCAACATCTTTTAGCAATTGAAGCTCTCCTTCTGCATCCAAGGCCGTTTCAATGCCGATGATAACGCCAACTTTCGAAGCCATTTTACCCGCAACTTTTAGCCTTTCTACAATTGGCTTACGCAGTTCGGGGTTTTTAACCAAATCTCCTTGAACACCTAGCGGAAGAAAAACGACTTTAACATTCATCGCCTTCGCAGTATCCAAACAATCCTGAATCATCTTTTGATAAGTCGGCCGCTTTGCGAAAGATTGTGCATAGAAACCTGTCATTGCCAGCGAGCAGATTTCGAGATTTAATTCCTTCGCTTTATCTAAATATTCCTGACGAACTTTCGGGTCTGCCAATTTATTATCAAAAGTTTCTCTATCGCCCAAACCACCCATGTCGATTTCCAAACCATCTGCACCGATTTCTTTAGCCAATGGCAAAGCACTAATTTTCTGACGTTTCAAAATCATTAAATCAATTACAGCAATTTTGTAATTGTTCTTTTTCTCAAATGCCAAAAGCAAATGATTCGGAATCATTAAAGCGCCTGTAAGCAAAGCAGTATTGGCAATAAAAGTTCTTCTATTTAGCTCCATAATCTATTTTGTTGCGCTTGAGGGAAACATCTTTTCTAAATTTTCAAATCCCATAACTGCATTTTTCGGTAATTTTTCGCCCTTATCTCCGAAAACATACATCGCATTTTCCTTTTCAATGGTTACTTTAGTTTCATCATATTTTCCTGATTTATCTTTAACGGCATTACCATTCAGCTTAAAGTTTTTGATTAAGAAATCGTACAGTGCAATGCGTTTATTGATACCAAAATCGTGCTTTTCTTCAGGAAGATGAACGTTTTCAACTTTGTTGCTAACGCCGTAATAACCATACATTTTTTGCAGATAGGGAAAATCATGTTCAGGTGTATGAGCTGTCCAATCGCTACCATCTGAAACCAATAATTGTGGTCGGGGTGCGGCCATTGCGGCCAACTCTACATTATCAGTACCACCTCCGCATTGATGGATGGGCATGCCACTTTCGCAAGGGCAACCGCCATAAAAATATGAAGACATGGCAACCACAGGAGCGCTAAGTTTAATTCTATCATCCATTGCAGTCATTAAAATAGAATGACTTCCGGCACCTGAACCACCGCTGATTCCAATTCTGTTTGTATCGGTTTCTTTTAAAGAAGAGAAATAATCCAAAATTCTGATTCCCCCTAAAGTTTGAACGGTTTGCGCTAAACTTCGGCGATGGTCTTCATATTTGAATTGAAGCATCGATTCGCCCCAGGCAAATAAATCGTAACTGAAAGCCATGGCACCCATGCGGGCAATTGTTGCGCAACGAATCTGGCAATCAGGTCTGTAACGCTGTTTTTCCCAATGCCCGTCTGGACTTAAAACCACAGGGATTTTACCTTTTACATTTAGAGGTTTATACAATGAGCCGTTAATCCAAACGCCCGGGAGGATTTCCAATGCGATGTTTTCAACAGAATAGCCATCAAAAACTCTCTTCGCTGTGATAATTGGTTTCGAGTTTGGTTTTGCCGGCAAAGGCGACAACATCAAGGCCTGATATAATTCAGGTTTGATTTCCGCCTTACGCTTTTCCCAACTGGCTTTATCATGATACTTTGTGGCTAAAGTATCCAAATAGGCCCACCCATCCTGAACTTCCCAACGGTAATATTCATATTCTTTTAGTTTATAAACACCCGGCTTTTCTTTGTTTACTTTCATATCCAAGGGCGTAAGTACATTTGAAAGTGTTTCATCAACATCGGCACGAAAACGCCAATCTGCATAGTTTACCCATTTGTCTTTAACCTGGGGTTCGGAATATTTAATCTGAATTTTAAATCTGGTTTGAATTTCTTTTAAAACATCTACAAGCGGTTTTTTATAGAGGTTATCGGTGTTTTGGGTTTGGGCGAAGCCACTTACACAAAAGATTAAAGAAATGATAATAAGGAAAAAACTTTTTAAAAATCCTCCCCCTGCCCCCTCCAAAGGGGGATAGCAAAGCGTAGAATTATCAAGACCTAGATTTCTAAATTCTTTAACCGTCATTTCGAGCGATAGCCGAGAAATCTTTGAAACTAATTTAAAAGATTTCTCCACTGCGGTCGAAATGACGATTTGGCAAATAGACGAATTATCTAATCTCATGGCTCTTCGTTTTTAGTTTCCGAAATTACAGGAGCCGTATAACCATTCAGTTTTGGCCAAACACCATTTTTGATTTTTTTCAACTTTAATTTTGACGGGTCGACAACTACGTGCTTAATTTTTTCTCTTCTCCATGTATAAATAAAATGCAACATGCCATCAGAAGTTTGAATCACTGCAGGATATGAATATTGACTAATTGGTGAATCTTCTAAAATTAGCGCGGCAGACCAGTTTTTACCATCTTTAGAAATAGAAACATTCAATGGTGTTCTTGGTCCTTTGGCTAAATCGCCGGGAGGCAAAACATGGTTATAAACTAAAACATGGCGACCATCTTTCATCGTTACCGCATCAGTGCCGGAATTGTTGTTCGGTAATGAAGTTTTGGTTAAAGCCGACCAGGTTTCGCCATTATCATCCGACCATGATTCTACAATTGCTCTGTTTGCTGTTCTGGCTAAAATTTGAAGTTTCCCGTTTCCGTGTTGAAGAATACTTGGCTGAATAGCCTTGATTCCATTTTCAGGTAAAGGTCCAACCGTTCTCCAGGTTTTGCCGTTATCTTTCGTCACTTCGAAGTGAATTTTCCAGCCGTCACCCTCTTTGCTTGATGGCGCAAAAAGGTTTCCATTACTCAATAAAACGGGTTTATTTTTAACCGGACCAATGTAACCATCAGGCAATTTCGTAGCTTCAGACCAGCTAATTCCGCCATCTTTTGAAGTCTTCATCAAACCCCACCATTCAGATGGTTTTGGGCCGATTTTATAGAACAATAATAAATCTCCGCCGGGAACCTGATATAAAACAGGGTTCCATGTCGGTAATCTTTTACCATCAGGCTGAATGCCGTTTGCCACGGAAACCGGCGCTAACCATTTGCCATCAACAAATCGACTGATGTAAATCTCAACATCCGGATTTCGTTCTTTCGTACCGCCAAAAAAAGAGGCAACCAAGCCTGTTGGCGTTTCTGCAATTGTTGCAGAATGACAAGATGGAAATGGCGCTTTATCGTAAAGAAATTCTTGCTTCACAACTCCTGTTTGCCATTTTTCTACTTGAGCATTGGCACTGATGGCAACTACGAAGACAAGTCCTAATGTGATGTATATTTTTCTTTTTAACATAATGTTTTGTATCAATCTATCTATGAACGGTCGTCGTTACGAAACTCGAAGCAATCCCAATGCTATCGTTGTAAGATTGCTTCGTGCCTCGCAATGACGATGAGGCTAAACAAAATCCTACTTTTCTTTTCTCCGTCATTCCGACCGAAGCGGAGGAATCTTTTAAATTAGTTTCAAAGATTTCTCGGTTTCGTTACGCTCCACTCGAAATGAAGACTTTGGATTATTGCTTCACCTTATTTGCCTTTTCTTCTTTTATCTTTTTCGTGTAAGCACTATAAAGCGCTCTCCAACTGCGACCATTGTTATTTAGCATTTGCTCTGATTTCGTTTTGTATATCTCAAAAATGGCCGAAATCTGCTTCATATTTTTATAGTCCACAGCTTGTTCTCTGGCTTGCTTTAAGAAGCCTAAAATTTTCGATTCTTCATCAGCAGTTAAATCAGGAACGATAGCTTTATAACCTTTCATTGTGAAATCGACTTTGCCAATAGTATATTTATCTAATATGGTTTCCACTTGTTCAGGTGATAAATTTTTTCCCAAACCATCCATTAATGCCTGATGAACTGTTGACGGCATAGCAGAATCGGCGATAATTTGTTTATCTAAATCGCTTAATTTGTTCCCCGTAACAGGATTAATTCCATCAGGAACGGTTGATGCAGGATGTTCGTTATGCCAATCTCTTACGGTTGTTAGGTGAACAGCTATAACATTTTCTACCTCAGACTTTTTCTTTGCATCTGTTAAATTTAGTGAAGAAACAAATTCTTTTGCTTTGGTTAGAATTTCTTCGGGTACAACAACATCTTTTGTTTGACTGTATACGTTTACTGTGGTTAGTAGTAAGGTAATCAGTACTAATGTTTTTAAAATCTTTCTCATAATTGTATTTTATTGGTTATCAATTTATTAACCACTTTACATAAACAGTCGTCATTGCGAGGTACGAAGCAATCCTAATGCTATCGTTGTAAGATTGCTTCGTACCTCGCAATGACGATGAGGCGAAACAAAATGCATATTTATTTTTTCTCTGTCGCTCTACTCTAAATGACGATTTTTTTGTTACTTCCCACCCGCCATGGTTCGTGTCCTCACGAACCATTTATTTCTCCACCACAAATGAGTAATCGCCCGAGCCAACCTCATAAATCGCTCTGTCATTCTCCATTTTTATAAATTTTAAATCTTTAATTGATTTCAATTTTTCAGAAACCTCGTTTTTATTGCTCGCAGGAATGTAAACCAAAGCTGTCGTATTTGGTGGTATGGTTACATACCAGTTAAAAGTTTTTCCAGTTTTAGTATAACTGCTTTTTACTAAACCATATGCTGAATTATAGCTTGCATTTACCAAATTCAAACTGTTAATCATTTCAGGTTTCATGATAATCTTTTTAAAAGCCGAGCTTTCAGATTTAATTCCAGCAAGATTTTCGTAATACCAGATTAACAAATCACCAAGCATCATTACATGGTTTTGCGAATTCATTTTAGGGTCGGCAGTGTTACCGTTCCAAAGTTCCCAAATTGTAGTTGCGCCATTATCGACCATGTAACCCCAACTCGGATAGGTTTTCTGAGTGGCAACGGTGTAAGCCAAATCAGGTCTGCCATAATCGTTTAAGCATCGCATTAACCACTGAATACCAACCAATCCGTTACTCAAATGACCTTTGTTAGTTACCTCAACAGTGTAAACAATGTTTTTAAAAACTTCTTCAACCTTATCTTTCGGAACCATGCCAAAATAAAGCGGAATGATGTTATCCGTTAAAGCATTTGAGGCGTAATATCCTTTTTCATTATAATATTTTTTGTTGAAAGCGTCGGCAATTTTATCTCCCAACGCTTCATAATTTTTCACATCCTCTTCGTTACCAATGGCTTGTCCAAATTGAATCATCAATTGCGTGAAATGATAGTAATAAGCCGTTGAAATGAGTTCTGACGGATATTTTTTGTCAGCACTTTTTCCACGACCGAACTCGATGGTTATTGGTGGCATACACCAATCGCCGTAACTATCTTTGGTTAAAATGTAATCTTTCATATAGCGGTCTTGCATGTAGGCAAGCCATTTTTTCATTGCAGGATAGTTATCACGAACTGCAGAAACATCGCCATTTTGCTTGTAAACCATTTCTGTAACCAAAAGCATTGCCCCTGGCCAGGTCATGTTATCGCTATAATACCTCCAAAAAGCAGGGGCAACATCAGGAATCGCACCATCTTCTTTTTGCGAATTTCTAATGTCCTGCAACCATTTGGTGTAAAATCTGCCGTTATCAAAAACGAAACTTTCCCCATAAGCAACTGCACCCCTGTCACCCAACCAGGGCATACGTTCATTTCTCTGCGGACAATCGACAGGAATGCCTTTATAACTTCCTGCAATTCCCCACCAGGCGTTTTTAAAAATTTGATTGGTCAACGCATCAGAAGTTTCGAAAGTTCCAACGGTTTTAATGTTGTCGTAAATCATTTTACCCACAAAATCGTTTATCGATGGCTGGTAAGTGTAACCGGAAAGTTCTACATATCTAAAGCCCCGATAGGCAAAAGTAGGCTCCCAGGTTTCGGTTTCACCACCTTTTAAAGTATATAAATCGGTGCATTTCGCATTGCGAAGATTAGCCGTAAAAAGCTCACCGTTATCCTGAAGCGATTCTGCAAAACGCATTTTAATTTGCTTTCCTTTTAAACCTTTTACTTTGATTTGCAACCAACCCACCATATTTTGCCCCATATCAAGGATGTATCTATCGCCCGAAAGTTTCTTGATTGAAACGGGTTTAAGCGTATTCATCACCCGCATATTTTCATTCATTTGCGCCTCGATTACGCCTGAAGGTTCCTGAACAAATTCTGCTTTTGCCCATTTGCTATCATCAAAACCAATTTTATTCCAGCCTGAAAAATCTTTAGTTGCATCGTATTCTTCACCATCATATTCGTTATTGGTTCTGATTGGTCCGTCGGCTGTTCCTTTCCAGCTGTCATCGGTATCAATATTCGCCGTTGTGCCATCGGTGTAAACGATATTGATGTTCATCAGCATTTTCGGGAAACCAAACGTTTTGATTTTATAAGGTTTTTCATTTTGTCGCATGGCAAAGAACCGACCGTTACCTAAGATTGTACCCACAGCGTTCTTTCCGTTCTGAATATAGTCGGTTACATCGAAAGTATTGTATTTTACATTCTTAGTATAATCCGTTGGCGATGGCGACAAAACATCTTCTCCAACTTTTTTTCCGTTGATAAAAAGCTCGTATAAACCCAAACCTATGATAGATGCAGTAGCTGATTTTATAGTTTTTGAACTTTGAAATTCTTTTCTGAAGTACCTTGCAGATAAACGTGAATCGGTTTTGATGTTATCCCACGGAAAAGCCCTGTCGAAACCTATCCAGCCTTTCGGCCAGTCTTTGTAATATAACAATCCCATCGAAAAGTAATTATTGTCCGACCATTCGCTTTGGCCGACTGTGGTCCAGACTTTAACTTTCCAGTAAACTTTAGTACGACTTGTCAACGCTTTTCCATTGTAAACTACGTGGATGGATTCAGCAGAATTCACTTTTCCTGAATCCCAATAATCACCATTGTTTGCGTTTAATTTCTCTAATGAGGAAGCAACCAAAACTTGATAAGCGGTTTGCATCACGTTTCTTTCTTTCGAGATAAGTTGCCAGGCCAAACGGGGTTTCTGAACATCAATCCCCAACGGATTTACGAGCATCTCGCAAGTGGTTCTTTGCAACGAAACTTGTGCTACCACTTTTGTGAATGATATTAACCAAATGCTGATTATCGCTATGTAGATTTTAATGTTCATTTAGTTTTATTATTATTCAATTTCTCACTTAAGGCGGTCATCATTGCGAAGCAAGGTGTAAGCGAGCTGAAGCAATCTGACTTCCGAATTAGATTGCTTCGTTGTGCCTCCTCGCAATGACGAAATGCGTAAAGTTATCTCATATAATTTTTTTTTATTTCTCTCCCGCAGATTTCGGAGATTTTCGCAGAACTGTAATTTTTAATCTGCGTAAATCCGTGTTATCCGCGGGCAATTCTTTTTTTATAAATCCTACTAATTAGATTGCTTCGTCGTGCCTCCTCGCAATGACGGACTACCGCACCGAAAAATCAAAATACAAAGTCATATTCAATGCCCTGCTTGGGTCTTTATCAAAATCATAATATATATTCTTCATTCCCATTGGTCCGGTTGTTTCCGGTTTCTGCGTTTTAGTTCCGATTGCCGAAATTCCATTCATAAAAGAAATGTCGCCGTTAGGGAAAGTCGGACTCATGTTATCATACTCTGTATCTTTCGATTTTTTCGGTGTGAATAATCTTAAGAAAACGTCTTCTCTATCGGTTACCACTTTAAAAGATTGTTGCTTACCTATAAATTCGCACCAATACATATTAGAATAATAACCTTTAAACTCCGGATATTGCCAAGCCGGTTCGCCCGTTGCGGAGTCATTATAATCCTTTTTCCAGATACCGAACTGTTGGCCTTTCATTCTATTTTTCCAAACACGATATGGTCCATTGCCTTTGTATTCTACACTTTTGATTTCCGTTTCGGGATAAGAAAAGTTCAATCCCACGAACGTGGTGAAGTATTCGGATGGAAAATATTTCACTTGCATTTTTAACCAACCCGATGGATAAATTGTCCATTCCAAAGTATTCCAGCTTTGTTTTTTATCGAATTTAGATGAAATTACCAGATTATCGCCATCCATTTTCATGGTGAAATTTTTGAAATTATTTACACCTTCCTGTAAAATCGGACCATTTGAAAACGGAATCACGCCTTTAGCATTTTTGGCATGTTGTAATAACCCGCTATTTTTATCGAAAGTTAAATCGATGCCGTTTGCCGAAACCTGATAAACTTTAGCATCTTCCTTAAAAGTTATTTTAGATGAACCGGTTTTAACCACAATTTTCTCTGCATCATCCTTTGGCAAAGCAATCGGGAAACTCCAGGTAAATAATTCTTTGCCATAAACATCCTTAATCGTTAAATAAAGTGCATCGAAAGTTCTCCAATCTGCCGGAAGATTGATTTGTAACTTACCTTTTTCGAAAGGTTTAATATCCGGTGCATCGGCTTTCCCTGCTTTAAATTCTGCATCATCACCGGCTTTTAATTTCTTCAATTTCCATTCGAATGTGCATTGATTGAGGTTGGTAAAAGCATAACGATTTTCCAGCAAAAACGAGCCATCGAAACCGGCTGTCATTTCTCTTTTCTCCACAAAAACAGGACTCCAAACTTCTTTGATGGTAAAGAAACTACCTTCTTTTTCGTGGTAAGGACCAACAATTCCATCCGGGCCATGATTTCCATCGGTATCCAATTCGCCGTTTTTATCGGTCCGAACTACAGCCTGGTCAGCAAAATCCCAAAGGAAACCGCCTGCAGATTGCGGATTGTTCCACATTGCATTCCAATAATCTTCAATGCCTGCACCGTGCCCACCATCCCACATGCCGTGCAAAAATTCAGTAGGCATTAAAATATTGTGCCCGTGGTCATAATTTCCGATTCCGTAATTAAACTCACGATAATGCGTGGTTTCAAATCCATTAAAGTTTTCCCAGGGATGAATTAAAGGGCGTTTTTGAATATCTTCTTCAGCGAAAAGATGGTCGAGTTCGCGGTTGTGTCCGCCCTCATTTCCATTTGCCCAAAAAATAATCGACGGATGGTTTTCATCATTCAGCATCATTTCTTTCATCAACTTGGTTCCCGTCGGTGTGTTGTAAGTTCCATGCCAACCGGCAAGTTCATCCATCACGTATAATCCGAGCGAATCGCAAACATCCAAAAAATGACCATCGGGCGGGTAATGCGACATGCGAACAGCATTCATGTTCATCTCTTTCATCAACTCTACATCAGCAATGCTGATTTTTTTACTTGTTGTTCTGCCCGAAGTCGGATAAAAAGAATGACGATTTACTCCTTTGAATTTTATTTTAACACCATTTACATAAACCCCGTCACGCTCTTTTACTTCAATAGTTCTGAAACCTATTTTCTTTGAAATCTGATGAATTTCCTTTCCGTTTTTGATTAAAGTAAAAGTAGCCTTGTAAAGATTTGGAAACTCTGAAGACCATAATTCGGGTTTAGAAAACTGATGGTTTAACATCAATTTTTGTATTCCCTTTTTAATCGAAACGGTAAACCTATCGCCAAATCGTTTTCCATCTTTACCAAAAAGTTCAACCTCCAATTTATCGGCATCGCCTGTGTAAGCCAATTCAGCATTGAAATTCCCGTCAGCTTTGGCGTCAACCTGAATTCTATCGATATGTGTTTGCGGTAATGATTCCAGATAGACAGGTCTGAAAATTCCTCCGAAAATCCAGAAATCGGCTTTGCGTTCTGCCTCATTAACTGATTGATTAGCCGAATGCTTGGAAACCTTAACTTCCAATAAGTTATCGCCTCCTAATTTTATCAGCGTAGAAATATCATATCTGAAAACATAAAACGAGCCTTGATGGATTTCGCCGGCTAACTTTCCATTAATTTTAACCTCCGTATCAGTCATCGAACCCTCGAAAACAATATTGATTTTTTTATTTTTCCAATCGGCCGGAACCTTGAAGTTAAACTTATAAAGGCCTTGTTCTTTGCCTTTATTTTCTTCTTTATTGAAACCGTAATTATATTTTCCAAAACCTTGTAATTCCCAATTCGAGGGTACCGGAATGGTTGTCCACTTACCGGAATTCATCCCCTCGGTACAAAAGAAATCCCAATTAATGGTATCATCATTTCCCGTTCCCGACAGATATAATTTCTCTGTTTGTTGTGCTTTTACAGCGCCAAACATCATCATCGAACAAAGGAAAAGTATAAATCTGATTTTCATTAATTGGTTTTAAATTGATTGGTTAAGGGATTATCTGTGCGGAAAGACAATGCAGGTAAACCGTTACTGTAAAAATTTCCGGTCGGACTTTCCGTCCAGTTATAACGAACGGCGGTTGGGTCTGCAATTTCTTTAGATGAAACAATTACTTTTCCGTCTCTTAAGAAAGCATCAGCGTTTACAAATTTTCCGTCTTTTCCGGCAACCGTAAAACCTGTTATTGGTATTTCATTTATTTCTAAGTATTTAAACTCCAAAACAGCATGACCACCTTTATATGAAACAGATTTGAATACGGGACCTGAAAACGGTATATCTTTAAGATATGTCTTAGCCAAAGCCAAAAGCGCCAATCTTCTGCCCACTTCCCATTTATAAGTTGGGTGTAAATCCCCACCGTTGTCGTTTAAATCGGAAGTTGCAATCATTCCAGTATTTGGAAGACGCAAAACCTGTTGTTGTGCCTCCCAAAAATTTGGTTCTGTATCGGCGGTTAGTACAACTTTATCACTCTTCTGCTTACTATAATCGAAGGGTGCAATTTGAACATAGTAAAATGGTAACTGCTCAGCCCAAGCTTTACGCCAAAGATTTACCAAAGTTTTTAATTTGTAAGAGTAGCTTATCGTTTCATTTAAAAAGCAATTCGTTTCTCCCTGATACCACAAAAAACCACGAATTTTAAATTTCGAAAGTGGTTCAATCATGGTTGTATAGAACTTACCTGGGTCGTTGCTTACCTTTTGGCTTTTGAAATATTCTTCTTGAGCAAAAGCTTCAGGAGCAACCCACGGTTCAATTGCGCTTCCAGAAACCGACGATGAAATCATGCCAACCGGAATGCCCAGTTTTTCCTGAACTTCTTTAGCAAAGAAATAGCCTACCGCCGAAAAAGCACGTAAAGCCGAATCTTGAGCAACCGCCCAGTTTTTGTGAATGGAATCGGGTTTTGCTAATTGCTTACGATTTACAAGAAAAATCCGGATTTGGGTATTTTTAGCCTTTTCTACTTCATCTGCAGGAAAACCTAACTTTTCGTTTTTAGGTTTCGGAATTTTAGCCACTTTACGCATTTGATATTCCATGTTCGATTGACCGGAACACACCCAAACTTCGCCGACTAAAATATTGGTTAATTCGATTTTGTTAGCGCCGGAAATAGTCATGGTTTGTGGCTTCGCTGAAGTTTTTAAAGGAGATAAAACCACTAACCAATTACCGTTTTTGTCGGTAACGGTCTGTTTTTTCTGTCCGGAGAAAGTAACTTCAATTTTTTCATCAGGCGATGCAAAACCCCAAATGTTAATGGGTTTATCTCTTTGCAAAACCATATCGCTTGATAGGATTTGAGGCAAAAGGATTTTCGCGTTGGCTGAGAATGAGAGAAAGAAAAAGAGTAACAGCATGAAAGATTGCTTCGTCGTGCCTCCTCGCAATGACGGCGAGATTGTGTGCAAAACAGACAAGGCGGTCGTCATTGCGAAGCCGGTCTTGTGCGAGCTGAAGCAATCTGACTTCTCAAATGAGATTGCTTCGTCGTACCTCCTCGCAATGACGATGTGTTTAAACTTCTTTCCCATCCTAAAATCCCTCCGTTTTTAAATATTTAATCAAATAAACAGCTTCCTTTTTCTCTGATTCTCCTGCGTTTTTCAAATCATAAGTCTGGTCTGCAGGGGTATCTACATCAGGGAAACGTCGAACATCTCCGGTGCGGAAAACAATTCTCGAAACATCGGCCACCGGTTGAAAAGCCAGACTTAATGACATTTCTTTTCCGTTAACTGTAAGTGAATAAAACCTCGTGTGAGCGTCCAATTTCAGCTTAATATCATAACTTTTACCTGCTTCGTATTTCATGAAGTTTTTATAGCGGGCACCGGCTTTTCCGCTTAAATTTCCTGCGGTATCAAAAGTTAAACGAACGCTTGCCATTCCTTTAGCATCCTGCAATTCAATTTCCAGCAAACCGAAATCTTTTTGTTTTGGCGTTACTGAAAATGAAGCAATTATCTTTTTCGATGCCGGAAATAATCTCTCGGCCTTTGCAAAATCAAACGGGTCTTTATCTCTTAAAACCAAAGCACCGTTTTCTACTTTTACAGGCGCCCAAAGCGGACTATAAATATTCCACATTTCGAGTTCTTTACCTTTTGGCAATTTCTCAAAATCATCATTTACATGTTGAGTGGCTTTATCATTTACAGGAACCGGAACCGAAGAAACCCAGATGTCTTCTTTGTTCATGCTATAGGTTACCCACAATTTACCATCGGCGGGTTTTCCATTTCCCTCTTCAATACCACGAACATATTGCGGACCGTAAGATTTGTAATTTCCACCGTAGCGCATTGGCGTGATTTCCCCATTTATCAACAGTAAATTGGTGTAATCCAAGCCATTTTTACTTGTCGAAATCGCTAACGGCCAACGGTATTCTGATGGATTATAAACCGTAGCATAACTTCCATCTGAAGTTTTTTGCCCCCAAATTTTGGCGTTGCTGTTTACAAAACCAGGTGCCCGGAAAGCACTTTCAGGCCAACTTTTTCCATTATCGGTACTGATTGCCGTTAATGCATTTTTCCATAAACCAACCACTCTGCCATCGGGTAAATGATAGTAACTGAAAGCTTTATATTGTTTTTGCAAAGTAATTAATGGGTCTTTTCTATCGGCTTCTTCATTCCACTGCTGGGTCATTAACTTATTCGCCAACAATTCGTTACAAGCATCAACAAAGGCTTTATTTTTGCTTTTTGTGAAGTAAGGATATTTGGTATTTTTCTCTGAATAACCCGGATTGTAGTGAATGAAATAAATTGGTCCGTACTTACCATCAGCCTGAATTTCGCGAACAGCTCTGCCAATTCCATGACCATCATTAGGGTCGTCTTTTGCATCAAAACTGATGGCATAAAAACCTAAAACCAGAAAAACGTTTTTTGTAGAAACATAAAAACCCATACGCTGATGCATTACTGCATCTAAATCTTTGGCAACATCGGTTCTACCTTCTTTCGTTGTCCCATCGGGAATTCTATAAATCGGAAAAACAACTTCGGGTTTTGTCCAGTTGTAGCCATCTTGTGATGACTGCACTAAAGTTTGTCCAGGCGGAATGCTTTCTCCAACTTTATCGCTCAAATATTCGATGTAAAATTTGTTGTTCCAATAGGCCAACATTGGAGCATGATTATAGGTCCACCCAAAGTTTTCAGCCAATTCAGGGTGTTCTCTGTTTGCCCTGAAAGTTTGAATATTGTGAACACCCATCACCGGCGAAAGTTGCCCGTGGTGATAATCTGCATTAACCAAAGTTTTCCCTGTATAACGCACCGTATCTTGCGCCTGCGAGGTTTGTATCGCAAGTGCAAATGGCAAGGTTAAACAAAGTATTTTAAATATTTTCATTCGCTTCATTATTTAACCACAAAGGCACACAAGCCACAAAGAAAATTAACTAGCCTTGGTGTTCTTCGTGTCTTGGTGGTTGCTTTATTTAGAGTTTTTCAATCCCTCAATCACTTTCCTTTTCACTTTTATTATTGTTCCGTGTTTATGCCCTTCCGGGATTGAAACTTCTGATGTGACATCTTTAAATATTTTAAAATCCGATGTTTTGTAAGCTGAATAAATCTTCTGCCCATAAGCATCGAAGTAAATCAGCCAATCTTTTTTTTCCTTTACAACCGTTGGTCCTTCAGTTAATTTCGGACTAAAAGTTTCCGAAACATTCTCATAAGGACCTAAAGCATCTTTTGCGAAAGCCACTTTTAAATTCCTGTTAGGGCGGGTATTATCTTTCAAAACCAACACATAATCTTTAGTAGCTCGTTTTAAAATTACCGCATCGATAACACTAAAGCCAGGGTCGAGAAACAATTGAGGTTTTGAAAAACTTACAAAATCTTTAGTGGTGATGCTGTACATGCGATGGTTGTTGTCTTCATCTTCAATGCCTTTTGCAAATCGAAACGGTATTGTTGATGCCCAAATGATGACAAACTCCTTTTTCTCATCATCATAAAAAATTTCAGGTGCCCAAACATTTACCGTTTTGGGTTCGCTTTCCATTACCGGAAGAAATTTTTGCTCGCTCCAGGTGATTAAATCTTTTGAGCTTGCATAACCGAAACCTTTATCACCTTTCCAACTGCATGTCCATACCAAGTGAAAAGTTCCGTCAGGTCCCTGAACAATTGACGGGTCGCGTAAAACTTTCTGGGTACCAACTTCAGGTTTTAAAAATGTTTTATTCAAATCCGTCCAATGGTAGGCATCGTAACTGTACAAAAATCTTAAACCATCGGTTGCAGGTTCGTGAAAAGAGGTAAATAAATAGGCTTGTTTTGAGCAAGATATTAATCCGCACAAAGCCAGGCTAATAATGGCGAGGCGAAATGATGATATGAACTTTGCTTTAAACATTTTTTATTTTTCTATTACAGATTGCTTCGTCATACTTCCTCGCAATGATATTAATGCGGTCGTCATTGCGAAGCCGGGCTTGTGCGAGCTGAAGCAATCCCATTTCAAGAATTAGATTGCTTCGTGCCTCGCAATGACGACTATGGTAACAATGACAACCAAACTATATCTTCTCCAATACCAAAACCCAATCGTTTCCATTTGCGGGTTCGCCTGGCGGATTAAATTCTTTTATACCTTTATTTTCAAACTCTCCGATTGCTGTAACTTTTCCTGTTCTAGGGTCAAACCACGATGCTTTTACATCATCACCATCGGTTTTACCTAATTGAACACTGAAATTTTTCCCTGTATAAGTGTAAAGAAGTGCATATTCTTCACCTCTGGTTGCGATAACACGCTCGTATTTTTCGCCGTTTTTACCTGCAACCAAACTTTGGTCGGGTACACGGTCGAAATAAGAATGAGCCAACATTAAATCTTTCAGGTATTGCATCTGTTTAGCTCCTGGTGCATTTATCGCCGTTATCCATTGGTCTTTCGGGCCGTATGCAGGTTTCAAATCCGTCTTTTTATACATCTGCATCACTGAGTTGTGCCCATAAGTATACCCGAAAGCACCGGCAAAAACCGACCAATAACCATATCTTCGTACATCTGCATCCGTCCAGCGGGGCTGTGTAGTATCATGTAAACCTTGCGGAATATCTTCATAAGATGGTTCGCCGTCAATCGTCGGTTTTGTTGGTTTTAACTTATAATCAGCTTCGATGTATTTCCAGTTATCCTCACCATAATGGAGTTTTTCATTCTTAGATGTGTCCTGGTCGTAACGGCGATGGCCGGATTGAACCATATCAAAATCGCACCAGCTTGCATTCTGAAACCATTGCGAAGAAGCTGTTCTTCCCCTCGGATGGAAAGTAATCAGATGGTTTGGGTCGTTGGCACGTAAAGTTTCACCAATCGTTTTCCAAACATCCATTCCATCGCTTCCTTTGATATCGCCACCGTTTAACCAAATGATATTCCATTTATCTTTATAGCGTTTCGCCAAAAATTCGGCATAAGCTTTTGCCTGCGTTTTGTTAACCTTTTTTGCCTTTACATTTGTTCCCCAAACTGGAACTAAAGCCATATAAAGCCCTTTTTCAGATGCTTTGTCGATAATATAATCTACATGGTCCCAATAATCGTAAGCCAAAGAATCTTTCGGATTATTACCTGGCGTAATCATGGGTTTTGAAACATCAGCATGAACTACTGAAGAATCCATAAAGATATTTCGAGAGGGAACATCATGCAAAACCATTACCTGAATTACATTAAAACCTTTTTGTTTACGGTCTTCCAAATAGGTATTTGCCTCTTCCCTGTTTAATCTTCCAAACAACAACCAGCCAGTATCACCCAACCAAAAGAAAGGTTTGCCATCGCCTGTTGTTAAATATCTTCCATTCTCTGAAACCAAAAGGCTTTTATCTCCAAAATGAGGCTTCTCCTTGCATCCAAAGACAAAAAAAGATACTATAACGAGTAGAAATATTTTAGATTTAATATTCATGTTAAATTTTATTGATGATGATTACCTCGTCGCCCGATGTTGCTTTATTAAGCTTAACTATAGCACCACCGTTGATTTTTTCTTCCTTAATTGATTTTCCTGTTTTAGCATTCAATACCTTTACATTGAATTTTCCCGTTGATTTACTTAAGTCGAGATTGATGGCTTCAGAAGATGCATTATATAAAATGTAAGCTTTACCTGCATTTTCCAATCCGTACTGTTTTGCAGTTTTACCTGCCGGAAGAAACGGTTTCATGGTTGATGCGAGATTTAAAACTGATGCATCAAGCTCATCAACATTTGATAGTGAACCACCTGCCATTAGAATTGCCCAACCGAAACTATCAAAGCTGTCTCCGGAATAAATCACCGCTTTTTCAGGAAACTTAGTTTTGTATTCTGATACTGCGTGATAAACTTCTTCGAAAGATGTCTTTTTTGGCTTTAGCAAACGGGCATGTTGACGCGGAGCCAAACTTAAACCACCTTGTGGTGCATAAGCAGTTCCATCGGCTTGATAATGCCAATATCTGATATCAATTAAATCGACAACATTTGCACGAGTCGGGTCGGCTAAGATGGCATCCTGAACATCTTTGGTAACACTTAAACCAATAATCGGGTGTTTGCCGGTTTCCTTTTCCCATTCTTTAATGGTATCAATCCAAAACTGAACGAAATGCAAAGGACCAGTAAATTCAGCGCCGATTAATTGAATTACACCTGAATTTCCATCAAAATTTTCTAAACATTTTCTGATGTAGGCTTTATGTATCGCTCTGCGATGTTCGTTTGTGACATCATAATATTGTTCGGCCATGAAAATACGTTTATCGCCCGCATAAGGCACGGGTTCAGGGAAGCCGGTATTGTTAATGTTGTTTGCAGTACGCCAGGGGAAATCGGCATAATGTGCTCCTGCCTCGATAATATTGTGCTGAAAATAATTTTCGTGAATTAAAACCAAACCCTTCTGGTCGGCCAGATTAGCAAAAGTTTTTAATCGGTCCCAATACCAAAGGTTGTACTTTGTAATGTCGTATTTGCTCAAACCATCCCACGCCTTATCTTGACCGCTACGGGCATAAGGCAATTCGTAAAAAGGTGGCCAAACTTCACCATCCATACGGCGAATTCGTTCATGGTCGTCCCTCCTTCTATCGTACCAAAGACCATAGTTATGGTCTAAAATTTTAACTGAACCATTTTTCATGGAATCGGTAATTTCATCCAAATCATCGGTTAAGCCATTACCCTCACGACCAGGAACAAAACGCGTAACATGGAATTTGGTGTTTTTTAACCCATAAGGACGAGCACTTCCGTTCCACCAAGGAACTTCCTGACGATTACCAACAACAACCTCATTACCACGAACCAACCAACCATTTTTAATGTTCATTACCGGGGCAAGTGCAGGTTGAACAATTTTATCAACGCCAATTTTATCGATACTTTTAGCTTGATTGCTTTCGATAGAAATTTTATTTCTTATTGATGCAGAATCTATATATTCTGAAACCGTTAAGGCTGGTTTGTAAGCTAGTTTGGTCAATTTTAGAGCTACATCTACAGGAGGACTGCTGGATGCCTCGGTTTCCATTGGGAGAACAAAAGCTCTTGAATCTACTTCATTTCCTAATCTATCTTTTAATTGCGCATAATACAGACTTCTTGGCTGAATTTGCTCGTTCGACATGTCCCAATAGCCGTTTCCTGCAAATTGAGACCAAGTTCCAAATGCCCAGTTCTGAGCGGTTGGCGGTTGAAAATTATCTACTCTTGCGGCACTGCATTGCCAAAAGACACTATTGGCAGCGCTCCAGCCTGCGCCTTGTCCGTCCTGACCGCGGTTTAAATAACTTAATGCTTGTCCATCGATATTTACGATATCAAATAAAACACCTGATGCCCAACTATCAATCGCACCGCTAAAGCTGAACGGCAAATACGACTGACATTGTACGAAAACATTCGGTCCTGGCGCACAGAAACCCACTGCAAAATCATGATAGCCATACTCTGAATATAATCTTTGGAAAAGTGTTTGCTGACCCGTGATTAAAAAAGTGTAACGACGCTCACCTCCGATTTCAGAAATTGGTGCAAGCGATTTACAATCTTCAACCGTAATTCTTTTTGCGGTTTCCAGAACATTTACGGCAGAGCCGGCAAAATGCTCAAAAACTACCTGACGAACCCAGGCATCTTCTACATTTTCTAAACAAATGGCTGTCCAGCGATGGTATTCATCTTTAATATTTTCTTTGTGATAATCTGACTCCAGTTTTAAATTTTCAACGCCCGATTGCGCAATTCGTCCATCCCATTGGTATTTTGAAACTGTTCCACCGCCGAACTTAGAATCCAAAGCGGTTGTAATCGGCGCATCGAAAGTGATTACAGAACCATTTATTGCGATGATTTTTCTATCCCAATGGATATCTCTTGTTCCGAGTTTCCAGCCTAAAGCGCTTTCGCCACCACCAAATTCAACCGTTTTCAAAGTCTCAATCCACTCTTTTGTTGAAGGACGGTTTATGATGATTTTATCGCCGACTTTAAAGCCTTTGATATTTAAAACCGTTACTTTATTTGAATTTAGGGGAACGTAACTATCAGTGATGGCAATTGGCGTTTCTTCTACTTTATTTTTTTTACCTAAAATTCTAATTACACCGATTCTATCTAAACCAGTTGCAAAGATTTTAGTTCCGTTTTCACCAAAGCCACTTCCACGGAGTACAACACCAGATGCTGATAACTTTAAGGTACCTGCAACTTGGTATGTTCCTTTTTCTAATAAAACCGCACCACGCAAACCATCTTTTCCAACGGGTAATTTTGAAACGTAGTTAATCGCCGATTGAATTCTTAAAGTGGCATCACCTTTTGAAACAGGAACAACAACTTTAACTGAAGCATTTGGAATTGCTTTTTCGCCCGCCATGTAACCTGCATAAGAAAAATCGGGAATACGGTTTCCCTGCTCATCAGGCGTATAAGCCATTTTGCCGTCCTTACCTCTAAAAATAGGTTTTGGTGGTTCAACAGGCTTTGTTTTTTGGGCGAAAGAAAAGTTTGTAACCAAAAAAAGTAAAGCCAAAAGAGGCAGTACGCTAGTTTTATATATGTGGTTAGTTTTTGGCATTTTATACTTTTTGTCATGCTGAGGCACGAAGCATCTGCAACGTTTTATAACTGTCTCTGCTTAAGCTCTTCCTCTATTTATAGTGTTAATAATATCATTTTCATTACTTGCGAATTCTTCATTACATCCAGAGTGACAAAGCTAGTTGCTAAAGTTTTTATCTTTCGATAATTTCTTCATTCAAAAATCTCCAATCAGGATTTTCAATTTCAATTAATTCATTTTTTCTTTTTCTTGTCCAGCCCTTAATTTCTTTTTCTCTTTCAATAGCATGTTCAATGAATTGATACCTTTCGAAAAAGATTAAATAATGGCAATTGTATTTGAAAGTAAATGCAAATTTATTTTCTTTATTCTCTATATGTTGCTTAAGTCTAACTTCTAAATCATTTGTTACACCAGTGTATAAAACAGTTTTGTTCTTGTTAGTTAGAATGTAGACAAAATAATTATGGTTCATTGCTATTATTAAAGTTTTGTTTTCATCGCCTGCAGATTCTTCGTACCTCAGAATGACAAAAACACTTGCTGTCATTGCGAGTTACGAAGGAATCTTACTACAATTTGCAGGTTAAAACTATCGCTTTAAGATTGCTTCTTGCCTCGCAATGACGAACTGACTAAGCGGTGCGCTTAGTATTTCGCTTTAGTCTTTCAGCTTTTCCCTTTAAACTTTCAACTCTCTTAAGGCCTCACTTTATTCACATCTACTAAGCTATTCAAATAAACTTCGATATTGGAATACCCTAATTTCGAAATCTTACTTGCATCTTTTCCGTCCCTAGGATTTAAACCATGTTTTGTTTCCCAAGCATCAGGAATTCCATCATTATCCGAATCCAAATAAGGTTTTCCTTTGTATTCGGGATAACCGCCAACTTGAGCGATATCAGAAATAATACCCTGTTTATAAGAATCAGCTGGTAAACGGCGCTTTACGTAACTTTGCTTTGCGGGCAGTTTGCCATCTTCGACATGCTCTATTTTGCCCGTTGTAACTTGTTTAACAATACGTTGGTCAACAGCATCGCGAACGGGTAAGCTTGCACCGGCATTCGCCAAAACATAATCGTAAGCTTTTTTGGTATCGATGATGGAAATTTTCGCCATTGGCAAAGGTTTGTCTACACGAATTGAATCCAACAATTTTTGCTTATCGCGTTTACTTTCTGGTTGAACGCCTCCATCCCAATTATTTTTGGTTACTTTTTCATTTCCTTCAATAATATTTCCGGTAACGTAAGCTCTTCCAAATTCATTGGCAAATTTTTTATCTCGACCAGATTCTGGTTTCAATATTCTATAAGAAATCGGCTCGCCAGCCGGTGTGATAGGTCCTGGTTTGTAATAGTTGTTAATGAAACTATAAAATGAGGCGTTGTCGCCACCATCAGCACTTCTGTTCCACCAGTTAAAAATTACATTATTGGCAAAACCAAAATCGCCATACATACCTACAGATGGGTTACGGCTAATATTTGATGCCCACAGATTACGCATGAAAGTGGAGTTTAATCCTCCAATTGTACTGCCAAAAGCATGATTATAGGTATCCAAAGCTTCAGAAAAAATCGAATTTTGAATGGTAACATTTACAGTAGGCAATTTTTCAGGTTTAGAGCCATCTTTCGGGTCGTAAACATGGCGATAAATAGACATATTTTCATCCAAACCCCAACTCGCAGAAACGTGGTCAATCATGATATTTCCAACAGGATTACCACCAATTGCATCATCACGACGGGTAACATCAGTAGCGCCACGACGGAAACGCATGTAACGAATCACCACATCATGCGTATTAATCCACACTGATTCGCCGGCCACACAAACACCATCACCGGGCGCACTTTGACCTGCAATTGTAATGTAAGGCGCACGAATAATCAGCGGAGTTTTTAGTTTAATAATCCCTGAAACATTGAAAACTATAATACGTGCTCCGCCTTGTTCGCAAGCTTCACGTAAAGTTCCTTTGCCTGAATCTTCCAAGCTGGTAACCACATAAACCTTGCCACCACGACCACCAAAAGAATAAGCACCACCACCTTCAGCGCCAGGAAAGGCAACCATTTTGGACTGTGGTAAATCGCTCGGTTTTGCAGCCCATGGAATATAGGGTTTGCCATGCTTGGCTTCTTCATCAACAATCGGTTTTACCTTTAAAAATTGAAGTTCTGATTTCTCTTCAATACTTTTTAAAAGCGAATCGGCTTTCTTTTCCATCGCTTCCGGAATTACCGGGTATTGAGCGAAAGCCAAGTTTGCAGTACCCAAAATGGCCATGAGTAGTGCAAAAGAAGAATATTTTTTCATCTTAATTTGGCTTAACTGTTGATACCGGAACAACGCTGTTTAAATACACTTCGATGTTTGAATAACCACTTTTGGTAATTTTCATTGCATCGGATGCATCCTTTGGATTTAAACCATTTTTCAATTCGTATGCATCAGGCATGCCATCGTCATCAGAATCCTTATACGGTGTTCCTTTGTAAACTGGATAACCACCAACTTGAGAAACCTCTGTAATGATTCCTTGTTTATAAGAATCGCCCGGTAATCTGCGGTGTTCAAATTGAAATGCAGACGGTTTAGCATCTGGGTGAACCTCTATTTTACCAGTAGTTACCTGTTTTACTATACGAGTATCTACAGGATCTCTTTTTGGTAAAGTTGCACCTGCGTTTGCAAGAACGAAATCTTTAGCCTGTAAAGTTGGAATTATAGTAAGCTTGGGCATTGGGAAAGGTTTGCTGGCCTTCATGGCAGCAAAGTAAGGCGACGCTTGTTCGTAAGACATAAGATTGCCTTTTTTATCCTCTACCTGAACGCCACCATCCCAATTGTTTTTGGTTACTTTTTCATTACCATCAATTATATTTCCGGCAACATAAGCCCTTCCAAAAACTACATAAGGCAATTTACTTCTACCGGATTCTGGTTTTAAAATACGATAGGAAATGGCATCTTTTAAATCGGTAACCGGACCTGGTTTATAGAAGTTATTGATAATGTTGTACTGAGCGGTGTAATCACCGCCATCAGTAGAACGATTATTCCAGTTGAATACTACGTTATTTGCGAAATTGAAAATACCGTTCCAGCCTATTGATGGATTACGAGCACCATTATCTGCCCAAAGATTCCGAACAAATGCACAATTCTCGCCACCCAGTGTAGAACCAAAAGCATGATTCCAATAGTCAAGCGCTTCAGAGAAAATTGAGTTTTGAATGGTAATATTCACTGTTCCCAATTTTTCTTCGGTTTTGCCAGTGCTATCATTATACATGTGGCGATACATCGACATGTTTTCATCTAAACCCCAACTTGCAGAAACGTGATCTATCATGATGTTTCCAACCGGGTTACCACCAATGGCATCATCACGGCGGCCCACAAAAGTTTCTCCCCTTCTAAAACGCATAAAACGAACAATCACATCATGTGTATTTAACCAAACAGATTCGCCAGCTACACAAACACCATCACCAGGGGCCGTCTGACCAGCAATGGTAATGTATGGCGCACGAATCATTAATGGTGTTTTTAATCTGATAATTCCAGAAACGTTAAAAACCACTATTCTTGCACCGCCCTGCTCACAAGCATCGCGTAAAGAACCTGGGCCACTGTCATTTAAGTTTTTAACTACAATTACTCTTCCGCCATGCCCACCAAAACTGTAAGCGCCTCCGCCTTCAGCTCCGGGAAACGCCAACAATTCAGACTGTGGCAAATCATTTGGTCTACCTGCCCATGGAATGTAAGGCTTACCCTGTTCGGCTTCTCTTTTTATAATTGGCTTGGCTTTTTCCCATGCAATATCAGATTGATGGTAAGCTTCTTTCATCATTGAATCAGAAGATTTTTTTACATCTGCAGGAATATTTGGATACTGTGCAAAAGAATAATTTGCTGAGAATGCTAACACTGTTGTTAACAACAGATTTAATGTAGTTCTTTTCATTTGTTTTGCTCGTTGGGAAAGGCAAAGATTTTAAGCGGATATTTTTATCAGATATAAATCTACATATAAAAATAAAAGATTTCGGCTCATTTCTTTTGATATTCCTGGTTATTAATTTTGGTTAGAAAGTATATTATCTTTCAAATTTAATGGCTAAAAAAAGCTATTTACTATAGAATTTTCTCTACCTATTATACAATATTATCAATTCAAAAAATAAGCTGTAACATTGTAAATTCATTATCACAGCCACGTTACAAGATAGAAATAAAATTCATATATAAATGTAACATTCTTAAATAAAAAAGGAAGCGATTTCTCGCTTCCTTTAAAACCAAATATAAAATTAACAAGACAAATGAGCTAATGCCTTAATTAAGTTCTTTAATACTATTGAAGTGGATCGAAAGGACCGCCCCAAGTATTGTTTTGCTGAAGGTTAATGTTGTTGTTTATTGCAGCTGTCGGAATTCCATAGAAATAATTACTGGCCTGGAAATTAATATTCTGTGTATCCAAAGCTTTTAAACTTAGCGTAAAACTAGATGCATATAGCGCATCTAAGGATGTTATTGCAGAAGCTTCTCTTGTTGATGCAATATAATCAGTTGCTAAAGTTCCACTTCTGTTTAATTGAATTACAAGTGCATTTCTTTTAGTACCGTTAAGTGTAGATTCTAACAATTTTCTTCTGCGTAGATCAAAAAATCTTTTACCCTCAAAAGCAAATTCAATTTGTCTTTCTTTCATAATTGCAGCAACAAGATCTACACGCGACATGCCTGCAGTTAAGCCGTATAAACCATCTGTACCTGCTTCTATGCCAGCTCTTTTTCTTATTGCAATTAAATTTGCATAAGGCTCGTCAGATAATCCTAATTTATTCAGCTCTGCGGCACTTTCTGCTAAATTTAAAAGTACTTCCGCATAACGAATTTCAATCCAATCGGTTCCAATAAAGGTACTTGGAGATGCTTTTGTTTCATCTACGCCCTTACGTAAGTAAAATCCTGTGTTACTTGCCGCAGTTGCTTCTGTTGTTTTATTGGTTGTACCACTTGATGCACTATAGTAATAATAAGTCCATACACGAGAACCATTCATAACACTGCCCCAAGTTGCCCCATTATAGGCAATTGTCGCATTAAATCTTGGATCTCTATTTTTGTAAAACGTAGCCAATGTATATGGATATTTTGTTGATGCTCCTGTACCTGTAGCAGGTTTACCATCTAACATTGGGAAGGCTAAACTCATTTCGTAACTCGGCGTATATGAACCACTTCCAGAAACCGACCTTGGTCTTGCTCCATTATCGAAAGTATTGTTATTCATATTAATATCAACAGTAGAATTGTTGTAACCTGTTACTAAAACAGCTTCTGGATTTAAAGGCGCACCTGTTGATGTTCCACCTTCAGTTGTCCACATGGTATAATCAAACTTAGAATAAAGTCCGAAACCGTTAGCAGATAAAAGTGTAACAGCCGTTTTGCTCGCATCGTAAGCCGCTTGCCATCTTGCTATATCGTTACTAGGATTAAATTCAGGGCTTGCATAAGTTAATAATACTCGGCCCATAAATGCAGCTGCTGCTCCCGAAGTAATCCGACCATAATCAGCTTGTTTAGGCCATTTTGCTGGTAAATATTTCACACAGGAATCTAAATCTCTTTTTACCTGAGCAAAAACTTCGCTGGTTTTAGCACGTGGTGTTAAAGCCAATTGCTTTGCTTCATCACCAACGGCATTAAGTGGTACTAAGATTAATGGTACGCCACCATATAATTTCGCCAATTCGAAATATCTATAGGCTCTCCAAAAATAAGCCTGTGCAGCGAATCTACGTTTTACAGCAATATCTAATGTACCAGCATTTAAATCTCTTAAAAAAGTGTTAATTATCCTGATTTTACCATAGCTATTATTGGCAGCATTTGCAACGCCTAAATCGGTTACGCTTTCTATTGTTGCCGTACCCAAAACAAATACGTTACTGCCCTGACTTTCTTCAGTTAAGTTATATGTACCTGCCGAGTGAATTGAACCACCTGTTGTACCAAACCAGCCAGGCTGATTTTGACTATAGATGTAATCCACATTTAATTTAACGGTTGTAGAATCATTAAAGATCTGCTCAGCAGTAAAATTTCCTACATCCGATTTTTCTAAAACTTTTTTGCAATTGGTTAGCGATAATACAGCTAAGCTAAGTGCAGTTATAACGAATATCTTTTTCATTTTTATACGTATTAAAAGCCAATATTTAAACCAAACGACCAAGTTTTTAGTGTTGGATAAGCATATAAAGCTGTTTGAAGATCTCTGTATTGACCAGGGAACGGATTAATAAATTGAATTGGATTAGTAGCAACAGTGTAAATCCTTGCACTAGCCATACCTATCTTATTTGCAAATTTAGTTGGAATGTTATAGCTTAAATTCAAGCTGGTAACGTTGAAACTTGTTGCTCTTACCAACCAAAAATCTGTTGTTGTTTCAAAATTTGTTCTAAAGAATGGGTTTGGATAGGCCGCGTTAGTATTTGTTGGTGTCCAGTGATCAACCCAGTAGGCTGCTCTATTATCATAAATTGATGCACCAGTTGCAGCACTAGATTGGTTTGCTGGTTTCTGACCATCAATACTTGTCCAGCCACCCCATGACATACCCATAATTACATTTAGCACTAAACCTTTATATCCTACGCTCCAGTTTAAACCCAAAGCATTGTGGTTATTCTGTCTGCTTTTAATAAAAGCCTGATCTTTTTTATCGGTACTAATTACACCATCACCATTTACATCTTCATAGTTGATCATACCAGGTTGAAGTGGTTGTCCAAAAATCTTAACATTTTGAGCACCACCAGCAGCAGCGGCTCTTTGTGCAATAATAGCATCGGCATCGGCTTGCGTTCTAATAATACCAAGTGATTTGTATCCGAATACACCCAAGTCAGATGATCTTCCTGTCACATCCTCAACTGTGCCGACAATTGCCGCAGATTGATCTACTTTTAACATTTTATTATCCATCCAAGTATAGAATGGGCTAAAACTATATGTAAAATCTTTTCCAATCTTGTCTCTCCAAGCAAGTGAAAATTCGTAACCAAATGTATTTGCATTGGTGTAATTTTCAGTTGGGGTACTTGCTCCAATTGTAGCTGGTACCGATGAGCTTAATGAAGTTAAGATATCTGTTCCATGATTCCAATAGTATTCTCCAGTAAATGATAAACGATTTTTTAAGAAAGCCATATCGATACCGTATGATGTTTTGAACTCTTTATTCCATGTAACATCTGCATTTGGAATGGCTAAGTTAGGTTTGATTGCGATTGTTCTGTTATCGTTACCGTTAAATACAGCTCCACCAGCACTTCCTGTTCCTAAGTTGTAGTTGGCTAAATATTGGTATGCTTTTGTATTATCAACTCCTGATAAACCAAACGAAGCTCTGAACTTTAGCAAATCTAACCATTTAAAATTATCTGCGATGAAAGGTTCTCTTGATGCAACCCATCCCACAGACGCTGCTGGAAAATTACCCCAGTTATTGCCTGGTGCAAATCTTGAGCTTCCATCTCTTCTGAAAATAAATTGAAATAAATATTTCTGATCGTAATCGTAATTAAATCTGGAAATGAAAGACTGAAAGCCAAAAGTACTTACAGCAGACGATTGATTAGAACTTGAAGCACCAACTGCGAAAGACTGATAATCTAAAGCGCCAGCTACTAAGCCGGTTGCTTCAGCGTTTACACTTTCACTATATTGTTCGCGTTGCTCAAATAAGGCTAAAGCCGAAACACTGTGTTTACCGAATGTACGGCTGTAAGTTAAACCGCCATTTACCTGGTAAGAATCTGCAAATGTTGGTGTTAAACGAACCTTATCACCATTTAACACATTAAATGTACCCGTTAATGCACCGCCAGGAATATGGCTATTAGCACCCAAACCAGCATACTTATAATAAACGAATGTAGTACCAAACTGCTTATTGTTGGCGGCATTTAAGTTTTTATTGAATGTACTTGTTACTGTTAAGCCTTTAATACCTGGAATTTCGTAGGTTACTTTTGCTAATATATTTGTTGAAGTATTGGTACCACCTGTGTAGTTATTTGAATTTTGAATCTGGAAGAAGTTAATGTTATCATTACCACCAGTATTACTTCCACCAATTACAACAGGGTTACCATTTATAAAATATTCTTGCCAAGGCTGAACGTTTTGTAACGATGCCGCATCATTATCTAAGTTTTCTGAAGTGCTGGCTAATTTATACCAATAACTTCTAGAATAGCCAATGTTTGCATTTAAAGATAGTGATGTAACCAAACCTTTGGCTGGTTTTGCTTCAACTGAAGCTCTTAAACCATATTTATGCGAATTGATTCCTTTAAAGTTGCTATTCTGATTTACAAAATCGCCACCGATAAAATAGGTTACCTTCTCCGTACCGCCGCTAATATTAGCTGCCGTACGCCAAACGTAAGCCGGACCAAATGCATCATCGAAATAGTTGTGTGAGTGGGTAGAAAAATAATCCAACTCATCTGGCGTGTACCAAGTTGCAGTTCTGGTATTTGCGGGAACACCTGCCGTAACTAAATAACCATCGGCATTGTAAAACTTATCTACTGGCACACCAGGGACAGTTTGAATGTATGCGGATGCGTTTGTATAATCATTTGAAAAAGTTCCCAACTCTAACGAATTCATAAATTTAGGCATAATGGTCGCTGTAGAAACACCAAGCGAATTACTGATGTTAAACTTAGGCGCACCGATTTTACCTTTTTTGGTACGAATCATAACCACACCATTTGCTCCCTGAATACCAAAAATTGCGGCTTCTGCATCTTTTAGAATGGTTACATTTTCTACTTCGTTAATATCAAGGTTATCAAAATCTGCCTGTGTTCTGATGATGTCGTCAATTACGAACAGCGGATTTGTTCCCTGTCCACCATCTTTAGCAAATACAACGGGATTACGAATGGTAATTGTAGTTCCTTGCCCTGGCCTTTGCGATCCTCCGGAAACGCTTAAACCTGGCGTTGTTCCTTTTAAAGCTGAAGTAATGTTTAAAGCAGGAATATCTTCAACTGTTTTTAAATCTGGCGATGAAACCGATCCTGTTAAAGAGCTTTTCTTTTGTGTGCCATAACCCACAATCACTACGTCATCAAGATTTTTATTATCTGGCACCAATTTAACGTTTACTGTAGATTGTGTACCTACTGTAACTTGTTGCCTGATGTAACCTATATAAGAAAACACCAAAACATCGGTATTGGATTTTACCTGAATGGTAAAAACGCCATCGGCATTGGTACTTACATTACTAGGAATTCCTTTTAGGCTTACATTAACCCCGGGAATTCCGGTACCATCCGATTGATCTACAACCTTACCCGTAACCTTTCGGTCTTGTGCAAAGAGGACTGTACTTACCAGTAGCATCACCAGTAAAGACAATGAAATTTTGCGTAAAAATTTTAAGTTCATATTTATTATTTGGTTAGTTTTTAATCTATTTTACTCCTATTTAATCTGAGGTAAGAGGTATAATTTTTTATAGCGACGGCTTAACAATTAATATTTTTTTAATAGCAATTGTCACTCACAATCTCATATTTATTGATGCTTTTTATATCCAGAAGATTTTGCACATCAGTTTTTCGCGAAAAACCTGTAGGAATTTTATGATAAAGATGGCTCATCTATCTAATCTTGTTGTTTCTATATGTTGGTTAGAAAGTATATTAAATACTTCTTTGGTTTATAAAATGACCTTCAAAAGGCTTAACTAGTATTATTTTCTATACATTATTACCAATGCAAACCAAATAACGTTATGATAATATTGGATCATTTTAAAATCATTACAATATAAATATAAAATTCATATATAAATGCAATATTCTTAAATAAAAAAAAATAAAAAAATTTGATGGAGATTCATTTACATTAATCCATCAAATTTATTTTTAATTCGACTGTGCAGCAGCAGCCTTTCTTCTCTTCTCCCACTCTGCACCTTCTTTCTTTAAATCATAACCTTGGGCCGATAAATAGTTATTGATTCTGCCTTTGTACTTACCAAACCATGCGTGCTTTTTATCTGATGATTCTGCATCTATAGCATGTTCCCTAGCTTCGATTAGCCAAAGCATAATTTGTTTTTTCTGGTCTTCGGTAAGGGTTAAAATTTCTTCCTGATAAGCTTTATAGGTAATGGGAAGAATATTGTAAGTCATGCCATTCTTAACCAAGTCTATCTGGTCTTTAGTTAACTGAGCTGATAATTTATTAATGTATTTAGCATGAAGTTTCGCCAGCTCGGCTTCTACTATGCGATTTTCTTTTGCTAAGGCAGAATCTCTTTCTACTTTATTGGATGCATTTTTTTCTTTCAGATCTTTAACTTTCAGATCTCGATTTGCATAGATATCATTTAAGTTACTGTATTGGTCTCTAATAATATCCCTTACCTTCGTTGCTTTCTTTTGATCGGTTACTCCGATATTGGCTACAATCTTATCTGCACGCTCGGTAATTACCTTTACATAAGCAAGCTTTTCTTCTGCTGTTTTATCTTGCGCAAAAGTAGCGGTTAGAGAAGCGCATGTTAATAAAAGGATTAAAATGGATAATTTCATTATTTGATATTTTTAATTTGAATTGCTTTTTTTAATTAAATTGACATCTCCACAGAAATGCACCTTTAAACCGAGTTCGTCCATCGCGGCGGCCTTAATTCTGCAGGCTTCATGTGCGCTGGCTTCGTAATTGGTATACACAACTTGAATGTGGTTTGCTTTATGCCTTGCCATCATTTGATCGCGGCTTACGCCCTTTAAAATGGCATGCATTATTGGCCATTCAGGAGTAGTTAAGTTCCATCTTCTATCTGTTTCTGCTTTAGGCAATGCCACAACCTCGCCTACTCCAAGATCGCAATGTAGTTCATTTTCCAATACATACACTCTACTCCAAACAATAAAACCAGGTTTACTAATTCCTTTTAACGATCCTCCGCCTAAACGAAAATACATAGAAGGTTGCCTATCGCTACTTGCGCCTTTGTAACCATTTATAAAATGTGCTGGCGGTGCAGCACCCGAAATTAAGAAAAGCCAAACAAAACCATCAATATCTTCTCCCTTATAATTTTCTCCCCAACGGATGTCGTGCAGGGTATTTTCTCCGGTCATTCCTAACTCATTCCATAAATTATAAGTAACCAGAGCATCTAAACCAGCACATTCATCAACTTCATTAAAATGCGGAAGTGCTTTTTTTGCATATAATTCTCTCCCATCGTTTGAAAAAACTGGTGGACGATCTTCATTGTTTAATAAACCTTCAACTAAATCACTGGCTACTGTTAAATCTTTTAAACCTTGTTGGTACTGAATTCCAATCATATCGCATCTAAAATTATCGGCTATACGCAAGGCAGAAATGTACATTTTACATTGTTCCAAGGTTTGATTTTTGGTTAGTTCCGTATCTTCATCAGTTCCCCAATTAAAAGTCATGCCCTTATTAAGTAACCAATCTAAAACTGTTTGAGCTTCAGCATCTGTAACCTGAAGCATACCAGCATACAAGGCAGATTGGCTTAAACGTTCTTTAAAAAAGCCGGTTTTATGCAACAGTTCATCTGGAATGATAGCATTGTACATTCCCATACAACCTTCATCAAAAACGCCCATAATTACCTTGCGTTCTTTTAAGTTACGGGCAAAGGCTCTTCCAATCTTTTCATCGGATGCAGGAATTTTATTTAAGGCAAAACTTTTAACATGACTTTGATCATAGTTTATTTTACCTGTTAAAAGCCATTCTTGCAAGCCATCGGTAAAAAAATCATCAGTAAAGTTTTCGCTCCAAAGTGAGCTGTACGCTATATCGGCTTTTGTTAAACAGCCGTTTAGATTTAACATGCCAACCAAACCTGGCCATTGGCCACTCCAGTTTGCAACCGTTAGTATAGGGCCTTTATGTGTAGTTAAACCAGCAAGAACATGATGAGAATATTGCCAAACGCTTTCTGCAACAATTAAAGGCTGTTCCGGATCGATATTTCTAAAAATATCCATACCCATTCTTTGCGAATCTATAAAGCCATGTTTTTTTGTAGCGTCGTAAGGATGTGCACGTTTTATGGTGCAGCCAAATTTCTCAACTGCAGCGGTTAGTTTTTGTTCCATCTGTACCTGCGCTTCCCAACAATTTTGATTTGCTGAAAGTCGTAGATCTCCACTAGAAACCAACAGAATTTGCGCTTGAATACCTTGCTTCATAATTCATTAATGAACAAATTATTTTTATATAAATAATTTATCGGTTTATATTTTGGTTATCGCCTAAGAGGCTATATACAAAACTCTGCAATCAATAACAGTAATTACTAGTAGTTTTTAGCAAATTAATATAGGATGTTATCATATTATAACCTAACTTTAGTGTCGCAATGCTTATGATTTGCTAAACATATCGCCTTGCCAATAACCAAATATTTACAATTTATATGAAACCTCATTTTCATAAAGTTCCCGTTACGCTCCAAAGCTCTTTCAGTATCCGCCATGATATTAAACCAGATTTTGGAAACATTTGGCATTACCATCCAGAATTGGAATTGCATTACGTAATTAAAGGCGAGGGCGTTCGTTTTGTTGGCGACAACATTAGCAATTTCGAGCCTGATGAAATGGTATTGATTGGTGAAAATTTACCGCATACCTGGCGATGTAAGGATGAATATTTTCAGGGAAATCCAGATCTGAATACCGAAGCTATGGTGATTCACTTTTTGCCCGATTGTTTAGGCAAGTATTTATTGAGTTTACCTGAGGCTTATTTGATTCCGAAATTATTTGAAAAAGCCAAAAGCGGAATGGTTATTTCTGGAAAGGCAAAAGAGAAACTGGTTGATTTAATGAGAAAAGCTGTTTATGCAACTAATCTGGATCGCATTATCATATTACTTTCCATTCTTAAAACCCTGGCAGAAACAGATGAATACGACACTATTGTAACGAGTAAAAATACTTTTTATCAATCTAACGAATCGGAAACATTGCGTATTAACAAAATTTGCAACTACACCCTGAGCAATTATAAAAAGGATATTACACTGGATGAGGTGGCGTCATTAAGTAATTTAAGCGTGACCTCTTTTTGTAGGTATTTTAAGTTGATGACGAAAAAAACCTTTTATGATTTTTTAATCGAAATTAGGGTAAGTCATGCCTGTCGGTTTTTAATTGAAAACAAGCTTCCAACCGAAATGATCTGTTTTGATTGCGGTTTCAATAATGTATCCAATTTTTATCGTCACTTTAAAAAAGTAACCGGGATGACGCCATTGGATTATAAAAGAAAGTACTTGAATTAAGGATTTCAATTTATCTTTTTCATCATTACGAAAGCACAGCGGAATGGAGAACCTTTAAACATTAGTTTCAAGGATTTCTCCGCTAAGCTGAAGGACGAATCCATGAACCTTCTACTTTTCAAAAACCGCAAGGTTTAGAATGTGCTAAATAAAAACCTGAATATTTAAATCACTTCTCAGCGCCGAGTAATCCTCAAATAGTTTTTCAACTTCTTTTACTACAGTTGGGGTAAATGAGCCCACTGCTCTCCGTGTAAAGGTCGAGATATTTAAGCCTCTTTTTTGCAGAAAATATTTTGATACAATTGGATAAACATTATGCATCACATCCATATTGTCAATTAAAAACTGTTGTACCGATTGAACTTCGTTTTTCAGGCTTTCATCATTATAATGATCGCAAAGCCAAACAATTAACTCCGGAAAATAATTGCCCTGAATACAGGATAATCCAGAAGAACCCGCTTTTAACGATTCCACGGCGTGAACAATATAAGCATCGTACAAACCAAAAGCATAACCTTCTGTAAGTTTTAGTTTTTGCTTAATCTGTTCCAAATCCAGGCTGGTATCTTTATGGTAAATTACCCTGCCTGTTGAAACAAAACTAGCAAGTTGCTCTGGCTTTAAAACCCTTTTATAGGGAACCGGACACTCATAAAAACCAATGGGAATTTCGCCAGTCTGTTTCAGCAAATCAAAAACACGATCATCAAAAACTTCATCAGATTCATTTTCATCAGCCAACAAGCTTGTAATGGCGATAACAGCTTCAACACCTTGATCGCTCACTTCCTTGATAAAATCAGCCTGCTTTGAAATTGGTCTACCAAAGGTTCCCGTTGCGACTATCGGCACTGCTCCATCCACAACTTTTATAACATGTTTTATGGCCTGAATCCGCTCCTTATCTGTGAGTTCGAACATTTCGCTAGAGAGGCAATTTGCGAATAAACCAGATGATCCAGCTTGCAAGTAAATCTCTGTTAACTGTGTAAGTGCAGGATAATCGATATTTCCGTTGCTTAAAAAAGGCGTAAGCATGACCGGGATGAACCCTTTTTGTGAGTTTTCCATTTGTAAAATGATATGGTAAAATTCCTGTTTAAATGATGATCTGAATTAGGTTCGAATGGCTAATTCACTATTTTTAATTTTCTGTTTTTAATTTTGGTCAGGAACAATCCTGTTAAAAATATTGTTAAGGTACCTACTACGATTATCATATTTTTATGTAGTGGATTTCTAAAAACTTCGTATTCTGAAGGAAGAAGCGAAGAAAATGTCATCCATATAATTACGAAAATTCCAATTACCGTTGCTGTTATGGCTTCGTGATTTTTGGTCTGCCTGCTGATGATACCTAGAAGAAACAAACCCAACATACCTGCTGCAAAAATCCCCGAAAGTTCCCACCACACATCCAAAATACTTTTCACACCAATCATGGCTATTCCGGCAATCATACCCAATAAACCAAATACGATTGTTGCCATGTGCAACAGCGATAAATTCTGTTTTTCGCTCACCTCTGGCTTAATGTATCTTTTATAAATATCAACCGAAAAAACCGTTGCAGAAGCATTCATTCCAGAACTTATTGTGCTCATTGCAGCTGATAATATGGCCGAAACAATTAAGCCAACCAAACCCATCGGAATTTTTGTTACCATAAAATGTGGCATAATCTTATCGCCATAATCTGCTGGTTGAAGTGTACTTTCCAATTTAAAAACTTCTGTTGTAGAAGCATGAATTGGTAACCTTTCCAATGCCACCTGATGTTTAATCGATTGGACCAAATCTGGATTAACATCATAATAAGCATACAAACAAGATCCTATAATAAAAAACAACAAAGATGCTGGAACATAAAGGTAAACACATAGCCAAATTGATTTTGAAGCTGCCTTACTCGACGATGCCGTATGGTATCGCTGAATGTAGTTTTGATCCATCCCAAAGTTATTCAGGTTGATGAAAAAACCGTACAGCAACACTACCCAAAATGATGAGTTTACAAAATCTAGCTTAAAACTGCCAAGGCTAAATTTGTGTGCCGATTTGCCAATCTCAATAATTTTTGATGCACCTCCAGGCATGTTTGTCATAATAAGATACAAGATTAGTAGAGCACCAAAGGTTTTTACTACTGCTTGCACAACTTCTGTCCATATTACCGCTTCAATTCCTCCCAAAACCGTGTAAATAATGATACAGATGCCCATTACAATCATAATGATCTGCATGGAATAACCTGTTAAAGCCTGCAGGCTTAATGCGATTCCAAAAAAGATAGATCCCATTCTAGCCAATTGGGTGAGCAGAAAACAAATTACAGCATATACTCTTGCCCAAGCGCCAAATCGTTTCTCCAAATGTGTATAGGCCGAAATTTCTCCGGTATTTCTATAAAATGGAACAAAATATTTTGAGGCAATCCACGCGGCTAAAGGCATAGAAATACTAAAAACAAATGCATTCCAATTTCCGCCGAAAGCTTTACCGGGAACACCTAGAAATGTGTTGCTGCTTAAAAATGTGGCATAAATAGATAAACCTATTGCCCATCCGGGAATAAGGCCCGAGGCTTTTGTAAATTGCTCGGAGTTTTTATTTTTTCTAGAAAAATAAACCCCAACTAATATCATTCCAACAAGATAAATGAAGATGATCGCAAGATCGAGTATAGGAAGACCTTTCATTATTTGTTGGCTCTTGTATTAATTTGGTTAAAACAAATATGCATGTCTAAGAATGAGTATTAATATAAGATTTTGGCTACATATTATACCATCTTATCTTATTGAACATCTAAAGCATCAATGGTAAGTCCTTTAGAATTTTCTGCTATAATTCTTAATTTATAAGTTCCGGCATTAATCATACTTCCTGTGTTTGTATTAAGATAATTCCATTTGCCGTCTTTTGTAGGTGCAAATGTTGCCTTTTCTGTTTTCATAACCGTTCCATCAGCCGATAAAAATTCTAATGTAGCGGTTAAATTTTGCTCAAGTGGATTATGGTATTTTAGTGTAAGCGAGTAGGTATCGGCCACGCCAACCGATATCGTAAATTCAAGTACATCTCCAGCAGGTGCCTTAAAAGTAACCCGGGCTTTGCCCATTAAATCTTCCTTAACAATATTTTGACCTTTTAAATTTGCATCTGTAGCCTTATAACTCGTTACGGTTTTCAAATCGTAAGCGGGTTCTAAATTGCTTGGTGGAATAACCGCTACAGTCGAAATATAACTTTCGATAGCTACTTGCTCTCCTTTTTTATATCGTTTGCGGTAAATGGAAAATGTTTTACCTAAACTATTTGAGATGCTGGTTTTGGTATCTTCGTATTCCTTTAAATTTAAGTCCTGTTTTTGAATGGATGCATCAAGTGCAAAGAACACATCTGCATCTTGGTTTACTTTAAAGGAGATCTGATCATGCTTTGAAGCAAACTGAATCCATTCTGCACCATAGAAATTGTTAGGGAGCGATGTAAATTCTTCATTGCTGTTTAGGAACTGCTTATCGCCAAGATCCATCCAACTCGTAATTTTATATTCATCGCTTTGTGAAGCATTTATTATGGAATTACTTTGCCCACCAATTTTAATTATTTTATCTAAAGTGCCAATAGCAATTGCTGATATAACCGCTTGACCTGCTTTTATCTGCGGAAATGAAATTACAAGTTGGCCGGCTTTACTGTAAACTCTTACTGTTTTCTTTAAAACCTTGTTTGGGCCAACTTCCTTCCAAATGTCTAAATCTTTGATAATTGTTTTATTATTTACTGCAACATCAAATAAGCGCATTTTTTCTGCATTTAAACCGCCACCTATGCCTAACCAAGGCTCTATAAAGTACATTTCTACTAAATACTCACCATCTGCAGGAATAGGAAAATTAAAACTCAATTGATCTCTTCCATATCTAAAAGTTTGAAACAATTTCCAGTCTGAAGTTCCATCAATTGGAGAAAAAGTTCTTCTTTGACTTGCAAAAAAAGATGGAACACCTGGGTATGCCGCTGTCCAAGAGTTTGAACCATAATTTTTATTATTTGAATTTAATTGCTGGTCTGCAGACCAAATTTTCCCAAAGCGATCTGTGTATTCTGGTCCGCCACAATTTAATCGATACAAATAATTGTAATTTTTTTGAGGTTCGATAACCTTAGTGTCATTCAATAAGCGGTTAAAATTTGGTGCTTTTGGGAAACTATTTAAAACGATAACATCTTTAGCTACTGCGTTTCCATTTACATAACCCACTGCATAAAGCACATTATATTGAATATTTGGCTTATTCCATTGAAAATGGCTCCCAACTCCTTTCCTCGTCTTTTTCCCTAACGATTGACCATCAACATCATTAAAAAGTTCAACCTCATCGCAATTTGAATACACAACAACACTGTCTTTTATTCCGAGAGAAGACCAATGATTTGGCCAGGTATGCGAAACAATGTAAACCATTGGTTCCGTTTCTTTAGGTGCATAATTGCCTCTAAACAGGTAATAAACATCGGTTGGTTCTTCCCAAGGGGTAAACATGCCTTTGTAATTTACCGGTCCAACTCTGTCTAAATCTCTTAAACCTTCGCCTCCCTGCACCCTTCCAGGATTATCGTGAGAACTATAAAGCCAAAAAAAGTGACCAGCAGTTTCATGCTTTACCGATTCAGCTAAACGAACTTTTGTTTCCATCAAATCCGTCATGCTATTTTCTGTATAACCCTTTTCGGCAAGGCCTAAATCATGAAGATCAAGCGTGCGCCAAGCACCATATTCTCCAACCAAAACCTGCCTTTTCAAATCCTCGCCATAGGTTAAAGGATTGCCACCATAAGTTCCGGTCCAGTTTTGTGGCACATCCCAATCGGTACCCTTTCCACCATTACATGTAGTTACTTTTCTTTGTGAAGATGCTGTTGGATCTAACTTACGGATCAACTCGGTACACTCTTTTGCGAAATCTTCTGGCAAGGTACTTTCGTTTTCCAATCCCCATAAAACTACCGCCGGACTATTTCTTCGTTCTTTAACCCAATCTGTTAAAAGTGATTTGAAGTTTTTTCTGAATTCTGGTGTATCGTACCAAATGTGTGCGGCCATTTGTGTCCAACAGAGAATACCAAGCCGGTCCCAATAATCAGAGTACAACAGATTATGCGGTTGGTGGGCATCACGAAAGGCATTAAAGCCTGTCGATTTGATCTGCATCACCCGAGATCTAATTTGTTCTTTGCTAAATGCATGGCTTTGCCCAATCAAATGCTCGTATTCTGCAATGCCATTTATAAAAACTGGCTTTCCGTTTAGTAGAAATACTTTTTGATTTGCTTTGTCGCCAATCGGCCAGCTGATCCAACGGATTCCATAAGGCGTTTTTACTTCATCAACCAACTTTCCTTTTTCAAAAATAGTCGTTTTCAAAGTATACAAATATGGGTTCTCCAACGACCAAAGTTTAGGATTAACAATTTTATCTGTTTGCTGAGAAAAGACAATTTCTTTACCTGAGGATACATTTTCTGTGTGCTTTAGTTCGGAAACCGCTTTTCCATTCTGATCTAAAAGTTGGGTTAAAACAACAATAGATTTGGTTTTAGCGCTAAAGTTTTTTAGGGTAGTTTCTATGTTTAGTGTGGCAGATTGATCTGAAATTTTATCATCATTCCAAACATGAACCCCAAATGGCTGAACTCTGGTTTCGCTTGTAATAATTAAATGAACAGGCCTAAAGATCCCCATTGGTTGAGAGCCTTCAGAAAAACCTCTTTCGGTAGAACAGCCCCCATCAACCCAGGGTAAATCCTGAATATTTGCTGGATGATCCGCTCTTACGGCCAGAATATTCTGCTGATTGTTTAATTTTATCGCCGAGCTAACATCTAGGGTAAAAGTGGTTCTTCCACCAGCATGATAGCCAACTTTTTTGCCGTTAAGCCAAATGGTAGCATAAGAACCCACACCTTCGAAATAAAGAAAAAAGCGCTTTCCCAATTTGATTTCATTGCTCTTGAAAGTTTTCCGATACCAGGCGTAACCGTGTTTATTACCATGAAGTTTGCGCTGATAGCCCTCATACTGATCCCAATTGTGGGGTACATTTACTTTCTTCCAATTAGATGTATTGTATTTTTCGGCTTGAAAACCATCAAAAGCATGGATGCTTTTTTCGTCAGCTGTGGTTACCCAATCTGCGTTTAAGGAAATGTCTTTTCGTACAGGAGATTGCGCAGAAACATTTTTAAACGTTACAACGAAAAGCAAAATCGAAAAATATTTTAAAAACCTATTCATAATGCTTTCAATTCGCCACTAACCTTATACACTTTACCGGCTTTTGTATCGATACTGATTGCCTGATTTTTGTATCTTATCTTGCAAATACCACCTGATTTAGATTTAACCTCCAGTGCCGTTATCTTTCCTTTATCCCAATTGATGTTTAATTGAAAGCCTCCCCTTGCACATAAACCCTTAACTTCTCCAAAAGGCAAATCGCTCGGTAAGGCTGGCAAAAGATCAAGATACCCCTGGTGACTTTGAACAATCATTTCGGCAATTCCGGCTGAACCGCCAAAGTTCCCATCAATCTGAAATGGTGGATGTGCATCAAATAAATTAACATAAGATCCAGCACCATTTCCCGCTGGCTTGATTAACATTTTAACCAGTTTCATGGCATGATTACCATCTTTAAACCGTGCCCAAAAATTTATTTTCCAAGCTAAACTCCACCCTGTAGCATCATCTCCACGATAAATTAAAGATTGTTTAGCCGCATTCATCATTTTGGCATCGCCATCCCATGTAATATCATTCCCCGGAAAAACACCCCACAAATGCGATACATGTCTATGTTTATTTGTGGTATCATCTACATCTTGAAGCCACTCTTGCAACTGCCCATATTTTCCAATTTGATTTGGCGCTATCTGCTGTACTTTTTTAAGTAAGTCTTTTCTAAATGCTTCATCTTTTCCAAGCACTTTTGATGCTTCAATACAATTTCTAAACAGGGTTCGAATGATTTGGTGATCCATCGTCGGGCCTGCAACCAAGCCACCATTTTCAGGCGAATTTGATGGCGTACTGATTAACCATCCCGTTTTTGGATCTTTTACCAAGAAATCTCCAAAAAACAGGGCCGATTCTTTCATCAGCGGATAAGCTTCGTTTTCTAAAAACTGCTTATCCCTGGTAAATAAATAATGCTCCCAAAGATGCTCACTTAACCAGCCTGCGCCAGAAACCCAAATACCATGATTGGAAGCATTTATGGGTGCTGTCCCATTCCATAAATCGGTATTGTGATGTAAAACCCAACCTTTTGCATTGTAATATTCTTTGGCTGTTTCTTGGCCCGAAATGGATAAACCTTTTATCTTTTTGAAAAGTGGATCGTTTAATGCAGATAAATTCAACACTTCTGTTGGCCAATAGTTCATTTCCAAATTGATGTTGGTGGTGTACTTGCTTCCCCACGGTGGACTTAATAAATCGTTCCAAATTCCTTGAAGATTAGCAGGCTGAGTTCCCGGACGCGAACTGGAGATGAGCAAGTATCTGCCATATTGCATATACAAACCGGCGAAAGCCGGATCATTTGAAGTTGCAAACTTTTCTAAACGCTCATCAGTAGGTAGATTTTCATTTTCCGACGAACCAAAGTTTATGCTAAATGTATTGTAGTAAGATTGATATTCCTTAATGTGATCTGCCTTAACTTCTGCATAACTTCTACCTTTTAGCCCATCCAAAGCTTTAATATTTGCAAGCTCAGGATTACCCGAAACATCATTTGCATTTACAAAATTGGTTCCTGCTGTTAAGTAAAGTGTTACTTCATCAGCAAGATTTATACTGATTTTATTGTTAATGATCTTTACAGTTCCTTTCTTAACAATTGCCGTTAATCTGCCTTCGCCTCTTAATGCGCCATCTTTTACCTGAACGGTTAATGCAATGCTATGATCGTTTAATACCCTGATTTCTGATTTTCGATGCACACTGGATAATTCGGCATCAAAACTAATCGAGCCTAATTTACTTGCAGATAAATGAATAACGATTGCCTGATTCGGCTCGCTTGAAAAATATTCCCGCTCGTAAGCAACACCGCCCAAACTGTACGATGTTTTGGAAATGGCAGTGCTCAAATCTAGCAAACGCCTGTAATTGGTAACGGGTAACTTCGTCTGCTTAAAATAAAGATTGAGATCGCCAAAGGGTTGATAACTTGCCTGATATTGGGCTACTTCTGGTGGATCTTCGTTTTGAATTTTATATTTCCATGTTTTTACCAAAGAAATTCCTTGTTCTACATCTAAACCTACAGGATAAATTCCAATCTTCTTTTTGGTGTCTTTATAGCCAGCCAAACCGCCTTTATCGAAGTAATTGAGTACCTGAATGGCAAGTATGTTTTTTCCTTTCTTAATCAGCTTTGCCGGAATGGTATATTTTCTGGGCTCATTGCTATCGGTATTGCCAACCAATTGCCCGTTTATGTATGTAAAATCCTGATCTCGGATTCGATTTAAATCTAAAACAAGATCTTTACCTAGCCAGTTTTCCGGAATATCAAAAGTTGTTCTAAACCAAACTGCACCATCCAAATTGGCTAAACCAACCGCTTCCCAACCCTCGTAAGATGGAACCTGAATGTTTTTCCAAAGTTTATCATCATAACTTTCTGAAGCTGGATTCCCCTGTATTCCCTTGCCAGATTGCATTTCCTTAACCCATTTGCTTCGATCTCCGGTTTCACTTAAAAGGCCCATAAATTCTTGCTGGGCCAGATCTTCCGCTTCCTTCTGTTTACCTTCAAAAAGCAGTTTTCTTATTTGTGGAAGATAAGCTGAAGCACCTTTTTTATTATAATCTCTCGGTTTTCCGGTCCAAAGGGTTTCCTCGTTAAACTGAATATGATCTACCATTGGACCTGCGAAAATCATAGCGCCCAACCTGCCATTCCCGATTGGGAGTGCATCCGTCCATTTTTCAGCAGGTTTGTTGTACCAAAGCTGATTATTTTGTGCGAAAACGTTAACGCAACCCAAGCTTAAAAGAAATAAAACAGAAAAATACTTCGTGGTTTTGGTTAGCGCTGTAAACATTTAAAATCTTTTAATTATTGGCCTTTATCTCCAGAAATCACGTCGATGTTCTCAAAAACATCTTTCTCCTTGCGAATTCCTAAGCGTGCATTTCTAAAATTATTATTCCCGATGGCGATATTTTTTGTGCCGGCACCGCTCAACCTCATGTAAATTGAGGTTCCAGTTATAGGAATAGCATTATATAAAAATAAATCGCTTACGTTTTTTAAATCTACAATTGGGACATTTGCATGAGGCTTGTAACTTTTAAACCCGTTAATGGTTAAATTATTAACTCTTGTAGCCGTTATAGATGGTCCGGTTTCGGTGTTAACCTGAACATTGTGAAACTCAATTTTATTCGAAAATGCAATGTTGAACCCCGTTTTGGCTTCCATATTAACATCCGTAAAGGTGATGTTCTCAATCGGCATTTCTTCTAAGCCATTCAAATAGCCAGCTTGATTAACCTGCCCTGTGATGTTACTAAAGTGGATATTTCTAAATTTCGGAGTGCGCTCTGAAACCTTTTCTACATTTGTTTTGGCATACTGCATATCCAGAACAATGGCCTGCAAACCAATATTTTTCATAACGATGTTATCCACACGGATTTCTTCTACAACGCCGCCTCTTCCACGAGCGGTTTTAATTCTAATTCCTCGATCCGTACCATCAAAAACGCAATTGGAAATCACAATTTTCCTTACGTCTCCACTCATTTCACTGCCAATTACTACACCTCCATGGCCAGAAAGCATGGTACAGTTTGTAATGGTATAATTTTCTGCCGGAATAGCCATTTTTCTTCCCGGTTCATCCTTGCCAGATTTTATGGTAATACAATCATCGCCCACGCTAATGTGGCAGTCGGAGATGTGAACATTTTTGCAGGATTCGGGATTAATTCCATCTGTATTTGGCGATGGCGGATTATTTATGGTTACCGCATGAACGGTTACATTTTCGCAAAATTCAGGATTAACTGTCCAAAATGGCGAGTTGCGAATGGTAATCCCCTGGATCAATACATTTTTGCAAAACATGGGCTGAATAAAGGGCGGACGCAGAAATCCGCGATGCATCTGCTTCGCATCGTCTGGCAAAAGAATATCCTTGTTTTGTTTATCAAAGGTTAATTGCCATTTGCTTCGTGGCTGATCTTCTTTATAGCCCTCAACAAAATTCCACCATTTTTCTCCATGGCCGTCAATAATCCCTCTACCCATGATGGAGATGTTTTCGGCTTTATAGGCATAAAACAGAGGCGAAAAACTCATTACATCAACACCTTCATAACGGCTTTGAACCATTGGCAGATAATCATCAAAATTATCGCTGAAATGAAGCTCTGCCCCGGCATCAATTAAAATGGTAATGTTGCTTTTTAAATGGATTGGACCTGTTAAATATTTACCTGCTGGAAAATAAACGGTTCCACCACCTTCTTTCACTGCGGCATCAATTGCTTTTTTTATGGCTTGGGTAGCTAACCGGCTACTATCGTTTTTTGCGCCATATTTTACAACATTGAAATAAGACTGTGCACCAACATTCAGATTGAAGAATACAGTTCCACAGAGAATTACTAAAATTTTAATGCTATTTGGCAAATTGGGAGATTTCATTGAAGATTTTAAAAATGGATAATTACTAATTCATGGGAACACGAACAGGCTTAAGTTCTTTCGCTTGATAAATCTGCTTGCCATCAACATAAATTAGGAAACCCTTTCCCTTATTATACTTTTTGCCCGTTTTATCCCAAACCAAAGTTATTGTTTTATCATGATAAGATAAATTATCTAATGCAAACCAATCCCATTTTCCTTTTGGAATTAATGGATAAATTTCTAAAACGTTGTCCACTCTAGGTTTTACGCCAATTAAATCGTTAATAATTAAATCGTTAAAAGTAGAATGATTGTAAAAACTACTTCGGGGATTATCGCCTTTTAGCCATTCGCCTGTCTTTTCATCCTGATATTCACCAAGATACGGTTTTCCATTCTTAATATGCGATAATGCATACTGATGAAGTTCCTGATAAAAGATTTCTGATGTCATTTTACCATGATTTTTATAATTAACCAGCAAATTTGATAATCCTTTTAAAGTTTGGGAACTTGCAAATGGCCATAATGCACCATCCCATTCACAGCTATGCCCAGTTCCTCTGGTTCTAAAAGTTGGGTTTCTTCTTTCGGCAGTTGTTAAGCCCCAAGGCGCTTTAAAGCCTGCTGTGTCTAACAATTGATCCCAGGCTTTTGCATAATTGGCTCGGTCATCAGGAAGATTAAAATCCCATGGCGTAAAACCAATCGCCTCTCTTACGTTTGCAAAATCGCCTTTAGCAAGCTTAGTTTCGAAGAAAGATGAATTTGAATTCCATAAGCTATCCTGTATTAATTTTTTAAGCTGAATGGATTTATTCTGATACTTAATTTTTAGATTTTCATCTTTTAAAAGAGTTGCAATATTGGTTAAAGCTTTTGCATTTCCAAACATATAACTGTTGATGGTGGGACGCATATTCTGGTCTTTTCTGGATCCGCTAATCGATTCTTCCATCCCATCCTTAACATCGTTCTGCCAAAAAAGCCCAGTTTTTAATTGTCTCTCGGTTTCCCATTTGGTATAATCTGCATCCAATGCTGGAAGAATATTTTTTAGAAATTCTTGATCGGGTTTTACAAGATAATTCTGATAAACCGCATCATCTACCCAACTGCTAAATTGATGAAACCGTTGCTTGGTTTGTCCAACATCAGCATGATAAAGCCAAAAATTAATATAATCTTTTAAGTAGCTGGTGTTTTTTAGCCACCTACCCTCGTAAATATGATGACCAAGCGCACAGCTGATGGAGTTGTATTTTCCCGCATGCTTTACAGGTTCAATAAATTCGGTAAAAATGAAACCCTCTGGCGTTTTTACCAAATGTTTTCTAAACGACCACCAACGATAATAGTAGTTTTGTTCTAAAACGGAATCTGGACATTCGAAAAGTGGAACATTATCTGATAACCAATTAAATGCTTGTGCGTTTGGCACAAAATTCTTAACGGCTTCCGTATCAATAGAATTGAAGTAGGTTACATACCTGTTTAATTTTTCTGTGCCTAAAATCGATTTTTGCTGAGCAAAACCGCTTAATCCCCAAAATAGGAACAAAGCCATTACGGTAAAATTCTTTCTATTTATCATTATTCAAACAACCAATCAATATCTTTCCCACGACCATCTAAACCTGCATTAAAAATCCGCAGTTCCTGCTTATCATCAATAAAGCCCAACAATAAGCAAGCGCCTTTTCCTAAATTTAAGGTGTGTGTTCCTGCAGGAAAAGAATAAGCATGAACATTTATTGGAGCAAAACCGTTAACCACAATGGCATTGGAAATCTTTATTTCACTCTGACCATAATTATTTGCGCTTGCATCTATTTCTAACTGAGGTGGTAAAAGCGTTTTACCATCTTTCTGATTGAAATAGCCCACCAGAAGCTTCACAGGCATTTTCGTGCTAAACTTAATTTCGGTACCTACTTTAATCTGTTGTTCTTTGGATAACTTGATCCCATTTAGTCCGACCAACTGTTCGGTAATTTCTTTAATCTGAGCAGATGTATCTGAAAATACCTGAACGTTTTTATCCAATATATAACTTTCAGTACCTGAAGATAAAATCTTTACGTCAGCATTTTTGTATCGAATAACTTTGGCCTTTAAATCTCCCTTTAAATTTTTAAGCGAATCGATGCTATGTTTAAAATGATCCAATTCCTTTGTAAAAACAGGCAACATTTCTTTCCAGTGGATGAACGTTTTATCTACACCACGCATGGGGATTTTCCGCTGCTTGGTTTGCATGCTATTTGCATACAGATAATCGTCCTCTGTTAGTTTTACCAGCTCCGTATAATACTTCACACTGCTTTCTAAAAAGGGTAAAGCCTTTTCCAAGTCGGCCACATTATTAGAATATTTATACCGCAAAACCCATAAAGCAGATTTTACCTTTTCGGCATAGAAATTTGCCATTGCATTGTAGCGATACATATCATTTTTAAGTTTTCTAAACTCTGCGGTATCTTTAGTAACGGATGCTCGATTAATAGATTCAACGGCCATTTTTCCGTGCTCGATGACTTCTTTTGCAATCTGAACAGGCGTTTCACCAACATGGCTCTGTTTCTTCCATTCTTTTTCTGCATAATCTATAATCATTTCGCCCTCAGGTGCTTCAGATTCGTACATTAAAGTAAAAACGCCATAGCGATATGGATTGATGAGCTGTGTCATTAACATACCCAGGGTTAGCGTTTGTCTATTTCCGTCGGTAATTCCATAACGCCTCAAAAGTTTAGGCGAAATCTCACCAGATTCTTCGTAAGCGTTTAAGATT